>WNGL01020874.1_pt1 | contig 11928 bp, 7 predicted proteins | sample 5400591 | NCBI WGS metagenome assembly WNGL01 (sample SAMN13153377, study PRJNA577476) | soil metagenome | isolation source: 80 cm soil or saprolite under Garry oak tree replicate 1 | place: USA:California | collected 2016-06-15
CCTCGCCACGCTGGTGGATCCTGGCCAGCCGTTGCCGCATGGCCGGTGTTATGCGGAAGGCCGTGTCGTTCATGCCCAGCGGTCCAAATACATGTTCGGAGAGATATGTCCCCAGCTTCTTGCCGCTGGCCGCCTCCACCATTTTGCCGACCCAATCGATATTGATGCCGTATTCCCAGCGATCACCCGGATCGAAGAGCAGCGGCAACCGCAGGGCCGCGTTCTGGCAACTGATGATCGGAGGCAGGCCTCTGGCCCGTTGATAGCGCACGACGTCAGCGTCCCAGAACTCGTAGCCGAAGCCGGCCGTGTGCGTGAGCAGGTGGCGCAGGGTGATGGCGCGCTTCGGTGCTCGGGTGCGCGGCTGACCACCGGCGTCGAAGCCTTCGAGCACGACAGCCTCACCCAGTTCCGGAACCACTTCGCCCGCGGGCGTGTCGAGTGCGAGTTTGCCCTGCTCGACCAGTTGCATGGCAGCCGTGCCCGTCAGCGCCTTGGTCATCGAGGCGATCCACACGACGGTATCGGGCGTCATCTCGGCCGGCTCGCCCAGCACACGCGAGCCAAAACCGCCCTCGTAGATCGTTCCGTTGCGATCGGTAGCAGCGGCTACCACTCCAGGGACATCACCTGACTCTGTAGCCATCCGCAACAGAGTATCTGCTTTGGTCTTGAGCGACATAAGACTACCCTCCTCAGCTTTCAGGGAGAGGCGCCACTCTTCATTGAGCCTGAATCCTGACACCCCTCATCAAAACCTCCGTTGTGGAGACCCTCACGCCTTCAGGCTGAGGGAGGAAACAACGGCTGCCGCAGCAGCGCGTTTCAGTTCAATTACTATCCCCTCACGGGGGAGTAGGAGAAATGCGGTCTCGTACTCAAGTGGCTTGAAAAAAGATCAAACCCATTCCCGCACGAATGTAAGGCGCTCTTCGTCAATGTTAGAGAGCGGTTGTCTAAAATGCTTAGCACCGTTCCTACCCCGCAGAACTTTTAACCAAGCCTCGCTCGCTCTTCATATGTTTTTATTGCATGACAACACGCACAAAGAACTTGTAAACCGTCTGTATTCCCGTCAATAATACTTCGATGGAATTGACCTCTATCCATCATACGCTTGCCTTTTATGGGAATAATGTGATCTATCTCTAAACATCTTGTGTCATCACACTGGCAATGACAACACTTCCCTCCTAGTACCATTAAAGCAGCAATGCGTTGTCTTCTTGTGAGCTTCCTTGCTGCTTTTCTACTCACTTCTGGATGTGCTTTTAACCACGCTTGATTAACAGTCCGTTGACTATCTTTGTTTTCTTGATGCCATGTCCTGTGATACTCTTTCATGTACTCTTTACGCTGTTCACTACCCATTAGAGCGTTCCTTTCTTTTCGCCTCTTCACGTTCTAATGCCTCTTTTACTAAGCGGTCAAGAGTACTAAGTATCGTTTGTCCTTGATAGACTGCAAGCAGCTTTAGATTGTCATGTGTCTGTTTCCAGACTTTCATCGTTATTGTTTTCATAGGTGTATTATAGCACCTTTTACACCTATATGTCAAGCTAGAGCAGGCACTTGAAGGTACCTATATTTTCGCTCTTAACGTAGCCCGATAGAAGTACAGATGCACCTCCCTGGCTGAGACTAGTCAGACCTTAAAGTGGCTTGTAACAGCCGGAGCTAACACGCTCCCAGTTCACAAGCCCATCCCCTTTGAGGGGATAGGGTGTCTGACGGTACGGATTCATTACGCTATTCTGAGCCGTAAGCCGGATCGAGCACACGCACAGCGCGAAAGCGCTCGATAGGGTCATACAACTGCTGGGCCTACCGGGGACCCGTTTCTCTTCCCGACAAGCGACGGGATACCCTCATCCATTATACATCATTTCTATGAGTCCCTATCCACCAGGGCTCCTTGACAATCCCCGGCTACTGATGCTAGTCTTGCTCTACTATTTGAAACTCCAGGAGCATACTGCCAACATTGCTGTGATGCACCGGAACGCTGAGGTTGGTACGTGCTGAACAACGACTATGAGCTCACCTGTGAGGACATTCAAGACCTCTCCAGCAGAAACGCCCTTTACGACGTGGCCATAGGCGAGCGCCTTAAAGACCGGATCTGTTTTGAGATTTTCCCACATTTCGCGCGCGGCTTCATTCTCTATGCACAACGTACCGGCCAACTGCCGGCATGCCTGAGCGCGCTGCCCGCCGGGGAGCGCGATTGCCTGCTCGAACCATTCTTCAGCGGCACGCTCACCTTTCTCTACCGCCTGCTCTTCCTGTTCTATGCCGAGAGTCGCGACCTGCTCCCCGTCCGTGAGGTGCGGGGCTACTATCAAAAGAGTCTGGAGAAGCTCAAGCGCGAGCTCGCCGCCACAGCCGGGCCGATTGAAGACCAGGCCCCTGCGAACATCAAAGCTGCCTACAACGAACTCAGCACCACCCTCTACGACCGGTTGCAAGACCTCTTTTACGCCCTGTACAGTGGCGATCCCCACCTCAACCTCCCTGTTTACAAGGGTGGCCTCTTCGTCTCGGAGCCTGACCAGGGCGGCCTCTCGCCCGAAGCCGCAGTTGCCCGCTTCCTGTCTGCTTGCAAAATTCCTGATCGCCAGCTTGCCTTCGGCCTTGACCGGCTGGCGCGCGACGTGGACGAGAAACGCCAGGAACTGGCCTTCATCGACTACAAAAGCCTCGGTGTGCGCCAACTCGGCAGCATCTACGAGGGCTTGCTCGAATTCAAACTGCGCATTGCCCCGGTAGAAATGGCCGTCGTCAAAGGCAAAAAGACCGAAGAGGTCATCCCCTATACCGAGGCGCTGCAGAAGAAACTGACCATCCTCAAAGAGGGTCGTGGCAAAGATGCCCGAGACAAGACCCTGCCGGAGGGCACGATCTATCTTGAGAATGATCGCCGCGAGCGCAAAGCCACCGGCAGCTACTATACTCCCGGCTACATTGTCAAATATATTGTTGAACACACAGTCGGCCCCGTCCTGCATGAAAAGCTAGAGGCCCTGCGCCCTGTCTTCCGCGAAGCAGGAGAAACCTTACAGGCCGAGCAAGCTAAAGTTCGGGTTTTGAGACGCGACGACATTCATCCCGAACAGGAAACCTACAAAAAGTTCCGCGAGAAGCTCAACGAGGCTTTTTTCGACCTCAAGGTGCTCGACCCCGCCATGGGCAGCGGTCACTTCCTGGTCGAAGCCGTGGACTACATCACCGACCAGATGGCCAGTTTCCTGGCCTCCTTCAAGTGGAACCCTGTCATCTACGAGCTGGCCCAGACACGCCGTGACATCCAGGCCGAAATGGAGCAGCAGGATGTCAGCATCGATGTGAGCAAGCTTACCGACCTCAACCTGCTCAAGCGGCGCGTCCTCAAAAGCTGCATCTACGGCGTTGACCTCAACCCCATGGCCGTCGAACTGGCCAAAGTCAGCCTCTGGCTCGACTGCTTTACCCCCGGCGCCCCCCTCTCCTTCCTCGATCACCACCTGAAGTGCGGTAACTCCCTCATTGGCAGCAGCGTCCAGGAGGCCCGGGATGCTCTCGGCCAGGATCTCCTGGGCAACAAGTTCACTTACCTGCTCGACGCCACCCGGCTCATGCGCAAAGCCGGCGAACTCTCCGGCGTCAGTGCGCAGGAAGTGATCGCCTCCCGTAAAGCCTACCAGGGAGCCTACGATGCCCTCGCCCCCTTCAAACGCCTGCTTGATGTTTACACCAGCGCATACCTCGGCAATACAGGCGCGAAGCGCACCACCCGCCTCTACGCCGGGGCCATCGTCGCAAACGACTACACGCAGGCCAACCCAGACGACCGCAAAGTCATCGAAACCGCCCTCTCCCTCGCCCGGGCCAGACGCTTCTTCCACTGGGAACTGGAGTTCCCCGAAGTCTTCTTCAATAAGACAAAGCGCAAGGACAACGGGGGCTTTGATGCCGTGGTGGGGAATCCTCCCTATATATCTGCACCGGCAATGGTAGCCAATATGCCGCTTGACAGAAAAGCTCTAGAGGCACAATACACTTTGTTAACAATGAAATGGGATTTGTATTGCGCCTTTATTGAACAGAGTTGCCGGAAATTAAGCTCTGGCGGTATTATGGGCCTTATCGTTCCCAGTCAAGTGCTTTATCAGGATTATGCTAAATTGCTTAGAAAAAACCTGGTAGATACGTATAGAATAGATTTTGTTGTAGACCACTCCCATGTTCGTGTTTTTCAAGAAGCCACAGTCATGACCTGTATCCTGATCGTTAGCAAACAGCTGACGCCACCAGGTCATCTCATCAACGTAATAAAGATCACAGAAGAGAGCACGCGTGAAGATAATCCTCTCGTCTTAAGCAAACACTTACCTATAGCTCAGTCATTGTTACAGAAAAATCAGGATACAACTTTCAGATTCGATACGTCTCCAGGGGCTACAAATGATTTAGGAGCAAAAATAGTTTCCAATGCTCACTTTTTAGGCGATATTTGTTATGGTTCCGTGGGAGTAGTGCCTCACAGTGAGAAAGAGGGTAAGCCGAAAGAACACTATATCTTTTCGTCTATGCATGATGCTAAATGTAAACCTTATATAGAAGGGAAAGAGGTTGATAGATACACGCTTAATTGGCGTGGCAGATTTCTTCAATACGATTACCACACGGTAAGAAGGCCCTCTCTTCCTGAATTATTAGATACTCCGAAAATTATGTTAAAAATAGTTGCAGGGAAAAGTGGTCTTAACGCAACAGTTGATTATTCAGGCTTTTATGGCGATCATTCCTTTGTCATGTTCACCCAAAAATATCGCCTTGAAAAAGTTTCTACCAGAACTCTCCTGCTAGACAGGCATGAAATAGAGTTATCAAGAAACTATCTGCTGGAATTTCTTTTAGCTATTCTTAACTCTACCCTTATGGAGTGGTTCTTTAAGAAGAACTTTAAAAGGCTAAAAACCTCTACGCCTACTGCCTGGACAAAAACGAACAGAATTGCCTCCTCGCCTTTGTTGCTCACCACCTCTCTCAGGAACCGGAAGAATCGGACGTGGTACATGATCTGCTGGCATTCCTGGCCGAGGAGATGATCCGCCTCAACAAAGAGAAGTGGGCCGCGCAGGAGGAGTTTCTGGACTGGCTGGTAAGGTCCCTCAGCATGTCATCGGATAAGGACGGTAGAAAAGGAATAGACGTGCTAACAGGCAAGTCGAAACTGGCCAACTATCCTGGAGATTACCAGAAGGGAGAGCCGCCACTCGCTACTGGTGAGCTGCTGGAGATTTTGTGCAAGAACAAAACCCGCCTGGGCATCAGCCTCAGCAACACCACGGTGCTTGACAGGATCAGAAAAGAGTACGAGGAGAGCCTGCAGCGTGTGTTGCCCATCAAGGAGCGCCTTCAGAAGACGGATGCATTGATCGATGCGGTGGTGTACAGGTTGTATGGGTTGACGGAGGAGAAGATTCGGGTGGTGGAGGGGAAATGATAGGTAATTCTGTCTAGAGGATTTCCAGTGCAATGAGATAGAGGAATTACACGATTCTGCCGATGTCCTTCTGCTCCACTTGAGGTATACCTTGTAATGTGGCGGGTAGCAGAGAAGTATTCACGAGGTACATCATGTGCGAACACCACTCACCTTGAGGAAGGTAATACTCCTCGGGGTATACACCGCCACACTTATTAGCCAGACCTAATAAGTAGCACCCTGTCATTATTGTGGTCGGCGTGATGCTGGATACAGCCAGGCAGCTTGATGCTCAAATGGTCATGCACAACTACTCTGGTTTTCTGTCATAAGCAGGAAAATACGCTCTATACGGGTTAAGGAAAGAAGTTAAATACCTATGCAAACAATGTCACCTGTGCCTGCTACCAGAGCCTCTACTATGGATGTGCAGGAATTTCAAACATTTTACCAGGAAAAGTTCACGTTGATCTATCGCTATGTGTATAGTCAGGTCGGCAAAAGAGAAGAGACTGAGGACTTGACGTCAGAAATATTTCTCAAAGCAGTAAGTGGCATCAAATATGAGCATAGCCCCCAAAGCAGGCACAGATGGCTGTATCTCATTGCGCGTACAACTATTGCTGACTACTGGCGTGCTCATTATCGTCTACCAATGAGTTCACTGGATGAATTGTTAGAGGCTGGCTGGGAAGGCCCGGCTGAAGAAGAGCCAACTGCGAGCAGCAGCATACCAGCACATCGGGTACAGCGTCTGCTTCAAGCCCTGCCTGAGCAGTATCGGGAGGTCCTGACCTGTCGGTTTCTGCTCAACCTTTCGATAAAAGCCACTGCTGTAAGGATGGGATTGACAGTGACACACGTCAAAGTATTGCAGTTTCGTGCGCTCAAACGCGCTGCTGATCTTGAACGAGCTGTCACAGTATAACTGGTAGAAGAAGCAGCAAGACGGGCGAATGCGGCGCATTCGCCCGTCTTGCTGCTTCTTCTTTAATTTCGCTCTTTTCAATCACCCTGGGTCAAGCATTTGCAGAGTTGAAATTCTGCCCCCAGTGGGGTATAGTAAATGAGGCGACACTTGTCAGTCTGCCCTTGCAAGGAGGTACAAGCATGGCTGACCAGGGAGAGCATGATAGACAGCAGTCTGACAACTATCACCTCAACCAGCTTCCAGGACAGGGGAACTTTTCCAGGCACCACAACCTACCTGCACAACTCACCCCACTGATTGGACGCGAACAAGAGATACAGGCAGCATGTGCCCTTCTGGGGCAACCAGAGGTGCGCCTTGTGACCCTGACGGGTACCGGCGGCGTCGGCAAAACCCGCCTGGGCTTGCAGGTAGCGACTGACCTGCTCGATGACTTTGCCGGCAGTGTCTGCTTCGTCCCGCTGGCTCCCATTAGCGATCCTGACCTGGTTGTCCCCACTATCGCCCAAACGCTCGGGATCAAACAAGCTGGAGAGCGACCATTTAAGGATCTCCTGCAAGCTCATTTACGAGACAAGCACCTGCTGCTGTTACTCGACAACTTCGAGCAGGTGTTAGCGGCGGCACCGGAGCTTTCTGACCTGCTAGCCGGCTGCCCTCAGCTCAAGATCCTGGTGACCAGTCGTGCCGTACTACACATCCGTGGTGAACACGAGTTTCCCGTCCCACCACTGGCGCTGCCCGACCTCACTCATCTTCCAGAGAGCGAAGCCCTTTCACAGTATGCGGCAGTGGCCCTCTTCTTGCAGTCTGCGCAGGCTGCCAAACCCGACCTCCAGTTGACTGGCGCTAACGCCCGTGCCATTGCCGAGATCTGTGTGCGCCTGGATGGCTTGCCTCTCGCCATCGAACTGGCAGCAGCCCGCATCAAACTGCTTCCTCCACAAAGGCTCCTGACCCGCCTGGAACACCGCTTGCAGGTCTTGACGATGGGGGCACAGGATGTCCCTGCACGGCAACAAACTCTGCGCAACACGCTTGCGTGGAGCTATGATCTGCTCGATGCCGGGGAGCAACGTCTCTTCCGGCGGCTCTCCATCTTTGCCGGCGGCTGCACATTAGCCGACGTGGAGGGTCTCTATACGGCACTGGGTGAAATGCCGGCAGACGTGCTTGACGGGGTGGCCTCACTCATCGACAAGAGCTTGCTGCGGCAAATGGAGCATGAGGAGGAGTCGCGCCTGCTGATGCTAGAGACAATCCGCGAATATGGGTTGGAGGCTCTGGTTTCCAGTGGGGAAATGGAAAGCACCGCGCGGGCCCATGCTCAATACTACCTGTCACTGGCGGACGATGTGGAGGTGGAGATCGGAGGCTCCCAGCAAGGTATCTGGTTGGACCGCTTAGAGCAGGAGCATGACAACCTGCGAGCGGCGTTGCAGTGGTCTTTAGAGCAAGCTGGGAATGAAGAGGCCACAGAGAGCGAGCGCAGCAGGGAGACGGCCCTGAGATTGGGGGGAGCGCTGCGAAGATTCTGGGTAGTACATGGCTACCTCAGTGAAGGGCGGAACTTCCTGGAGCGGGCACTGGCTGTAGGGGCCGCGCATCCGGAGGATGGGAGAGCGTCCCTTGCAGGTACCCGGATCGAGGCATCCGTGCGGGCAAAGGCGCTCATCGTTGCGGGGCACCTGGCTATCATCCAGAGCGACTATGAGCGCGCAGAGCCACTGTGTAAGGAAAGCCTGGCGCTGTACCGGGAACTTGAAGACCAACCAGGCATAGCGTTTTCGCTCTCGTTGTTGGGGAGCGTGTCCTGGACGAAGGGCAATATGGTTGCAGCCCGCACATTGACAGAGGAAGCCCTGGCAATCTCCAGGCAGGTAGACGATGCGGAACGCTCCGCGTATTCACTTTTTATTTTAGGGCTGCTGTCCAGCAGCCAGGGTGAGTACACCAGGGCATGTGCCCTGTATGAGGAGAGCCTGGCGATTCACCGGGCATTGAGGAACAAGCTTGGCATCGCCCACTCACTCTCCCAATTGGCACAGGTGCTTCTGGTTTCCCAGTCAGATCAGGCAAGAGTGAGTCCGCTGCTCGAGGAATGTCTCGAGCTCTCCCGGGAAGTGGGCTTCAAGGAGGGTGTTGCGGCGTACTACTGCATTTCTGGGCAACTCGCACTCACCCAGGGAGACCTGATTACGGCACGCTCACTAGCCGAAAAGAGTGTAGTGCTCTACAGAGAAATGGGACACCGGCATGGTACTGCCAATGCGCTTGCCCTTTTAGGGAAGGTGTTTGCGAGCGAGGGTGATTATGCAGCAGCGCAAACTCTCTACGAGCAGAGCCTGGCGATCTCGTGTGAGTTGGGCGAAAAATGGGTGGCCACCGTGTTCCTGGTGGAATTGGGGAAAGTTGTCGCGGCACAGCGACAACTCATGTGGGCAGCACAGCTGTGGGGAGCAGCAGAAGCCTTACGTGACGCTTTCGATGTACCCATCCCGCTGTTCGAGCGGGCTGACTATGAGCGCACGCTCTCGGCCGCGCGTGTGCACCTGGGAGAGCATGCCTTCGCCGCCGCGTCGGCCCAGGGACGAGCTATGACGCCGGAGCAGGCACTGGCTGCCAGGGGACAAAAGCCAGCCCCACCCCCGTCCACTACCATGACTCCATCGACAACCTATCCGGCTGGACTGACGGCACGAGAGGTGGAGGTGCTGCGCCTGCTGGCAGGCGGCCTGACCGACCTCCAGATCGCCGAAAAGCTGGTACTCAGCCCCCATACCGTTCATGCCCATATCAGCTCCATCTACAGCAAGCTCAGCATTACCTCACGCAGTGCAGCCACTCGCTATGCCATTGAGCACCACTTCACATGAGACGGGTGTGCCACGACATCCTCGACAGTTACCGGGCGAGCAATATGACGTCTGCGATGAGCACAAGCACTGCCATTGCTGAAGTTGCCAGCCCGCCCAGCCTCGTCTGGCGCGCTTCGGCGCGCAGACGCAGAAGGCCTTGTCGCCCCAGGATGTAGGCCGCCAGCGACGCCACGAAGAAGGCGCCGCCCGCCGGCCCGTGACCCAGGACGGCAACCAGCACCCCCAGTCCCAGGCTTAAGGCGAGCACCGACTCCAGCAGTTGTGTGGGGATACGGCGGCCCCCCACGCGTTGATCGGAGGACCACACTCCCCAGTGGGACGCAGTAAGCGGCCCTCCGCAGCAGCCGGCAAAGAAGCATCCCACCCTGCCCACAGCCATTCCGATCAGCAGACCCGGAGCCGTCACGTCGAGAAAGACTCCGGCCGGCACGTGAAGCACCGCGAGCAGGATCGCAGCCGCCAGGGGGGCGCTGGCGATGAACCCCTGGATGCACCATCCTTCTAAGCGGTGCTCGCGGCGGTGCAGGACGATGAACCACACCTTTGCACCGACGATGCCGACCACGATTGCAACCAGTGATACCGTCCACACCGGGCCGAGCGCAAGATGGTCAGCGGAAATCACCAGACCCTGGAGCGCCAGCGCGACAATCATGCCGAGCGTCACCATCGCTCCCCAGATGCCGGGAAGGATCCCCGGCACGCGGGCGAAGGGGGCCAGGCAGGTTCTCACAGGTTCGGCCGACCCCACTGACGGTGCCCAACTGCGCCAAAACCGGGCGGCTGGACCGCCGCGCCCAGCCACAGGGGTCACGTTGTCTGGCTTCCTCGATCCACGTGCCGGGTGAGCGGGCCCAAGCATGCGAGCTGTCACAGCCCACGAGCCCGCATTGATGCCGTGGACACGGGCCGTGAGTGAGATCGGGCCACTCCCGGGGACAACTTTCTGGATCGTCTCGTCGTGGACGAAGCGGTCGCCAGGCGAGAGTGGTCCCTTCACATCGACGCGACGCCCGGAAAACCTGACCGTGACAGGATAAGGCCCCGGATGCAGGGCAGGATCGAACCAGTACGTCACCGCCAGTATCTCCTGCGTCGCACTCTCCTGCAAGGCCGTGAACCCACCACCCGTGAGGGGCTCTTTGTCCGGTTGGGCGACATCCATTCGCGGCGCCGCATCTCCCGCTGGAGGCCGAGGTACCACAGATCTACGTGTCATGCTCATCATCTCCCCGCACGAGGTAACTTCTAGACACAATTACCTGGCTGGTGGAAGCGCTGTCGTTTCGCGAATGTTCCCGCGGCACAGGCGACCAGGAAGCTCAGTCCTGATCCCCTGGCAGTGACCGGCCCTTCCCAGCAGGCGTTACCGACTTTGGCGCCGCTGCACGAACTGGCTCACCACCAGAACCACACTGGCGGCAGCCAGGAACAGCCCCGTGTCAATCGAACCGCCGAAGGCAATGGTAGGGACGAACCACGGCCTGGGGAGCCCATCCAGGAAGAAGTAGCTGACACCGAGCAGCCCCGCGCCAAGAGCGGCAAGTGGCGCCAATCTCTCCAGGAGCCGGGCGCCGTACATGAACAGCCTCGCGCTCGTGCCCCTGAGGTAGCGCCCTGCCAGCGGAAGAAGCAGCGCCACCAGGCCGGCGCTCAGCAGCCCCAGACCGGCGAGGGTCTCGCCCGACTCAATGAGGTAGCCGAAGAGCACGGCATTGGGTGCCACAAGTACCTGCAAGATGGCGGCGAAGAAGCCGACCAGGTGGCCACCATTGACTAACGTGTTAAGCAGCCCACCCAGCTGTGCAGGGAAGGAACCGAGCAGGATCTTATCTCCACCGGCCAGCAGCCACTCGTAGCCGAGCAGGAGCTGGAAGCCGGCCAGCGCAATGTTGGGAGTTCGGGTGCCAGTGGCCCTGCTCTCCTGTGGCGCAGGGCGTCCTGGAAGCTGTATAGGAGGTCTTTGCTGAACCTCTGGTGGAGCGAGTCGCGCCTCGAGGTGAGAATCAGGTTGAGTGATCATAGTTATCTTTTGTCTCCTGTAGGAAGCCTGCCCATTGTCTGCACTGTACTGTAGCAGGCTCTCTATTGTGTATGGTGTTGCGCCTGTATCGTTTGGAATGTCAGGGAGATGGCGCTCTGGGTCTCCTGGCTTGAGGTACTATGCTGCTTTCCTTTAAGGTAAGGGTTTCAGCGAACGAGCGAGAGTCCTCAAAGCTTTCGCTCAAGAAGGCTGCTCGCTACTGGCCTCAACAGAAGATATACCTCATGAGCCGCGGGAGCGCATCGACAGATTCGTCTAATTCCTTCCCCACCTTACTCTGGGAACCCCCTAGACAGAAGTATCTAGAGCGCCGGTCAAGAAATCAAGCTGCGGCTTCCCCCAGAGAGCCCATGGAGCTCCACGCATTCCCAGTCCTTCGCAGGAAGGAGTGTTAATACCCGTTACCGTACCCACCACTCGTCGATCCGCCGCCTTGCACAGACAAACTGGGTGTGGACACGAACCACTTGCCGAGAAGACCTTCACCATTGGTCTGACCAGGAGCAGTGTCGCCTGAGAAGGTGTAGAGCGGATGACCGTTATACTCCACCTGCCTCCCGTTTGCATCCATTTGGACGCTCAGTTTCCCGGCGAGGGTAGTCGA
>WNGL01011452.1_pt1 | contig 11926 bp, 10 predicted proteins | sample 5400591 | NCBI WGS metagenome assembly WNGL01 (sample SAMN13153377, study PRJNA577476) | soil metagenome | isolation source: 80 cm soil or saprolite under Garry oak tree replicate 1 | place: USA:California | collected 2016-06-15
CGTGTGGCCGAGCAGCCCCTGCCGCGCTCCGGCGACGACCGCGGCGCAGGCGCCCGTGCCGCAGGCGAGCGTCTCGCCCGCTCCGCGCTCCCACACCCGCAGCCGGATACGGCCGCGATCGAGCACCTGCATGTACCCCACATTCACCCGCCGCGGAAATCGCGCGTGGCGCTCGATCACGGGGCCTTCGGTCGTGACGGGCGCGGAGGCGACATCGGCCACCGTTTGCACCGCGTGCGGATTGCCGATCGACAACACGGCGATGCGGACAATGCGGCCATCGACCTCGAGCGGCCAGCAGCGATCTCGCTGCGCCGGTTGCAGCCCGCGCCCATCGAAAGGAATGCGTTCCGGGTCGAATACCGGCGCCTCCATGCCGACCGTCACCTGCCCATCGGCCTCCAGGCGCGGCGAAATCAGCCCGGACAGCGTCTCGACGCGGATCTCGGTCTTGTCCGTCAGCCCTTTGTCGTGCACGAAACGCACGAAGCAGCGCGCGCCGTTGCCGCACTGCTCGACTTCGCCGCCGTCGGCGTTCCAGATGCGGTAGCGGAAGTCGGCTTGGCGCGACTGCGGCTTCTCCACCAGCAGGATCTGGTCGCAGCCGACTCCGAAATGCCGGTCGGCGATCCGCTTCGCGAGCTGCGGCGTCATTGGGATGCGCCAACTGACGCCGTCGAGCACCACGAAGTCGTTGCCGACGCCCTGCATCTTGGTGAAACTGAGCTTCATCCGGTGCACCGCTGCATGAAATCGCGCAAAATGCGACGGTCCATCGCCATTCCGCCTAATACCACTTAGCCTCTCCCGGGGGTCGCGTTTTAAAGCGTTTGTGCGTCCAGAAGTACTGCTCGGGCATCTCGCGCACCCGCTCCTCGATGAACGCGTTCATGCGCCGCGCGTCAGCGGCGGCGTCGTCTGTCGGAAAATTTTCCCACGCCGGATAGCAATGCAGCTCGTACCCCGCGCCGCCCGGCAGCATGCGCGTCACGCACGGCAGCACGCGGGCGCCGGTGAGCCGCGTCATTCGGGAAAGTCCGGTGATCGTCGCTGCAGATGCCGCGAAAAACGGCACGAAAATCGCATCGCGCGGTCCGTAGTCTTGGTCAGGAAGATAGTAGAACGGAATCCCTTCTTTTATTGCGTCGAGAGCCGGACGCACGCCTTCCTGCCGCGAAATCGCGCGCTGGCTCCCGAAGCGCGTTCGCCCGGAGAGGAGGAGCGCGTCGAACAAGGGGCTCTTCTGTTTCGAATAAATCCCCGCCATGTCGATCTCGCAGGTGAGGCGGGTGCAGCCCGCGTCGAGCCCCACGAAGTGCGGTGCCAGGAGCACCAGCGGCCGTCCCTTCAGCGCGTGGATACGCTCCAGCCCCACGATGCGGACAAGGCGCATGACGCGCTCGCGCGGCGCCCACCACAGAATCGAGCGCTCGAGGACGCTGCGGCCGAAGGCGCGGAAGTGCGCTTTTGCCAGGGCGACGCGCCCGGCCTCCGTCAGGTCCGGAAGGCAGCGCGCGAGATTCGTCAGACAGACCTTGCGGCGCTCGCGCCCAAGGAAGTACAAGATCGTGCCGATGGCCTCGCCGACCGGCGCAAGGAGGGAAAGCGGCAAGACGTGCAGCATCCATGCGAGCGCAATGGCAATGCGGACCAGCAAGACCGGCTCCTCGGGCGTCAGCCGTCGCCCGAGGGCGGCGCTCCGGCCGGCACTTTGTAGCGGTTGTAACTCCATAAATACTGCTCCGGGCAGCGACGGACCATCTGCTCAAGCGAGCGGCTGAGCGCGCGCGCGGGCGACTCCGGAGGCCGCGTCGCGAGCAGCGGCTCGACGATGAAGCGGTAACCGCGGCCCCAGGGCAGCCGCTCCGCATAACAGAGCAGCGCCGACGCCCCGGTCTGCTCCGCGATCCGTCCCACGAGCGTCATCGTGTAGGCCGGTTTGTCGCGCGCACGCCGCGAAGGTCGGCCGGGACGCTCCTCATCATCGCGGCCCGGTTGCGTCCGGCGAGCATCAGCGCCTCGAGCGCTCTCACCTTGGGCGGACTGTATATCACCGTGATCGGCATGCGGCGGCTGATGTATTGCGCCGTCACTTCCCAGCAGCCGAGGTGCGGCGTCAAGAAGATGAGGCCCTTGCCGAGCTTGCGGCCGCGCTCGGCATATTCCCATCCGCTCGCCTCGACGACGAGATCGGCAACCTGTTCGTGCGGACGCAGCCAGATCGCCGGCACTTCAAGCACGCCCTTGCCGCTTTCCGCAATCACGGCGCGACGCAGGCGACCCCCCTTCAGGCCCGCAATCTCGAGATTCCGATTGAGGACCCTGCGGTAGCGAGGGGAAATCCAATAGACCATCCAGCCGAGCGCAACCCCGAGAGCGTGAAGCAGCGGCAGGGGAAGGCGGGCCGCCAGCCGCAGCAGGAATGCCATGAACGTGGGACGAACGTGGGATGGAGGTGGGTTGGGTGGGCCGGATGGCTATGCTAGACTGGGAATTCTTTTTCGCAGGGGTTTTCGCGAGCATGAACAGCTATCTTTTCACGTCCGAATCGGTATCCGAAGGCCATCCGGACAAAGTCGCCGACCAGATTTCTGACGCCGTTCTCGACGCTATTCTAGCGCAGGATAAGCGTTCCCGAGTCGCGGCGGAGACACTGGTCAAGGACAATCTCGTCGTGCTCGCAGGCGAGATCACCACTGGAGCCCGGATCAAATTCGACGAGGTCGCGCGCAAGACCATCAAGCGCATCGGCTATAACGACCCGGCGATCGGATTCGATGCCTCGACCTGCACGGTGATGGTGGCCTACGGCGAGCAATCGCAAGACATCGCCAAAGGCGTGGACGAGGGCCGCGGCCTGGACCTCGAGCAAGGCGCGGGCGACCAGGGCCTGATGTTCGGCTATGCCTGCGACGAAACACCGGAATTGATGCCTCTTCCGATCCACCTCTCGCACCGGCTGGTCGAGCGCCAGTCGGAACTGCGCCGCGACGGCCGGCTGCCCTGGCTGCGCCCGGACGCCAAATCGCAGGTCACCATCAGGTATGTCGACGGCAAGCCGGACGCAATCGAGACCGTCGTGCTCTCCACCCAGCACTCACCAGGACTGGCGCATAAGCAAATCGAGGAAGCGGTCATCGAGCAAATCATAAAGCCCGTCCTGCCCAAGCGCTTCGTCAAGGGAAAAATTAATTACTTCGTCAATCCAACCGGAAATTTCGAGATCGGCGGCCCCAAGGGCGACTGCGGGGTCACTGGCCGCAAGATCATCGTCGATACGTACGGCGGGTCGGCCCCGCACGGCGGCGGCGCATTCTCCGGAAAGGACCCGTCCAAGGTCGACCGTTCGGCGGCGTACGCCGCGCGCTACGTGGCGAAAAACATCGTGGCGGCGGGTCTTGCGGCCAAATGTCTCGTGCAGGTGTCCTACGCGATCGGCGTTGCACAGCCCACCAGCGTCATGGTCACCACCCATGGCACGGGCAAGATCTCGGACGAGAGGCTCTCGGAAATGGTGCAGAAGCACTTCGACCTGCGCCCGAAGGGCATCATTCAGATGCTCGACCTGTTGCGCCCGATCTACGAGAAGACCGCCGCTTACGGCCACTTCGGTCGCGACGAGCCGGAATTTACGTGGGAGAGCACGGACAAGGCCGTGATCCTCGCGACCGAAGCGGGGGTCAAGAGACAACCGGTCACGGCGTAACGCAGGGTCGGGCCCGGGCATCACCGGGTCTTGAGGTGGCGGCTAGGAGCCGGTAGCGCCGCCACGATGAGTTGCGCTAAGATTACCCCCTTCGAGGAGCGTTGCAACGGGCTGCGAGTCATCGCCCCGCCAGGCTCGAGGCGTCAACACTGCAACGGCGCTCACGAACTTTTTTCTAGTACATCCAGTACAGAAAGGAGCGCGTGATGAGCGCCGTGCCGCAATCCAAAGGTTTCTCCGACTACCGGGTCGCCGACCTTTCGCTCGCCGGCTGGGGGCGCAAGGAAATCGCCATCGCCGAGACCGAGATGCCCGGCCTGATGGCGATTCGCGACGAATACTCGGCGCTCCAGCCGCTGCGCGGGGCCCGCATCGCGGGCAGCCTGCACATGACCATCCAGACGGCGGTGCTGATCGAGACGCTGAAAGCGCTCGGCGCCGAGGTGCGCTGGGCTTCGTGCAACATCTACTCCACGCAGGACCACGCCGCCGCCGCGATCGCCGCCGGCGGGACTCCGGTGTTCGCCTACAAGGGGGAATCGCTCGAGGAGTACTGGGAATTCACCCACAAGATCTTCGAATGGCCCGAGGGAAAGTTCGCCAACATGATCCTCGACGACGGCGGCGATGCGACGCTGCTGCTGCATCTTGGCACCAAAGGTGAGGCCGACCCCGCGGTCGTCGCCCGTCCTGCGAGCGAAGAGGAAACCGCGCTCTTCGCCGCGATCAGAAAGCGCCTTTCCGAACAGCCCGCCTGGTATTCCACGCGGATCGCGCAGATCAAAGGCGTCAGCGAGGAAACCACCACCGGCGTGAAGCGCTTGTACCAGATGCACAAGGAGGGCAGGCTCAAGTTCCCCGCGATCAACGTCAACGACTCGGTCACCAAATCCAAGTTCGACAATCTCTACGGCTGCCGCGAGTCGCTGGTGGACGGCATCAAGCGCGCCACCGACGTCATGATCGCGGGCAAGGTGGCGCTCGTGTGCGGCTACGGCGATGTCGGCAAGGGTTCGGCGCAGGCGCTGCGCGCGCTCTCCGCGCAAGTGTGGATCACGGAAATCGATCCCATTTGCGCGCTGCAGGCCTCGATGGAAGGGTATCGCGTGGTCACCATGGACTACGCCTGCGACAAGGCCGACATCTTCGTCACCGCCACCGGCAATTTCCACGTGATCACCCACGAGCACATGGCGCGCATGAAGAACCAGGCGATCGTATGCAACATCGGCCACTTCGACAACGAGATCGACGTCGCGAGCCTGAAGCGGTACAAATGGGAAAACATCAAGCCGCAGGTCGATCACGTCATCTTCCCCGACGGCAAACGCATCATCCTGCTCGCCGAGGGGCGGCTGGTGAACCTCGGCTGCGCGACCGGACATCCGAGCTACGTGATGAGCTCATCCTTCGCCAATCAGACGATCGCGCAGATCGAGTTGTTCACCCGCAACGACAAATACCCGGTAGGCGTATACATACTGCCGAAGCACCTCGACGAGAAGGTCGCGCGGCTGCAGTTGAAAAAGCTGGGAACGATGCTGACCGAGCTCACCGACGCTCAGGCACGCTATATCGGTGTGCCGAAAGAGGGTCCCTTCAAGTCGGACACCTACCGGTACTGATTCGGATCCAGGGGGGCTACAAAATCCTGTACCTGACGGCGATGGGAGCAATTCTCGGAGGCTGGCGGTGAACGCGATATTGATGAACACCGAATACTTCCAGATTTCCCTGCACCTGCTGATGGCGCTCGGCGCCGGCGGCATCATCGGCTTGGAGCGCAGCTATCACGGCCGCCCCGCGGGCTTTCGCACCCATGCGCTCGTCTGCCTGTCTTCCAGCCTGCTGATGATCCTCACCGTCTACCAGGAGACGTGGTTTGCGGTGTATTCCCTCGAGCGCGTGAGCATCGACCCGACCCGCATGGCGCAGGGGATCATGACCGGCATCGGCTTTCTGGGCGCGGGAGTCATCCTCAGGGAAGGACTCTCCATCCGCGGTCTCACCACCGCCGCCTCGATCTGGACCACCGCCGGGATCGGAATCATGATCGGGGTGGGATTTTATTTCCCCGCGGGAATCGCGACGGCGATGACGCTCATCGTGCTGTCCGTTTTCCGCTGGATCGAGCGCCGCATGCCGATCGAGTTCTACGCGCAGCTCACGGTGGCGTTCAGGCGCGACGCCGTTCTCCCCGAGGCCGATTTGCGGGCCACGGTCGTAAAGCAGGGATTCCAGATCGCCAACATGAACTACGCGGTCAAGGACGAGGGAAAGGCATTCGTGTATCAGATGGTGATTCACTCGCCCGATCGCGGCAACACCCGCCCATTGTCCGAGGCGCTCAATGCGGTGCCTTCGGTCATGGAATTTCGCATTTCGCCGACCGGAGACTAGCCGCCGACAAGGCCCCCGGTTTCCTCGTCTTCGCGCGCAGTGTGCGCACGCCCTCCGCCGCCTATTCGGCCTTTGCGCCGGACTCCTTCACCACGCGCGACCATTTCGCCAGCTCCTCGCGGGTGAAGGCCGCAAGCTGCTCCGGCGTGCCGCCCGCCAGGTCCAGACCGATTGCTCCGAGTTTTTCTTTGACGTCGGCGAGACCCAATATCCGGTTGAACTCGGCATTGAGCTTCGCGATGACAGCGCCGGGTGTCTCCGCGGGAGCGTATACCGCGAACCAGGAAGTGGCCTCGAATCCGGGCAGCCCGGATTCGGCCATGGTCGGAATGTCCGGCGCAGCGGGCGAGCGCTTCGCGCTGGTCACCGCAAGCGCACGCAGTTTTCCCTCGCGCGCGAGCGGCAGCGCGGAAGGCATATTGTCGAACATGAATTGGAACTGTCCCGCAAGCAAATCGGGGATCGCGAACTGGCGTCCCTTGTACGGCACGTGCACCGTCTTCACCCCGGCCATGGCGTTGAACAGCTCGCCCGAGACGTGGATTGAAGTGCCCACGCCCGGCGAGCCGAAGAAGAGCTTCCCAGGCTGCGATTTGGCAAGTGCGATCAGCTCCTGCACCGATCTTGCCGGAACGCTGTTGTTGAGGACGAGCAGGTTCGGCGTGGAGGCGACCCGGATCACCGGGGAGAAGTCCTTCACCGGGTCATATGGCATGTTCGCGTAGAGGCTCGCGTTGATCGCGTGCGTGCCGACCGTTCCCATCACCAGCGTGTAGCCGTCCGCGGGCGATTTCGCTACGTAGTCCGCGCCGATGTTGCCGCCCGCCCCTGGCCGGTTTTCGACAACCACGGGCTGCCCCCAGGTTTGCTGCATCTTGGGGCCGCACAGGCGCGAGAGAATATCGGGCGCACCTCCGAGCGGAAAGGTGACGACGATCTTGATCGGCCGGGTGGGATAGGACTGCGCCTGCGCGGTCCCCGCCGTCGGCACGAACCAGCAGAATACGAAGCACAGGATCCGCACGGACATTTTCATGATGGCCCCTTTCGCCCGCGCATCTTAGCGGAAACCGCGCCACGCGACGGCGGCGCCGCGCCGCAAGCGCCTCCGCGTCATCAAAGTTCGTACGTTTCGCCTTTGCCCGCGAGCGCGGCGTCTATCAGCTTGCGCGTGAGCCGGGACGAGAACAGCTCGATGAAGGTATAAGCGAATCCGCGAAGCGCGGTGCCGCGGCGCACGGCGACCCGGGTCGTCATGGTGCCGAACAAGTGTCCGGCCTCGAGCGCGCGCAGCTGGCGGTCGCGCTTCTCGTCTAACGCCATCGCGGCGATGATGCCGATCCCCATCCCCAGTTCGACATACGTTTTGATCACGTCCGAGTCGACCGCGGAGAGCACGATGTCGGGCGTGAGACCCTGCGCCTGGAACGCTTGGTCGATGCGGCTGCGTCCCGCGAACGCCGGGTCGTAAGTCACGATCGGGTGCTGCGCCAGCGTGTCGAGGGTCACGCGCCGTTCCTTTGCGAGCGGGTGCTTCGCGGGTACGACTACGCAGTGTTGCCACTGGTAGCCGGGCAGGGCGAGGAGTTTCGGATAGTTGTCGAGGGCTTCGGTGGCAATCGCGATATCGGCCTCGCCCGCGAGCACCATCTCGGCGAGCTGCGGCGGATTGCCCTGCTTGAGCGTGAGATGCACTTTCGGATAACGCCGCTTGAATGCGCTCACCACCTTGGGCAGCGAGTAGCGCGCCTGGGTATGGGTGGTCGCGATGGTCAGCGTGCCCGCGGCCTGGTCCTGGAACTCTCGCCCTACCTGCTTCAGGTTCTCCGCTTCCTGCAGCAACCGTTCGATCACCTCCACCACCGCCTTGCCGGGTTCGGTCAAGGCGACGATGCGTTTGCCGTGGCGCACGAAGATCTCGACGCCGAGCTCGTTCTCGAGCTCGCGGATCTGCTTCGATACCCCGGGTTGGGAGGTGAAGAGCTTCTTGGCGGCTTCGGTGAGGTTGAGCCCCTGCCTCAAAGTCTCGCGGACATAGCGTAATTGCTGGAAATTCATGATCTTATGTCATATGTTCCGTGGTTATTAAATTCTAACACAAAAGTCTTTTGAGGAATTAAGTGTGAGCGCTAGGATGCCTCCTCTCACGGAAATTCGGCATGGACTGGCTCTATACGCTCTCAGGATTTTTGGTCGGCATGATCGTCGGCGTCACGGGAGTCGGCGGCGGCTCGCTGATGACGCCGCTTCTGGTGCTTTTGTTTGGCGTCGCGCCTGTTACCGCAGTGGGGACCGATCTGCTCTTTGCCGCATTGACCAAGACCGGCGGCGCCTGGGCGCACGCGCGCCGCGGCAACGTCGCCTGGAACGGCGTCGGCTGGCTTGCAGCAGGCAGCGTGCCGGCCTCTGCCGTTACTCTGGTGCTGTTGCACGTATTCGTGCCCGATTCCAGCAAACTTTCAGCGATCGTGGGCGTGGCGCTTGGTTTCGCGCTTATCCTTACCGCCGGCGCCCTGCTGTTCAGGGAAACCCTGCACGCCTGGGCGGCGCGTCGCGCTGCGTCCGGCCCGCGCTCGGCAACTAGCACGCCGCGGCGCACGGTAGCGCTCGGTGCGGCCCTTGGAGTCCTGGTCACGGTCTCCTCGGTGGGCGCCGGCGCTCTGGGCGTGACCGTGCTGTTCTTCCTTTACCCGGGTCTTGCGGCTGCGCGCATCGTCGGTACCGATATCGCACACGCGGTGCCGCTCACCCTCGTCGCCGGCCTCGGCCACGCCGCAGCTGGCGCGGTGGACTGGAAACTGCTCGTAAACCTCCTGCTTGGCTCGCTGCCCGGCATCTGGCTCGGCAGCGCGCTCAGCCAGAAAATTCCGGAACGGCTGCTGCGCGGCGCGCTCGCGGCGATGCTGATCCTGATCGGCGGCAAACTCGCGTTGTAGCACCCATGTACCTTTACGACGAAATCGACCAGAAGCTCGTCGACGAGCGCGTCGTCCAGTTCCGCGACCAGACCCGGCGTTTCCTCGCCGGCAAGCTCTCGGATGACGAGTTCCGCGCACTACGCCTCCGAAACGGTCTCTACATTCAGCGCTATGCGCCGATGCTCCGTATCGCGATTCCGTACGGGCTGCTGTCGACGAAGCAACTGAGAAAGCTCGCGCACATCGCCCGTAAGTACGATCGCGGCTACGGCCACTTCAGCACGCGCCAGAACCTGCAATTGAACTGGCCTAAGCTCGAGCGGGTGCCCGACATCCTCGCCGAGCTCGCGACGGTGCAGATGCACGCGATCCAGACCTCGGGCAATTCCTTCCGCAATATCACCACGGACCATTTCGCAGGCGTGGCGCAGGACGAGATCGTGGATTCGTTCGTCTGGTGCGAGATCATCCGCCAGTGGTCCACGTTCCATCCCGAGTTCTCCTACCTTCCGCGCAAGTTCAAGTTCGCGGTGAACGGCGCGAAATCAGATCGTGCCGCGGTCGCGGTGCACGACATCGGCCTGCACGCGGTCAGGGACGAGAAGGGCGAGGTGGGGTTTCGCGTGCTGGTCGGCGGAGGCCTGGGTCGCACGCCGGCGATCGGATTCGTCATCCGCGAATTTCTGCCCTGGCGGCACCTGCTTACGTATGTCGAAGCCATCCTGCGGGTCTACAACCGCTATGGGCGGCGCGACAACATCCACAAGGCGCGCATCAAGATCCTGGTGAAGGAGCGCGGCCCGGAAAAATTCCGCGAGGAAGTCGATGCCGAGTGGGCGCACTTGAAGGACGGCCCTGCAACGCTCGTTCCCGAAGAGATCGCCCGCATCGAAAGCCGGTTTACGCGCCCGAATTACCTCAGGCTGCCTACCACCGATGCCGGACTCGAAGCCGCGCTCGCCGCGGACCGCGCATTCGCGAACTGGCACAAGCGCAACGTTCATCCGCACAAGAAAGCCGGTTACGCCGCCGTCACGCTGTCTCTCAAGAAAACCGGCGTGCCGCCCGGCGACGTCACCGTCGAGCAGATGGAAAAAATCGCCGACCTCGCCGACCGCTATTCGTTCGGCGAGCTGCGCGTATCGCACGAGCAGAATCTGATATTTGCCGACGTGCAGCTGTCCGACCTGTACACGCTGTGGCAAGAGGTCAAGGCGCTGGGGTTCGCCACGCCCAATGTCGGCCTGCTCACCAACATCATCTGCTGCCCGGGCGGGGACTTCTGCTCGCTCGCCAACGCCAAGTCGATCCCGGTGGCCGAGGCCATTCAGCAGCGTTTCGACGACCTCGATTACCTGCACGACATCGGCGAAATCGATGTGAATATCTCCGGGTGCATGAACGCCTGCGGCCACCATCACGTCGGCCACATCGGCATCCTGGGCGTCGACAAGAACGGCGAGGAGTGGTACCAGATCGAGGTCGGCGGCAACCAGGGTGAAATCCGGCCCGGCCGCGGCGCATCCCTCGGCAAGGTCATCGGTCCGTCTTTTGCCCGTGCCGAAATACCTGACGTGATCGAAAAGTTGATCGATTGCTACCTCGCGCGCCGCGACAGCGACGCCGAGCGCTTCATCGACGTGGTGCACCGCATCGGCGTCGAAGCCTTCAAGGAATCCGTATATGGCAACGCTGATCAAAGAGCGGCACATCGTCGCGGACAGCTGGCGACTGCTTAGGCGCGGGCCGAAGGGCGAAATGCCGGAGGTTCCGGCGCGCGGTGACGTCATTATCCCGCTCGCGCTTTGGCTAGAGCGCCGCGAGGATTTTCTTGCCTATCCGGGCAAGCTCGGCGTGTGGCTCGATGCGAACGAGGGACCGGAAGCGCTCGCCGACGAGGTGCAACGCTTTCCGCTCATCGCCGTGAACTTCCCCAAGTTTGGCGACGGCCGCGGCTACTCCATCGCGCGCCTTTTGCGCGAGCGCTACGGCTATGAGGGCGAGCTGCGCGCCATCGGCGACGTCCTGCACGATCATCTCTTCTTCATGGAGCAATGCGGCTTCGACGCCTTTGCGCTGCGCGAAGACCAGGACGCACAGGAAGCGCTTTCCGTATTCGGTACCTTCAGCGAAAGCTACCAGACTTCCGTGCTGCGGCCCGTGCCGCTTTTCCGCCGCCGCCTGGCCGCGGGCAAGTCATGACCGAAGCGCCGAAGCACAAAATCGCCGAGCTGGAGCGCCTGCTGGTGCGCGTCGCGCTCGAGCACACGCCCGCCGCCCTCGCTTCGAGCCTGTCGGCCGAGGACATGGTGATCACCGACGCGATCCTGCGGCACAAGCTCGGCATCGAGATTTTCACCCTCGACACCGAAAGGCTTCACGCCGACACGCTGAACGTGATCGCGGCAATTCGCTCGCGATACGGCTACGACGTGCGCGTGTTCCGGCCCGATCCGCAGGCTGTGGCTCAGTACGTGGCGAAGTTCGGCCGCGACGCGTTCTACGAAAGCCAGGAGCTGCGCAAGCGCTGCTGCCACATCCGCAAGGTCGAGCCACTCAATCGCGCGCTCGAAGGCAAGGAAGCCTGGATCACCGGTCAGCGCCGCGACCAGGCGGTCACGCGCTCCGAGCTCAAGGTGCAGGAATACGATGCGGCGCGCGGCATGGTGAAATTCAATCCCCTTGCCGACTGGAGCGAGGGCGAGGTGTGGGCTTGCATCCGCGCCTTCGACGTCCCGTATAACGCGCTGCACGACCAGGGCTACCGCTCCATCGGCTGCGCACCGTGCACCCGCCCCACCGTCGCGGGCGAGGACGTGCGCGCCGGGCGCTGGTGGTGGGAGAAGCCCGAGGCACGCGAATGCGGGCTGCACGTCGAGCCTGATGGACGGCTGGCGCGGTC
>WNGL01012738.1_pt1 | contig 11925 bp, 12 predicted proteins | sample 5400591 | NCBI WGS metagenome assembly WNGL01 (sample SAMN13153377, study PRJNA577476) | soil metagenome | isolation source: 80 cm soil or saprolite under Garry oak tree replicate 1 | place: USA:California | collected 2016-06-15
GACATCTTCGTCGAGCTCTTCGAGGGCTCCTCCGCCGGAGACTCCATCCGGCGGGGCGCCCCGGATTTTCGCGCCGACGTGGCCGGCTGGCTCGAGAGCGTCCTCTCCGCTCCGCCGGGGCCGAAGCGGCAACCCCGCCTGGCCGACGTCGAACGTTAGACCCACCGCTCGGACCTCGAAACCAACCAATCGGCCGCCGTTGCCGTCCAAGGTGAAGTAGGATGTCTATTCTGTAGACAACATGGGCAAGCCACCTTACCTCGGCGAGTTCGAACAACAGGTCCTGCTCGTGATTCTCCGGCTGGGCGCCGAGGCCTACGGACCCGAAATCGGCCGCGAGCTCGAGGCGCGGGCCGGACGACGGGTGTCGCGCGGCGCGCGCTCCACCACGCTCGATCGCCTGGAAGACAAGGGACTCATCCGCTGGAAGACCGTGCCGGGCACCGAGGCGCGCGACGGACTGCCGCGAAGGCTCTATGCGACGACCGCCGCCGGCGTCGCCGCGGTGCGCGCAGCGCGCGACGTCGTCCGCAAGCTCTGGGACGGCATCGACGCGCGGCTGAAGGATCCGCTGACATGACGCCGCCACGACTCGCGGAGTGGCTGCTGCGGCACCTGTTGCCTTTCGATCGGCACAACGACGCGATCCGCGGCGATCTGCTGGAGGAATTCCGCCGCCGATCCTCGGTCGTCGGTCCTCCCGCCTCCGCGCAGGCGCTTCGGCGAGGCAGGCGCGCCGCCGACTCTTGGTATTGGCGCGAAGCGCTGTCGCTCATCCTTCGGACGCATCGGTACAAGAAGATGCTCACACTCGACCAGCTCCGCCAGGATCTGCGCTCCGCGCTGCGATCGTGCGCGAAAGCGCCGGGTTTCACCGCGATTGTCGTCGTCACGCTGTCGCTCGGCATAGGGGCGTCGACCGCGATTTTCTCGGCGGTCAACGGCATCCTACTGCGGCCGCTGCCGTTTCCCGAGCCGGAGCGGCTGCTGTGGATCAACGAGGTCTCGCCTCACGGGCAGGCGATGTCGGTGTCGTGGCCGAACTCTGTCGATTGGCGGGCGCGCGAGCATTCGTTCGCGACTCTCGCGATCTCGCGCACGAATTCCTTCACGTGGACGGGCACGAACGAGGCGAAGCGGATCGACGGACGGCGCGTCAGCGGAAACTTCTTCACGGCGCTCGGCGTGCAGCCCGCGATTGGCCGCAGCTTCAACGACGGCGACGACCGGCCGGGCGCGGAGCTCGTGGCGATCCTCAGTCATGAGTTCTGGCAGAGACAGCTTGGCGGCGACTCAAGGGCGCTCGGCCGCGCGCTGACGCTCGACGCGCGACCGTTTACGGTCGTCGGCGTGCTGCCCGCCGGCTTCCGGTACGTGCGCGATGACGACGTCTTCGTGGCGATGGGGGCCTTTACGGCGGACAGGACGCTGACGGAGCGCGGCAACCACGCGGGCTATTTCGCGCTCGGGCGTCTCAAGCCCGGCGTGTCGCGTGACGAAGCCGAGCGGGAACTGCAGGGGATCGAGGCCGACATCGCGCGGACGCATCCCGATGTGGTGAGCGGCATCACCGTCGCGCTGCAGCCGCTGTCGTCGCGGCTCGTCAGAGACGTGCGACAGACGCTCCTGGTGCTGTTCGGAGCGGTCGGCGTGCTGCTTCTGATCGCCTGCACGAACGTCGCGAACCTGCTGATCGCGCGCGGCGTGGCGCGGCAGCACGAGCTGGCGATTCGCGCGGCGCTTGGCGGCGGACGGCTCCGTCTGGCGACGCAACTCCTGGTCGAGAGCACGATGCTGAGCGCCATGGGAGCCGCGCTTGGCGTGCTGCTGGCCTCCGCCCTGCTGCGCGTGCTGATCGCGTTCGCCCCCGAGGGAACCCCGCGCCTCGACGAAGTCAGTCTCGATCCACCCGCGTTGCTGTTCGCGGTCATGGCCGCCACCGTCTGCGGGATCTTCTTCGGCGCGTTCCCGGCCGCGCAGGCCTCTGGCGCCAGCGGCCAGGAGGCGTTGATCCGCACGCGCAGCACCGGCGCGTCCGCGCGGTCGAACCGTCTGCGGCGCTGCCTCCTGGTCGTCGAGGTCGCGCTGGCGCTGATTCTGCTGACGGGCGCCGGCCTCATGATCCGGACGCTCCGCGAGCTCACGACGGTCGACGCCGGGTTCCGCGCCGATCACCTGCTCACCCTGCAGCTGTCGATGCCCGGCGAACGCTGGACCCAGCCGCGCCGTGCGGCATTCGTCGACGATCTGGTCGCACGCACGCGCGCGCTGCCGGGCGTCACGAGCGCCGCGGTGACGTCTTCCCTTCCGATCGACGGCTCGTCCTGGAATTCGGTCTTCGCCGCCGAAGGCAAGCCGAGCCCGGCGCGCCGCGACCAGCTCCCGTCGGCGGCGATGACACTCGTGACGCCGGCGTATTTCGACGCGATGGGCACGCGGCTGCTCCGCGGACGCATGCTGTCGGCTGAAGCAGGGATGGCCGGAGCAGCCGGGCACCTGGCGCGAGATCGTCGGCATCGTCGCCGACGTGAAGTTCGAGGGCGTGACGGAGCAGACGCCGATGCAGGTGTACATGCCGTTCGCGCAGGATCCGTCGCGCGACGTGTTCCTCGTCGCGCGGACCGCGGCCGATCCCCGCGCGCTCGCCGGGGCCTTCGAAACGACGATCCACGCGCTCGATCGGGATCTGCCCGTCTTCTCGGTGAAGCCGATGGAGAGCGTGATGGGAGAGGAGATCGCGCGCCAGCGGATGGCAGAACTCGTGCTCTCGGTGTTTGCGGGAGTGGCGCTCTTCCTCGCGTCGATCGGTCTGTTCGGACTCGTCTCTCACTCGGTCACCGAGCGGACGCACGAGATCGGCGTCCGCATGGCGCTCGGCGCCGGCCGCCGCGACGTCGTGCGACTCATCGTCCGGAACGGCCTCACGATGACGATGGCTGGAATGGCAGTCGGACTCGCAGGCGCGGCCGCGCTCGCCGGATCGCTTCGCGGCCTGCTGTTCGGCGTCCAGCCGCTGGATCCCTTGACCTTTGCGTCCGTGGCGTTCGTCCTCCTCGCCACAGCCATCGCCGCCTGCCTGATCCCCGCGTGGCGGGCCGTCCAGATTCAGCCGACCAACGCGCTGAGGAGCGAATAAGGGCGAACGAGCGTGTAGTGGGTCCGGGGCGAAGCCACCGATTGACATCTGATGCGTGATGCGTGATGCTGAGCCATGCGTACCACACTGGACATTGACGATGATGTGCTCCAGGCGGCCAAAGAAATCGCCGCAAACAGAAGAAGCACAATAGGTAAGGTCATCTCAGAACTCGTACGAAAAGGCCTCAGGCCGAAGCCATGGGTCCGAGTCCGCAACGGCGTGCCTCTGCTGGGACCGCGCAATCCGTCCGATCCCATCCTGACGGTCGAATTCATAAACAAGCTGCGCGACGAGGAGCCGTGAACGCTCCCGCACTCCTCGACGCGAACGTGCTGATCGCCCTGTTTGACCTGAGACACGTCCACCACAACATCGCGCATGACTGGTTCGCCGATAATCGCGCGCGTGGGTGGGCAACCTCGCCGCTGACCGAAAACGCGCTGCTGCGAATCGTATCGAACCTAAAATATGGCTCGAACTCGGAGCGCACTCCCCTGCTGGCCGCGCGGCTCCGCACGTTTTGCGCGACGGCAGACCATCACTTCTGGCCGGACGCACTCTCCCTCCGCGATCAACGCGTTTTCGACCTCAGTGTGGCCTCCCACCACCATCTGACGGACGTCTACCTGTTGGGGCTGGCCAAAGCGATGGGTGGCGTATTGGCGACCTTCGACCGGACGGTGCCGATCGCTGCCGTCATCGGCGCAACCTCCGATCTCCTCGAGGTCATAACCGCCTGAGATAGAATCCCCCGCGTGAGACGGCCGTCCTTCTGGATCGTCCTTGCGCTGCTCTCGATCGGCGCGGCGGTCGTCGCCGTCCATTATTTTCCCCAGGCGTTCTCCATCCTCGCGCTCGATATCACCATGGATCGCGGGCGCGCGCTCGACGAGGCGCGGCGTCTCGCGACGCGCGACAGCCTCGGTCCCGCCGGCTACCGCGAAGCGGCGTCGTTCTCGGGAGACGACGAGGCGCAGACGTTCGTCGAGCTCGAAGGTGGCGGCAAGGACGCGTTCACGCGCATGCTGCGCGACCAGCTCTACGTGGCCTACTCCTGGCGCGTTCGCCATTTCAAGGACGGCGAGACCAACGAGACCACGATCCAGTTCACGCCCGAGGGACGCGCCTACGGCTTCTCGGAGAAGCTCAAGGAGGATGCGCCGGGTGCCGCGCTCGACGCGACATCCGCACGCCGGATCGCGGAACAGGGTGCGACGACGCGATGGAACGTCGACCTCACGAAATTCGCGCTCGTCGAGCAGGGACAGGAGCGCCGTCCGTCAGGCCGCATCGATCACACCTTCACCTACGAGCGCACCGGCGCGACACTCCGCGAGGGACGGTACCGGCTGCGGCTGGAAGTCGCCGGCGATCGCCTGATCGCGGTCTCGCATTTTATCAAGATCCCCGAAGCGTTCACGCGCCGCTACGCGAAGATGCGATCGTCGAACGAGCTGATCGGGATCGGCTCGGTCGTCGGCCTCGCGCTGCTCTACGTGATCGGCGGCATCGGCGTCGGCCTCTTCTTCATGATGCGGCGGCGATGGGTCCTGTGGCGCACGGCCGCGATCTGGGGCGTGGTCGTGGGCGGCCTGCAGACGCTCGCGTCGGTCAACGAATTCCCGCTCTTGTGGATGTCGTACGACACGGCGATCCCGCAATCGACGTTCCTCGCGCAGCAGATCGCGCTGCTGGCGGCGAGCTTCGTCGGCTTCTCGGTGTTCTTCGCGCTGTCGTTCATGGCGGCCGAAACGCTGTCGCGCCGCGCGTTCGGACACCATCCGCAGCTTTGGCGCATCTGGTCGAAGGACGCGGGCCCGTCGATTCAGATCCTGGGCCGGACCGTCAGCGGCTACCTGCTCGTCGCCGTCTTCTTCGCGTACGACGTGCTCCTCTATCTGGTGATGACGAAAGTCTTCGGATGGTGGAGCCCGGCGGAAGCGCTGCTCCATCCCGACGTCCTGGCGACCTATGCGCCATGGCTCTCGGCGATCGCCAATTCGTTCCAGGCTGGCTTCTGGGAAGAATCGCTGTTTCGCGCCGTGCCGATTGCCGGCGCCGCGCTGATCGGCGACCGCGTCGGCAAGCGCCGCCTCTTCATCGTGATTGCCTTCGTCGTGCAGGCGATCGTCTTCGGCGCCGGCCACGCACCGTATCCGAATCAGCCGGCATATGCCCGTCCCGTGGAACTAATCATCCCGTCGATCGGGTTCGGACTCCTCTACTTGTACTTCGGTCTGCTGCCGGGCATCATCCTGCACTTCACGTTCGACGTGACCTGGTTCGCGCTGCCGGTGTTCATGGCGAAGGCGCCGGGGATCTGGTTCCAGCAGTTCATGATCGTCGCGCTGACGCTCGTGCCGCTGTGGGTCGTCCTCTGGCGGCGGATGCAGGTTGGACGATGGACGGAGCTGTCGCCCGCGCTCCTGAATGCCGCGTGGACGCCGCCGCCGCCCCGCGACGCGGCGCCCGAACCGGCTGCACGGCCGCACGAGCAACTCGGCGCACGCGCCCGGCTCGGATGGCTGGTGATCGGAGCCATCGCGCTCGCCGGAATCGTCGCAGGGCTGGCACTTCGCGGCGCTGGCAGCCCGTACGGCGCACTGCCGCTCACGCGCGAACGCGCCGAAGCCAGTGCGGAGAGGGCGCTGCAGCGACGCGGCGTCACGCTTGCGCCGAAGTGGCGTGTCATGGGCGTACCGGACGACGGGAGCAGTGGGCCGCAGCAATTCGTGTACGAAACGGCGGGCGAGGCGCGCTGGCGCGAACTGCTCGGTCTCTATCTGCCGAAGCCGAGATGGCGCGTCCGCGTCGCGACCTTCAGCGGCGACGCCAACGACACGGCTGAAGAATGGCACATCTTCATCAACCCTGACGGCGACGTCGGCAACGTGCGTCACCTCGTCCCCGAAGCGCGGCCGGCCGCATCGCTGGACGAAAGCGCGGCGCGCACGCGCGCACTGGTCGCCGTGAAGGAGCGCTTCGGCCTCGACGCCGCCAGCCTGAAGGAGATCTCGGCCAAGCCCGCGAAACAGCAGGCGCGGATGGACTGGACGTTCACCTATACGGACACGACGATCGCGCCGCTTCCACAGGGAGAGCCGCGCATCGACGTCGATCTTGCGGGCGGCGAAGTGACGTCCGTAGGGCGCTACATCTACGTGCCCGAAGAGTGGCAGCGCCAGCAGCGCGCAGGGTCGACGCGTAACCTGATCATCCAGATCGCGACGTCGATCGTGTTCGGCGGACTGCTGCTCGCCGCCGCCATCGGCGGCATGATCGCGTGGAGCCACCACTGCTACACGCCGCGCCTGTTCCTCGCGGCCGCGGCTCTCATGTTCGTGGTGTCGGCGGTGAGCATTCTGAACAACGCGCCGACGCTCATCGCGGCGCTGCCAACCGCCGCACCGCTCCTGATTCAACTCGTCGGAGTCTTCGCCGTGTCGGCGATCGGTCTCACGCTGGTCGCGGCGCTCGTCGGCCTCGCCATCGGCGCGCTTCCCCATCGTCTCGCGCCGCTCGGGCGCGTCGCGGACCGCGATGCGCTCGCGCTCGGCGTTGCCGCCGGATTGTTCGGCGCCGCCGCGGTAGCCGCCGCGACGCTCGTGCGGGCGCCGGCGTGGGCGCGCTTCCCGGCGGTCGACGCGATGGGTGCGTCAGTGCCCCTCCTCCGCTCGGCGCTCGATCCGATCACCGGGTTCATGACCCGCCTGGCGGTCGTCACCGCGGCGCTGGTCACCCTCGAACGGATCAGCGGGTCGTGGAGGCGCCGGCGCCTGGGCGCCGCCGCGGCCGTCGCCGTCCTCGGATTTCTCGCGGGCGGTCCGCCTGCGGGCGCGCACGCGGGTGGCTGGGCGCTCGCGGGCGCGATCACCGCGGCGGCATTCGTCGTCCTCTACACCGGGCTGCTGCGATTCGACCTCACGCTCGTCCCGATCAGCCTGGGGACGATGGCGGCGCTCGGATTGCTTGGACGAGGACTGGAGCGTCCGTTTCCGAACGCTCTTGCGGGTGCGATCGCAGGAACCGTGCTCGTCGTCCTCCTCGCCTTCTGGTGGTCCCGCGCGCTGCGAATCGGTTCCCAGTTTCCAGTTCCCAGTTCCCAGTTTCCAGCTGCCAGTTCTCAGCCGCCGACCTCTGGCCTCTGACCTCTGGCCTCTGACCTCTGACCTCTGGCCTCTGGCCTCTGACCCCTGACCTCTGGCCTCTGACCTCTGACCTCTGACCTCTGACTCCGACCTCCTGCGATATAGTGAGCGTCTGGTCTTTTTGAGGAGGAAACTGACATGCGTTTAGTTACCGCGACCGCATTCGCGTTCGCAGGGGCCCTGTCACTCGCCACGCTGCACGCGCAGCAGCAGCCGCCCGCGGCCGGCGGCCAGCGCATGGGCGGCATGCAGATGCCGGACACGGCCCGCAAGGTGGAAAACGGCGGCATCCACGCCCCGGGATGGCAGGGGAAACCCGACGAGGGGGCGGGCTCGATCAACGACGGCAAGTTCGAGATGAAAGGGGCGGAGATCACGATCAATTCGGGTCCGGCGGCCCTCTACTGGAACCCGGCGAACACGGGGAGCGGCGACTACACCGTTTCGGCGACATTCACCGAGCCGAAGTACATGTCATCGATGAGCCATCCGCACCCGTACGGCGTGTTCATCGCCGGCAGCAATCTGGATTCCGGCAAGGCGACGGCGCTCTATTGCGCCGCGTACGGCCGGGGCACGTTCATCGTCCGCGGCTTCGGGCCGGCCCCGTTCATGATGAACGGACGCGGGGCGCCCAATGATGCGGTTCACAAGGCCGCGGGCCCAGGCGACAGCGTGACGCAGACGATTGCGATGAGCGTCAAGGGCGACAACGTGGAATGCGCGATCAACGGGACGACGGTCGCGACTTATCCGAAGAGCGCGGTCGTCGGCGACGGCAAGCTCACCTCGACCGACGGTATCGCCGGCATCCGCGTCGCGCACAACGTCGACGTGATTGTGAAGGACTTCAAGGTTACGAAGTAACTTCAGCATTCAGCATTCAGCATTCAGCATTCGGTTGTGCGCCGTCTGCGGCTTCCACATCCGCTCGCGCTGCTGACGGCATGCATCCTCGCCGGCGCCATCCTCAGCTGGGTCGTTCCCGCCGGTCAGTACGATCGGCGGGACGATCCCTCCACCGGCAAACGCATCGTCGTTGCCGGCTCGTTCCACCACGTCGATCCGCAGCCGGTCGGGCCGTTCGCGGCGCTGCTGGCGGTGCCCCACGGCATGATCGACGCCGCGTCGGTCATTTTCTTTGTCTTCCTCGTCGGCGGCGCATTCACGGTCGTCGAGGAAACCGGCGCGCTGAAACAGGCGGTGGGATCGCTCGTCCTGCGCCTCGGCGCACGGGGGACGCTTGTGATTCCGATCGTGTCGCTCGCATTTGCCGCGGCCGGCGCGCTCGAGAACATGGCCGAGGAGATCATCGCGCTGGTGCCCGTTCTGCTCCTCGTCACGAGACGGCTGGGCTTCGACGCGATCACGGGCGTGGCTATCAGCATCGGCGCCGCGGCGATCGGCGCCGCGTTCAGCCCCATCAATCCGTTCCAGGCGCAAATCGCGCAGAAACTCGCCGGGCTGGCGTTGCTATCGGCATGGCAGTTCCGCACGACGGTGATGGGGCTGGCGCTGGCCGTGTGGATCGCGGGAACGTGGCGTCACGCGCTGCGCACGCGCCGCGCGCCCGAAGCCAGCGACGTCCGATCCAGCGGACTTCCACCGCGCCTCGTCACGGTCCTCCTCGTCGTCATCGCAGCTTTCACCATCTTTATCTACGGCGTGATCAGGCTCGGATGGGATTTCGATCAGATGGCTGCGCTGTTCTTCGCGATGGGGCTGATTGCCGGATTCGCGGGCGGGCTCGGCGCCGGCGGGACGGCGCAGGCGTTCGTGAACGGATTCGGATCGATGGCGTATGCCGCGATGCTGATCGGCTTCGCGCGCGCAATCTTCGTCGTCCTCGATCAGGGGCGGATCGTCGACACGATCGTCCACGGGCTCGTGTCGCCGCTGCAGCATCTGCCGGTAACGGCGTGCGCGATCGCCATGATGGGTGTGCAGGCGGTGATCCACTTTCCGGTGCCAAGCGTCAGCGGACAGGCCGTGCTGACGATGCCGCTGCTGGTACCCGTGTCGGATCTGATCGGGCTCTCGCGTCAGGTGACCGTGCTCGCGTTTCAGTACGGCGCAGGGCTGACCGAGCTGGTGACGCCGACCAACGGCGCGATCGTGGCCGTCGCCGCGGCGTCCGGCGTGAAATTCGGTGACTGGCTCTCGTTCGCCGTGCCGATTTATCTGGTCATGCTCGCGTTCTCAGCCGTCGCGATCGGCGTCGCGGTGCTCATCGCCTTACAGTAGCGAGGTTAGAATCCGTTCCATGAGAGTCATGTTCATCTCGTCCGTCCTGACCGCCGTGTGCGTGGCGCCGGGCGTTGCATCGGCCGGACGGTCGCAGTCGACCGAAGTCGCCATGACGCTCGAGGTCGACGCCACCGATGCACCGATGAAGATCCTGCACGCGACGATGACGATGCCGGCGAGGCCCGGCGCGATGTCGCTCTTCTATCCGAAGTGGATTCCCGGCGAACACATGCCCTCGGGACCGATCGCGAACCTCACGGGCTTGCACGTCTTTGCCGACGGGCAGGAGCTGGCGTGGCGGCGCGACTTTGTCGAAATGAACGCCTTCGCGATTACCGTGCCGGCCGGCGCGAAGACCCTCTCGGCGAAGTACGACTATGTCGTTCCGACCTCGGGCATGGTCGACAACGCCTGGCCCGGCCTCCCGGCCTACAAGGCCGGTCTCTCGAACGGCATGAGAATCGTGGCGGTCAACGGCCGGCGGTTCTCGAGCGATGAGTTGAAGCGCGCGCTGACCGCCTCGAGCACCACCACAGCGCCTCTGGAGCTGATCGTCGAGAATGGAAGCTACTTCAGCGTGGTGAAGATCGACTATCGCGGCGGCCTGAGATATCCACATCTGGAGCGCGTCCCAGGAAAAGACGACGTGCTGGCGCAAATCGCCGCGCCGCGCGTGCGATGATCGCCGAGGACCGCGCCGGGAACTGACGTGATCGCCGCGGCGCAAGCGGAACACCCGGAGGACTCAATGGTCTTGGACACGCTCGCGCTTGCCGATCGCTACGCCGCGCTACACCCGGGGTTCGCCGAGGCGTTCGCGTTCCTTTCGAAGACGACCGTCGCCGCGCTCCCGCAGGGACGTCACGACATCGCCGGCGATCGCATTTTCGTCCTCATCGATCACAGGGACGGCCGCGGCCGCCACGGCGCGCGTCTCGAAGCGCATCGGCGTTACATCGATATCCAGTACACGTGCGAAGGCATGGAAGAGATCGGCTGGTCGCCGCTCGCCGCCTGCCGGCCGCCCGCAGGCGGTTACGACGAAGCGAAGGACATCGCCGTCTTCGACGATCGTCCTGCGACGTGGCTCAGCGTGCCCCCGGGCCACTTTGTCATCTTCTTTCCAGACGACGCGCACGCGCCGCTTGGCGGACAGGGACTGCTGAAGAAGGCCGTCATCAAAGTCGCCCTGCGCGACTAGCGACCCGTCTACACCTTGAACAGAATGCCCGACGCCGGACGAGCGGTCGCGCGCGCGACGGCATTGACATACTGCTGCAGCTGCGCCCGGTAGCGTGTCTCGCCGGCCGCGAGCTCGTAATCGGTCTTGAAATCGACGACGATCGTCGCGCCGTTCTCCTCGAACGCCAGGTCGAGCACGCCCTCGATCAGCACGCCGTCCTTTTGCAGCCACGACACGGGCGTCTCCCGCTTGACTGACGACGAGGCACGGACGCGCGCGAGCAGGTCGTGGCGCAGAACGTCGGACACGACGCTCACTGCCGCGGCGATTTCGCTCACGCCCGCGTTGAGCACCCGCCCCTGCGTGCCGGCGGTGCGAGCGACGACATCAGCGGGCGCATCGAGCGGGACCGTGGCGAGCACCGCGTGTACCAGCGTGCCGAAGCGCGCACCACGCGGACGCTTCTCCGCGCCAGGCATCTCGATCACGGCGATGTCAGCCGGTTCCGCGAGCGCCAGGTCGATCCCCAGCGTCGCCGCTTCGGCCGCCCACGCCGTCGCCGTCTGCACGCGCACGCTGGGCAGCGCGCCTCGCTCCGCGATCGTCACGCGCGCGTCGCGCCACCGCTCGTACTCCGCGAGGCGCTCCTCGACGGCGAACATGTCGCCGTCCTTGACGATCAGGTCGTCGCGGCGAAGCCCGAACGAGGACACCGCGCCGAGGTGCAGCGCGCGCGGATCCCACCAGGTCACCGAGTAGTTCATTTGGTGAACTGGCGATGTGGTGAGTTGGTGAGTTGCGGAGGGGACGGAGAAGACGAATGTGCCTGGTGCGACGGTACGCGAGTTCGCGGGGTCGCCGCCGGGGCGGTTGAGCACCGTGTCCTTGGACGCGAACGCCGGGCATCCGGGCGCGCGCTGCGGGGTGCGCCGCGAGGGCTCGGGCGGATAGAGCGCCGGCATCAGCGGATCGAGCCAACCGCCCTCATACGGGGCATCGCCGATCGCGGGCACGACGAGCAGATCCCGCGCGCGGGTGGCGGCCACGTAGGTGAGCCGCTCCGACTCCGCGCGATCGCGCGCCGCTTCCTCGGCGTCGTGAAGCAGCAGGTCGATCGGCGACCAGCCGCCGATCTTGAGCGCGCAGACGTTGTTCGCCGCGTCCAGCCAGCGCCCCGCTTCCGCGCGCGACAGCTTGCACGTGAGGTC
>WNGL01020313.1_pt1 | contig 11924 bp, 12 predicted proteins | sample 5400591 | NCBI WGS metagenome assembly WNGL01 (sample SAMN13153377, study PRJNA577476) | soil metagenome | isolation source: 80 cm soil or saprolite under Garry oak tree replicate 1 | place: USA:California | collected 2016-06-15
TCATAGGGTATTTGATCATAGGATGCAGTAAACGCCCGATTTGGATTCAACGATCTTCAACCTCGCAGGGCAATTAAAAAGGTTGCGTGACACCGTCGGCTGGACATTATTGTTCCCTCTCAAAACTGCGGGTGTAGCTCAGTTGGTAGAGCACCACCTTGCCAAGGTGGACGTCGCGAGTTCGAGCCTCGTCACCCGCTCCAACTTTTCGCGTGTATTTGTGGCGCAGAACAGCCGAACCCCAATGGGTTAAAGCACACGAACATCTTCTTCAAGCCCAGGCCCACGGCGATCTTGTGATCGTACACAGATCCGGGCGGAAGCGTTTTCAGCTTGAAATTGTCTGCAGATTCCGAAGCGCGGCACGAGCAGTAGTCAAAAAGTTTGGCGGACGCATCGAGCAATTACCGCCTGATTGGCTGGAGCGACTCATCGCTCGCAAGCCGAACGCAATCCTGATCGGAAAGCGCTTGGTCGTCGCCACCTCCATCGAAGCGTTGCAGAGCTGCAGTGTCCGCTGTCCTGAGTGGATTCCCCTTCGCCTCTCCAGGCCGTATGCGCCGGGGATAGCAAACCCTACACCATACGATGACAAACCGCCGCTCCTTGTCATTCCTGCCTCGATAGCATTTGGAACCGGTAAGCACGCCACGACAGCAATGTCGCTTCGGTTCTTGGAAGAACTGAGTCGCGGGTGGAAGCGCGGCTGGTCGCTCGTCGATCTTGGCACTGGGAGTGGAATCCTCGCTCTGGCGGCGAAACGTTTCGGCGCGGGGCGCGTCACAGCCATTGATGCCGATCCCACGGCGATTTCCATCGCCGAATCAAACGCACGGCTGAACCAAATTCATGGTGTCACTTTTCGATTAAGCGATGTCCGCAAATGGAGATCGACGCACGAGACCGACGTCATCACTGCAAATTTACATAGCGAATTGCTGATAGAAATCCTTTCGAAATTAAAACGCGGCGGCCGGTTGATTCTGTCAGGGATTTTGCACCGCGATGAAGCCGAGTTTCTGCACGCCCTGTCCCGAAACAACCTCGAGATAATCAAAATTAAGCGTCGCGGAAAATGGATTGCCATCCTCGCCCGTTGTAGCGGCACTTTGCGAGCAGCGGACTTGGCCTGTGGCAAATTTTTGCGGCGGTCACAGACCGCCGCTAGAGTAGAACGAAATGCAAACTGAACAGCTTGCCTACGTTATCGTCACGCCCTATTCGATGCGAAAATCGCGCACCGGCGGAATCGTTGGCCGGTTGATTTCCCGCACCGGACTCGACTTGGTCGGAGGGCGAATGTTCGCTCCTGGCGCGGAACTAGCCAAGCGCTACGTGGACACAATTGTAACCGAAACCGATCCTCGCCACCGCGCTACGCAGGAATTGATTCGCGATTATGTACTGAAAAATTTCACTGGCGAAAAGAACCATCAACGTCCCCGTGTCCTGTTTCTCATTTTCCGCGGCCCGGACGCCGTGGAAAGAATTCATGAAGTCGTGGGCCATATCGTGCACGAGCGCACCAGCGGCGAAACGATTCGCGACACCTATGGCGATTACCTTACCGACGACTCAGACAATGTCGTTTACTTCGAACCGGCAGTCGTTACAGCTTTCGAACCCAGCGCAGTCGAGCGTGATTTAAGACTTTGGGCGGAATTTTCTGATTCCGACGGCGGAATCCTCGACGGCGCCGTGCCCCATCCGCCCGACACCCTAATCGAAAAAACGCTAGTTTTAATCAAACCGGACAATTTCCGATTCCCGAACCTGCGCCCAGGCGGTGTGATTGAAGTGTTCTCGCGCTCCGGCCTTTCAATCATCGGCTTCAAGGTTCATCAAATGAGCGTAGCACAGGCAGAGGAGTTTTATGGACCAGTGCTACCGGTGCTTGAGGAAAAGCTCGGAGCGAAAAGCGGCCGTGAAAACTGGGAGTGCATTGTCGAGTTCATGGCATTCGCGACGTGCTCGGGCCGACCGATCCAGCAAAAGCGCCGCCGGGCTCCATTCGAAAGGAGTTCGGACAAACGATCATGGTTAACGCCGCGCATGCATCGGATTCCGTTGAGAATGCGAAACGCGAAATGGCGATCATCCGAGTCGAAGAAAATAATTTCAAACCTCTGATTGAAAACTTCTATCGCCACCAATAGCTTGCGCTCCCATTTGTGGATCACATCATTGCCATGGAAATCTCTGAACGCGCCGCTCAACTGACTCCGTCGTTGACTCTCTCGATCGACAGCAAGGCGAAAGCAATGAAGGCCGAAGGCATCGACGTCTGCGGCTTCGGTGCGGGCGAGCCGGATTTCGACACACCTGAGCACATCAAAAGGGCCGCAATCGAAGCGTTGGAGGCGGGCTTTACGAAATACACGCCCAACGCTGGCATCCCCGAACTGCGGCAGGCGATTGCAGACAAATTTGCGGCAGATAACGGACTCAATTATCGCGCGGCACAGGTCATCGTCAGCAACGGCGCAAAGCACGCGTGCTACAACGCGATCCTCGCCACTTGTCAGCCGGGCGATGAAGTCATTATTCCAGCGCCGTATTGGGTCAGTTACCCCGACATGGTGCGGCTCGTCGGCGCCGAGCCGGTGATCGTGCCTACCAGTGAGCGCAACTCCTGGAAAATGCGCGCTGAAGATTTTGAAAATGCAATGACTCCGCGGACAAAGATGCTGATCATGAACAGCCCCGGCAACCCAACTGGTTCCGTTTATACGCGCGAGGAATTAGAAGCGATCGTCAATGTCGCCGCCGAAGAAGACATTTACATCCTGTCCGACGAAATTTACGAGAAGCTCCTGTACGACGACGCCAAACATGTGAGCATCGCGTCGCTATCCAAGGAAGCGTACGACCTGGCAATTACGATTAATGGGTTTAGTAAATCTTATGCGATGACGGGATGGCGACTCGGTTATCTCGCCGCGCCCGACCAGGTGGCGAGAGCTGTCGATTCAATCCAAAGCCATACCAGTTCAAATCCGTCCTCCTTTTCGCAATACGGTGCGCTTGCCGCCCTAAAAGGCGACCAACAACCGCTCGCCGATATGCGCGAGGAATTCGATATGCGTCGCAACTATATGTTTGACCGACTCTCGAAGATTTCCAATGTGACTGCCGTCAAGCCACAGGGCGCGTTTTACATGCTGGTAAACATTAACCAGCTTGGACTCACTTCGCAGAATTTCGCCGATCGTTTGCTGAGCAAAGCCAATGTTGCCGTGGTGCCGGGAGCTGCCTTCGGCGACGATCGCACCGTACGGTTCAGCTACGCCACCAGCCTTGATGTGATTAAGAAGGGCCTGGATCGATTCCAGGACTTCTGCCGTACGCTGTAATCGCTCATCCCGAACGAAGCGAGACGCATTTGAGAGACCCAGCGCACACTGAAGTCATTGCATCGGGCTTCCTCGACTTCGCTCGGAATGACAATGTAAATCTTCCGGATGCGCGGCCATCTTGCCCTCATTCTCCACGCGCATCTCCCTTTCGTACGCCATCCTGAGCACGAGCATTTCCTCGAGGAAGAGTGGTTTTTCGAGGCGATTACAGAAGCCTACATCCCGTTGCTGCGCATGATGCAACGACTCATGGCCGATCGTGTGCCGTTCAAACTCACGATGTCGATCACGCCAACGCTCTGCGCGATGCTTCAGGATCAGCTCTTACGCGAGCGCTACGTGCGGCACCTCGAATTGTTGATCGACCTGGCTGAGCGCGAGCAACAGCGAACTCGTAAAGATCCGCAGCTGCATCAGTTGGCGAACTTTTATTTCGAACTGTTCTCAGAAAATCGCCGCTTCTTTGTTGAGGAATGTAAATACGATCTGCTCAGCCTATTTGAGAGGTTTGCACAGACCGGCGCGCTCGAAATCATTGCCAGTGCCGCAACGCATGGCTTGCTTCCAATTGCTCAACAGCAATCGAGTGAGGCAGCGCGTGCACAGGTTTTAATCGGACGCGATACGCATGTCGACGTATTCGGCGCAGAGCCCGCCGGATTTTGGTTACCCGAATGCGGCTACGCACCTGGTCTCGAATGTACTCTCCAGGAAGCCAATCTCCGGTGGTTTGTGCTCGATGCACACGGATTGCTCTTTGCAAAACCGCGCCCGTGCCGTTCTATCTATGCGCCCTGTTATACACCGGCGGGACCGGTCGCCTTCGCCCGGGATCCCCATGCAGGCCGACAAGTCTGGAGTGCAAACGAAGGTTATCCGGGTCATCCAGCTTACCGGGAATTTTATCGCGACATCGGTTTTGATCTGCCAACGGAATATTTGGGATCCATTGCACGCGGAAGCCGAAAATTCTCCGGGGTGAAGTATCATCGGATCACTGGACCGGGTAACGAAAAACAGTTGTATGATCGCACGGCAGCGACGAACGCGGCGCTAAAACATGCAATTCACTTTCTGGAACAACGCCGTGAGCAGATTCTCGGAATCGGCCAATTGGGTTTTACCCCGATCATTATCGCTCCGTTCGACGCAGAATTATTTGGGCACTGGTGGTTCGAAGGACCGATCTTTCTTGAACAATTCATACGCCGCACCGCAAAACAATCCGATTTACGCCTGACCACGCCGAGTGAATATCTGGCTGAGCATCCCACACAACAAATCGTCAAGCCCGCTGCCTCGACATGGGGAGAGAACGGCCATCTCGCAGTCTGGCTCGATCCGGGGAACGCTTGGATTTATCCGCAGCTGCAATCTGCGCATGACTCAACTCGCACGGCAGCACACCAACACGGTTGTAGGGCAACCGCTTCGATCGACGAAAGAAACATCGGCAGGCGGAGCGCCTGCCCTACAACTTACTGACCGTGTTTTGAAACAACTCGCCCGCGAACTTTTACTGGCGCAGTCAAGTGATTGGGCGTTTCTAATGAAAACACGGACTGCGCGCGAATATGCGACCCAACGCACGATCGATCACCTTGCTCGTTTCAATCGCCTGCACGATCAGTTTGTGGCCACGATGATTAGTGAAGAATTCCTGCGTGATTGCGAATGGCGGGACAACATTTTTCCAAACGTGAACTGGCGCTATTATGCATAGATTGCGAATCATCACGTCGGTCGTCTGGGTCATTTCCGTCGCTTTCGTCCGAATCGCAGCCGCACAGGAATCGTCCATCCCAACGCCTTGGCCGAGCAGAGAAGAATCGCCTTTCCCCTCTGTTTTGCCTGAAGATTCCGCAGCATCCTCGCCGACGGCGGAGCAAACCCCTTCACCTTCGCCCGCGAAAAGTGTACGCATCAGTTTCGTTCCTCCGCCAATGGAAGGCACGATCAGCCTTGGGATTTTTGATCAGAGCGGCAAACTTGTACGCGTCCTGCATCAGAACGCACAGCTGAACGATTTCACGATCGGCGCCGACGCGTTGGTGACGCAATGGGATGGAAAAGATGATGCTGGCCAAGGCTTACCTGCCGGAGAATATCACGCGCGCGGGTACCTCATCGGCCCACTCAAACTGGAAGATTTGGGCCAGACTTCGCCGCCCACGCTGGACACTGAAACGAACAGCATCGTTAAAGTGCGATTGATCCCCAATCCGTTACGGAAAAATAAAAGCCCAATGGTCGATGTCGGCATCGGATTCGGTCCCAGTGGGAGTTACTTGGAAACCACCGACGGCCTGCCACTGTTCAAAATCAGCGAGACACCGGATGTTGCGCACGCATTGATTGCGAAGAAAAGTGAAAACGGGGTTTATGTTTGGCAGGATGACGGCAGAGAACCGCATCAGTTCCGCATCTCGAATGTTGACCAGATGATGGCGTTCGATTGCGGAGAGGTTGAGCTCAAATGAACAGCAGCGGCGGTCTCTACCCGGCGAAACAAAAGAACGGTGCTTGACACAAGCACCGCTACAACGCAAGCGATTGCTAATCACAAATGCCCTCTACGCCTGAATTTCAGCAGACACTCGGCAAGGTCGCCGGCTTTAGCGGCACCGCTCTCCACACCGGTGAAAAAGTTACGCTCAGGCTACACCCCGCCCCGGTGGATCACGGAATTAAATTCAAAAGAAAAGATTTGCAGGATGAGCCTACGATCGACGCCAAAATCGAGAACCTGAAGACGGTCGAGCGCGCCACCACAATTGGCGAGGGCTCTGTGCGTGTGCACACCGTCGAGCACGTTCTCGCGGCGCTATGGGCGATGGGTGTGGATAACGCGATTGTGGAAATGGACGCAAACGAGCCGCCAATCGGCGATGGCAGCGCCCAAGCGTACGTCGATCTCATCCGTAAGGTCGGTGTTGTCGCACAGGAAGAACCGCGAAAATTCTTTGGCACGCGAGATACGATGCACGTCCAATCGAAAACGGGCGCGCTGCTCGTCTTGCTGCCGGACGACAAGTTCCGCATCTCGTGCACACAAGCTGGGCCAAACAACAAATTTACGCAGTTTTTGTCGATGGAAGTTACGCCGGCAGCTTTCGAACGCGAGATCGCTCCGGCGCGGACATTTGTCTTCTACGAAGACGTCAAGCCGCTGATGGACAAAAATCTGATCAAGGGTGGCAGCCTCGAAAACGCTATCGTAGTGCGCGGCGAAGCAGTGCTAAGCAAGGAACCGTTGCGGTTTGCCGATGAATTTGTTCGCCACAAGATTCTCGACATTATCGGCGACCTCGCGCTAGTGGGACGGCGCATTCGTGGCCATGTGGTCGCGGTGAAACCTGGTCACGCGAGCAATTCCGAGCTGGCCCGCCTAATCACGCGCGAGCAAACGCGTAGAAGCGCTCTGGCCGTGTCCCGCGCCGTTCCCAGCGGCGACGGCGGACTCGATACCGATCAGGTGATGCAAATTTTACCGCACCGTTTTCCCTTCCTGATGGTCGATCGCATTATCAGCTTCGAAACCGAGACAAAATGTGTGGGCGTGAAAACTGTCACAATCAATGAACCATTTTTCCAGGGGCATTTCCCGGGTCATCCCGTGATGCCCGGCGTGATGCAGGTCGAAGCAATGGCGCAAGTCGCGAGCATCTTGTTGTTCAAACTGGCGAAGACCACCAGCCGCATCGGTTATTTTATGAGTGCTGATGAGGTGAAATTTCGAAAACCGGTTTTGCCCGGCGATACCATGTTTATCCATGCCGAGCTCACAAAATCCCGCGGGGAACGCCTGGCAAAAGCCAAGTGCCATTGCGTGGTGAACGATGCCATCGTCTCAGAAGCCGAACTAATGTTCACGTTTTTGGATAAATGAAGAGAATAACGAAGCACGAATGGCGAGGGACGAAGGAATGAATCAAAAGGCTGTCATTCCGAGCGAAGTCGAGGAATCCCGCGGTGAAAGCTTAAGGTCAATTCGACGGGATCCTTCGACTCCGCGTCGCTCCGCTCAGGATGACTGCGATTTCGGGCTTCGGACTTCGTCATTCACTCGTCATTCGTCATTCGTCATTCGTCATTATGTCTGACGGGCAGATTCACCCAACGGCCATTATTGATGCGGAAGCAGAACTCGGTCCTGGCACAAGCGTCGGTCCATATTGCGTCATTGGCTCTGACGTCGTGCTCGGCCCGGATTGCTGGCTGCAGCATCACGTAACGCTGTGCGGACCGATGAAGGCCGGAGCGAAAAACAAGTTCTTCGCTTACTGTTCAATCGGCCAGAAAACCCAGGATTTGAAATATAGCAGCGAGCCGACTTACTTGGAAATCGGCGATGAGAATACGTTCCGCGAATTTGTCACAATCAGCCGCAGCACAACCAGCCAGGGAAAGACGTGTATCGGCAATCGGGGGACATTTCTCGCCTACAGTCATATTGCACATGATTGCGTTGTGAGAGATGGCGTTGTTTTTTCCAACAACGGCACATTAGCAGGACATGTACAGGTGGGCGATCACGCAGTCATAGGCGGGCTCACCGCCGTGCATCAATTTTGCCGGATCGGCAGGTTCGCCATCACCGGCGGTTGCTCGAAAATTGTCCAGGACGTTCCACCATTCATGATCGCCGACGGCAATCCCGCTGAAATTCGCGGAATCAATCTTGTCGGGTTGGAACGCAAAAATTTTCCGCCCGAAAGCGTGAAGCTGATCAAGGAAGCCTTTCGCCTGATTTACCGTTCCAAATACAACACCCGCCAGGCAATCGAAGCGATGCAGAAAGAATTGCCGCAAACAGAAGAAATCACCGAAATCATCCAGTTCATCGAACAAAGCGAACGCGGAATTATTCGCTGAAAATTTCAACCGCGGATACGCGGATAACACAGATTGGACCATCGGCATCCTGTATGTACAGCACGCGGGCTTCCCAGCCTGCGTGTCTGCTAATTCCGAGAGATCAAGACATGCACGTCTCACCCAGACGAAAGGACGTAACGTTCACCGAATAACTTTTCGGCTTGGCAAATGAATCACTGATTGCAGATTCTTGACACCGAATCCTCCCTAGCGCTCATCATGCTCCCATTGCTAAAGCCGAAAATGTCCGGAGCTGATATCGCCCTCGGGTTCTATGACCATTTACGAAAGAACCGGGCCGAGGGATTTTCGAAGGCTCGGGACATCCTTCCGACCACCACAGCGATTAACTCGAACGCGGTCTTGGAGGAGTGGCTTTATCTCGAGATCTTTTCATTTGATTTCTCGGTCTATTTGGCCCTCGGCAAAACGCCCGCTAAAGCGGCCGTATTAACACCATTTTGGCAACACGTCGAGGCATGGCTCCAAGACGAGCAGGTTGCAGCGCTGCCCGAACGCTTTGCAGTTGTTGCTTGCGATCCTCATCCTATTCCCGCTGAACGAAGCGAACTTTCTTACGCAAGGTTATTACGACGGCTGCAGGAATACACCTCCTCGGTCACATCGCCCCATCAATTAGGACCGAACTCGGACGTGTTCTTTCGCGAAGATTCCGTGAAGGGAATCAACGTCCTTTCCGATAACATCGAGCGTGATTCGGGCTGGCGCCGTTATTGATTATCTTCGGAACGTCGCTAATGGACGTCGTTCTCACTTTGCTGCGAATAAAGAACCTCGCGCTCGTGGAAGAGCTCGAGTGGCAGGTAAGCCCGGGATTCGTCGCTATCACGGGCGAAACTGGCGCGGGGAAATCCATCATCATCGGCGCGCTGCAACTTTTGCTGGGTGAGCGCGCGGATAAATCGCTGATTCGGACGAGGACTGATATTTGCACGGTCGAAGCGATTTTTAGCGGAGACGGTCTGAAAAAACTAAACGCGCAACTTGCCGAAGCCGGAATCGAGCCATGCGAGAACGATCTCATCCTGAAGCGGACTCTCTCCTCGAGCGGAACAAATCGACAGTTCATCAACGGCTCACCTACAACGTTATCCATCTTGAAACGTCTTGGGGACGAACTTGTCGATCTTCATGGGCCGCACGATCACCAGTCGTTGCTTTCGCCCGAGACGCAATTGCGCTTACTGGATTCGTTCGCACGCGCTGAAGCACAACTCGAGGAATATCGAAAGTGTTACCAACAATTACGGGCGCTGCTCGCCGAACATGCTACGCTCAACACGGCGGAGACCGCCCGCGAACAGGAGCTGGATCTGCTTCGGCATCAAATCATCGAGATCGAGTCGGCGAAACTCGTCCCGAGCGAAGAAGAAGAGATTGAGAACCGCTACAAATTGGCCACTGACAGCAAACGGTTAATCGAGTTGGCCGGCGCCGTCGCGAACAAACTTTCTGAAGCAGACGAATCCGTTCTGTCGCAACTCGCGGAGACGCAGCGTCTGCTTCGCGAATTGGAAAAAATCGACAGCTCGAGTGCACAATTTGCATCGGCGCACGCTGCTGCTGTGGTCGAGCTTTCGGAGCTTGCGCGCGCGCTTTCCGCATACGCAGAAAAGCTTGACCTCGACCCTGAACAGCTATCGGCGCTGGAGCAGCGCGTCTCGATGTTTGAGACACTAAAGCGAAAATACGGCGCCTCGATTTCTGAGGTGATTGCTTTCGGTGAACGCGCGGCGGAACGAATGCGTAAGATTGAAGGTCGTGACGCGGAGTTGGAGCGTCTCGCCAAAGAGATTGAGAACGTTCGCGTGCAAATGAATCGCGCGGGTGGGGCGCTGCGGAAAACACGAGCAAAAGCAGCTCCGAAATTGTCTGAGAACATTCGACGCAGTTTGCGCGAGCTCGGATTTCGCCAATCGGAATTCGAAGCAAAACTCAGCGCGCTGGATGAACCGCGCGCGAGCGGATTCGATTCCGCGCATTTACTTTTCTCGCCGAATCCTGGCGAACCGCTCAGACCTCTTCACACTATCGCATCCAGCGGCGAAATCTCTCGCCTGATGCTGGCGATCAAATCGGCGCTAGCCGCGCACGATGCAATCCCGTTGCTAGTGTTCGATGAGATCGACACGAACGTTGGCGGCGAGATCGCGCATGCGGTTGGTGCAAAGATGGAAAAATTGGGGCGCGATCATCAGGTGATCTGCATCACACATTTGCCGCAAGTCGCCGCGACGGCTTCGTCGCATTTTGTCGTGACCAAGGACGTATCGCGCGGCCGTACCTTTTCCAATCTGCGTGAAGTCACCGGCGAAGTGCGCCAGGAGGAAATCGCGCGGATGCTGGGCGGCAAAGGTGAGTCTGCGCTCAAACTCGCGGCGACGCTGCTTAAGCAGGAGCTAATCCGCCCTGAGCTGTAGAGGCTGCCGTGTCGGCTGCAAACTCGCTAGCTGTCGCAGGCGGCACGCCTGCCACTCCAGAAGATGCCAAGGAACAATCACTTCATCACAAGCCCGAGTGGCAGAACAACTTTTCCGTAGACTTCGTTGAGAACCTGGGCCAGGCCAGCATAGATCGCGGATAACCCACAAAAAATTCCTTCGTAGCCGGTAAAGTGTCTGAAATCAGACCCGGCATTGATGAAATCGCCGATCGCGAGCAGAAAGAAAAGAATGGCGAGTGAACCAAAAACTACTTGCCCGGCGACATGCAGCCGCATTGTGCCAACAAACATCACTGCCGTGAACAACCCCCACATGAAGAGGTAGGCGGCCATGGCAATGTTATTTGACGGCGTGGCCCACCCTAACTTCGGCAGAACAATCAGCGCCACGAGCGAGAACCAGAATAAGCCGTAGGAAAGAAATGCAGTCGTGGCGAACGTGTTGCCTTTCCGCCATTCCATGATGCCGGCGAAAATTTGGGCCGCGCCACCGTAGCAAATACCCATCGCCAGAATCATGCTGTTGAGTTCATAAAACCCAGCGTTATGGAGGTTGAGTAAGACCGTAGTCATCCCGAAGCCGAGGAGACCAAGCGGCGCTGGATTCGCCGTCGTGTCTTTGAGTTGAGTAAGTGATTCATTCATGGCTACCGCCAGTCTGCAGGAAGAAAGAGCGATGACGCAAGAGAGAATGGCTTCGCTCATTCGATCAATTTCCTCTAGCGTAGCGCTTTCATCGCCGGCGTTCTCGTAACAGGAAGGCGGTCGGACGTCGCAGACGGCCGCCACAGCACAGTTTTTTTCCCTTAACGATTTCGCTTGTCGGCGCGCCTGCGCTGAAATTATGGTCACAGTTTCAGATATGATTCGGCGCGATTATCTCATCGTTGGTGCAGGTATTGGCGGAGCAAGCGCATGCGAAGGGATTCGCAAATACGACAAGCGAGGCTCCGTGACTCTGGTCGGCGCAGAACCGTTCCCACCTTACAAGCGTTGGATCCTTTCGAAGGGCTTTTTGCGAGACAAGGAAGCGAATCTGAAGAAGCTCCAGGAATTCGATGAGCGCTGGTTCGAAGCGCACAAGATCGAGGCACGCTTCGGCACGGTGGTCACGCAATTGAACATCGAGCGTCGTCTCGCTGTGCTGGCCAACGGCGAAAGCATCGAATTTACGAAGGCTTGTCTGGCGATGGGCAGCCGGCCGGTACGCCCGGCAATGGCAGGGA
>WNGL01025582.1_pt1 | contig 11923 bp, 6 predicted proteins | sample 5400591 | NCBI WGS metagenome assembly WNGL01 (sample SAMN13153377, study PRJNA577476) | soil metagenome | isolation source: 80 cm soil or saprolite under Garry oak tree replicate 1 | place: USA:California | collected 2016-06-15
CTCCACGTCCGTGGTAGGGATCAGCAGGTCGGCGCGGACTCGCGTGATCACGCTTGCCACGTCCCGGAGGAAAGCGCGATCCGTCGCAGAATGCACGAGGAAGTTGCGATCCGCGCCCGATTTCTTGAGGATGAAGCGGTCGTTATTACATCCCGCAAGGAAGAGGGAAGGCTCGCCCGCTTTCAGGCTTCGGATCAGATTGTTGCTTGGCCCACTGCCCGCCCCGGTTATGAGAACGCGTGTCGGCATGTCCCCCTCAACCCGGGCCATCGGACGGGTCGCCGCTTTATCAGCGGGCTGCATGATCTTGCTTGTCGGGCCACGGCGTCGCTGAGTGCCTCGAGCATCGGTGCGATCTTGCCTGACATGCCAGAGGCAGTCAACACGCCCAGGGTAAGGCGCAGCCCGAACCCGAGCAGCGACGGGAATCTTGCGGCGCCGAGGGCGCGGCGGCGCCCATCTCAGCCGGGGACGGGCCGGCCCTGAAGTGGCGGACGAGTGCAGACGGTCCAGATGCGCGAGGATCTTAGCCACGACGGTTCTCCAAGGTAGCGATGAGGCGGAGCCGCGTTCCGCAGCGTGGGCACGCTAGCACATCAATGCGGAAAGAGCCGCTATCGTGACCAAGCTGCATCCCCCACACTCAGGTAAGAGCAGGCAGCAGCGGGCCGAGCGCCTGCATGACGGCGTCAGCGTACGCGTGGGCGCCCAGGCGGTTCGGATGGAAGGCCATGTCGATCGGGCAGATGGGATCCAGGGGCTTGAGGCGACGGCACTCGCTGCGCCGCTGCTTGCCGAGGGCGCTCCCGTCCGTGAGCGCCTCTTGGAGCATCCAGAGATGAGTGTCGGGGGCGGCGTATGAATGCTCCGGGTTGAACTCGGCATTGGCGTAGAGCACTCGGGGCCTCGGACCACCCGGGTGCAGATTGGCCTCCTCCACCGCCCACTCGAGCCATTGGTCGGTGGCCTGCCTCCACGCCGTCGAAAGATCGATTACCCGCTGCCGGAAAGGGAGGAGCGGCGCCAGCACGCCGGCGAACGAAGTCTGGCTCGACACGATCGGGTAATACCCCGTGACGATCACCCGCGCCTTCGGAAATCGGTCGAGCATCAGCAGGAGCAGGTTCTTCATCTTGCGCCCGCAGAACTCCGCGGCCTGGTCACGGACCCACTGCGGAGACCGCCACGGCAGAAGAAGATTCGCGGGGCCGAGGTCGTTGATCCCGCCATCCACCAGCACAAGGTCGATCGCGCCGGGCCCGGGGTCGCTCAGCCGCGGATCAGAAAGCGCCTGATAAGTGATAGACGGGTACTTGAAGCGAATCTCGCCCCACGCCGGCGGCTTCGTGTCCTCTCCCGCATTGGGCACGATCACGGCCAGCGAATGCGCCAAGACCTGCGGGTGGACGGGGCGACCCAGCTTCAGCTCGAGCCATCCTCGGACCAGCCACCACCACTTGCCTTCCTCCGGCAGCCCGGAGCCCCAGGTCACGGAGTCCCCGAGCACCACCAGCTCGAACGGGCTCTCCCTCGTGGCCATGCCATCACCTCCGGAGAGCGTTGAGCGGATGATCCTTGATGATGAGCTCGGCGATCCTCTCCGCGAGGGCGGCGATGGTCTTCGACGGGTTGAGCCCGAGAGCTTCGGGCACGATGGCGCCGTCGGCGACGTAGAGCCCGCGGTAGCCGAAGACCGCTCCCTTGTGGTCCACGACACCGTCCTTTGCGTTCGTGCCCATGTTGCAGCCACCCAGCGGATGGGGAGTGATCAGGGAATGGAATGCCTTCCACGTGATGGGCGGAACCACCAGCGCCCACCCTTTCGCGGAGCGGGCCAGTTTCTCGTGAGTCCCATAGATCGCCTCGATAACCTCCTTCGAGTCTGCCCACGGCCACTCCAGGTAGAGCTCGTCATCCTTCAGCCTCAGCCTACCGTCCGCAGCGTCCTTGCCTTGGGAAAACCACGGCATGACGTGGTTGATCGGGTCCAGCCACTCGAAGACGGGCTTGAGGAACTTCAGGAAGGGGCGCCGCGACACCCAGTGGAGCGCGTCGTAGGCGGCGGCCGCCACTTTCCCGACCGCGTGAATGAGCTTGTGGAGCAGGCTCACGTTGCGGCCGCGGTTCCTGAGCAGGGCGCCGATCAGGCCGCCCACGGCCTGATAGGGGAAGCCGCCGTCCTCGATGATGAACTTGCGCCGCTCCTCGTACGGCTTGTTGAGATCGTCGGGATGGCCGTCCAGGAAATCGATCGAGCCCGCGATGGTGATGCCCCGCCCCGGATAGATTGTCTTCCGGAAGAAATGAAGGGCCGGGGTCAGGAAGTCGCCGTTGCTGCTCCAGTTCTTGCCGAGGAAATCGCTGATGTTGGGGAGCGTGCGATACTGCTCTTTGCAACGAAGAAGCAGCTCGGTCGAGCCGAGGGAGCCCGCGGCCACGATCACGAGGCGGCCGGACACGCTCCCGGGCCTGAAGACGCCGTCCGCGATCTCGTCGAATTTGACACGGTATCCCTCGCCCTCGGGCGTGATGCACCGCACGAGGCGCCGCGGCCATATCGTGGCGCCATGCTTCTGCTCGGCCTGGAAGAGATAGTTCTTGTCGAGAGTGTTCTTGGCGCCCACGTCGCAGCCAATGTCGCAGTTTCCCAGCTGTGCGCAGGTGCCCTGCCAGGCATCGCTCTTGTTTTTCTTGCGCAAAGACCACTTGGGGTCCGGACGCTGGGAGGATTCGTACTTGAGGCCGGGATCGAACCGGACGGCCACGGGCACCGGGTGGAAGCGCGCCGGCCAGCCGTTGCTGCTGGCACCTTCGCTCATCAGCTTGACGCGCTCGGACCACTGCTGGGGCGGGACCTTCTCGAGCTCGAGCATCTCCGTGACCTTGTCGTAGTAGCGCCTGAGCTCTCCGAGGTCGATCTCACGGGGCCACCCCTTGCTGAAGGTCTTCTCGTCGGCCTCGATCGACACATTGGCGTAGATGAGGGAACCGCCGCCCACCCCCGCGCCAAGGGCAACGCCCATGTACGGAAAGCTGCGGAAGTCCAGCCAGCCGTGGCTCCGCTCAGGATGCGTGTGGTCCCAGAACCAGGCGTCCTTGGCGGTGCGCGGGAAGTTCATCACCTCGTCGTCTCGGTAGTCGCCCTTCTCGTTCATCTCGTCGCGCTTGCCCTTGGTCGGGCCCCATCGGTGGCCTCGTTCGAGAATCAGCACCGTGTACCCCGCCGCGGCGAGGCGGTAGGCGGTCACCGCGCCGCCGAAGCCGGAGCCGATCACCACGACGTCGTAGTCGGCGCATGAAAAGAGCGTGCGCTTCCGCGACGTGCCCCCGTAGCGCTTCGTGGTCCCCCTGCGTGTGAGCGAGCTCGGCGAGCCGGAGCTCGGTCCGGCCCACTTCGTGCGGGGCCTCGATGGAGACGAAGATCTCGCGTGCCCTCGTGAGCAGCCCACGGGCTTCCGCGAACGCCCCCTTGGCCTGGGCGAAGCGGCCGAGGAGGCGATGGCTGAGAGCCGTGCCGTACGGAAACTTCGCGCCGGTGGCGAGCTCGAGGCTCTCCGTGGCCACCCGGCGCGCCTCGGCGAGGTCACCCGTCAGGAACAGCGCCTCGGAGAGGTACGTGGCGTACAAGACCTGGGTATAGCGATGGCCGAAGCGCGTGACCAGCTCGATCGCCTGCCGCAGATGCCCGATGGCCTGCGCGGGCTCGCCGTTCTCGAGATGCGCATAGCCGAGCCACCCGAGGGCCGTGGCCGTGTTGAACGGATCGGGCGAGCGCTCGAGGCTCCGGCGGCAGCCGTCGATCCCCGCCTCGGCTTCGCCCATGAAGGCGCGGATGGCGCCGGTCGCCCATGCCGCATACGTCTCGAGCCGCGTGCTCCCGATCTCCGAGCCGATCTGACCGCACTTCGCTTCTTCGCCGAGGGCCGCATCGAACTTGCCCACGAGAGCGCAGTTGATTCCCAAGACCCAATGCGTGAGCCCGAGCCAGTACCGCTCGCCCGTGCGCTCGAGCAGGGCCGTCGCGGTCGATGCGTGGGTTACCACCTCCTGGGGCCGTCCCCACCAGAGACCATCGAGGGCGAGGACATACTGGGCCTTGCCCATGGTGGCCTCGTCCCCCGATTGCCGGGAGGCTTCGAGCGCCTTCCGCGCGTGCTTGTCCGACCGCTCCGTGTCGCCCACGAGGCTCCAGACGAGTCCGGCCTGGAAGTGGAAGAGGCCCGTGAGCCGAGCGTCCGCGAGCCGGTTGAGCCGCTCCTCGTGCGACGCGAGGAGACCGAGGATGTCGCGGAACCGGCCGAGGTAGAAGAGACAACCGGCCAGGCGAAGGACGAGTCCCAGCGTGAGACGATCCTGCACCTCGGACGGCAGCTCGGGAACACGCGAGATGGCATTCTCGAGCGCCGCCACCGCTTCGACGTACGCATGGCGGGAGGCCGCCTTCTCCGCGAAGTGCGTCTGGTACTCGACGGCCTTGGCGGTCTCGCCCGTCCGGGCAAAGTGGTACGCCAGGCGATCGTAGACGTTTTCGAGGCGGCCCGCGTGGAGTTCTTCGAGCGCGCGGCCGGCCGCGGCGTGGAGCGCTCGGCGCTGCGGCGCCAACAGGCTCTCGTAGGCCACCTCCTGGGTCAGAGCGTGCTTGAAGGCATACGCCGTCTCCTCGCCCGCACGCTGCTCATACAAGAACTCGAGTCGCCCGAGCTCCTCCAGGTGGGCCGCCAGATCCGCCGCGTCGCCCCACATGGCGGCCAGCACTCTCGATGACGCGGCCCGCCCGAGCACCGAAGCCGTCTGGAGCAGGCGCTGCTGCTCCTCGGGCAGCCGCTCGATGCGCGCCATCAGGACCCCCTGCACGGTGTCCGGGACGGCGATGTCAGCGCCAAGATCGGTGCGCTCCGACACCGCCCTTGCGAGCTCCTCGAGGAAGAAGGGATTGCCCTCGGCCCGACTCAGGATGACTTGGGCCAAAGTCTCCGGGAGCCGGCGCGTGATCAGGACCGACTGGGCGAGAGCAATGCTCTCCTCCGCGGACAGCGGCGGCAGCGCGATCTGGGTGGCGTACGACTTCTCGATCCACGGCGGGCGATAGCCGGCCCGGTGGGTCGCGACGAGGAGGACGGGAGCGCCCGTCAGGCCCTCGGCGAGAGATGCCAGCAGCTCTTCTGAAGTCCGGTCGATCCAGTGCAGGTCTTCGATGGCGATGATGAGGGGGCGATTCTGGGTCACGCCAAGGGTGATGCGCTTGAGCGTCTCGAAGGTGCGCGCCTTCACCGCCTCGGGGCTCAGGCGCTCCAGCCGCCTCGCTCCCTCCTTGAAGCCGAGCAGGTTCAGCAGGTACGGCGCCGACTCTTCGCGGTCGAGGTGCAGCGTGTCGAGCACCGCGCCGATCTTCCCCGCGGCCTCCTCGTGTCCGTCACCTTCCGTGATTCCGAAGCCCTTCCGAATGAGTTCGAGCACGGGCAGGTAAGGGATCTGCTCTCCGTACGAGACGCAGCGCCCCTCGAGGTAGGCTACATTCTGGGCGGTCACCTTCCGGCGGAACTCGAAGAGCAGTCGGGACTTGCCGATCCCAGCGTCGCCGACCACGTTCACAAGCTGCCCATGGCCCGCCATGGCCGAGACGAGCCGACTCTGTAGCATGGCCAATTCCTGATTCCGGCCGATGAACGCCCCCATCTGCCCGGCGGGACCCAGGCCGTAGGGTTCGGGTCCGGCCAGGCGATACGCGGAATCCCCGGCGGCGCTGAGGCGCTCGAGCTTGAATCGCCGCTCGAGAAACGGCTTGGCCGCCGCGCTCACAACGGTGACACCCGGCGAGGCTTCCTCCACCAGCGTCGCGAGGGCATTCCAGGCCTGTTGCTTCGACTCGGCGTCGATCACCGTGCCCCCTTGCGTCTGGGTGACCAGACACTGGCCCGTGTGTATCGCCAGCCTGACGTCGAAGGCCGAGCCCACCTCTGCGTGCAGTCTCTCGAGCGCCTTGCCGATGGTCAGCGCCGCATGCGCGGAACGCTGCGGCGTGTCCTCGGCCGGCTCCAGACCGAACACGGCGGTAACCCCGCTCTGGCCGAGTTCGTCGATGTGCCCGCCGAAGCCGCGCGCCTTGTCCATCAGGATCTCGAGCTCCCGACTGTTGCCCGGCGGGCCGTCGCTGTCGCCCTGCGGGATGAGCTCCGCCCTCAATAGAGTGATGCGGCGCCGTTCCCATCGGATACGCGTGGGAGCAGGTGCCGGATCTGCCGCGCCGCGGGCGGGCTTCGCTTCCGCGACGGGCCTGGACGCGGCGGGCGCGGGCGCGGTACCGGTGCGAAGGCCGTACTTCTCGATGCGCGCGCGCACCGTATTGCGTGAAATGTCGAGCAGGGCGGCCGTCCGCGAGATATTCCAGCCGGTCTGGGTCAGCGCGGCCAACATCTGCTCGCGCATCGCATCCTGGAGGGGCGCCCACGGCGCAGGATGCGCGATGGCGGTCGGGGCCGGCATGGCGGCCGTCGACGGCCCTTTGAGAACGTCTGCGCTCACCACGCCGCCTTCCGCGAGCAGCGCCACCCGTTCGGCCATGTTCCCGAGCTCGCGGACATTCCCCGGCCAGCTGTATTCGAGCAGCCACGCCTCGGCCTCCGGAGAGAGGGTCTTTGACGGCAATCCGTAGTCGGCGCAGGCGCGGGCCAGAAAGCGCTCGGCCAACAGCAGCACGTCGCGCCCACGCTCGCGCAGGGGAGGCAGCGAGAGTGTCAGCACGGCCAAGCGGTGGAAGAGATCCTCGCGGAAGCCGCGCTCGTGGACGGCGGCACGGAGGTCGGCGTTCGTTGCGCTGAGAATCCAGACATCGACCGGCTCACTCGTGGTGCTCCCCAGCCGCCGCACCGCCTGCTCCTCCAGCACCTTGAGCAGCTTGGCCTGGAGCGGCCCGGGAAGCAGCCCGATCTCGTCGAGGAAGATCGTGCCGTGGTGGGCGGTCTGGAAAAGCCCGGGCTTCGCGCGCCGCGCGTCGGTAAATGCCCCGCGCTCGTAGCCGAATAGCTCGGACTCGAGCAGAGCGTCGGGGATGGCCGCACAGTTCACGTCCACGAAGGGGCCGTGGGAGCGCGGGCTCAAGCGATGGACGAGGCGCGCGACCAGGCCCTTGCCCGTCCCCGTCTCGCCCTGGATCAGGACGGCCGGCATGCGGCGCCCGGATTGGGCGCGTTCCAGCAGCCGGCGGATATCATCCCGCACGGCTTGGATGGAGGTGCTCTCGCCGAGGATCTCGTCAAGCCCTGCCATCGCGCGCCAGTCTACTCGGGTGGCCAGAATACTGCTCAGGAAACTACCGCTTCTCGGGGCTGCCCGCTGCGCAGGCCGCGCGGAGCCGCTTGCCGTCGGAAACAGTAAGCACACAAGCGGAATCAACGGAAACGACGTCACACTCCGCTACTGAAGCAAGGTGTATCATCCTGTCACCTTGGCAATCCGGGCCGGCACGGGCCGGAGGCTGCTCCCATGACGCCGCCGTGAAGCTAGATGATTCAAGAACAGGTGCCTATGGATCCCAGTCATGAATTGCTCGGCCGCTCCCCGAAGATCACGGTTCTTCGCGATCAGGTTCGCGCCCTTGTAACCAGAGAAGCCGGCCTTCACCGGCACCCTCCCCTTCTGATCACCGGGGAAACCGGTACCGGCAAAGGCTTGCTCGCCAATATCATCCACAGGGCCGGGTCGCGGGCCAGCGGGCAGTTCGTCGAGCTGAACGGCGCCGCTCTCCCGGAGCACCTGCTCGAGTCGGAGCTGTTCGGGTATGAGCGGGGAGCGTTTACGGATGCCCGACAATCGAAGCCTGGACTCCTCCAGGTGGCGAATCGGGGCACGCTCTTCCTCGACGAGGTGGGCCTGCTCCCGCCGACTCTTCAGGCCAAGCTGCTGAAGGTTCTGGAGGATAGCACCGTACGGCGGCTGGGGTCCACGCGAAGCGAACCCATTGACGTGTCTTTCATCAGCGCGACGAACGCGGACCTTCCCGCGCTGGTGCGCGCTCATCGCTTCCGGGAGGACCTCTACCATCGGCTCGCCGTCATCACTCTGTGGATTCCTCCGCTCCGTGAGCGTGGGGACGACATCGAGCTCTTGGCCGAGCATGCTATTGCCCAGGCGTGCGCGAAGTACGCTGTCCCGCTCAAACGATTGAGTCCCGAGGCCCTCGCGGTAATGGGGGCCTATCATTGGCCAGGTAATGTGCGAGAGCTCAATAGCTTGATGGAGCGTGTAGCGCTCCTGTGTCCGGATTCCCTGATCCCGACCAGTGCTCTGGCCCTGCAGCTCAACCAATCGCCGGACATGCCAGAGCGAGAGACCCGGCCCCGGCTGGATGCCGCAGAATGGGAACGTCAGAACCTGGCCGGCGTGCTTGCCGAGACTGGCTGGAACATCACTCGGACCGCCGTCATCCTGGGGATCACCCGCAACACTGTCCGCGCGCGGATTGCCAAACATGGGTTGCGGCCCACCGAGCAGTCGGCCCACCTCGTCGATAGCCCGGCCGCCGAGGGCCCAGACGTGACGGCCACCAGCTCCAGCGATCTGGCACGGTTCGCTCGCGCATCCGAAAGCGGGGGTGGGGACCGGAACCGCGGGCTTGTCCCCTCGTCGTCGTCGGTCCAGAGTCTCCCTCCAAGCACTGGCGCCGACGCGACCGCACCGAGCCCGATCGACCTCGTGCGTGGGCGGCCCTCGATCGCCGTGCTTCCATTCCGCGACGATGGTGAAAACGAAGGGGATAGTTACTTCGGAGATGGAATCGTCGAGGACATCGTGGGCGCCTTTGCCTCGCTCCACGAGTTGCTCGTCATCTCACGGAGCTCCACCATTCGCTATCGCGGGACCAGGGTCGACGTGTGCGAGGCGGGGCGCGATCTCGGGGTCACGTACGCCCTGTCCGGGAGCGTGCGGCGCGCCGGGCCGCGGTTGCGCGTGTCTGTGGAACTCGCCGAGACTTCTCACGGCGCGGTGGTCTGGGCCAACCACTTCGATGGCAACTCCGAGGATCTGTTCGCCCTGCAGGACCAGATCGCCAGCCGGGTGGTCAGCACCATCGCTCCCCAAGTGCGCGAGGCCGAGCTCCGCCGCGCTCTTCGAAAGCGCCCAGACAGCATGGAAGCGTACGATTGCGTGCTGCGGGCCCTCTCGCAAATCTATCGCCTGAAGCCCGACGACTTCGCGGAGGCGCGCATCTGGCTGGAGAAGGCGGTCGCCCTCGATCCCGGGTATGCCACGCCCTACGCGCTGCTCGCCATCTGGCACAGTATTCGTTTTGGCCAGGGATGGTCATCGGATCCGGCTGCCGACCAGGCAGAGGCCATGCGCCTGGCTTCCGCCGCGGTCGAGCGCGACAGCTTTGACGCCATGGCCTTGGCTCTGTGCGGCCACGCGAAATCCATCCTGCTCCACGAATTCGATGAAGCGATCACGCTGTTCGACCGCGCCCTCGCGGCCAGTCCAAACAGCGCCATCGCCTGGACGCGTAGCAGTCCAACCTACAGCTACCTCGGTGACAGCGGCGAAGCGATCCGCCGCGCCCAGCAGGGACTGCGACTGTCTCCTTTTGATCCTCACATCTTCTTCGCGCACAGCCCTCGCGGCCAGCCTCGGCGCCCTGGGCCTCGTCGAGGAAGCGCGCGACGTCAGAGACGCGCTCCTGATCGTGGAGCCCAAGTTCGAGGTTGCTCGCTTCGTCGCGAGCTACGCCATTCGCGATCCGGATCGAAGCGAGCAACTCGCACGTCACCTCCGCCTCGCGGGACTTCCCGGCTAAGGCTTTGTCGTCGCCTCCAATCTGTCGAGGCTGAGCCGGCCCTTGGTCGCGCACTTCAGACGATCTCCGAAGGTCTTGACCGCGGCGAGCAGACGGTCCTTGATCTCTCCTGCCGTCAGCTTGGGCTCATAAGATTTAAGCAACGCCGCCGCCCCCGCCACATGTGCCGCCGACGCCGACGTGCCACTGTAGACACGATAGCCTTTTGACTGATCCGTCAGGAACGGACAAGTGGTCCTGATCCGGACGCCTGGCGCGGCAATATCAACAGTCTTCTCGCCGTAGTTCGAGAAGGAGGCCCTCTCGTCGAAGCGGTCGGTCGCCATCACGACCATCGCGTTGTGGGGGTTCTTGGCCGCGTAGCATGAGGGAACTGAGTGAAAGTCGTCGTTGTTGCTTCCATCATTGCCGGCTGCGATCACAATGAGCAAGCCCGCAGCGGATGCGCCAGCGATCGCTCTCTCTAGAGCCTCGTCGGGGATGCCCACGTCGAAGCTGAGGAGGAGGATGTCTGCCCCATGTTCTACGGCGAGGTCGATACACCTCGCGGCATTCGCCGCGGCCGGCCGTGTGCTTCCATCAAAGAACTTCAAAGGCATCAGCTTGACGGTCAGGGCCTGGTTGGCTCCCTCGAGGACTGTCCCCGCGAGTTGTGTCCCGTGGCCGTCCGGGTCGCTCACGTCATTGTCCTCCGTGCCATTGATGGAGCGGAAGCCGTAGACGCTCTTTCCCCCGATGAGACGCGTCCACACATTGGTAGCCAGGTCGGGATGGCCGATCATCATGCCGGTGTCCACGATTGCCACCGTGACGTCCGCCATTTCGGGCTCGGCGCCTGGTGGGTTCCCCGTGCTCATGGGCGCTTCGAGGAGATGAGCGTCCATTCTCAAGAGCTGCTTCCGGTCGGGGTAGGCCGGAGCGTCTCCGGAATCGATCAACCTCAAGACATCGTAGAGAATGTTTACTCGGGGGAATGTTTCCACTATCCCCTCCACCGTCGAGACAGCGGAGGGGTCCCCGGTCAGCCGAACCTTGAGCAATGGCGGATGCTCGACCGCCTCGATTTCCGTGACGACGAGCCCGGCCCCGAGCTGCTGCGATGCCGTCTGCAGCCGGGCCGCGATCGTGGCCAGCGTGGCCGGGTCAACCGTGCGCACTTCGAACTTTCTGACGACGTTCATGGCTACACCTGACCTTCCGCACGCGCATCATTGAGCAATGCGTCGAACAGCGTACCCCCTCTCATCATGTCGAAGCACCGGTTGGCCGCGAGGACACCGGCCTCGTTGTCACAGTAGTAGTGAAGACCGGCGATCGAGCGATTCTCGGCGACGCGCTTCGACAACTCGAACAGCATCTCGCGCTGATCCCGGGGTCGCTCTGCCTCGTAGAGGCACTTGGAGATCAGGTGGCTTTGCAGCGCGTGGCCGGCGGGAAACGAGGGGGTTATGGGTGGATCGATCATCGGCACGATCCCCGGGCAAACCTGGGACGGGCGAGCCTCGCGGTAGTGGTCCTTGAGGCACATGACGACGATCTCGCCTATCCGCCGTGCTACCCGGATGAGCAGATAGGTGGCGGGCGCGCTCGCCGCATCGACCATCAGCATCCCGAGCCAGTACTTGATGACTCCGTCGCCTTCGTGCTGATCGATGATCTCGGAGAAGCGCTCCTCACGGTCGCCCGCGGCCTCGAGCACCCTCAAGAGCTCGTGTCCCTTCTCGTTTTGGAGCTTCGTATGAAGCGGTGCGGTGACGCCGACGAGTATGGTCAACCAGTCCGGGTTACGCGTGATGAACTCGTTCAGGTACACGGAGGCGCGCAGCTCCGCGTCCCAATTCTTGCGGAACTTCTTGCTGTTTGCTGCGTCCTGCGCCTCCTGGAATTTCTCGTCCGCCGGGAATGGGAAAAAACCCGAGTTCACGACCTTTCGAAGCTCCTGCGAATTGTACCGGACGGCGGCCGAGAGACCTTCTACCCGGAGACCTGCGTTGGCATTGGCGTTGGCATTGGCGTTGGCGTTGGCATCAGTCTTACCTAGTCGACCCATGACTTCCTCCTCGCGTTTGAGAGTCCCTGCGGCGCAGCGTCGGTCCCTTTGAGCGGGCGCCGCCCTCCTCTACCGTCGGCCCGATC
>WNGL01008574.1_pt1 | contig 11922 bp, 12 predicted proteins | sample 5400591 | NCBI WGS metagenome assembly WNGL01 (sample SAMN13153377, study PRJNA577476) | soil metagenome | isolation source: 80 cm soil or saprolite under Garry oak tree replicate 1 | place: USA:California | collected 2016-06-15
GGACGCGCTTCTGGTACTGGTTGATGGAGTCCGGGTCGAGCCCGTAGAGATCGACGTCCAGGATCTCCGCCGCCAGATCGTCGGGGCTCTCGAGGCGCAGCGGGTACAGCCCGGCGAGGTAGCTGCGCGCCTTGTCCAGGTCGTCCCCCGGCAGGTCGCCGCCGCGCAGGCGGCGCACCTGGTCCAGGGCGACCCGGATGGTTTCGAGGACCGCCGCGTTGCGCGAGAACGTCGTGACGTAGAAGCTGCCCGAAGTCCGGTGCGCCTCCACGCGACTGGAGATTCCATAGGTGAGGCCGCGCTTGACCCGGACCTCGTTCACCAGCCAGGAGGTGAAGCCGCCGCCCAGGACCGTGTTGCCGACCGTCAGGGGGAAGTAGTCGGGATCGGCGCGGCGGATGCCGATGTTGCCGAAGCGGATCTGGCTCTGCGTCGCGTCCGGCTTGTCGACCAGCAGGATCCTGCGGCCGTGCACGGGCTGCGGGTCGGCGAGGCGCACTTCGGGCACCGCCCGCCGCTTCCAGGCCGCAAAATAATGATCGGCGCGCTGCGCCGCCTGCGCGGCGCCCACGTCTCCCACCACCGCCAGGACGGCGTTGCCCGGGGCGTAGCGCGTCTCGTAGAACGCCGTCACATCGTCGCGGCTGATCGCCTGGACCGAGCGCTCTGTCCCCTCCACCGGCCGGCCGTACGGATGGCCCGCGTACAGCCACGACGCAAAGGCCCTCTGGGCCACGCGCTCCGGCTCGTCGAGCGAATCGACGATCCCGGCCAGCGCCAGGTGTTTCTCCTTGTCGAACTCCTCCGGCCGGAAGGCCGGGTTCAGCACCAGGTCGGCGAGCAGATTGAACCCGACCTCGGCGTCCCGGGCGGCGAACTCGCCCGACACGAAGGAGGCGTCCGGGCCGGCGATCGTGTCGATCGTGCCGCCCACGAACTCGACCTCCTCGAAGAACTGGCTCCCCGAGCGGCTCTTCGTGCCGCGCTTCAGAAGACGCGAGAGGAGCGCCGCCGTTCCTTCCTTGCCCGCCGGATCCGCCGTCGAACCGGCCTTGATCATGAGCCGGAACTGCACCAGCGGGATGGCGTGGTTCTCCTCGACCAGCAGTGTGAGACCGTTCTTCAGGAGGGTGCGCGCCGGCGCGGGCACGTGGAACCCCGCGGCGGGCGGCACGGGCGCCGGGGCGGCCCCCGCCAGGGCGGCGCGCAGGAGCAGCGCTGAGGCCGCGGCCGGGACGAGGGCGCGGGCAGGGGCCCGGACGCCATTCGGGGCGCTCATGGCTTCGCCGCCTCGGCGGCGGGCGCCGGCACCAGAGTCACGACGGTGCGGTTGTCGGGGGTCAGGTAACGCGCCGCGGCTTTCTGAAGGTCCGCCCCGGTCACGGCCTGGTAGTTCTTCAGGACGGAGAACAGGCGGGCATATCCTCCGAAGTAGGCGTCGAACATCCCGAGCTGCTCCGCCTTGCCGGCGTTGGTCTTCAGGGCCTTGACCTGGGAGGTGGTGCGGATGTTCTTCGCCTTCTGCAGCGACACGGCCCCGACGTCCAGGTGCGCCAGCGCGTCGACCTCGGCGCTCAGCGCCGCCTCCAGGGCCTCGGCGCTGGTGCCCGGCTTGGCCTCCGCGTAGATGAAGAACAGCGACGGATCCAGCCGCCAGGCATTCTCGACCCGCACCCGCGTCGCCAGCTCCTTCTCATACACCAGGTGCCGGTTGAGCAGCGACGACTCCCCCTCTCCGAGGATGATCTGCAGGAGATCGAGCGCGAACACCTCCTCGGACGACGTGGAGGGAACGTGGTAGGCGAGGGCGACCGCCGGCAGCTGGGCGGCGCGTTTGAGGATGGCCCGCCGCTCACCCAGCTGATCCGGCTCGTCCCGCACCACCGGCGGCGGGGCCGGCTGGGCCGGGATCGGGCCGTAGGCCTTGCTGATCAGGCCGATGGCGCGCTCCGGCTTGAAGTCGCCCACCAGGATGATGGTGGCGTTGTTCGGCGCGTAGTGGATGCGGAAGTACTCCTCGCAATCCTTCGAGGTGATGGCGTCGAGGTCGGGCATCCAGCCGACGACCGGCCACTGGTACGGGTGCGCCAGGAAGGCGGTCCCCTGGAGCAATTCGAACAGGGAGCCTTCGAGGTCATTGTCGGCGCGCAGGCGCCGCTCCTCCTTCACCACGTCCCTCTCGTGCGCCAGGCTCTCCTCGGTGATCGCCAGACCCGCCATGCGGTCCGCCTCCAGGTCCACCACCATGTCCAGGGCCTCCGAGGGGAAGTCCTCGTAGTAGACCGTGAGATCCTCCGTCGTGAAGGCGTTGCTGCGACCCCCTTTCGACTCCAGCATCTGGTCGAAAACTTCCGGACCGTACTTCTTCGTTCCGTTGAACATCATGTGCTCGAACAGGTGCGAGATCCCGGTCCGGCCGGGCCTCTCGTCGCGCGAGCCGACCCGGAAGAAGGTGTAGTAGCTCATGGCCGGGACCGCATGGTCCTCCAGGGCCAGGACCTTGAGCCCGTTGTCGAGACGGTACGGGATCACATTGAAGCGGATTTCCTGGGCCGGGAGGGGCGCCGTCCGGATCGCCAGGAGGGCGGCCAGCGCGGCGGTGCAGCGGAGGAGTCGCGTCATCGGAGCCTCACGGGACCTCCCTCCCGCGACCGCCACCGGTCGAGGAGGACGTTTCAGGGGGCCGGATTATAGCAATGTTCGTCCGCCGGCGGACGCGTCATGCGCTGCCCGCCCACCGCGCCGGACGCGGCCCCGCCGCAGGCCGCTCTTGCCGGGCCCTCCCCGTGCCGGTATACTCCCGGCTCGCGCATGAGTGGGAGGCCGCTTTTCCCGATGTCGCCAACCTGCACACGCCGGAGGCCGCTCTCGCCTCCCGACTCCGGCGCGCCGTTCGCACGTCTCGCCGTCGCCCTCGCCGCCGTGCTGCTGGTCGCGGCGTCCGCGCCGGCCTGCGGCCGATCGAAGAGCGAGAACCGCATCAAGCCGATCACAGCCACCCTCAACATCATTCCGTTCTCGGGAACCCCTGACCCGGCGGTGTTCCTCGAGAAGCTCTCGCAATCGGGCGATTTGGTGACTCTCAACGTGAAACTGCACACCTCCTCCCCGATTGCCTTCGACGCCTTGACTCTCGAATTCCACTACGACCCGACGCTCGTGCAGGTGTCGGACGTGTTCGACTTCAACCCCGGTCTTCTCGGTGACTGCAATAGCGGGAGCCCGTGCCAGCCCCTGTGTCAGATCAACGCGGAGGCCGCCAACACGAACGGCACGCTCCTCATCGCCATTGCTTCGCCCACGGACCTGTCGACGGGCGCGACCTGTCAAACGGCCACCGTATCGTCCGACACCACCCTTCTCACCATGGGCTTCGTCGCCGCCACCACAATCGAGCCGCCCAACCCCCCGAGCGCCCCTCCCCCGGGCCGGATCACGCTTTACACTAACCCCGATCCCTCACGGCATGGAGATTGTGAGATACTGAACGGGCTGGTCGATCAGGGGATCCTTTGCGTGGACGGTAACGCCTACATGACGGCCAGTCGTTAGGGATCCCGGAATCGTGATCGTCTGACCCCCGGCGGAGATACGTCACGGAGGCGCGGATGGAAGACAAGGTCGTGGCGCACTATAAGGATGGCAGGACCCAGCGGGGCCATACGCAGGACTTCCGACCGGATGCCGAGCTGTTCCACCTGCTGCCGAGCGAAGGCGGAGGCATCCCGACGACGATCCGGCTGGACGACCTCAAGGCGCTGTTCTACGTGAAGGATTACGGGTCGGCCCGCCGCCAGGTCGATCGGGCGAAACGCTTCGGGAGCCAGGCCTCTCCGGGCCAGCGCGCCATCATCGAGTTCAAGGACGGCGAGAAGATCTGGGGCTTCACGGAGGAGTACTCCGCCAACAGCCGGGGGTTCTACTTCATGCCGGCGGACCCGCAGGAGAACAACACCCGGATCTTCATCGTCAATTCGTCGGTCAAGCAGATCCAGTTCCAGGACTGAGAGGGGGCCCATGAGCGCCGGTGCGTCGTCTCCGCGTTCCACGCTGCGCTTCGCCGTGCTTCTCCTTCTGGCCGCCGGGGCGGCCCTCACCGTGGCGGGGGCCGATACCAATTCCGGCCGCTACAAGTTCGAGGGGAACAAGTGGCTGGCGCTCGACCTGGCCGTCGGCGACGTGCGCGCCGATACCATCCGGTTCGAGTGGCCGGCCACGCTCATGCGCATGAAGGCGGGCTACAAGGCGACCGTCAAGGTGGTCAACGGGTCGTCCGGCCAGGTGCGTATCGGAATCGGCGTCGCCATCTACGACAAGGACAGCAAGCTCATCGGCGCCGGCACCACCGGAACCACACTGGGGACCATCGATCCGGGGGACACCAGCCAGTTCTCGGTCGATTTCAAAGATGTCACCGCCCGCCTCGAGCAGGCCGATCAGTTCCACATCGCCCTGGAGACCCGGTAGCGTGGCGCCCTCCTCCGGCGCGCCCTATCTTGTCCCCGGCTCATTTGTGGAGGGGAACCGATGACCGATCGCAATCGCTCGCCGCGCCACCTGGCCGGCGCCGCAGGCGGCCCCGCCGCCCTCGCGCTGTGCCTCGCGTTGTCCGTCGCTCCGGCCGGCGCCGCCGTCTTCTACGACGCCACCGTCCGGCTGAACCTGGGCGACGACGACCGCATCTTCCTGAACGTCACGAACGATTACTTCGGCCCGCCCCCGGCCGTGGCGGCCACCATCGTCGAGCGCTGCCCGTCTCCCGTGGACGACTACCCGGTCATCATGCTGCTGGCGCGGGCCTCCCGCAGACCGTCCGAGGAGATCCTCCAGTTCCGGCTCGACCACCTTCCCTGGTCGGACATCATGGTCCGGCTGAACGTCTCTCCCGCCTTCCTGTTCGCCGGCCTCGACCGCGATCCCGGTCCGCCCTACGGCAAGGCGTGGGGCTACTGGCGCCATCACCCGCGGGGAGAACGGTTCGAGATCCGCGACCGCGACGTCGTGGAGCTGGCCAAGCTGCAGGTGGCCGCCGGCTACCACCACGTCAACCCCTACACCATCGTCGCGGAGAGGAAGCGGGGCGTGAAGGTCGAGCACTACGTCGCCGAAAAGAACCGCGGGCGGTACGCCCGGCAGGACAAGGACGCCCGGGAGAATCCGCGGGGCGAGGGTCACGGCAAGGGCAAGGGGCACCCCAAGGAGCACGGCCCGCACGGCAATCCGCACGACCACGACTGACGCCGTACCACCGAGTACCGGGCTCACCCGCGGCTCGCGGGCAGGTCCGCCCGCGCGGCACGGGTCCGCGCGGCCACCGGCCGCGCTCCCCTCTCTTCGCCTCGCGACCCACGCCGCGCACAGGGCGCGCGCCGCGGGTACCCCGCTCGGTCTCAGAAGGCCGCGCAGGCGAACCTGACCCCGCTCGCGGCCATGAGTCACGCTCGCTGCATATGGTTTCTCCAGGGCGTGGGGGATTTCTCGCCATCGTCCTGGGTTCGGATGAACGGGCGAGGCGACGGTCTGTCGGTCATTTTTCCAATTCTCGCAAGGAGCGGCGACCCGGCCCGCTCACCGCGGCGCGCGCTTTGACAGGCCGCCGAGCCATCCCCTATGATGCGCGGGTTGTCCACGACGGAGGTTCCTCGTGTCCAGGCTGCAGGTGTGCGCATCGGCCCTCGACCTGATCGGCGAGACGCCGATCCTGCATCTGCGCTCCTTCGATCGTCCCCGCGCCGCGTCGATCTTCGCCAAGCTGGAGTTCCTGAACCCGGGCGGCAGCGTCAAGGACCGGGCGGCGCTCGGCATGATCCAGGAAGCCGAGAAGCGCGGTCTGCTGCGTCCGGGCTCCACCATCGTGGAGCCGACCGCCGGTAACACCGGCATCGGCCTGGCCCTGGTCGGGACGCTGCGGGGCTACAGGGTCATCCTGGTCGTGCCGGAGAAGTACAGCCGCGAGAAGAAGCAGATCATGAAGGCGCTCGGCGCCAGCCTCGTGAGCACGCCGACCGAGGACGGCATGCCGGGAGCCGTGAAGAAGGCGCAGGAGATCGCCGCCGCCACGCCGGGCGGCTACCTGCCGCAGCAGTTCGAGAATCCCGCCAACCCGGAGGTGCATTACCGCACCACGGCACGCGAGATCTGGCAGCAGATGCAGGGCAAGATCGACGCGCTCGTCCTGGGCGCCGGCACCGGCGGGACCATCACCGGCGTCACGCGCTACGTCAAGGAGCGCAACCCGGGCGTGCGGTCGGTCCTGGTCGAGTCCGAAGGCTCGGTCCTGGGCGGCGGCACCGCCGCGCCGCACAAGGTGGAGGGAATCGGCAACTCGTTCATGCCGAAGATCCTCGACCGCAGCCTGATCGACGAGGTCGTCGCGGTGACCGACCGGGACGCCTTCGCGAGCGTCCTTCTCCTGGCGCGCCGCGAGGGGCTCCTGGTCGGGGGATCGTCGGGCGCGGCGGCGTTCGCGGCCGCCCGCGTGGCGGAGCAGATCGGCCCGGGCCGGAAGATCGTGACCCTGTTCCCCGACATCGCGGAGCGCTACGTGAGCCAGGGCATCTTCGACGAGGTACCGTGATGGGATTCGCCACCGACGCCATCCACGCGGGTGTCCGGCCCGACCCGTCCACCGGGTCGGTCATGACCCCGATCTACCAGACCTCGACCTACGTCTACGAGTCCCCGGGCAGGCACCGCGGCTACGACTACGCGCGGACGATCAACCCGACGCGCTCCGCCCTCGAGGAGAACCTGAAGGTCCTGGAGGGCGGCCGCGCCGCCTACGCCTTCGCCTCCGGCATGGCGGCGATCAGCGCGGTCATGACCCTGCTGAAGTCGGGCGACCACGCCGTGGTCAGCAGCAACGTGTACGGCGGGACCTACCGGCTGTTCGCGCGCGTGCTCCAGGACTACGGCCTGACCTTCACCTACCTCGACACCTCGGACGCCGGCAGCGTCGAGGCGGCCCTGCGGAAGAACACGCGCATGGTGTACATCGAGACGCCGACGAACCCGATCATGATCCTGACCGACATCGCGCGGATCGCCGCCCTCTGCCGATCACGCGACCTCATCTCGGTCGTGGACAACACCTTCCTCACGCCGTGCCTGCAGCGTCCCCTCGATCTCGGCGCGGAGATCGTCGTGCACAGCACGACAAAGTACCTGAACGGCCATTCGGACAGCGTCGGCGGGGCCGTCGTGCTGGCGCGCGACGATCACGCGGAGAGGATCAAGTTCGTGCAGAACTCGGTGGGGGCGATCCTTTCGCCGTTCGACTCCTGGCTGGTGCTGCGCGGCATCAAGACGCTGCCTCTGCGCATGCGGGCGCACTGCGAGAACGGGGCCCAGGTGGCGCGCTTCCTGGAAGGGCATCCCAAGGTGGCGCGCGTCCTGTACCCGGGGCTGCCGTCGCACCCTCAGAACGATCTGGCCCTCCGGCAGACGCGCGGAGCCGGCGGGATGATCTCCTTCTATCTGAAGAGCGCGGACGCCGCCGGGCGCTTCTTCGGTCCCCTCAGGCTCTGCGCGCTGGCGGAGAGCCTGGGCGGCATCGAGACGCTGATCTGCCAGCCGAGCACCATGACCCACGCCTCGGTGCCGGAGGAGGATCGGCGGAAGCTGGGGCTCACCGACTCGCTGGTGCGCATCTCGGTCGGATGCGAGGACGCCGGGGACATCGTCGCCGATCTCGAGAGGGGGCTCGCGGCTGCCTGAGAGCCTCTCGGCGTGCGGGGCGCCGCCCGGCCGCCCGGAGGAGACCGGCGGGCTTGCTGGCCCGCCCCGCGGCCGTTAGAATGTGCGGCCGGCGCGAGACCCGGGGGCCGCCTCCCACGAGGACCATGCGAAGGAGATCGACGATGAGACGAGGTGCCCTGGCGCTGGCCCTGATCCTCGCGGCCGCTGCCGTGCCCGCGACCGCCCAGGAGGAGCCGCCCCTGTTCCAGAACCCCCCCGCTCCGGAGAAGCCCGCCCCGTCGCCGACGCCGATCCCCGCGCTGCCCTCGGCCCCGCCCGCGTCTCCCCTGGGGCCGCTGCCGCCGGGCCTGGATTTCCGGCGCTGGCAGCAGATGACCGCCCGCGAGCGCCAGACCTTCGTCGAAGGGGCGATCGCGGCCCTGAACGCGTTCACCCAGAGGCTGCGCACGGACGCCAGCCTGTCACATGGCCTGCCGCACGAGCGCCTCGCCGGTGTGGTCAGATTCGTGACCGAGAACGCGCCGCGGCGGGCGGCGTCCGCCTACCTCAAGGAGATGGAGCGAATCTACATGACCACGGAAGGGCAGAAACTGCCGATACTGGAATGCTTCCAGAAGGCGTTCGAGCGGCTCAACGTCCCGGCGGCCATCGCGCCGCCCCCGCAGGCGAGCCCGAGCCCTGCGGCCCAGCCGGGCACTCAGTAATTCTCCCGGCCTCCCTTGACCACGCTCGCGATCCAGGCCAGGGCGTTCTTGTCGCCGTCGTCCACCGACAGCGCGACGATCTCGGGGAGCTCGTAGGAGTGCAGCTCCTTCACCGTCTTCTTGACGTCCTCCAGGAGCGGCTGCGTCGTCTTGATCAGCAGGAGCTGCTCGGTCTCGGAGGAGATCTTTCCCTTCCAGCGATAGATGGAGCGGATCATCGGCACGATGTTCACGCAGGCCGCCTCCTCGCGCTCCACGAGCGTCTGGGCGATCTGAGCGGCTTCCTTTTCGGTGGACGACGTGCAGAAAACCAGGATGACCAGGGGATCGCTCACGCAGTCGATTATGGGTCCGGATGCGGGGAGAGTCAAGGATGAGGCGGGCGTGATCCGCTTCGGCACCTCCGGCTGGCGGGCGGTGATCGCGGAGGAGTTCACCTTCGCCGGCGTCCGGCGGGTGGCGGCGGCGATCGCCGGGCACCTGGTGCGGACCGGCGAGGCCCGCAAGGGGGTGTGCGTCGGCTACGACACGCGCTTCCTGTCGGACCGCTTCGCGCGCGAGGCCGCCGCCGTCCTGGCCGGCCGCGGCGTCCCGGTCGCCCTCTCCCCCGCCCCGGTCCCGACGCCCGCGGTCGCGTTCGCCATCGTCAGCGGCCGGCGGGCCGCCGGAATCAACATCACGGCGAGCCACAATCCGCCGGAATACAACGGCCTCAAATTCTCGACCGCCGATGGCGCTCCCGCATTGCCGCAGGTGACCGGCGCGATCGAGGCCCTCATCGGCGAGGACACGGTGGCCGCGCCCGCCGGCGACTCCGGCCCCGCCGCCGGCGTGCGGCTCCACGACATGCGCGCCGGCTACTTCCGGCAGATCGCCCGCCTGGTGCGCCTCCAGGCGATCCGCAAGGCGAGACTCCGGGTCGGCTGCGACCCGCGGTACGGGGCCTCGATCGGCTACCTCGACGGCCTGCTGCGCAAGGCGGCCCGCTCGGTCGAGGCCATCAACGATCGACCCCATCCCCTCTTCGGCGGGACCGGGCCGGACTGCGGCGAGACGCAGCTGCAGCCGCTCTGCCGCCTGGTGCGGGCGCGCCGGCTGCACCTCGGCCTCGCGACCGACGGCGACGGCGACCGCTTCGGCATCGTCGACAGGGGGGGCGTGTTCATCCCTCCGAACCTGTTCCTGCCGGTCCTGGCCGACTACCTGCTGACCTGCCGGCGCGTGCGCGGGGGGATCGGGCGGTCGATCGCGACGACGCACCTGCTGGACGCCGTGTGCGCCTTCCACGGGCGACCGATCTATGAGACCCCCGTCGGCTTCAAGTTCCTGGGCGAGCACCTGACGTCGGGGCGCGCCTTCCTGGTCTGCGAGGAGAGCGCCGGGCTGAGCCTGCACGGCCACGTCCCCGAGAAGGACGGGATCCTGGCCGCGCTCCTGGCCGCCGAGATGGTGGCGGTGCGCGGCACATCGATCCGCGAGCAGGCGCGCGCTCTGTTCCGCAAGGTCGGGGCCCTGTACAACCGCCGCATCGACTATCATATCGACGCCGCGGCGCGGGATCGCCTGGCGCGCCGGCTGGAGGATGTCCCCTCCGAGTTCGCCGGCCGCAAGGTGACGCGCCTCGACACGACCGACGGCCGCAAGATGATCTTCCAGGACGGCTCCTGGATCCTGCTGCGGCCCTCGGGCACCGAGCCGGTGGTGCGTTGCTACGCCGAGGCGCGCTCGCGGAACGATCTCGAGAAGCTCCTGGTCGCGGCGCGCGAGCTGCTGCAGTGAGGCCATCCCGATGGCCGCTATCAAGGAGCTGAAGGCGCGCGAGATCCTCGACTCGCGGGGCAACCCCACGGTCGAGGTGGACGTGATCCTGGACGACGGCGCGCTCGGCCGGGCGGCGGTCCCCTCCGGCGCCTCGACCGGCTCGCGCGAGGGGGTGGAGCTGCGTGACGGCGATGCCTCGCGCTACCGCGGCAAGGGCGTGCTGCGGGCGGTCGACAACGTCGTGAAGGTCCTCGCCCCGGCCGTGCGGGGCCTGGACCCGGCCGGTCAGGAGGCGATCGACGCGCGCCTGCGGGAGACCGACGGCACGAAGGACTCCTCCCACCTGGGCGCCAACGCCCTCCTCGGCGTGTCCCTGGCGGCGGCCCGGGCCGCCGCGGCGAGCCGCCGCGTGCCGCTGTACCGCCACCTCGGCGGCGACGGGGCCCGCGATCTCCCGGTGCCCCAGTTCAACATCCTGAACGGCGGCGCGCACGCCGACAACAACGTCGACATCCAGGAGTTCATGGTCGTCCCGGTCGGCGCGCGCACCTTCCGCGAGGCGCTGCGGATGGGCGCGGAGATCTTCCACGCCCTGCGCGACCTCCTGAGGTCGCGCGGCCTGCGCAGCGGCGGCGGCGACGAGGGAGGCTGGGCCCCCGACCTGAAATCGAACGCCGAGGCCGTGGACGTGGTCGTCGGCGCCATCGAGGCGGCCGGCTATCGTGCGGGCGAGCAGGTCGGCATCGCCCTGGACGTGGCGGCGAGCGAGCTGCGCAAGGACGGCACGTACGTGCTCGAGAACGAGAGACCGGGGCGCCGCAGCGCCGAGCAGATGGTGGCTTACTACGCCGAGCTGGTGCGGCGCCGTCCGATCCTGTCGATCGAGGACGGCATGGCGGAGGACGACTGGGACGGCTGGGCGCTCCTGACGCGCTCGCTCGGCGACGCCGTGCAGCTGGTCGGCGACGACATCTTCGTGACCAACGCGGCGATCATCCGCGAGGGCATCGACAGGAAGGTGGCGAACTCGGTCCTGATCAAGCCGAACCAGATCGGCACGCTCACCGAGACGCTGCGGGCCGTCTCCCTGGCGCGCTCGGCCGGCTACACCACCGTCCTGTCGCACCGCTCGGGCGAGACCGAGGACACCTTCATCGCCGACCTGGCCGTCGCCTTCAACCTCGGCCAGATCAAGACCGGGGCGCCGGCGCGCGGCGAGCGCGTCGCCAAGTACAACCAGCTCCTGCGCATCGAGGAAGATCTCGGGAGCCGGGCGCGCTACCCCGGCCGCGCCGTCCTGGCCCGGGGCGAGAAACGATGAGCCCGGCGCGCTCGGAAGCCCCTCCCGTCGATCTGCGTCGCAAGGCGCTCGTGGTCCTGTTCTGGTTCGTGGCCCTGTCGCTGCTGTTCAACTCCCTGTTCGGCGACATGGGGCTCATCCAGGGATTCCGCCAGCGCCACCTGCGGGCGCGGCTGCAGCAGGAGGTCCTGACCCTGCGCCAGGCCAACGACCGCCTGGCGGCCGACATCCACGCCCTGAAGCACGACCCCTACCGCATCGAGCAGATCGCGCGCGAGGAGCTCGGTCTGGGCCGCCCCGGCGAGATCCTGTTCCTGTTCGAGCCCGCCGACCCGGCGCCGGCGGCGCCCCGCGCGCGCTGAGATTGACAGTCCGTGACGGGGCTGCCTATAATGCGCACCTCGACGCGGGGTGGAGCAGCCTGGTAGCTCGTTGGGCTCATAACCCAAAGGTCGCGAG
>WNGL01024673.1_pt1 | contig 11922 bp, 10 predicted proteins | sample 5400591 | NCBI WGS metagenome assembly WNGL01 (sample SAMN13153377, study PRJNA577476) | soil metagenome | isolation source: 80 cm soil or saprolite under Garry oak tree replicate 1 | place: USA:California | collected 2016-06-15
CGACGGACCGATCTATGTGGGTCACCACGCTGAGCCGCCGGATAAGGTGATCGCCGACGTGCAAGCCGTGCTGCAACAGATGGGCTATTACAGGGGTGAGGTAGATGGATTGCTGGGGCCGTTGACCCGCGAGGCGCTCACCGCCTACCAGGCCGAGCAGGGGCTCGCCACGACGGCGGCGATCGATCAGCCGACGCTCGATGCCCTCGGGATGGGATAAGGTAAAGCTATCGACGACAAGCCGCCGGGGCGCACGAATGCCTCGGCGGCTTTTCTGTCTGCGCCGGTATCCTTTTGATCGATGTCGGTTCGACGCAGCAAATAGTCGAGCCCACCGGTCCGATACCACCGGTAGCCATAACCTTCCAGAGGCGACGCTTATTCGGTTAGCTCCGGAACGTGCTCGTCTTCGTATTTCTCGATGAGCACACCTAACACGTCCATGAGCGAAGCAAGCGGATGATTTTCGTCTTCGCCGACTTCATCCGTGACACGGTCGAGCAATTCCACAAGTTCCCGGTAATCCGCATCGGTATGAGGCACCCGGATGGCGCCTGATATTGGTGGCCACGCTTTTGTCACTTTTTCCAGTTCTGCGAACGACATGTTATTTCTTCCATTTGCCGGCGTCGTACTCCTGATGAGTCAACACATGGCGGATGTAAATCTTGTTTCTATTATAAATGCACGGCCGCGATGAGTCGCTGTGAGGGTAACAGCGAGCGATAGGGGAGCGACCGAGTTTCACTTGCGAAGTTCGCCACGGCGAATCCGTCCGTTGGTAGAGAGGAAGCGCCCTGACTGCGCAAGGAAGAAGGCAGAATTAAGAATTAGGATCCGCCTCGGCTACCCTTGGATCATGGCTCCCACGATCACCATGACGAAACCACTCGCCACGGCGATGGCCACTTTCGTTTCAACAGATAAGTTCATAATTTTTCCCTTCAATTATGGCTGCAAACCGTCGCCCCTTTTTTTGGATTTTGCGTATCTTACATCGCTTCGAATTTCGGCATGCTTATGGATGCCAGGCGCAGAGTAAGAATGAAAGTAGATGGAAGAAGGAAAAGGAAGGCCGCGGACGCTGCGATGAGGCAACGTGAGGGCTGCAAACCGGAGACGTCAGCCCAGCAGTACCCGCTAGCCCTCGAGAATCGCGGCATTGCCGCGGCTCCGCACGACCGGTTGATCGGTAATGATAACAGTCGTGCCCGGTTCGATGGTGTCATAGACCTTGTTCGCAAACTCCGGGTTGATCCTGAGGCGCGCCGCGATCTTCTCGGCAGGAACGCTGGGGCCACTGCTCGTCACGCTCATCCACCGGCGCGCGGCGCGGCCTGGAGCAAGCGAGCTTTGCCGGTCGGTCGTGCCTTCGAGCAGCGAGTAGACATGGTTCCCGAGCGATCCGCGTCCATCAATCTCGACGGCGGCGCGCCCGATGGGATTGCAGTTACGATAAACGTAGAGCGCGCGGTCGGCGGCGCTCACGACGATCGTGATCGGTCCGCTCGAGCTGCGCTCCGGGTTCCAGTCGTAGCCATTCTGCGCGAGTGGGCGCAACATCTCAGGCGTGAAATCCTTCGGCGCGAGCATCAGTCCGGGATTCGACGCGAGATACGGCACGGGCGTTTTCCCATCACCTACCACGACCGTGCCGCCCTTTGACGTCTCACTGAAAAGCAGTTGCGAGAAATCGTAGGGCAGGCGAATGCAACCGTGGCTGGCGGGGTAGCCAGGGAGATTGCCCGAGTGCATGGCGATGCCGGTCCACGTCAGCCGCTGCATGTTTGGCATCGGCGCGTTGTTGTATTTCTTCGAATAATGCTCCCGACTTTTCTCCAGAATGGTGAAGACGCCGCCCGGCGTGGCGTGCCCTTTGGAGCCGGTGCTCACGGTTGAGCGACCGATGAGGATGCCGTTGCGATAAACGTGCATGGTCTGCTGTGGGATGCTCACAAGCACCATGAGCGGACCGCTCGGCGAGAGCTGCGGTTTCCACCAATACTCGCCTGGCTTAAGTGGGCCGGTAGGTTTTCCGGTGGGCGTGCCTTTGGTATGAGCCGACGGTTGTTGCATCGCCTGCACGGCGGTGAGCAGAGCGACAGAAAGAGTGATGATTTTCAGGAATTTCATGATGATTGGAAACGCGGATTGTGATGAAAGCAGAAAGGCTCCGCATTCGCAATGAGACTTTTCTCCCATGCCGGCCTGCGCCGACGATCAGCAGAAAGTATTGCAAAATAGAAGAGTTCCAATGCACGATGGCTTTGACGCTGTGCGATCATTCTGAGCTCAAACAGGTGAATGACAATCAGCAACCACGCGATGCCATGACCACTCTCCAGACGGCGGTCTTCGACACCAAACCCTATGACCGTGAATCGCTTCAACGCGCCGTCTCCAACGGGGAAATTGAATGGCGTTTCATGGATTGGCGGCTCTCGGCCGAAACCGCAGCATCCACGGAAGGGGCCCGGGCGGTCTGCATTTTCGTAAATGACCGCGCCGATCGGGCGTGCCTTGAAGCACTCGCTTCACGAGGCGTGAAACATGTTGCGCTCCGCTGCGCCGGATACAACAGCGTCGACATCGACGCGGCGACCGAGCTTGGCCTTTCGGTCACGCGCGTTCCGGCGTACTCGCCTTACGCAGTCGCGGAGCACGCAGTCGCTCTGCTCCTGGCACTGAACCGCAAGATTCCACGCGCGAGCAACCGTGTTCACGACTTAAACTTCTCCCTCAACGGCTTGGTGGGCTTCGATCTCCACGGCAAAACAGCGGGGATTCTGGGCACCGGTAAAATCGGACGTGTGGCCGCGCAAATTCTACGGGGGTTTGGGATGAAAGTGCTGGCTTTCGACGTGGTTCCTTCCCACGAGTGGGCGAAGGAGCATGGCGTGATATACACCGACGGGCGAACACTGGCGCGCGAGTGCGAAGTGATCTCGCTGCATACGCCGTTAACGCCCGAAACCTACCACATCATCCGTCGCGAAACACTGGAGTTGATGAAGCCCGGCACGATCCTGATCAATGTCAGCCGCGGCGCGCTCATCGACACCAAAGCGCTGATCGCCGCATTGAAATCCGGCCAGATCGGCGGTGTGGGACTCGACGTTTATGAGGAAGAGGAAGGCGTTTTCTTTGAAGACCTGTCCGGCCAGATCTTGCAGGATGACGAACTGGCCCGTCTGCTTACGTTTCCCAACGTGCTCATCACCGCGCACCAGGCTTTTCTCACTCGAGAAGCGCTAGCGGAAATTGCGCGCGTGACCGTGGCGAATCTTGTGGCATTCGCGACCGGACAGCCTTTTCTTCCCGGGACAACGTTGAATGCACAATTAGAATCACGGTGAGAAGACGGAAATTCTCGCCGTTCACTGCCACTTCAAAAGAAAACACCTGTTATGTCTGGCACGAAGATCGTCCGAGTCCACGGCCGCCAAGTCATCGATTCACGCGGTAATCCCACTGTTGAAGCCGTAGTCACTCTTGCTGGCGGCGGCACCGGCAGCGCCATCGTCCCGAGCGGCGCGAGCACGGGGGAACATGAGGCATGGGAACTGCGCGACGGAGAGAAAGAGCGCTTCCTCGGCCGTGGCGTCACCAAGGCTGTGGCGAATGTGAAAGAAATCATCGCGAAAGAAGTGACCGGCATGGACGCTCTCGATCAGGTGCGCCTCGACAAGAGGATGATCGCGCTCGACGGCACGCCGAACAAAAGCAAGCTCGGCGCGAACGCGATCCTGGCTGTCTCGCTCGCGAGTGCACACGCTGCGGCGAATCAGCTCGGCCTGCCGCTTTTCAGATACCTTGGCGGAGCCGATGCGAAGGTGCTGCCCGTACCGATGATGAACATCGTTAATGGCGGCGCGCATTCGGATGCGCCGGTGGATTTTCAGGAGTTCATGATCATGCCGAAAGGCATGCCCACGTTCTCGGAAGCTCTGCGCGCTGGTTGTGAGATTTTCCACGCACTAAAAAGTGTGCTGAAAGATCGCGGGCTATCGACGGCGGTGGGCGACGAGGGCGGTTTCGCGCCGAACTTCAAAAGCGCGGACGACGCTCTGGCTACGATCGCCGAGGCGGTGAAAAAAGCGGGTTACAAGCTCGGCGAACAAATCTTCATCGCGCTCGACGTCGCCGCGTCCGAGTTCTACGACGCTGCGCAGAAGCAATACGTGTTTAAGAAATCGGATCGTTCGAAGCGCAACGCCGAGGAGTTGATTTCCTACTATCAGGAGCTGGCAAAGAAGTTTCCCATCATCTCGCTCGAAGACGGTTGCGCGGAGAACGATTGGGACGGCTGGAAAAAATTGACCGACGCCATGGGCGCGAAGATGCAGCTGGTCGGCGATGACCTTCTGGTTACTAACGTTAAATTTCTGCGCAAGGCCATCGATCGCGGCATCGCCAATTCCATTCTCATCAAAGTGAACCAGATCGGTTCGCTAACCGAGACGCTCGATTGCATTGAACTCGCAAAGGAAAATAGATACACCGCTGTCATCAGTCATCGCTCAGGAGAAACCGAAGACACGACGATTGCAGATATCGCCGTGGCCACAAACGCGGGGCAGATAAAGACCGGTTCGCTCAGCCGCACGGACCGCGTCGCGAAATACAATCAGCTCCTCCGGATCGAGGAAGAGCTGGGCGAGGACGCAATCTACGGCGGCAAAATGCGCTGAGATGTTCGCGTCATGACTGCGGCGTTTCCCGAACACAAAGCAAAAATCGTCGCCACCATTGGCCCGGCGTCCGAATCACCGGAAATGCTGGTGCGACTTGTTCGCGCGGGAATGAACGTCGCGCGGCTCAATTTTTCGTACGGCGACTTTTCACATCACGCAGAACTCATCCATCGGATTCGCGACGCAGCGCGGACAACCGCACGCCGCGTGGCGATAATGGCCGATCTGCCGGGACCGAAGATGCGGCTCGGAAAGATCGAACCGGAGCCGGTGCAGCTCATGCCCGGCGACCGCTTCACGCTGACGAACCAAGACATCGTCGGAAATGCAGAGCGCGTCTCGATGAGTTTCGAGCCGCTGCCGCGTGTTGTGAAGCCGAGCGATCGAATCTTTCTCAACGACGGTCTGGTGCAGCTCGTTGTCGAGCGCGTGGCGGGCAACGACGTGGAGTGCACCGTCGAGGTCGGCGGCGAGCTGCGCTCGCGCAAGGGGCTGAATCTCCCGGGCATCGAGCTGGGCATCAGCGCATTCACTGAGAAGGATCGCGCGGCTCTTGAATTCGCGCTCGGCGTCGGTGTAGATGCAGTCAGCCAGTCGTTCGTCCACCGCGCTGCCGATATCGATGCGGTGCGCGAGGCGGCGGCAAAAGTCTCGCGGCAACCGTTCGTCATCGCCAAGATTGAGCGCGCCGACGCGCTCGCGCACTTCGACGAAATCCTCGCCGCTTCCGATGGAATCATGGTGGCGCGCGGCGATCTCGGCGTGGAAGTGCCGATCGAGGCAATTGCGCATACGCAGAAGCAATTGATCGCGAAAGCGAACATGGCCGGCAAACCGGTGATCACTGCCACGCAAATGCTCGAATCGATGGTCGCGAGTCGTTTGCCGACGCGTGCCGAGGCAACCGACGTGGCGAACGCGATTCTCGACGGCACTGATTGCGTGATGCTCTCCGGCGAATCGGCGATGGGCAAATTTCCAGAGGAGGCTGTGACGATGCTCGCGAAAATCGCGGCTTTTACAGAGGCGCACCGTCCGCGCACCACTTTCGCTGCGCGTCGCGATTTTCTGCAACAGAAGATGCCGACGATCGGCGGCGATCGTATGGCGTCCGTCGTCGAGCACGCATTGGACACAGTGCCGTGCGACGTCGTTCTCGTGCCGACACGTGGCGGCACGGTGGCGCGCGCCATTTCGCGCTTTAAACCGCCGGTCTGGATCATCGCGCCCAGCTCCGATCCCGCTGTGTGTCAAAATCTCGCGTTTTCGTACGGCGTGCATCCCGTCGATCTCCCCGAGGAACCCGACGACTGGCGTCAATGGGTCACGCGTTGGCTGGACGCGAACGGAATCACCGCCGAACGCGTGATGCTCGTTGCCGGCCCATCGCCGCGCAATCCGAATGCCAATCATCGGATCGAGCTCATGCGGATCGAAGCGCAGAGCATGCAATAGCACGATGAAGATCACGCTCATTGGCGCCGCCGGAGGCGAAGTCTTGCTTACGTAAGTAGACCACGCGCTGCCGCGCGCACTTGCGGATCCGACATTCGATAAACACTTCGATCGAGCAAGTAATGAATGAACCCCGTAGCAAAGCCGAGAGCGACCAGTGCAGGTACCCAGGAGGAGGTGCGTAGTTGCGTCGCGAACGCGCCGAAGATCCGGTCGCCATAGTATGTGCCTGTCTCCCGATTTGCTTCCACCTCGAACAAAGGCAACAAAACCACCGACAACACCATCAGGAAGAGCATGACCGCCCACGGGCGAACGTTCAGTCTATGTAGAACTCGGCGCACAATGCTGCGCGTTGGAGCGGCCTCCGCACAGGATGTTCGCGATGCCAGACCCGTAGCCATACCACGGATCCCGTTCTGCGCCGAGACGATCCATGCGGCGAACGACCATCGGTCAATCCACTGGTCTTGATAGGCAACGGCTCCGGCGAGAATGTCTGCTACAAAAACAAGAACGCCGCCTACAATCAGCGCAAAGAAGCGATCCAGGCGCCTGGTCTGAATGCACGCGCTGCGCTCTGCTCGCGAGCGGTAGAGTGAAAGCGCACCGAAATGCTGCGCCGCGAAATGGTACGTCACGCAGGCATAATCGACGATCGCCAGTCCAATAAGTCGCTCCTCGCGCGTCCATGGCAGCGCCGAGTCCGCAGGGAGAAATAGAGCAAAGCATCCTACTGTCACGAGAAGTGGGAGCAATACGAACCGGATCGGCTGCGCTCGAAGGAGCGGTCGGTACGCTTCCGTGCAGTACGAGAGATAGGTGCTCGACAATCGGTGACCAATCCAAAAGAACGCGGTTAAACCGAAGTAAAGCAGATCGAGCGGACTCGACTCCGGGTTCGAATATCCATGAGCGAGCCATAGCACGATGGGCGCGAGCCAGAGCGCGCTCAGTATCCAGAACCCATCCCAAACTGGCCCGCGGACCCAGAGCGATGGCGATTTCGAAACCCGTGGCGCTGCATCTGCGATTTCGACGACAGCACCAGTTGAGGGAAGCGCAGACATCCCCGCAATTGGGCTACGCGCGCTGCGTGTTCCGCAGCGCACGCACCTTGTTTGTCAGGCGATACCGTTACCTTTTGAGTTGCATGTCAACCCCGGCGCCAGTGGCGTTGACATCAACGCCTCTTTGGGTTGAGCGAAGCACGACCGTCACGCCGGCCTGATTCGTCATAATGGTGCCGCTTTTTCCCTTGCCAACCGTCACCCCGCGGCTCCCCGCGGCGCCCGCGTTATAATGACCACTAAAATCTCGCAGATGCTGTAGGTTGTAAACATCGCCGTAAGCGGAGCTGCCGGTAATCCCGACTTTGCCGACCGACAGTCCGTTCACCTTAACCGGATAGTCTTTGCCCTTGTAGGTAAGTGTCCCTGACCCCCAGCTAAAGCCGATCCCGGCCGCGAAGGATCCTCCCTTCAGCCGCAAAATTGCGTCTGGCTCTGATTGATGAGTAGCCGCTTGCGTGAATCCTGTCATTACGCCAAGCACAAGAAGCAGAATCCCGATTTTCTTTACGTTGTTCATAGTGCGTCTCCTTTGATTATTTTCTTTTGATTATTATTTCGCCGCCGCAAAGTATGGACTTGCCTCCGGCCAGTTCCATTGGACGAAAGTCCTATATGCCAATCGGCAAAGTTCATCTATACTCGCGGGCAACGGTTGAAAAGTACAAAGTTATGAAATCACAAAGCCGCAAACTGTTTCGTCGCGTGATCGCCATCGCTGCTGTCGCATTGCTCTCATCGGGGCCTACCGCAGCATTGGCGCAGCAGGCCGAGCCGCAGGTCATGAAGACGACCACGGACACGCAACAGGCTCCGAAGATGCCGAATGATCAATTGGATTCCTTGGTTGCACCGATTGCCCTTTTTCCCGACCAGCTTTTGAGTCAGACGCTGGTAGCTTCCACCTATCCACTCGAGATCATCCAGCTTCAACAGTGGTTGGACAAAAACAAAAACTTGAAGGACAAAGCTCTCGCGAGTGCGGTGCAAAAACAGAATTGGGACCCCAGCATCCAGGCGATGGCGGCGTTCCCCGAGGTAGTCAAGCGGTTGGCCGACGATATCCAATGGACGACGGATCTAGGCAACGCCTTTCTCGCGCAGGAATCCGACGTTATGGACGCAGTTCAGCGCATGCGCGCGAAAGCCCAGAGTAAAGGAACCCTAAAAACCAGTGCCCAACAGAAAGTGGAGACTCAGACAGTGGAGGGAGGTAAACAGGTTATCGTAGTACAACAAGCGAACCCCGAAGTTGTTTACGTTCCCTCATACGACCCGGTTGTGGTCTACGGTCCGCCTGTCTATCCCTATCCCCCGATTTACTATCCGCCCCCAGGATATTATGCGGCGGGAGCGGCCGTGGCGTTCGGCACCGGTGTCGCGCTGGGAGCCGCCTGGGGCGGGAGCTGGGGTTGGAATTGCGGATGGGGCCACGGCGATGTCAACGTGAACGTGAACAACAACTACATAAACAATTACAACAAGAACAATTACAATAAGGGGAACTACAACAAACAAGGAGGCCAGTGGCAACACAATCCACAACATCGCGGCAATGCCCCTTATAACAGGGCCTCAGCGAGCCAGGTCCAAAATCAACTGGGCTCGCGCGGTTCTGGAGCCGGCAATCGCCCTGGCGGGAGTGCCGGAGAAGGAAACCGGCCCGGTGGCGGCGCTGGAGCTGGCAATAGGCCTGGCGGTGGTGCCGGAGCTGGAAACCGCCCCGGTGGTGGCGCTGGAACTCGGCCCGGTGGAGGCGGAACCGGAGCTCGTCCGGCTGGCGGTAACGCTAAGAACCAAATCGGCAACCGAAGCACATCGTCAGGACTTAGTTCGGCTTCTCGCGGCGGGGGCTTTGGTGGCGGTGGTAGTGGAAACTTCGCTCGCGCCAGCAGCAGCAGGGGCGGCCATAGCATGGGCGGGGGCGGATTTAGTCGCAGTGGTGGCGGAGGACGTGGCGGCGGAGGCCGCAGAAGATAAGCAAATCATTTCGATGAGGGAAAATTAAAATGAAATCACAATTCAAAACTATGACTTCCGGTAAGATTTCTCTGCTCGCTTCTGTGATCGCCATTTATTGTTTGTTGGGTCTCGCCTTGCACGCGGCCGCGCCGGCCAAACCGGACGCAGCTGCGGCGTCGACGTCAACACAAAAGGAGTTCGACACGCCGAAGCAGGCGGCCGATGCGCTTATTCAAGCAGCCGAGACTTTTGATGTCGCCGGCGCAAAGGAAATTCTGGGGCCGGATAGCGAGGACATTATCAGTTCCGAAGATCCCGTGATGGACAGAAACCGCGCGCAGGCATTCGCAGCCAAGGCAAAGGAAAAGGCATCGATTGAAATGGACAAGAAGAATTCGAACCACGCCATTCTCCTGGTGGGCAACGATAATTTTCCGCTTCCCATTCCGATCGTGAAGCAGAAAGGCAAGTGGTCATTTGATACCAAAGAGGGACGTCAGGAAATATTAAATCGCCGTGTCGGCGCCAACGAACTAAACGCGATCCAGATTTGTCGTGGGTTCGTCGAGGCACAACATGAGTATGCTCAGGAAAAGCACGATGACTCGAAGGTGAACCAATACGCACAACACATTCTTAGCGCGCCCGGGAAACACGATGGTCTGGCATGGAAGAACCCGGATGGTAGCTGGGGAGGTCCCGTCGGCGAAGAAGTTGCCAAAGCACTAGAGGAAGGTTATTCGGCGCAGCGAGGTCAGCCTTATCATGGTTACTACTTCAAGGTGCTAAAGGGTCAAGGACGAGCAGCGCCGATGGGCGAGATGGACTTCATGGTTGGCGGTGCCATGATCGGCGGGTTCGCGCTAGCCGCGGCACCCGCTCAATATCGTGTGACCGGAGTGCAAACATTCATGGTTGGTCCCGACGGAGTCGTTTACGAGAAGGATCTCGGGCCCGATACGCTGAAGACGTTCCAAAGCATGGACAAGTACAATCCTGACAAGACTTGGAAAGTGACTGAGGACGACGTCGAAGACGACTCACAAGAAGGGCAGTAACCTGAATCGAACGAGCAAGAGCAGTCTGGCCCTTGATCACTGAGCTTTGCTGGGAGGCATTGAGTCGCCTTTTCGGTCAAGCACGCTGGCTGGCCACCTGGTTATGGCAGCAATGAAAGCACTGCGACTCATTGCCTGTGCGATAGCTTGGATCGCGGCAGTTGTTTGTGTCGCATGGGCCTTCGGCGCGCTGTACTTCGATTTTCCAACGGCGCATACGTTCACAGCGATTCTGTTCGTGCTCGTCCTGATCACGGCAATCATCTTCGTTCGTGGAAAACTGCTGAAGCTTGCCATCGTCTTTGGCGCATTCGCGCTTGTTGCTGCGTGGTGGTTAACATTAAAGCCGAGCAATGATTCTGCGTGGCAACCGGATGTTACCCAGACTGCCTGGGGAGAGATAAATGGTGACGAAGTAACGATCCACAACGTGCGGAACTGCGATTACCGCACAGAGACCGATTTTACGCCGCACTGGGAAACGCGCACCGTGCGGCTCTCCCAGATCACGGGAATGGACGTGGCTATTAATTACTGGGGTTCCCCTTGGATCGCACATCCCATCGTGAGCTTTCAATTTGCTGATGCGCTGCCGCTCTGCTTTTCTATCGAAACGCGTAAGACCATTGGGCAGAAGTACTCCACGTTGGAAGGTTTTTATCGGCAGTACACGCTCATTTACGTCGTGGCGGATGAGCGCGATTGCATTCGTCTACGCACTAATTATCGGCGCGAGGATGTTTATCTTTACCACACGCTGGCTTCCCCGGCTCAAGCGCGCGAGAGATTTCGCGAATACGTAAACACTCTCAACGCCCTGCACGAGAAACCGCGCTGGTACAACGCCGTTACAAGCAATTGCACCACAAGTATTCGCACCCAGCGCGCCGTTAAACTACGTGCACCATGGGATTGGCGCATTCTTCTTAATGGAAAGGCCGACGAGATGCTTTATCAGGATCACGCCTTCGCCACTGGAGGGTTGTCCTTCACCGAATTGAAACAGCGCAGCCTGATCAACGAACGCGCGCGCGCCGCGGACCAGGATCCGAATTTCTCGCGCATCATCCGGGAGGGTTTACCCCGGAGCGATTAGCAAATCGCGAAACGAACGGCGCATCTTCAAGCTTCACATCTCACCGGTGATTTAGTATCGCCATCTGAACCATGGATCGGAACCTCTTTCTGGCGCTTACGCTCGGCGCGACTTTTCAATGTCTCGCACAAACACCGGAGCCGATGGAAGTGCGCCGCGCGGAAGCCGTCTTCGAGGAATTGCCCGAGCTCAAAGCGAGTGAGATCCTCAAGCCCGAGTTGCTCAAAGGACCGCATCATGTCGTACGCGATCCGGTGCCGACGGGGTCAGGCATGAATCAGTTCACGATTGATTCAGACTTTGGTGTTTTCGAAGCGGACGGAAACGAAATGCTGCTCCAACGCCTGAAGGAGATCGACGCGATCGCGCGGCTGCAGGAGGTCTCACGTACCGACGAGTTTAAGAAATCACTGGTGGCTGCGGCAAAAAGTCCGCTCAACTCGGCCAAGAACATCGCCAAGGATCCGGCGCAGGCGATTTCTAACGTTCCAAAAGGAATCATGAAATTTTTGGGGCGCGCCAAGGAAACGGTCGAGAACGTCGGGAAAGGCGGGAGCGATGACGCGGGCGACGGCAGCAGGATGAAG
>WNGL01008578.1_pt1 | contig 11920 bp, 15 predicted proteins | sample 5400591 | NCBI WGS metagenome assembly WNGL01 (sample SAMN13153377, study PRJNA577476) | soil metagenome | isolation source: 80 cm soil or saprolite under Garry oak tree replicate 1 | place: USA:California | collected 2016-06-15
GACTCCCGACGCCCGAGCACTACTAGCCGCGGGCCAGCTCGCTCAGCAGGCGACGGGCGGTGACCTCGATGCCTTCGAAGAGCTGGTCCGCCGCATGCAGCGTCGCGTCTACGGGTTCGCGTATCAGCATCTGCGAGACCTCGACGAGGCCCATGACCTCACCCAGGAGATCTTCGTCAAGCTCTATCGCAACCTCGGCCGCTACGATGCCGACCGCCCATTCGAGCCGTGGTTCTGGAAGGTCGCCGCCAACAGCACGATCAACTACCGGCGGAAGCGGGTGCCCGTGCCGACCGACCAATCCGCGGACCGCGCCACAACGGGATCTGAGTCAGGCTTCCCCGCCCACGATCCCGCGCTCATCGACGCGCTGGCCCAGCTCGACCCCGCCTACCGCCTGCCCATCCTTCTTCACTATTACGCCGACCTTCCCCTGGACCAGGTCGCCCAGAGCCTGAGCCTCACCGTGCCCGCCATCAAGTCGAGGCTTCACCGCGCCCGCGCCCTGCTTCGCAACTCGCTGGCGGAGTCCGAGGAGGCCGGCCGGTAATGACTACCCTCGCGTGCGCGCGGGTGCGCGTCCTTCTGGAGCCCTATGTCGACGGCGACCTCGCACAAAACGATCCTGAGACGGCACGAGCCGTCCGCGACCACCTGGTCACCTGTGCGGACTGCCGCCGCCAGCATCAGCAGGCGGTATCCCTTCCATTCCGGATGAAAGCGCTTCGGTCGCCGGCACCGCCCGCATCCCTGGTCGCTGGCGTGATGAGCTCGATCGCACCGCAACCGCACGCCGCCCGCGCTGCATGGGGTCTGCTCGTCCCCGAGGCGCTCCTCGGCGCGTTCATCCTCTGGTACGTCTCCGGCCTCGACGGCCTCACTGCTCTCGCATCGGGGGCCTGGAGCAACCTGCAGGGCTTGGCATTCTGGGGTTCGGGCACGGCGCCGCTCCCGAGCGTCCCCGTGGCTGACGTGCTGCTGCTCGGCGCTTTCATCACGCTCACCGCCATAGCTGCCTACCACCTATCCCTGCTCGCAAAGCTCGACCAGAGCGCGACACCACGCATCACTGAGCACCGCGGCGCGTGAGCGAGCAGAAGGAAGGTGAAGGCGCGTCGCCCGGCGACGCGCAAGAGCCGCCTGCACGACCAGCCGGACCGCCGATGTTGCGACGTTGGGGTTGGCCGATCCTGGTCGCGGTGCTCGCTGCGCTCGGCGTCCTTCTGGCGATAGCCGACACCGCGCTCTACGGCCCCACGCTCGGGCCTTACGCGACCTTCTTGATCGGCCCCTCCCAAGCCGTTCTCGTTCAGCGCCCAAGTCCGGATCCCGCGCGGTTCATCAGGACCAGGTTTCCGGAAAAGGTCAACTTCGAATCGCCATTCGGCCGACTAGGCACAGTGAGCCCTTTGCAAGCGCTTCGCGCCTTTCTCAGCAATGGAGCCGGCCTCGTGCTCCTCGCCTTGGCCGTGCTGCTTCTGTTTCCCAACCGGGCCCGAGTCGCGGTCCAGCGGCTCGAAGGCCGGCATGGAATCGAGATCGCGCTCGCCGCGGGCATCGCCGCGTTTTTGCTCGCCGTAGGGGCGGTCGCCTTGCTGAGGTTCACCTTGATCTTTCTGGCCGTCATCCCGTTTGTGATCCTGATCGCGGTCGCGGTCGCGCTCTTCGGGATCGCGGCCATCGCGCTGGCGCTCGGCCGCCTAATGCAGCGGCGCCTCCACCTGGGACCGGCGCGCCCGCTCGTCGCGGCGGTCGCCGGCGCCCTTGTCGTTTTCGACCTCGCGGTCATCCCTTACCTCGGCGCGGTCGCGCTGGCGGCGGTTGCGATCGCTGGCCTGGGACTCGCCGCGGTCACTCGCTTCGGATCCGAAACCGGATGGTCCTTCGGAGACCTCGACTGGTGATGTCAAAAGCAATGGAGGTGAGAGTCGGTTGTTGAAGAACACAAGGCTGGTGGTGGCAGCGCTTGCGGCGATTTCGCTGGTGCTCGGAGGCCTGATCTATCGCGACGTTTTCGTTGGCACCAAGAACACGGGCAGCACTCTCAATCTCTATGCGGTCACCCGGCGGACGGTAACTTCGAGCGTAACCGGCACCGGCAATCTGGTACCGATGCAACAGGCCAACGTGAGCTTCAAAGTCAGCGGCTCGCTGACCGAGATCGACGTCCGAGTTGGCGATCACGTCGCCGCCGGGCAGGTGCTCGCCAAGATCGATCCGACCAATTACCAAAACGCGCTCGCGAGCGCCCAGGCCAACCTCGCCCTTGCCCAGGCCAACCTGCAGTCGGCGCAAACGCCGCTGACGCAAGCTCAGATCACCCAGCTTCGGAACAACCTGGCCAACGCGCAGCAGCAGTACAACGACACGGTCACGCAGGTGAACCTGACCAATACGCAGGACGCGAACCAGGTCACCACAGACCAGAATCAGCTGACCGCTGACCAGCAGGCCTTGACCTTCAACTCCGCGTATCAGGCGGCCAAGCAGACCCTCACCAGCGACCAGGCGACGCTCCAGACAGCCATCGACCAGTTCCAGGCCGACGGCTGCAACAGTCAGACCTACCCGTATTCGGGGCCGTGCGTGGCGGACTTCTCAGCCGTGTCCAGCGACCAGACCAAGGTCAACTCCGATCAGGTGGCGGTCAACGGGTACGCGACTCAGGTCAACGCCGACCAGGCCAAGCTCAACCTCGACACTGCCAAGCAGCAAACCGACAAAACCAGCGGGCAGCGCAGTATCAACTCGGCCGCCGCCTCGGTCACAAGCGCCCAGGACAACCTCAACACGCAGACGGAGGCCAAGCCGAATCAAATCCTCTCCGCCCAGGCCTCGCTGGCCAGCACCCAGGTCGCGGTGCAAACGGCGCAGCAAAACGTGACCAACACAACCCTAGTCGCTCCTATGGACGGGGTCGTCAACAGCATCAACGGAGTCGTCGGGGAGGGCGCAATCACGGGTTCCGGCACGACATCCGAGGCCCCCGGCTCGCAAGCCCCCCTGCCGACCAGCGCTGCGTCGAGCTCGTTCATGGTCATCGGCAATATCAGCGGCCTGGAGGTCGTGATCCCCTTCGCCGAGTCCGACGCCTCCAAGCTCGCCGTCAACCAGGACACGCAGGTCACCTTCGACGCGGTCCCCAGCCTCACCATCAGCGGGCACGTCGTCGCCGTGGCAAGCGCGGCGACTGTGCAGAGCGGGGTCGTCAACTACTACGCCACCGTGGCTTTGAACCAGACCAACGCCGCGCTCAAGCAAGGCATGACTTCCAACGCGACCGTGACCGTGAGCAAGGCGACGAATGCAGTCGTCGTGCCCAACCTGGCGATCACAAGGCTCGCCGGCCAGGCCTACGTCAACGTGTACGTCGGCGGCAAAGAGGTCCAGACCGCGATCCAGACCGGCGTCGTCGGCGACCAGTTCACCGAGATCACGGGCGGCCTCAGTGAAGGGGCCGAGGTTGTGATTCCGACACTCAGAGTCTCCAGCAGCGGCGGAGGCACGAATCGTTTCAACGGCGGCGGAGTCCGCATCGGCGGCGGCGGATGATCAGGCTGGAGGGGGTCACCAAGACCTACCGCATGGGCAGGGTCGAGGTCCCCGCGCTTCGCGGAATCGATCTACACGTCCAAAGCGGCGACTTCGTCGCGATCATGGGCGCCAGCGGCTCTGGCAAATCGACACTGATGAACATCGTCGGCTGCCTGGACGTGCCGACCAGCGGGCGCTACTTCCTCGACGGTAACGACGTCGCCAGGCTCGACGACGACCAGCTCGCGATCATCCGCAACCGCAAGATCGGTTTTGTCTTCCAGAGCTTCAACCTCATCCCCCGTACGACCGCGCTGCACAACGTTGAGATGCCTCTGATCTACGCGGGGGCGCCAAACCGCCGTCCGCGAGCTCTCGAAGCCCTGGATGCAGTCGGTCTTGCCAACCGCGCAGACCACCAGCCCACCGAGCTCTCAGGCGGCCAGCAGCAGCGTGCCGCGATCGCCCGCGCTCTGGTCACCGATCCGGCCATCCTGCTCGCCGACGAGCCCACCGGCAACCTCGACAGCGGATCGAGCGTGGAGATCATGAAGTTGCTGGTGGAGTTGAACGAGCAGCACGCCCGCACGATCGTCCTGATCACCCACGAGCGCGACATAGCTGCGTTCGCGAAGCGAACGGTGGAGCTGCGCGACGGATTGGTCGTCCGCGACGAGCGGCGCGCTGCATGAACGTCTTCGAGGCGCTGCGAGTCGCCTTCGCCGGCCTGCTTGCGAATCGCTTGCGCAGCTCGCTGACGATGCTCGGGATCCTCATCGGCGTCTCCGCTGTGATTCTTCTGGTCGCGGTCGGCAACGGCGCCAGCGTCCAGATCAACAATCAGATCCAGGGACTGGGGGCAAACGTCATCTTCGTCTACCCGGCCAATGCCAAAGGCGCCGGCGGGGTCTCGCAGGGCTTCGGCACCAGCCAGTCGCTGACGATGGCCGACGTCGACGCCATCAACAGCCGCCAGCAGGACCAGGATGTCGTGGCCGCGATTCCGATTGCGAGCAGCGGCGGACAGATCACGTACCAGAACCAGAACTACTTCGCACCGACCACCGGCACCACCGTCGATTTCCCGCAGGTACGTGACTATCAGATCGCCGAAGGTTCTTTCTTTTCACAAGACGATGTCACCGCGCAGCATCGCGTCGTCGTTCTCGGTCAGACCGTGGTCCAGAACCTCTTCGGCGCCAACGACCCGGTCGGCCAAACGATCAAGATCAACCGCCAGAGCTTCCGGGTCATCGGGGTCTTCGCGACCAAAGGCGGCAGCGGAGTCGGATCTCAGGACAACGTCGTCGTCGCTCCGATCACGGCCGTCTGGGCGTACTTGAGTGGCGGGCGCGGCAAGGGCATCAGCCAGATCGTCGCCTCGGCCTCATCCGCGGGAACGGTCAGCCAGGCCGAAACCGAGATCACGACCATCCTCTTGCAGCGCCACCAGATCTCCGATCCATCGCTGGCCGACTTTCAGCTGCAGAGCCAGCAGGACATCCTCACCCAGGCCAACTCCATTGCGACCGCGCTCACCCTCGTGCTTGGTGCGATCGCCGGCATTTCCCTGGTCGTCGGCGGGATCGGAATCATGAACATCATGCTGGTCACCGTCACAGAGCGGACCCGCGAGATCGGAATCCGCAAAGCGATCGGCGCGCGGTGGCGTGACGTGCTCATGCAGTTCCTCATCGAGGCGATGTTCCTGAGCGGGCTCGGCGGCGCGCTCGGTATCGCACTCGGCGCCGCGCTTGCCATTGAGGCACCGCACATCCCCGCGATCGCGAGCTCGACATTTCCGCCACCGGTGGTCTCGATTCCATCGGTGTTGCTCGCCTTCGGGGTCTCCGTCAGCATCGGCCTGTTCTTCGGCATCTATCCCGCGAATCGCGCCGCTCGCCTGCACCCGATTGAAGCTTTGAGACACGAGTAGAGGAGCCAATTGATGAAGACTTATGTGATTGCCTTGGCCGTTCTTGTCGGCGTTCTGGGCGGCTTCTACGGCGGCTACAAGGTCGGGCAGAACAACGTGAGCGCGAGCTCTCCTTCGGCGTCTGCGCGCACCGGCGCCCCCAGCGGATCGAGCAACTTCACCGGAGGTGGACGTGGATTGGCCGCGGCCTGCCCGTCACCCGGAGCTACGCCGGCCGCCGGCAGCCAGAGCCTGGCACGCGGGACCGTGACCAACCTCAACAGCACATCGATGACTGTGACCAATACCAGCTGCGAGGTGAAGGTGACGTTCGGGCCCACAGTGACCATCTCGAAGCAGGTGCTGGGCACGACATCCGACCTGCAGGACAACCAGAGCGTGACCATCACGGGAACGCGTCAGCCCGACGGCTCGATCCTCGCTCAGACGATTCAGCTCGGCACGGCAGGCGCCGGCGTGCGTACCGGCACTGGCACTGGGAGCGGCGGCTAGGCCTTCAGCGTGCCGACGCGGCTGGTCTGGGCGCTGGTGGCGCTGGTCCTCGGCCTTGGCGGCTGGTTGATGCTGGTTGACGCCGTGCTAGGCGGCGCCGGCTATGTCCTGGCAGGCATCGGCGTGGGCATCGGCTGTGCTCTGTTGGGAAGCCTCGCCCACGATGCCCTGGCCGGGCCGCGTGAGCGTCTGTGACTTACGAGCCGCCCAGAGGCTTTTCGTACCAGCCCACGTCCCAGTAGCGGTCGAACTTGCGTCCCTGTTCGGTGAAGTGGGCGACCCGCTTGAAGCCGAACCGCTCATGAAGCGCGATCGACGCCTGGTTGGGCAACGCGATGCCGGCGTAGGCGCGGTGCACGTCCTCGCCCTGCAGCTGCTTGAAGAGCTCCTCATACAGGCGAGTCCCGATGCCGCGTCCAACATGGTCGGGCGTGACGTAGATGCTGGTCTCGACCGAGGTCTCGTAGCCGGGTTTGCTTCGGAAGCGGCTGGTGGTCGCGTAGCCGATCACGGACCCCTCGGAAGCGCCGACCACGACCCGATACCGGCCGGTGGTGCCGTGCTGCGCGAACCATTCGCGCCGCTCCTCCATCGTCATCGGGTCGAAGTCGAAGGTGAAGTGGGTCTCGAGCACGTAACGGTTGTAGATGTCGTTGAGCTTGCCGAGATCTTCTTCGGCAGCAGGGCGCATCGTGACTTTGGCATTGCTGACTTGCATGCATCCAGTTTATTCAGGGCGCCAGAATTGCCGCATGGACCGCATCGTGCTCGAGGGCATGTCGTTCACCGGCCGGCACGGAGTTCGGCCCGCCGAGCGCGAGCACGCCCAGGACTTCGAGGTCGACATCGACATGGAGGCCGACCTGGCCGGCCCCGGCTCCACAGACCGAATCGAGGACACGGTCGACTACAGAGCGGCGCACGCGATCGCCAAACAAACCATCGAAGGCGAGTCGGTGAAGCTGCTCGAGACGCTGGCGGCTCGGATTGCCGACCGCGTCCTCACCCTGCCCGGTGTGGCCGCAGTGAGCGTTCGCGTCGCCAAGCGCCCGGCGAGCATGGTGCCGATCAAATCCGCCGCGGTGCACATTAGAAGGACGCGCGCATGACGATCGCTTACTTCGACTGCTTCGCCGGCATTTCCGGCGACATGACGCTCGGAGCCCTGATCGATGCCGGCGCCGATCGGGCGATCCTCGACGCCACGGTCGAGGCGCTACGCCTCGGCGATGAGGTCACAGTCGAGGTGCGCCACGAGGAGCGTGGTCACGCAGGGGGCACTCGGGTCGTCGTCCACGCCCGCGATCGAGCCGCCCGAACGGTGCCGGCGCTGCGGAGCACGATCGCGACCGCCGAAATGCCGGATGACGTCAAGCGCGCGGCCCTCGCCGCCATCGAGCGGCTGGGGGGTGCCGAATCACGGCTCCATGGTCTTCCCGAGGCTGATCTTCATCTCCACGAGCTCGGCGGCGCGGACACTCTCGTCGACCTGGTCGGTGCTTTCTGGCTCCTTCACAACCTGAGCGTCGGGCAGGTCTACGCGTCGGCGCTGCCCGCGCCGTCCGGCCGCGCCGGCCAGATGCCCTTGCCGGCTCCGGCCAGCGTGCGCGTGCTGGAGGGCACGGGCGCGGTGTTTGTCTCCACCGACGAGACTCGCGAGCTGGTCACCCCAACCGGCGCTGCGATCCTGGCCGTCGCGGCCAGGTTCACCCGCCCAGCGATGTCGTTGCAATCGATCGGTTACGGCATCGGCTCCCGCGACGTTCCGGGCAATGCGCTGGCGGTCTGGATCGGTGATGAGGTCGCCGCCCAGACGGGAGTCACGTTGATCGAGACCAACATCGACGACATGGCTCCCAACCTCATCGCGGCGTTGAGCGAAGATCTCATGGCGCTGGGTGCGCTCGACGTGAGCGTCTTGCCGGCGGTGATGAAAAAGGGCCGTGCCGGCCACCTGCTGGCGATCATGGCGGCGCCGGACATGGTGGGGCAGCTCACCGAGCACGTCTTACGGCACAGCACGACGTTGGGAGTACGTCTGACCAAAGCCGATCGCGTCATCGCCGAGCGAAGGGTGATCGAGGTTCAGACCCCTTTCGGCGTCGCGCGGGCCAAGGTCAAAGAGCTCGGAAGCAAGGCCGTCGACGTCTCAGCTGAGTACGAAGATTGCCGGCGGCTGGCTCGCGAATCGGGCCGCGATCTGCGTGATGTGATGCGCGCGGTGACCGAGGCCGCGCGGAGAGAGTTGGGTCTGGACTAGAGGAGCCCTATCGGTCGATCAGCGCCTGGGCTTTGGGGCACCCGCGACAATAGGCCGCGTGGCAGCTCGTGTGCTCGATGGCAAGGCGGTGGCGCAGCAAATCCTCGATGACGTCGCTACGAAGGTCGGGGCTCGAGTGGCGAGCGGCAAGCCGCGGCCCAAGCTGGCGACGATCATCGTCGGCGACGACCCCGCCTCAGCGCTGTACGTCCGCAGCAAGCAAAAGAACGCCCGCCAGGTCGGTATCGACAGCGAAGACCACCGCTTGCCAACCGAGACCTCCCCCGAGCAGCTCGTCGAGCTGATCGGTGTCTTGAATGCGGACGAGTCGGTGAGCGGCATCCTCGTCCAGCAGCCACTGCCGGCGCACATCGACGTGGGCCGGATTGTCGTCGCCGTGGATCCGGTCAAGGACGTCGATGGGTTCCATCCATTCAATGCGGGTCTGGTGGCGCTGGGCCTTCCAGGCGGAATCCAGCCTTGCACGCCGACCGGGATCGTCGAGTTGCTCGAGCGCGGAGGAGTGCGCATCGATGGCGCCAACGCCGTGGTCGTCGGCCGGAGCAACATCGTCGGCAAACCGACGGCACTGCTGCTCTTGAAACGCAACGCCACCGTAACCCTGTGTCATACGCACACCAAGTACCTCGCCGGCTACACGCTGAATGCCGACATCCTCGTCGCGGCGGCCGGAAAGCCCAACCTCATCACCAGGGAAATGGTCAAAGTCGGCGCCGCCGTCGTCGACGTGAGCGCCAACCGCACCGAGCTGGGACAGGTGGGCGACCTGGCTCCTGGCGTGGCGGACGTGGCGGGTTGGCTGACACCGAATCCGGGTGGTGTAGGTCCGATGACCAGGGCCGTGCTGGTTCGCAACACGTATGAGGCCGAGGTCCGCCGACGCCCCTAGAACGAGTCGTCCTTACGGGGCCAAATCCGTGACCTACCCCGAGGCCCTCGCTTACATATCCCGACTCGGCCGCTTCGGGATGAAGCTCGGGACCGAACGAACGCGGGCGATCCTCGATCGCATCGGCCATCCAGACCGCGGTCTTCGCGGTGCGCTGATTGCGGGCACGAATGGCAAGGGTTCAACCGGGGCGTGCCTCGCCTCGATTCTCCAGGCTTCCGGTCACAGGGTCGGCTTCATGCCGAAGCCGCATCTGGTCTCGTACACGGAACGCATCCAGGTCGATGGCAATCCGATCAGCGAGAGCGATTTCGTCGCAACGCTGCAGGACCTCGAACCCACACTGGACGCGATCGCCGGCGAGATGGGCCAAGCAACAGAGTTCGAGATGCTCACGGTGATGGCGCTTGCCTACCTCGCGCCCCGGATCGACCGATTGGTCTGCGAAGTCGGACTCGGTGGCAGGCTCGATGCGACCAACGCCCTCGATCTTGGCGTCGCCGTCATCACGAACGTCGACCTGGACCATCAGAAATACCTCGGCAACACAATCGAGCGGATCGCCCATGAAAAGGCCGCGATCATCAAGCCGGGCAATCGAGTCGTCACCGGTTGCGAAGGTCCGGCACTGGCCATCGTCGAAGAGCATTCGCGCAATGCCGGAGCAAGCCTTTGGAGGCTCGGACGGGAGATCAATGTCGAATCGGAGTCTCGAGGTTGGAGCGGGTACGAGGTCTCTGTGACCGGCCCCGGCTTCGAGCACAGCCGTCTTGCCCTACCGCTGGTTGGCGACTACCAGCCTGCCAACGCGGCCCTCGCCGTCGCGGGCGCGCATGCGCTCGGCGATGCCACCGACGAGGCGGTGCGCGAGGGCCTCGCGGCGACCACGTGACCGGGTCGGCTGCAATCGATTGCGACAAATCCGCGCGTTGTTCTCGACGGCGGTCACAACCCCGCGGCCATGACGAAGTCAGGAGTGTCGCTGCGGCGCTTGATCGGAGCAGAGCGTCTCGTGACAGTGTTCGCGATGCTCAGTGAGCGAGATCCAGTCGAGCTCCTGGCGGCATTGCGCACCCTTAGGCCAGATCGTGCGGTGTTCACCGAGCCGGCGAGCGCCAGCGGTCATGTGATTCCCGCTCAAGAGCTCGCGACGATATTCGGTGGTGACGCGGAGGCTGTCGTGCCTGCTCGCGATGCCCTCGAGCGCGCCAAGGACCTGGCCGGTGAGAATGGCAACGTGCTCGTTTGCGGCTCGCTGTATCTGGTCGGCGAGATCCTGGCCGCGGTGACCACGTGAACGGACAGAGGTTGCACCGCAGCAGCAACAGGATCATAGGCGGGGTGTGCGCGGGTCTGGCCGAAGGGTTTCACGTCGATGCGATATGGGTCCGCGTGGCCTTCCTGATCCTGATCTTCATCCAGGGGATCGGAGTGTTCCTCTACATCGTCCTCTGGCTGGTCATGCCGGAGAAAGCGGAGGGCGGCGGTCAGCGGAGCGGTTTCGACGCAATGACCGCCGACATCAGGCGCATCTGGGGAGAGATTCAGCACCCAACGGTAGCCAAGTCGCAAGCAGGGGCGTCAGCGCCGGCGCCTCCGGGCGCCTTTCAGAACCAGAGCCTGGTTTTCGGTCTGATCCTGGTCGTTATCGGCCTCGTTCTGCTCGGGGGTAACGTTGGGATCATCAATTGGTCGGTCGTGTGGCCGGCGGCGCTGATCACGCTTGGGATCGTGATCCTGGTCCGGAATCTTGAGAAGCGGCCTTGATGGCCTGAAAGGTCAGCGATTTCCCCGCAGCTTCTGGAAGTCGATCGTCCACTCCCGGCGCTCGGCCCGAGCGAATGAGACACATAGATATGCGCAGCCGGCGATCATCGGCAGCAGCAAGACGCCGCCCAGCAACGCCCACAGCAAGCCCGCTGTCGCCGCGATTCCGCCCAGCAAGATCGCCGATATCACCAAGCCGGCGACTCCAACGAGCAGCTCGCCCGCGTTGTGCACGCTCGGAGTCGCTGGAGGTGCCGCCCGCGGGGATTGCGGGGTGCGTCCAGCACGGCTCATCGGCGCCACCAGGCCGTACAGCAAGAGGCTGACGCCGGCGAGGCCCGCCAGGAGCGTGACCACCTCGTAGATGAGGCCCTCGCGCGTGTCCGCCACGCGGCTCCCGGCCAAAAAGGCGACCACGACGAGGATCGCACCCGCACCCAGGGCCGCCCAACGCATCTAGTTGGTGCTGGCGAGGAGGTTGGCTCGCAGCCTCCGCATGCCGCGCAGCCAGCGGTCGTAGTCCTGGGCCTTGCGGTTGAAGTACTCGGCCACCTCGGGATGCGGAAGGATCAGGAACTTTTCGGTTCTGATGCCTTTGACCACCACGTCAGCCACCTGCTCGGGTTCGAGAGCGCCTTGGGTCAAGAAATTGTGACCAAGGACGCGCTCTTCGGCCGCCAGCATGTCGGTCTTCACACCTTGCGGGCACAGGCAGGAGAAGCGGACCCCATCATCGCCATGCGCGATCGCTAGCCACTCGAAGAACGAGAGCGCCGCGGCCTTCGTCACGCCGTATGGAGCTGCGAAGACGTGGTTGAGCAGGCCCGCCGCGGACACCGTGCCGAGCATGTAACCCTCCTTGCGTTCGAGCATGCGGGGCAGGACGTGCCGCGCCGCGAACACGTGCGACATCAGATTCACGTCCCATATGCGCTGCCAGTCAGTGGTCGCAGCCTCGGGTCCGCCACCAACTCCGATGCCGGCGTTGGAGCAGAAGATATCGATGCGCCCGTGCGCGGTC
>WNGL01009457.1_pt1 | contig 11920 bp, 14 predicted proteins | sample 5400591 | NCBI WGS metagenome assembly WNGL01 (sample SAMN13153377, study PRJNA577476) | soil metagenome | isolation source: 80 cm soil or saprolite under Garry oak tree replicate 1 | place: USA:California | collected 2016-06-15
CAGGTCCTGCAGGACCTGGGGAGTGCCGCGATAGGGCACCAGCTGGAAGCGGGCGCCGATGGTGTTCTGGAAATAGACCGCGGTGATATGCGAGGGGCTGCCGGGGCCGGCGGTGCCCACCGAGACCTTGTCCCCCTTGGCCTTGAGCCAGGCGATCAGTTCCTTCAAGTCCTTCGCCGGCGCCGCATTGTTCGCAATGATCAATTGATGATTGCTCGGGAGCAGCGACACCGGCTCGAAATCGTTGATGAGGTCGTACTGGAGCGCATAGACAGCGCCATTGACGACATGGGTGCCCAGGTTGCCGAGGATGAGAGTGTAGCCGTCGGGCGCCGCGCGCGCGACCCGGCCGACCGCGATGCTGCCCGCCGCACCCGCGACGTTGTCGATGATCACGGGCTGGCCGAGCGAGACCCGCATGCGCTCGCCCAGGATGCGCGCCAGCACGTCGGCTGGCCCGGCCGCAGGAAACGGCACGACCATGGTGACGGGATGCGACGGATAGACCTGCGCCGTCGCGCTCCCCATGCCCGGCAAGCTGCCGGCAATGGCAATGGCAACGAGCAGCAAGCGCGGTCCCATTGAGATTCTCCGGCGAGAACAGTTGCAGGGGCGCAGGATAACAGCAGCGCGGACGCGGCGCGAGCGCTTTGGGACTTGCGCGAGCAGGGACCGGCAAACGCCGTCTAATGTTGCGTTGCTGACAGTTGATTCCGTTGGTGTCCCGGATGCAGTGCAGCGCGACGCGCAACGCAGACGAGCTTATGCAGCCTGCGTAAGTTTGCGCGTCGTGGTGCACTGCAATCCGGAACGGCCACAAGCACCAGACAAGTTTACGCAGTCTGCGCAAGCTTGACTGCGTTGCTTCTGGCGCTCCCGGGTCTGCAGCGCACCACCCTCGGGTCCGCGCTGCGCGCGCCCCGAGGCTGCTGCGTTGCGCCCGGGACACATACGAACCAAGCGCTAGAGAGTCACAACACTAGTTCTCCGGCGGCATCACCCCAGCCTGCGGCGTCACCTTGGACATGTTCGCGGTGAGTTCCGCCTCAGCGGCGCCCGTCGCCCAGGCGACCGCTCCCGCGAGCATCTCCTGGAAGCGCTCGCTCGTCCACACGTCCTCACGGTGGCCCATGGCGTTGAAATAGACCCGGCCCTTGCCCTCGCTGCGCGCCCAGGCGAGCGGGAACGGCGGCCGCCTGTACTCGGCATCCTGCATTCCGTCGGTCTCGAGGACGAGCAGAACATGGATGTCCTTTGCGAAGTTCTTGAGCGAGTACCATTCCTCCTCGATCTTGAAGCCTTCGTCCGAGCCCTGGAGGCCGGGAAACTTCGGATCGGCCACCCGCACGCGCGCCTCTTGCTGATTTCCATGGCTGATGAACTCGCCGCCAATCATTGCGATGTAGGGATCCGGCTCCTCCTGGGTCTCGAACTGGCCCCCAGTCGAGTGGAACGTGTCGCTCGCGGAGTGGACGCCGATGAATCCCTTTCCGCCGCGGATCGCGCCCAGGAGCGCCGCCTTCCCATGCATGCTCATGGGCGGAGTCGCGTCGGTGCCGCGTTCGGTCAGGTCCCCGGTGGTGAAGAAGAAGAAAGCGTCATATGGAGCCAGATCACCGTCGAAGACCCGCCCATCCTTGGTGGCGACGACCTCGAAGCCGTGCCTCTTCCCGATCCCTGTGAGCGTGATCTCGGAGAGCGAGGGATTCGCGCCGTTTCGCTTGACCGGGTCATGCTCGAAGCCCGCGGACTTGGTGAAGAAAAGGACCTTGCGCCCTTTCTTGTCGTCCGCCGCGCGGCCATGGGGCGGAGTGGTCGCCGCCAAGGTCGCCGCTCCCAGCAGTTCGAGGGTCCGCCGGCGGGTGATGGTCCTGGTTGCGTTCATCGTTGCAGCTCCGCCTTCCGTGAAGCTGAATTGGAGGGGCACGAGCATAACATGATGCGTGGCTTGACTCCCCCCGGTCGCGGACGGCACGGTCGCCCTGCGCGCGGTGCCAGCCATCCATGACCGACCCTTCCAAGCCGACGCCGCCTTTCGTCGTGATCCGCGATCCCGCCGCCGAAGCCGGTCGGCTCCGTGGCGCGGTCGTCGCCATCGGCAATTTCGACGGCGTGCATCGCGGCCATCGCGCCGTGATCGCGGCGGCGATGGCGCGCGCGCAGGCGCTCGGCCGGCCGGCGGCGGCGCTTACCTTCGAGCCGCATCCACGCAGCTTCTTCCGCCCGCTTGAGCCGCTGTTTCGCCTCACCGACGAGCGCGCCAAGCTTCGCCTGTTCGCGGCGACCGGGCTCGCTGGCGCCATCGTGCTCAAGTTCGACGCCGCGCTCGCCGAGCCCGCGCCCGAGGATTTCGTCAATGACATCCTGCTCCACCGCCTCGGCATTGCCGGCGCGGCGGTGGGCTTCGATTTCCGCTTCGGCCACAACCGCACCGGCACGCCCGACCTCCTCGCCGCCGAAGGCGCGCGGCGCGCCTTTGCGGTCGAGATCGTGCCCGCGGTCGAGACCGGCGGACGCCGCATCTCGTCCGGCCGCATTCGCGAATTGCTCGCCGCCGGGCGGATCGCGGAGGCGAACGAGCTCCTCGGCTATCCCTGGTTTGTCAGCGGCGAGGTCGTGCACGGCGACAAGCGCGGGCGCGAGCTCGGCTATCCGACCGCCAACCTGCGGCTCGACCCGGCCTGCGGGCTCCGGCACGGCATCTATGCGGTGCGGGTCGGCCTCGGCTCCCGCCGTTACGACGGGGTCGCGAGCTTCGGCCGCCGGCCGATGTTCGACGTCGGCACCGTCCTGCTCGAAGTCTTCCTGTTCGATTTCTCCGGCGATCTCTACGGCGAGGCGATCGATGTCGCGTTCATCGACTGGATCAGACCCGAGCTTGACTTTGCCCGGATCGAGGACCTCGTCCGCCGCATGGACGAGGACAGCCGCCTCGCCCGCATCGCGCTGGCGCGCGCGCCCGGCGCATTTCCGCCACTGGGACAGTTGCCCGAATGAGCGCCGTTGATTCGGCGGTGGAGGGCAAAATATCACTGCTGCTAAGTCACGAGGTCGTAGAGCTTCACCTCCGCCTTCGAGCCTTTGAGCGCGCGCGCATGCCGCACGATCTCCTGGTGGGCGTCGCTGTTGCGGTAGAGCTCGATATCGGCCTCGGTGTCCCATTCCGAATAGGAAATGAGTTCATGGGCCTCCCGGCAACGAAGAAGCTTTTCCGAAATGCAGCCCTGCTGCTGGATCATGAGCGGCGCGCATTCCGTCTTCCAGACTCGCATGGCGTTTTCGATCTCGGACGGATCGATCTTGATGTGAATGAGCCGGATGATTGACATGGCGGCCTCCTCAGGCTGTCAGGAATAACGCTTCAAGGGGCGATTTGGTTTGGTCGTTCGAGGAACCAATCCGCGCTGCCCAGCATTTCCTGCTCGGCACTGCTCGGTTTCGGAGGTCCCATGAGTCCTGCAGCCGCCGACGGCGTTGGCCTCGACCGCATCTGCATGCCTAGAGCAGGCAAAGTCTCCACGGTCGTGGCTTCGGCGAAACGCCTGGGTCTTCGCTACGTCGCGACCGAGGCCTTGTCGATCCGGCGCCGCCGACGCGGGAATCGATGGTCGTATATCGGCACCGACAACCACGTGATTCGCGATCCGGCGATCATCAGGCGGCTCGATCGTCTGGCAGTGCCGCCGGCCTACCGCGGCGTGCGATACGCGCAAGACCCTGCCGCCCATCTCCAGGCGATCGGGTTCGATGCGGCGGGCCGGCTGCAGTATCGGTATCATCGCGCCTGGGAAGAGGTGCGGGAAATCCGCAAGACGCGGCGGCTGGCCCGGCTCGCGGATGTGCTGCCGCGCATCCGCCGCCGCATCGGGCAGCATCTTGGCTCGCCGGAACCGACCCGCGAGTTCGCTTCGGCGGCGGTGATCGAGCTCATCGCCCGCAGCGCCATCAGGCCCGGAAACGAGAGCTATGCGCGCATGCGCGGCACCCGCGGCGCGGCGACGCTGTTGAAGTCGAATGTGGCGATCCATGGCGATAGGATTGCGCTGACGTTCCGCTCGAAGGGCGGCAAGCGCATCGTCAAGGAATTCGAGGCGCCGCGACTGGCCTCGGCCCTCGCGCGGCTCTGCCATTTGCCTGGACGTCGCCTGTTCCAATACCGCGCCGAAAATGGCGATCTACGTCCCGTCACCGCACGGGAGGCAAACACGTTCCTGCGCGAGATCGCGGGCGTGAAGATCTCGTTGAAGGACTTCCGCACGCTGCTTGCATCCGCGAGCGTGCTCGAATCGCTGGCCCGCGCAAAGCCTGGGTCGAGCGAGCGGCAGCGTCGCAAACAGGTGCTGGAAGCTGTGCGAACCGCAGCCGACGATCTCGCCAATACCCCCGCCATCTGTCGCAAGAGCTATGTGCATGAAACGGTGGTCGAAGCCTTTGAGCACGGCATGTTGGAGCGGTTCTCGCAAGAGCTCAAGTGTTGCCGCTCGCCAACGCGCCGCGCGCAAGTGCTCGCCCAGATCATCGGGAAGGACGTCCCCGCGTCCTAGGCAAACCAGCTCGCCGCCATTCCGGCTACGCATGCAGCCATCGCCGCGGTCGCCATCCAGCCGAGCCAGCGCAACCAACCCGTAATCACGAATTTGCCCATGACCTGCGCCCGCGCGGTGATGAGCATCATGACGACCATCACCGGAACAGCGACCACCCCGTTGAGCACGGCGGTCCAATAGAGCGCCTTGATCGGATTGATGGGAGAGAAGTTCATGAGCACGCCCAGGATCGTCGCGATCACGACCACGCTGTAGAAAGCAACCGCCTGCTTGGGCTTCCGCGCCAGGCCGACCGGCCACTTGCGCCCTTCCCCGATCGCATAGGCGGCCGAGCCCGCCAAGACCGGCACCGCCAACAGCCCGGTTCCGACAATTCCCAAGGCGAAAACAAGAGCGGCAAATTCACCCGCGATCGGACGCAGCGCCTCGGCCGCCTGGGCCGACGTTTCGACACTGGTGATCCCGTTGTCATGCAAGGTCGCGGCGGTCGCGATGATGATCGCGAGCGCGATGATGTTTGAAAATGCCATGCCCGTGAGGGTGTCGAAGCGGATGCGCTCGAAAGCCGCCGCGGCCTGCCCGGGTGCTTTGACCAGCGGCTTCTCGTGCCGGTTGATCCGCTCGTCCTCGGCTTCCTGGGATGCCTGCCAGAAAAACAGATAGGGCGAGATCGTCGTTCCGAAGAGGGCGACCAGGGTGGTGAAAAACTCGCGGCTCCAAATGATGCTGGGGACGAAGACTCCGCGCAGCGCCTCCGCCCAGGGAACCTCGATGACCGCCAAGGCCGCGACATAGGCGAACAAGCTCAGCGTCAGCCATTTGAGGAGCGCTTCGTAGCGCCGATAGGTCATGAAGACCTGAGCCCCGGCGCAAATCGCCGCCAGCAGGACGATGTAGACCGAGGAGCGGCCTCCGATGAGGAGCTTGACTGCATCTCCCATGGCACCGAGATCGGCGCCGATATTGATCGTGTTGGCGATGAAAAGCAGGCCGACGATGCTGTGCAAGAGCCAGCCCGGATAATGCCGGCACAAGTTTCCGGCGATGCCATGACCCGTCGTCCTTCCGATCCGGGCGCTGATCTCCTGGATCGCCGCCATCAGCGGGTACGTCAGTAGCATCGTCCAGCCGATGCCATAGCCGAGCTGGGCCCCCGCCTGGCTGTAGGTCCCGATCCCCGAAGGGTCGTCATCGGAAGCGCCGGTAATCAGACCCGGTCCGAGAAACTTCAGGAGGCGGAGCTTGCGCCTCAGGTCCGATTTTTTCGAAATCACCACCGCATAACAATCCCAGAAAGCCCCGGTTCCCGCCAGCGCGGGTTTACGAGCCCCGACCGGCATGCCGCTGCTTCGAACGAGCAATCATCCGGACGTCTTGATCTTCGCCAGCGGTTGCAGCCGTAGCGGCGCTGATCCGCGGCTACGCATGCGTTTCGTATCCCAGTGCGCGCAGCAGGTGTCCGGCGATTGCATTGAATTGTTCGCGCTCTTCAATATTCATCGCCTTCCTCCAGGCTTGCACGCGGCCCCGGTCCAGGGGCTGGGTCGTCATGTATTGCTGGAGAAATCGCTGCTCTTTTGTGACCACGACACTTCCATCGGCTCGCAATCTGGCTTCGTGCTCCTGAAGCCGAGTTGCCGCGCGCAAGTGGTACTCCAACATTGCCTCGTCGTAGCTGATTTCCAAGAATGCGCAGACACTCTGGACCATTTCTCGTGGCTTCAAGACCAGATCTTCGTACTTGATTTCCATGTAGCAGCGACATTGCGCGCCTTGCTGGCGTGCCGCCGAGACGAACTTGCACCACTGGCGCGCTTGTGTTTCAACGTCCCATCCCGGGGAGAACCACATCTGCCGCAAGGACAGACACACGTCGCGGCCATCACGGACGATATGCAGGAAACGAGCTTCGGGGAGCACCTCTTCGATTGCTTTCATGCCAAAACAATGAATCGGGGTCTTGTCTCCCCACCTGCTCTTCCCGAACCGCGATGCATAGAGTTGATAGAAGGCTCGATAGCCGTCCGATATTGTGAAGGGTTCGATTTCTCTCAATTTTGTCCAGAAGGTCTCTTTCGGTATTTGGAAGTCAGACCACGCAGGTGCCTCGGGAGGAAAGCGAACAAGTGTCTCGAAAAATTCGTTGCGGACAGAGTCCGGCGGGCCTTTGAACTGCGGCCCCAGAGACAGAAATCCGGTTTCTGGTGGAATCGCGAAGTCGGGGTGAGCGTCCAGGATGAACCGCAACAAGGTGGTGCCAGACCTTGGTGCTCCTACGATCACAGGCATTGCCCGATTCATGGCAACTGGCGCAACCAATTCACCACCTGGGCGCAACGTCGCGGCGCGAGCCGTCTTGTCTCCCGCGAAACTGGAACCATACCTCCGTCAATCGCCGACTTTCAACGTCTCTGCTGGGCGTCGACGAGCTAATCTTCGCCGCCCTCGTCGCTCCCGTCTTCATCGCCCGGCTGGTCGTGACCGAACCATTCCTTCGCCAGGCCGGCGGCGAGCAGGCCCACGGCGATCAGCGGCACCAGCTTCTGCCAGCCCAGCGCGCGCCCGATCTGCAGCCCGGTCGCCAGGAAATTCGGGTCGTACCACAGCGTCTTGCGGCGCGCCGCGAGCGCGAGCTTCGCGCGCTCGACGGTGCGGCGATGTGAAACCAGGGCGAGAACGGCGGCGAGGATCGCGAGCAGCAGGAAGAAGCCGCACAGGATCAACGCCGCGGCCAGCGGGTCGTAACGCTCGGCGAGCCAGATGAAGACGGCGAAGATGAAAAAAAATGCCGTCGCCGCGGCGCCGGCGACGGCGACCAATGCCCAAACAATGACCCCGGAGCTCAGCCCGATCTTCGATTTGATCGTCAGCTCGAGATAACGGCGCAAGCCACCCATCTAGACACTCGGTCGGCTAAACACTCGGTCGGCGGCTAGCGCCGCCAAGTTGCGCCGAACAGGAATCCGATCCCGACCGCCAGCGCGAGCGTCGTGTAGGGCCGCCGCTTGAGCGACTCGTCGATCGCGTCGGCCATGTTGTCGCCGACCTCGCGCACGGCGTCGACCGCCTCCATGCCTTTCGATTCGGCGTCCGAGATCACGCCTTCGAGGTTCGATTTCGCCTTGCGCCAGGCCGCGTTGCCCTTGGCGGCGAGAATGTCGGCGATCTGCTGGGTCAGCCCCGACACGTCCGCGCGCAGCGCCTCCAGATCCGCCTGGATGTCGCCGCTCGCCGCCGAAGCGGCCTTGGCCGATTCCCGCACCGCGTCCTTGGCGTCCTTGAATGGGTCCCTTGCAGTATTGGACGGGTTCGACATGAAGCTCACTCCGCTGTGGAAGGAGGAAGATTACCTGTGCGACCAACCGGGCGCGAGTGAAAAAGTTCCACTCAGCCCGGCAGTTTGGCGTCGTCCGACGGGAAAAGATGATTGAAGATCACGATCGCGACGATCGACAGGGGCACGGCGAGGAAGGCGCCCATCGGTCCCCACAGCCAGGCCCAGAACGCGATGGCGAGAAAGACCGTGAGCGGATTGAGCGTGAGGCGGCGCCCCAAGACGGTCGGGGTGATGAACTGGCCTTCGAGAGTGGCGAGCGCGACGAATGACGCGGGCGCAAGCAGCGCGTAACCAGGCGTCGGAAAGGTGACGAGCCCGACACCGAGCAGGATGATCGCAAACGCCGCCGGCCCGACATAGGGGAGGTAATTGAGGAGCATGGCCAGCAGTCCGAAGATCACCGGATTCGGAAACCCGAACGCCCAGGCGCCCGCCGCCACCACCACGCCGAGCAGGAAATTGATGACCGTGACCACCGCCACATAGGAGGCGAGGTTGTCCTCGATATCGTTGGCGATGCGCAGGAACCGGAGCTTGGCCTCGCGGCCCGGGAACAGCGAGGCGAGATAGCGGCGGAAATCCATCTGCCCGGCCAGAAAGAAGACCAAGGTGGCGAAGAACACCACCGCCTGCGCCACTGCCGGAGTGACGAAGGTCAAAACCGGGGTCACCATGCTGATCTGCGACGACTCGACCGAGACCGAAGCGCCCCCGGCCGGCATCAGCACCTCCTGCAGCTCGCGCAGCGCGGCCAGCGGGCGGTCGAGCACGTAAAGCTTCTGCTTGATGATGGCGCCGATTTCCGGCGCCCGCCCGATCCATTCGACGACCGGGGCGGCCAGCAAGGTCACTGCCAGGCTCGTCGCCACGATCAGGAGCGCGGCGAGCACGACCGCGGTGACCCACGGCGGCACCCCGTGGTCGCGCGCGCGCTTGATGACCGGCGCCAATGTCGTGCCGATCACCAGCGCGGCCAGGATCGGCAGGAGAATCGGGCGGCTGAAGGCGAGGCAAGTCACCAGCGCCAGAACGAAAATCCCGACAGTCGCCATCTGGGCGGCCGAGCCCCAGATGTCGTCGGCACCCTTGAGCGGCTGCGCGTCCTCGATGATCACCGCCTGGCGCTTCTCGCCGCGGGCCGGCATGAGGTCCAAGTTGATCTCCGATTGACATCCCCGGCCCTCGACAGAGCGCGCGCCCAAGCGAAAACCCCAGGGCGTCGCCGACTGCAATGGGCGCAGGATTCACGAGTCAACGCTCCATCGAGGGTCCAAGTTCCCCGCCGAGTGCTGATCTCGGCAGCGGGCAACTTCCATTGTGGCGGGCAGTTTACCGGAACAACTATTGGCTCAGTCGCTTTGACGGACGTACTGCGTGTGCCCCGATGTCGACGCCAGATGAATATCGCCAGTGGTCCGAGCAATAGGCGGCTCGTTATTTTTCCGGAGTCGGACGTGATATGACCACTCACACCGCCCTGCCCAAGGACGTTCGCGGCGCCCTTCAGACTGTCAATGACGAAGCTCAAAACGCCGCGGCTTGTAACTTGGCGCTCTTCATGTTCGCGCCTGGAAAGCCGATTGCGGAGCTGACAATCAAAGGAAGGCTGATGTCGCTCGTCGAAATCACCGTATACGCGTTTGGCAATCAACGGATATGGCAAAAAGTGCCGGCAATGACCCGCTATACCGTCGTGGTGGAGAAGGGTGTCGTGATCTGATCAAGAATCTTGCCAGGGGCAAACAATTCTATATTTACCGGCTCATTTAAGGGCTATTTGGCGCGTTGCATCATGAAATCCTCCGTTTTCCGACTGGTCGCGACGGGGGAGCCGCAGAACGCCTCGACCGCAAGGTCGGCGCGTTGTTGGAACGATTTCTGGCCGTGCGGGTTTCTTTCCGGGGAGGAATCCAGGGAGAAAAAGAATGCGAACGCTTGCTTTATTCGCGGTTTCGGTGGTTGCTCTTTCCACCGCCTCGGTCTTTCCCCTTCGCGCCGATGCGATGGGACTGAGCGGCGCCTCGGCCATGCAAGGTGCGGCGGCTCAAATCGGCGTCACCGAACAGGTCGCACGGGTGTGCCGGGAGGTTTGCCGAGGCGGCTTCTGCCGAACGCGATGCTTCAGTGAACCGGACGTCTTCATCCGGCGTGACCGGCGGGAATTCATCGACCGCGGCGAATTCCGCGATCGGGGCGAATTCCGTGAACGTCGGTTCTTCCGCGAACGCCGTCCGGGGATTGAATTCGAAGGTCCGGGAGTTGATTTCCGCGTTCGCTGAAGCCCGACCTTCCGTTCTGGAGCTCTCCGGCTGCCGGGCGCTGGCTCGGCGGTCGGAGTGTATTACAGGAGAATGACGATGCCCGAGAAGCGAACAATCGAGAAGGCCCGGAAGGACAAGCGGGAGGGCAAGGCGCCCACGACCCAGGCGGGCGAGTTCGTGCGCGAGGAGATTCACAAGATCCGCCGCGGCGAACACGGCGCCAGGTCCCCGGAGCAGGCGATTGCCATCGGCCTCTCCAAAGCGAGGCGCGCCGGCGTTGACCTTCCCCCGCCGGAGAAAGGCAAGGTCAAGGAGAGCACCCGTAAAAGCGCCACCTCCGCCTACGAGGCGGGTCAGCACAAGCGCGAGACCCATCGCCGGCCCCGCGTTTCGCGCGCCATGTCGCAGGTTCTCAAGCGCGAGCCGCGGGACACGGCGTCGCCTGCAGCGATGTCGCGCCATGCCAAGCGCGCCGCCGCGCGCCGCTCCGCCTCCGAGCGCTCCGCCGCGGCGCGCAAGGCAGTGAGGACGAAGGGCTCTGCCGGCCGCTCGGCCGCGGCAAAGAAAGCGTCCCGCACCAGGGCGCGCCACGGAAGATAGTGCTGGGGTGCAGGGCGCCCGCGAACGGCTCCGGGTGCGCACGCGACGCGCTGTCCCCGCTGACCCCATACAGCTCAATACAGCTCATGCAATCGAGCGCACCACGCCGCCGTCGACGCGCAGTGCAGCCCCGGTCGTGGCGGACGCCTGCGGGGAGCAGACGAAGACGACCATGTTGGCGACCTCTTCCACGGTCGCCAGGCGCCGGATCAGCGAGGTCGGACGATTCTTCGCGATGAATTGCCGTTCCAGCTCCGGTTCGGACATGCCCTGTTCCTTGGCGAGCTTGGCGAAGAAATCGGCGACACCTTCGGAACGGGTCGGACCCGGCAGCACCGCATTCACGGTCACGCCCGTGCCGGCGACTGATTCGGCGAGACCGCGTGCGACCGCGAGCTGCGCCGTCTTGGTCATGCCGTAGTGGATCATTTCGACCGGAATGTTGAGCGCCGATTCACTGGAAATGAAGACGATACGCCCCCGGCCCTGGCTCACCATGGACGGCAGGTAATGGCGCGACAAGCGAATTCCGCTCATGACATTGGTTTCGAAGAACCGCAGGCCAGGCGCCGCGTCGCGCCGTCGACAGTTTCCCGGCTCCGGCCGTTGATGACCACCGTCGCGCCTGCCTCGGCCAGCCCGTGCGCGATCGCATAACCGATGCCCGCAGTCGACCCCGTGACGATGGCGTGCTTGCCGGTCAGGTCGATGATCATGACGTCATCTCCACGGTTCCAAGGCAACAAGGGTTACGGCGGGAGCGAAGGGAGGCAGAATTCCAACAGCGCCCTCCCTTTGAAAGTTCCGGCTCGAGCGACCGGCGTTGGTCCCTTGAACCGGAAACCCCGGGGTGCGTGGCCCGGGGCGTTCCGTAGAAATTCGGCGCCGGGAAGCCCAAGGCCTCATTACGACAGCTTCGTCACCGGCAATCACTCCCAGGACGGGGAGCGGTTCGGTCGATGGTAGATGCTGCCATCGTCACGACCGTAAGTCCGCCCATCCAAGTTCGAAGGCGAGCTGCCGGACATCTGCCAAGCGCGATCGGGACTATGCTGCTGCGTCGTTGCCGCCAGCGCGCCCGAAGTGACGCCGAGGATGATAGCGAGGGCCATCGTGATTTTGGTGAACATGATCGAGTCTCCTGTTTCCATGGTTACGCGCTGGATGTGTGCGCT
>WNGL01008582.1_pt1 | contig 11918 bp, 12 predicted proteins | sample 5400591 | NCBI WGS metagenome assembly WNGL01 (sample SAMN13153377, study PRJNA577476) | soil metagenome | isolation source: 80 cm soil or saprolite under Garry oak tree replicate 1 | place: USA:California | collected 2016-06-15
TCGAGACGGCCACTTCGTGACCTCCTCAGGATGAGGTCTAACTCGTTGAAACACAACAACCTCATGCTGAGGAGCGAGCGACGCGAGCGTCTCGAAGCATGGGCAGCAAGCGACTCACAGATCTAACATAGTCAGTACTGGTCTGTTCACGCTGGAATGCGCACCGGCAAGGATTCGATGCCCCGCACGAAACTGGAATACACCCGCTTCGGCTCGCCCACCACCTCGATGTTGTCGAAACGTTTCAGCATCTCCTGCCATACGATCTTCAGTTGCAGTTCGGCGAGCCGCATGCCGACGCAGCGATGAATGCCGAAGCCGAACGACAGATGCGTGCGGGGCCGGGCGCGGTCAATGATGAAGTCGTTGGGGTTCTCGATGCCCTCTTCGTCGCGATTGCCCGAGACGTACCACATCACCACCCGGTCGCCCTTGCGGATTTTCTTGTCCCCGATTTCGGTATCGACCAGCGCGGTGCGCCGCATATGCGCGAGCGGCGTTTGCCAGCGAATGACCTCGGGCACCAGGCTGTCGATCAGCGCCGGATTGTCGCGCAGTTTCCGATACTGGTCCGGGCGTTCGTTCAATGCCAGCACCGACCCGCTCATGGTGTTGCGGGTGGTGTCATTGCCGCCGACCATCAGCAGGATGATATTGCCCATCAGATTGTCGGGGTCCATGTGCCGGGTGGCGTCGCTGTGCGCCATCATCGAGATCAGATCGTTTTTCGGCGCGGCATTGACGCGCTCATTCCACAGTGTGGTGAAATAGGCCGCGCACTCGTCCATTTCGGCCCGGCGCTGTTCCGCCGATTCCACGACCATGCTTTTGGGCAGCGCGGTCGAGACATCGGACCAGCGCGTCAGCTTGCGGCGCTCTTCCCAGGGAAAGTCGAACAGCGTCGCCAGCATCTGGGTGGTCAGTTCGATCGACACCCGATCGACGAAATTGAAGGTTTCGTTACGCGGCAGTGCGTCGAGCACCTTGCCAGCGCGCTCGCGGATCAGAACTGCAAGCTCGTCCAGATGCGTCGGCGTGAACATCGGCGACACGGTCTTGCGCTGCGCCGAGTGCCGTGGCTGATCCATCGCGATGAAGCTCGGCTGGTCATAGCCCGGAGGCACGTCGCGGATCGAGATGCCGCCGAGACCGACGTCCGAGGAGAAGATGCCGTGGTTGGTGTCGACATGCATGATGTCTTTGTATTTGGTAACCGACCAATAGGGCTCGATCGGCGAGTTGGTGCAGTAATGCACCGGCTCTTCCTTGCGCAGCCGCTCGAACCAGGGCCACAGCGTGTCGTTCTGGAACAGCAGCGGCGCGCCGGGATGAAAATCCTTCAGCGGCGTGGAATAGGCCTCTTCGCGGGCCAGGCGCTGAAGCTCAGCCTTGTCGGCTTTGACTGTCGTCTGCACGTTCATCGTCGATCGATCCCAAAATAGGCGGGGCGGCGGTCAGCCGGCGATGCGCACCGGCAGGGTTTCGTAGCCTTTGACGAAGCTCGAATACACCCGCTTGGGCTCGCCGACCACCTCAATATCATCGAAGCGCTTCATGATTTCTTCCCAGATAATCTTCAGCTGCAACTCGGCAAGCCGGATCCCGACGCAACGATGAATGCCGAAGCCGAACGAGATGTGGGTGCGCGGCCGGGCCCGGTCAATGATGAATTCGTAGGGACGATCGATGACCTCTTCGTCGCGGTTACCCGAGACGTACCACATCACGACCTTGTCACCTTTCTTGAACCGCTTGCCGCGGAACTCGATGTCTTCAAGCGCGGTGCGGCGCATATGCGCCAATGGGGTCTGCCAGCGGATCACCTCCGGCACGAAACTGTCGATCAGATCGGGATTTTCACGCAGCTTCCTGTACTGATCCGGATTCTTGCTTAGCGCATAGATGCTGCCCGACAGGGTGTTGCGGGTGGTGTCGTTGCCGCCGACGATCAGCAGGATCAGGTTGCCGAGGAAATTCTTCGGGTCCATGTCGCGCGTGGCTTCGCTGTGCGCCATCATCGACAACAGATCGCTCTTCGGCGGCTGATTGATGCGCTCGTTCCAGAGCTTTCCGAAATAGGTCGCGCATTCCAGCAGTTCGACCTGCCGTTCGTCTTCGGTCGCGACCACGCCGTCCGGACCGGGAAGCGTTGTTGCGACGTCGGACCAGCGCGTCAGTTTGCGGCGGTCCTCCCAGGGGAAGTCGAACAGCACCGCGAGCATCTGCGTGGTCAGTTCGATCGAGACCTGATCGACCCAGTCGAACACATCGTTCTTCGGTAAATTGTCGAGACATTCAGCCGACCGCTTGCGGATGTTGATCGCGAGTTCGTCGAGATGGGTCGGCGTGAACATCGGCGCGACGGTCTTGCGCTGCGCGCTGTGGCGCGGCTGATCCATGGCGATGAAGCTTTCGCGACGCAGGTCGGGAGCGATGTCGCGGATGGTGATGCCGCCGAGCGATGCCGCCGACGAGAACACCGAATGATGGGTCTCGATATCCATGATGTCGTTGTACTTGGTCACCGACCAGTACGGCCCGAACATGCTGTCCTTGCAGTAATGCACCGGGTCTTCCTGGCGCAGCCGGTCGAAATACGGCCAGAATGAATCGGTCCTGAACAGCTCGGGGTGGCTGACGTCGATATCCGCCAGCGGAATCGAATGGGCCTTGTCCCGGGCGGCCGTCTGTTGGGTATCCCCGGCGGGATCGATTGTTCCGTGCATCGGACGTCTCCTGCTTGTCCTGTCCGCGATTGGCTCCCGCGGGCGATTATCGACCGAATTACATCCCGTTGTCCGCGCCGGGGCAAGGGACAGTTTGTTGCATTCTGCCGCACCGCAACGCCAATCCGGCGAATGCTCCCTTTCCAGCACCTTTGGCCCGTGACAAGCTTATTTCCGAAGAATAAGGCTCTGCGCAGGACCAGTGCCATTTGCCCGGAGGCAGCCCGCCCATGATTTCCAACGTGCATCGGATGTTCAATTTCGATCTTGGCGAAACCGCGGATGCGATTCGCGAAACCGTTCACGATTTTTCAAGTAACGAGATCGCGCCGCGGGCCGCCGAGATCGACAAGAGCAATCAATTTCCCCGCGACCTGTGGCCGAAGATCGGCGCGCTCGGCCTGCACGGAATAACCGTCGAGGAGGAGTATGGCGGTTCGGGGCTCGGCTATCTCGAGCACTGCATCGCGCTCGAGGAGATTTCGCGCGCGTCGGCGTCGGTTGGCCTGTCCTACGGCGCGCATTCGAACCTTTGCGTCAATCAGATCCGCCGCAACGGCAATGAAGCGCAGAAGCGGAAATATCTGCCGAAGCTGATTTCGGGCGAACATGTCGGCTCGCTGGCGATGTCGGAACCCAACGCCGGCTCCGACGTGGTGTCGATGGCGACCCGCGCCGAGAAGAAGGGCGATCGCTTCGTCATCAATGGCAGCAAGATGTGGATCACCAACGGCACCATCGCCGATACGCTGGTGGTGTATGCCAAGACCGATGCCGCCGCGGGCTCGAGCGGCATCACCGCTTTTATTATCGAAAAGGGCATGAAGGGATTTTCCACCGCGCAAAAGCTCGACAAGCTGGGCATGCGCGGTTCCGACACCTGCGAACTGCTGTTCGATAATTGCGAGGTGCCGGAAGAGAGCGTGCTGAGCGAGGTCGGCCGCGGCGTCAACGTGCTGATGTCCGGCCTCGATTACGAGCGCGCGGTGCTGGCCGCGGGTCCGCTCGGCATCATGCAGGCGTGCATGGATGTGGTGATGCCCTATGTGCACGAGCGCAAGCAGTTCGGCCAGCCGATCGGCACCTTTCAACTGGTGCAAGGCAAGATCGCCGACATGTACACCACGATGAATGCGTCCCGCGCTTACGTCTACGCTGTGGCCAAGGCCTGCGACCGCGGCGAAACCACCCGCGAGGATGCCGCCGGCGCCATCCTCTATGCATCGGAAAAGGCGACGCAATGCGCGCTCGACGCAATCCAGCTGCTCGGCGGCAACGGCTATATCAACGACTATCCCACGGGGCGGCTGTTGCGCGACGCCAAGCTCTATGAAATCGGCGCCGGCACCAGCGAGATCCGGCGCATGCTGATCGGGCGGGAGCTGTTCGAAAAATCTTCATAAAAGTCGGTCGAACCCGCATCGCCTTTGGGCCGACACATCTCTGATCTATGGGTTCGGTTCGATTTGGTTGCCGATTTGCTTGTCTGGGGGGAGTCGATCCGTGAATCAGATGAATCTTGTGCCGCCGCATCTGCCGCCGATGCCGGCGCCGGTGTTGTTTTCAGGCAACCGCGGTGAATTTTTCCGGCTGGTGACGCGCGGTGCCGGGCTCGAACTCATTACCGTCGGGTTTTATCGTTTTTGGCTTGCCACCGATATCCGCCGCCATTTGTGGTCGAACACCCATATCGACGGCGATGCGGCGGAATACACCGGCCGCGGCAGGGAATTGCTGATCGGATTTCTGATCGCGTTGGCGATCATTGTGCCGGTTTATCTGGCCTACTTCCTCGCCGGCCTTGAAGCCGAACGCATCAGGGCGTTCGCCAGTTTCCCCTTGCTGGCTTTTTTCTACCTGTTCGGACAATTCGCGATCTACCGCGCCCGGCGTTATCGCCTGACCCGCACGGTGTGGCGCGGGGTGCGGTTCTGGATGAGCGGTTCGGGCTGGGCCTATGCGGCGCGGGCGGCGCTCTGGGGCCTGCTGATGATACTCACCCTCGGCCTGATATTGCCATGGCGTGAAGCGGCGCTGGAGCGCTACAAGATGCGGCATTCCTATTACGGCGATCTTCAGGGCAGCTTTGAGGGACACGGCTGGGAATTCTTCAAGCGTGGCTGGTGGCTATGGCTGCTGGCGCCGATTGCCCTCTACGTGTCGCCGCTCGCGCCCTTTGTCTATGCCGCGTTCAAAGCGGTGGAGTGGCGCTGGTGGCTTTCAGGTATCCGTTTTGGCGGTGTGCGTCTGGAATCGACGATGCGCCGTGGCGCGCTGATCGGCCTTTACTGGAAAGTCATCGGCTGGGTTCTCCTGCTCGCGGTCGTGTTTGCCGCCTATCTGGCACTCTGCGCCGCTCTGGTGGCGAGCATGAGCGGCGCGCCGCTCGATCAGTTCTTCACGCCGCAGGTGTTCCTGAAGAGCATTCCGTTGCTGGTGCTGGCGGGACTGGGTTATCTGCTGTTCGCGCTGGCGATCAATGTGGCGATGCGTGTCTATCTGTTGCGCGATCTCTGGGTCAGGGTGCTGGCCTCGACCACCGTCCACAACATCGAGGCGGCGGCGAATGTATCCGCGAGGGGCGAACTCGCCAATGCGCTGGGTGAGGGCTTTGCCGACGGGCTGGATGTCGCCGGCTTTTAGCGCGTGAGCATCTTTTCAATGGACAGTGGACCGCAAAACACCTCGGCGTCGTCAGGAGCCAGCGGCTTTGCGATTTATTTCGACGGGAGCTCGAGCCGCCGCCGCCTGGTGACGCTGGAGTTCAACGACCGGCTTGAAATCAGAGAGTATGAACACACGCTTGCCGCGTGGTCCTATGCCGATGTCCGCCTTGCCGACAGCCCATCCGGTACCCTGCGCGTAACCTGTCTGACCGCGCCGGGGCTGGCGCGGCTTGAAATCCGTGACGCGGCGGTTGCCGCGGAGCTGACCGCCCGCTGCGCCCAACTCGATGAAAACATTCCCGGCCGGCACGGCATTGCGAGAATTGTCGGCTGGTCATTGGCGGCGACGGTTTCGATCGTCGCGGTGGTTCTGTTCGGTGTCCCGCTCGCTGCGGACCGTTTGACACCCCTGGTGCCGCAAGCCTTCGAACGCCGGCTGGGCGATGTCGCGGAAGGGCAGGTCAAGACGATGTTCGGCGGCAAGATCTGCGATGACGCATCAGGGCAGGCTGCCTTCACCAAGCTCGTCAATGCCGTTCGCGAGTCCGCTGGCCTGGATACGTCGATCCAGTCGCAGGTGTTATCGAGCCCGATTTCCAACGCGTTCGCGCTGCCCGGAGGCAAGGTCTATGTATTCAACGGGCTGCTGGCCAAGGCGGAAAACGCCGATGAGATCGCCGGCATCCTGGCGCACGAGCTTGGTCATCTCAGGCATCGCGATGCCACGCGCAACCTGATTTACAATGGCGGCACGTCGTTTCTGATCGGGTTGCTGTTCGGCGACATCACCGGATCCGGCGCGTTGATCTTTGCTTCGCGCTCGCTCGTGACCGCGTCCTATTCGCGCGAGGCGGAGCAAAATGCCGATACATTTGCAATCGATGCGATGCACGGGCTTGGCCGCTCGCCAAAGCCGATGGGCGAACTGATGTTTCGCGTGACCGGGAAAGAAGGCGACAAGAGCTTGTCCATCCTGGCGAGCCATCCGCTGACGGAGGACCGCCTGGCGCGCATGAGCAGCGAGGACCGGCCGCCGAGCGGCCCGCCGCTGCTGACGGCGGCCGAATGGGCGTCGCTCAAGGCAATCTGCGGTTCAAGGAATTGATGGAAGGCGAGGTGCTACGGCCACCCGCTGGAGCCTGTCATCGGGCGGCGCGCAGCGCCGACCCGGTGGCGGGTGGTGACGGTCACCCCTGGGGTGGCGCCTTGCCGTCTATTCCGCCAGATCATTGACCTTCTTCACCCAGATGCGGACGTCGGCCAGCACTTCGGGGAGTACGGCCTTGACCTCCCCGACGGTCATGCCGGCCTTGACGCGTGGATCGTACAGGACATTCAGAATGTACTGGTCGTAGACGTCGAAAAATCCCATCGAGACACTGTCGTTGAACATGGTCCAGGGCACCGAACTGGTATCGTTGATGGGCCCCAGCGACTGCAGCAGTTCCTCATAGGCGCAGTCGAAGAAGATGAAATCGCCGTTGTCGACCGTGAGGATCACGTCCGAGTGCTCGATCTCGAATTTTTCGTTCTTGCGAAAGCCGGACAGGCATTGCGGATCGAGCGAGGTGCGAATTTCCCGGGCTCGCTCGCTGCCGTAGAATGTCGAGATGGTGCGATAGAGATCGCGGTCGCGCACCAGTTTGACCACGATATTGGCACCGTCGCTGGTTTCCGCCATGGCGATATCAAGATGCTGAACCCGCGCGGCGATATCGGCCACGATTTTGGCCAGTTGCGCCTTTCGATCCGGACGATTGCCATCGGCGAAGACCCGCACCGGTGCATCGTATTTTCTGATCCGGTCGACCCGTCCGGCAAGCTGATACTCGGCGCCGAAGGCGGTCTTGAAAAATCCGTCCGTTATCTCGCTGTCGGTGAACGTCTTCTTTTCGGTACGCTGGCGCGATGCAATGCTGGGAATTTCGGCCGACGCAGCCGGCAGCCAGGCAACGCTGTTGAACGCGATGCCGGCGAGCACAACCGCCAATATCCGCAGCATATGCGAAGACGAGTCGAGAGCACACATTGCATCGACGCTGCAGCAATCGGCGAGCGCGTGCAAGGCTTGATGTGCAAGGCTTGACTACAAGGCTTGATGTATAAGGCTTGACGTACACGGCTTGACCGGCCGATCGAGCGGCGCGGGTTCCCTTTGCGTAGAGCCGGCCTAGTTCTTCACGACGACGGTGGTTCCCACCACGACGCGGCTGTAAAGATCGGTGACGTCGTCGTTGGTCATGCGGAAACAGCCGGAGGATACGGCCTGGCCGATGGTCTCCGGCTCATTGGAACCGTGAATTCGATAAAGCGTCGAGCCCAGATACATGGCGCGGGCGCCGAGCGGATTGTCCATGCCGCCCGGCATGTAGCGCGGCAGATCGGGGCGCCGCGCCAGCATCTGCGAGGGCGGCGTCCAGGCCGGCCATTCCTTCTTCGCCGATATGCGGTGAACGCCGCCCCAGCGAAATCCGTCGCGGCCGACGCCGATGCCGTACCGCAGCGCCACGCCATTTTGCAGCACGAGGTAAAGCCGCCGCTCGGCGGTATCGATGAGAATGGTGCCGGGCCGGTATTGGCTTTCAAATCTCACGGTCTGCCGCGGAATCGGGTTCGACGCGCCGATGCTGAAATTGGGGCCGCCTTCGCGCATGTCGAAACCGCCCTGGAATCCTGGGAATCCCGGGAATCCCTGGGCGCGCGCATGGCCGGCGCCGGCCAGCAATGCCACCGCCGCAACAAGCAAAGCAAAAGCCCGGATCATATTCTGCCTCGTGGGACAAATCAGTTTCGCTGCGAGACAGGCCATAATTGACGCGGTTTCGCAAGGCACGGCCACGTGAGGCCGGCGATTTTCAGGCGTTGCGGCAAAAAAGCCATCACCCCCTTGGCGATGGCTGCAATGTCCGCGAAACCTTTGACGAACGGCGCCGGGGATGATTGATCTGCCAAGAGTGCTTTTTTTGAAAAACGGCGCCAACGGGAGCGGAATGATGAACGGTGCGGAAAGTCTGGTGCGGACCTTGGTCGCGGGCGGCGTTGACGTCTGTTTCGCCAACCCCGGCACCTCGGAGATGCATTTTGTTGCAGCCCTTGACCGGGTTGAGGGCATGCGCTGCGTGCTCGGTCTGTTCGAGGGCGTGGTGACGGGTGCGGCGGACGGCTATTTCCGCATGAGAGGCACGCCGGCATCGACGCTGCTGCATCTGGGACCGGGGCTCGCCAACGGCCTCGCCAATCTGCACAACGCCAAGAAGGCGAATTCCGGCATTGTCAACATCGTCGGCCAGCATGCCGTCTATCACATTGGATTCAACGCGCCGCTGACCTCCGACATCGAGGGCCTGGCGCGGTCGATGTCGGCATGGGTGCGCACCTCGCCGGACGCGAAATCAGTGGCCAAGGACGGCGCTGCCGCCATTGCCGCGGCCAAGAGCAGCCCGCCGCAGATCGCCACGCTGATCCTGCCCGCCGACACCGCATGGAACGAGGCCGACGGCATCGCGCAGGTCCCAGACGAATCCCAGCGCGTCAGCTATTCATCGCAAGCCGTTGACAACGCCGCCAAGGTCTTGCGCGGCGGCGAGCAAACGCTGCTGCTGCTCACCGGCAGCGCGCTGACCGAGCAGGGGCTGGCGCTGGCGGCGCAAATCGCCGGCAAGACCGGCTGCAAGGTGCTGGGCCAGACCTATAATCCACGCATGGCGCGGGGGCGCGGGCGGCTTTCGATCGACCGGATTCCTTATGTGATCGAGCAGGCGCTGCCGATCCTGAAGGATTTCCGCCACATCGTTCTGGTCGAGGCCAACGATCCCGTGGCGTTTTTTGCCTATCCGAACAAGCCGAGCATGTTGAAGCCCGACGGATGCGAGGTCCATCGCTTGACGTCGGGCGGCGAAAATTCGGTGGCCGCGCTGGAGGCATTGGCCGCCGCGCTTGGCGCCAGGCCGATCGATGCAAAGCCGCAGGCGTTGGTTGAACTGGCAAAGCCGACCGGCGCGCTGACCCACGCCTCGATCGCGCAGGCGATCGCGATGGCGATCCCGGAAAATGCCATTGTGGTCGATGAATCCATCACCACGGGCCGCGGTTTCTTTCCGCCGACCGCCGCCGCCAACCCGCACGACTGGCTGCAAAACATGGGCGGCTCGATCGGATTTTCGACGCCGGTCGCGACCGGGGCCGCGGTGGCGTGCCCGGATCGCAAGGTGATCTGCATGGTCGGCGACGGCAGCGCGATGTACACGCTGCAATCGCTGTGGACGCAGGCCCGCGAGGGCCTCAATGTGCTGACCATCGTGTTCGCCAACCGCATCTATCAGATCCTGCGGGGCGAATTCGATGGCGTCGGCGCCGGCGAGCCGGGACAGCGCGCGCTCGACATGCTGAAGATCGACCGCCCCACGCTCGACTGGGTGGCGCTTGCCAAGGGCATGGGCGTTCCGGGCCGCGCCGTCACCAATGTCGACGATTTCGTCAAGGCGCTGGCGGACGGCGTCGCCGAGCCGGGGCCGCGGCTGATCGAAGTACAGATGTGACGGCGGGCGCGACCGTCGAATTGCCGCCGGCGCCGCCCTGCGTCGTCATGCCCGCGGCATAGCAGTCTGCCTCGCGCAGACTGCTGGACTTGTTTCCCGAAAAAGCTCGATGCATTTCCGGTCCGGCTCTAGGATGTTTTTGACGGGGGCGACATGCAAGGCGAGATGCAGGCCGAGTTGAACAAGGTGGTAGGCGCGCTCAAGGAATTCTACGCGCGCGAGACCCATCTGTTCGAGAGGGATCTCGGTGAACGCACGCTGACGCACCGGCTCGCGGTGCAGGTCGAAAAGCAATTTCCGGGATGGGAAGTCGACTGCGACTACAACAGGCTGGGAGAACGAACACTGCGGCTGCCCAAGGGAACGATTGTGAGCACCGACGATGAAATCGGAAAATCGATCTATCCCGATATCGTCGTGCACCAGCGCGAGATTCCCAATAATCTGCTCGCCATCGAAGTTCGCAAGGCGAGCAATCATCAGCCGCCGGAACACGACCAGCACAAATTGCGGGCGCTGACCGATCCGCATTTGTGGTTCGCCTACCGGATCGGAGCCTTGCTCGCGCTTGGCAGGAAGAACGTCACCGCGTCGGAGGTTTATGTCGGCGGCGTGCACGACCGGCCGCTGTCGGACTGGCTGGCCGGACGCCTGAAGGATGCGGGTCTGGCCTGACCGTCTGGCCGCAAATGCAGGCAGTGATTTTCGGAAAAAAACCCCGCGGACTGCGGGGTTTTTTGCTTCAAGTCGGTTGTGCTCTGGAATCGGGTTTGGCGCCCGACTTCGTTACGGCCGAGAGGGCCGGTTAGCTGTGCCGGAGGTGTCTTGTAAGACCTATTGATTTGTCGGAGTCATCTTCGCGGCAAAGCCAGCGAACGGCTTGTAGGATTGCTTCGCAAGATCGCTGTACAGCGCGCCGATTTTCCGGGACTCGGCAACGAAAGTCTCGAAAGCCGAGTTTGCGAATTCGGTTTGAATTTCAACCGCCTTGTCGAACGACTTCACGCCCGAGAGCTTCTCGACAAAAGACCTGGTGTCTTCGAACGATTTCTTCGTGTAGTCGCCGTAAGCAGTGGCAATTGCTTGAAAGCCGGCCGGGAAGGCCATGGTCGGTGCATCCGTTGCAGTGATCTGTTCTTTGCCACTCTGCTGCTGCGCTAATTTCTGGTTCGCGTTGTGCTGGTTTGCATTCGACATCTAAGGTTCCCTTGTTTTGTTCAACACTGAATCAATGATGCGTGTCGTCAATGGTTGCTTCCAAACACGGGTTCCCGCTTGTTCGTTGGGCGGTGATTGTGTGTTCGCATGATGATCGCGGAACTTGAGGGCAAGCCTGAATATGTCAGGCTGACATAATAGCGGCACGGCGAGCCGCATTTCTTCCTTGTCAGGAACGAACCTGAACTGCGGGCCGTTGGTCTGGTGTTTTCCACGAAAGGAAACGCCATGAAGAAACAAAACCAGCCCGGCCAGCCGAATCAAGCGCCGGCTCAGAAGCCCGGCCAGCAGCAAGGCGGCGGTCAGAAGCCTGGCCAGCAGAGCCAGGCTCCCGCAAAGGGTGACAAACATCCCACAGAGCCGCACGAGCAAGTCAGCGACACCGATACCTGATTAACCGCGGAACCGGCAGCCTCCCGGCAGATTGGAGTCTCGACCCCGAGCGAGACAAACCATGACACGGAGGATTCCAGCGGACGATCCGGGCACGGATGGCGGCAGGCAGGTTCCAGCGCGGCCGCACGACTCCGGCAGTGCGGCTAACGAGACCGAGGATGGCCTGGACGCCTCCACCGAAGCGTTACGGCACGCCACCGAGGATACGCCCTCTGGCGCCACGCCGGACGATATCGAGAAAACGCCGGTGTTCGACCGGGCCGATCTGGCGCCGAAAATCTGATGGCAAGCAAGCGACGCGGCCAGATCGTCGAAACGCCAGCAGAGGCGCGTCAGGCCGAGCCTGGCCGGTCGCCGCTTTGGCTATTGGTCAT
>WNGL01013253.1_pt1 | contig 11918 bp, 12 predicted proteins | sample 5400591 | NCBI WGS metagenome assembly WNGL01 (sample SAMN13153377, study PRJNA577476) | soil metagenome | isolation source: 80 cm soil or saprolite under Garry oak tree replicate 1 | place: USA:California | collected 2016-06-15
CCGGCGTCCGGCCGGCGGGCAGGATGGCCAGCCGGGAAGGCGGACGCCGCTTGACGAAGTCTTCGGGTGTCCCGTTTCCATCCCGGGCGGACTCGACGAGGCCCGGGGCGGCGGAGTCGAGGCCGAGCAGCCGCCCCACGGAGGGCGCGCGCAGGTCGGCGTCCACGAGGAGGACGCGGGTCTCCGCGTCCTGGGCCAGGGCGGCCGCCAGGTTGATCGCCGTCGTCGTCTTGCCCTCCCCGGACACGGCGCTGGTCACGGCGATGACGCGCATCTCCGCGCGACGCTCCTCCAGGACGTGGCGCAGCGTCCGGTACTGCTCCGCTTCCAGCGAATTCGGGGCGAGGAGGCTCACCAGGCGCCCGTCGATCGGCGGCATCGTCGTCTCCGCGGCCCGGCCCGGGCCCTGGTGCGTCTCGAGACGCACGACCTTGGCGTGACGCGGGGCGTCCGGCTGCCCTCCGGCGGTCGAACCGTTCTCTGTCTCGTGCATCGAGCCACCTCGCCGCGTGCGTGCGGAGCGCGGGACACTCCTGCACCGCACGCTCCAGTTGTACTCGCGGAAGAACCCCCGCACCATTGGGAGAATCCTCAATCACAGCGGGGAGAAGTCCGGACCGATGCAGCGGGTAAGTCCCCGAGGCGGCCGCGACCGGCGGGCGGCGCGGTCGCGTGCGCGCCGCTCAGATCGCGGCGCGCTCCCAGGTGACGCGCTGGCGTCCGGTGAGGAAGCGGAGGAAGGCGACCACGGTGGCCCCGCTCAGCAGGCAGATCGTGAACGGGACGGCGACAAACGGAAGTCGCCGCGCCGCGCGCCCGAGCCCGCCGGACAGGGCCGAGGCGTAGAACACGGCCTGTGCGACGAGCGTCCAGCGGTAGAAGGTCCGGCCGCCCAGGAGAAGGTTCGCGCCGAGAGCGGTGCCGAGCAGCAGCGGGCCGAGCAGCCGGAGTCCTTTGTGCGACACGGTCTGCAGCCAGAGGCGGTTGCGGAACGGATCGAGAAGCCAGCGCTCGCGCGCGAACAACTGGAAGTTCCCCGCGATGGTCCGCACCTTGCGCGCGAACTCCTGGCGCGCGGAGGGGAACGGACGATCGTAGGCGCGCGCCGCTGGCTCGAGCACGACCCGGTAGCCGCGGCGGGCGATGCGCATCGGTATCAGGACGTCGTCCAGGATGGTGTCGCCGGGGATCGGCTCGAACAGGCCGCGGCGGATGGCGTAGATCGCCCCCGTCGCTCCCACCGTCGAGTCGACGCGGCTCTCGCCAAGGCGGATCGATGTCTCGAACCGCCAGTACAGTCCAATCCCCTCGCCGGCCGGCGTCGCTCCCGGCTCGCGCTCCAGAAGCAGCTCGCCGCTCACCGCCCCCACCCGCTCGTCGGCCAGCGGGCGGACCAGCGCCCGGAGCGCCCCCGGCTCGAACCGCTGCCGGGTGTCGCCCAGGACGACGATCTCGCCCCGGCACCCCGGTATCACGTCGTTGAGCACCGCCGCCTTGCCGCGGCGCCCCGGGAAGACGACGACCCTGACGCCCGGCCCTTCGAGCGCCCGCGCGCGCGCCACCGTGTCATCGGTCGATCCGTCGGATGCGATCACGATCTCCAGCCGTTCCCTCGCATAATCGAGAGCCAGGAGGTTGGCGATGCGGCCCTCGATGCGCGCCGCCTCATTGTGCGCCACGACCACGACGGAGACCGCCGGCTGTCGATCCCCGCGGGCCATCGGCCGCGGCCGCAGTGCGGCCCACGCCCGGATCAGGAGCGGGTATCCCAGGTGAGCGTAGCCGAGCAGGATGGCGGAAATCCAGAACAGCCCGGCCGGGATCATGGTGTTCCGCGGCCCCCGGCGCCGGGAAAGGATTTGGAGTCCGCCGCCCCGGACGCCACCCGACTGCGGGGGGGCTGCCAAGTGACTTCCGGACGGAGGCAGGGGCTCCGGCCGGGACGGCGGACACACGAGCGGTGCCTGGCCCTAACGGACCAGCACGATGTCGCCGGGACGCAGCTCGAAGTTCGCCTGCGCCCCGTCCTGCATGGCCTTGTCATAGTCGAAGCGGATCCGCCCGGCATGCGACCCGTCGTTCCGCAGGATCACGATGCGGGATCGCGACGCGAACTCGGTCAGGCCTCCCGCGAGCGCCAGGAGATCCAGCACCGTGGTGCGCCCCTTGAGATCGAAGCGGCCGGGGTGCGCCACCTCTCCGAGCACGGAGACCTTCGGGCTGTGGACCTCCTGCACGATGACCGACACCTCGGGATTCGGCATGTAGTCCGACAGTCGCCGGACCAGCACATCCCGCAGCTGCATCGGCGTCAGCCCGGCCGCCCGCACATCGTTCACGAGCGGGATCGAGATCATGCCGTCCGGGCGGACCGGGACCTGCCGGCTGAGCGCCTCGTTCTTCCAGACGCCGATGTACAGCAGATCTTCGGGGCCGATCGTGTAGTCCCCGGAAGGCCCCGGAGCGCCGTGCGTCTCCGCCTGAGCGGTCTGCGGCTCCGCCCGGTCGCGTGGCTGCGCCCGGAGCGGAACCGGACCGGCGACCAGCGCCGCGCTCAGCGCGATCAGGGCCATGAAGGTCCTCATGGCGCCACACCGGCCGCCGGCGGCGGCCGCGTCTCCTTGTGGCGGGCCACGAGGCTCAGCAGCACGGTGTCCCGGGCGATCGCTTCGGCCGCTCCGCCGCCGCCGGGCGCGGAGTCCAGCGCGCCACGCTGCAGGCTCCTGCGATACGTGCCGACGAGGGAGAGCCATTCGCCCAGGCGCCAGGTCGCCTCCAGACCCAGAAGGTAGACGCGGACGCCGGGCCCGCCGAGCGCGTCGCGTATCCTGTACAGCCCCGGCGAAGCGCCCACCTGCAGGGAGCGCGTGGCGCGCCAGGAGATCGCCGGCAGGACACTGTCGGTCACCACCGTGCCGGCCCGCCCGATCACGGTCGCCAGGCTCCTGGACAGGCTCAGCGAGGAATGCAGCCTCTGCGCGTCGTGGTGCAGGGCGATGGAGACCTCGGGATCGACCCGGCCGCCCGAGTAGCGCGGGCCGGCGCGCAGCGTGATGCCGCTCTGCGGCCCCACCTGCCTGTCCCAGCCGAGGCTCAGGGTCCGCGCCGTGACCGCGGTGCCCCCCTCGAAGTCATACCGGCTGAGGTTGCAGCCCAGGCTGCCGGTGTCCCGCGGCGACAGGCGGCGCTCCAGTCCGAGCGCCGCCGTGCGGGTGCTGGCGGCGATACCTCCCGCCAGATCGTCCATCGTGAGGGTGTAGGACGCGCTCCCGGTCGTGGCCGGACCGATCCTCCAGGCCATGGCGGGGACGGCGGACCGTCGCGTGGCGCGCAGGCGTCCCGCGGCCAGGCCGGTCGTCAGGTTGAGCTCCCCCGGAGTCAGGGTGGACAGATAATCGCCGTGCAGCGAGAAGGTCACGCGACGGGCCGCACGCGAGCGCAGGTCGAGCGAGGCGACCTGCCGGGCCAGCGAACTGTCGAGCTCCGGGTGCCGGGCGAAGCGCTCCGCGTCGATGGCGACCCGGCCCTCGAGCGAGTTCTGCTCCGAACGCACGCCGGCCTCGAGCGCGGGAGAGAAACGGGTGATGACATCGCCCTGCCGGGAATCCGGAGTAGAGAAAAGATTGTCGTCTTGCACGCCCGCCACCGACAGGGCTCCCTTGAAGTAGAGGTCCGGCTGCGCGGCGGCCGTTCCCCCGAGGACGACGCCGCCGATGAGGCCCAGCCCCAGGCCGACGCTTCGACGCGGACGTTCCATCCCGCAGCCTCCCCGATCAGGCGGGCACCACCGACGTGCAGTCGACCTCCACCGCGACGCTCCTGCACAGCACATCGACGGAGAGCACCAGGAACCCCTTCTCCTCCTTGCGGCGCTCGAGGATCCCCTCGAGGCCGGCCAGGGGGCCGCTGGCGATCCGCACCGGCATCCCCTGCTTGAGGTACGGGTAGGGCAGGGACGGCAGATCGGAACGCGACAGGGCCCGCACCGATTCCATCTCGCGCTCGGAGACCACCGCCAGCCGATCCCACGCCGCTCCCAGGACCGTCACCAGGCCGCGGGCCTTGCGCACTTCGATATAGGCGTCCTTGTCCAGGTCGTGGTGGAGGAACAGGTAACCCGGGAACATCGGCCGGCGGACGAGATGACGCCGTCCGGCCCGTTTCGACCACACATTGATCTTCGGAAGAAACGCCTCGAGACCCCGGCCCGCGAGCTGATCGTGCACGAGCTGCTCGCAGTGGCTCTGGGTCCAGAGCACGTGCCATCGGGGCTGGCTCCGGCGACCGATCTCGGCAGCGCTCAACATGTGTCCCCCCGACATCCTCGGTGCCCCCGGGCTTCCGGAGCCTCGCCACGATTGGTACCTCGACCGGCTCGAGACGGCAATCGGGGAACCCCTGAAAGGCGCTCGGGGAAAACCCCGATGCGGGCCGCACCGCGGCGGACGGCGCCCATCAGGCCTGGATCAATCCGCGGCGGACGGCGTACCGGACCAGACCGGCGATCTCGTGGATCCCCAGCTTGAGCATGAGCCGGCTGCGGTGGGACTCGGCCGTCTTCACCGAGATCCCGAGGGCCTCCGCGACCTTCTTCGTCGACCGGCCCTCGGCGACGAGCTGCAGGACCTCGCGCTCTCTCTGCGTCAGCGGGTCGGCAGGAAGCCCGGCCTGCTCGCGGTAGGCCCCGACCACGGCGTTGGAGATCACCGGGCTGACGTAGACCTTGCCGCGGTTCACGTCCCGGATCGCCTGGATCATGTCCACCGCCGCCTGGGTCTTCAGGACGTAGCCGTGGACGCCGGCCCGCAGCGCCTCGAGGATGTAGTGCTCTTCGGCGTGCTGCGTCAGGATGATCGCCTTGGTTCCCGCCGACGTCCGCATGATCTCGCGCGCGGCATCCAGGCCGTTCAGGACCGGCATCGACAGGTCGAGCACCGCGACCTCGGGGCGGGTGCCCTGCGCCTGGCGCAGCGCCTCGCGCCCGTCCGCCGCCTCGGCGACGACCTCGAACCCTTCACGTGTCAACAGGTACTTCAGCCCCTGACGGACCAAGGGATGATCGTCCGCCAGGAGCACCCGGATCGGCATCAAACCCTCTCGGACCGGCCCATATGGACTCTCACCCACCCCATCCCCGCCCCGGTGAGAACCGGGGTGGCGGGAAGCCGGCGGTGGGGGCCTGATGGCGGACCCGCCCGCGGCTTGCGGGAGGAGGGTGCGCTGCCCGGCGCGGGTCTCATCATGATGAAGCCCGGCGGCTCTGGCCGATGCTCCGTCCAGTCCATCAACCCGCCCCCCGAGGGGAGCGGATCAGCCGCGCGAAAACCGGACCGGCGACTGTTGCACTAGATACGCCGGGCCGCTTCTTTTCAGAATAGGGTGATGTCCCGAATGAATGGGCGGAACTTACCCGAAAGGAGAGCCGGGACGGCCGGGGGCGGCCGCACCCGGCTCACGGCTGGACGATGCCGCGGCGGATGGCGTAGCGGACCAGACCGGCCGTCTCGTGGATCCCGAGCTTCGACATGATGCGCGTGCGGTGGGACTCGGCGGTCTTCACGCTGATACCCAGGAGGGCCGCCACCTCCTTGGTCGTCTTCCCTTCCGCGACCAGCTGCAGAACCTCGCGCTCGCGCGGGCTCAGAGGATCGGGCGGCAGGTCGGATTTGTTGCGGTAGGCCTCGACCACCGCCTTCGACACGCCGGGGCTCAGATAGATCGCCCCGCGCGTCACCTCGCGGATCGCCTGGACGAGATCCACGGTGGCCTGCGTCTTGAGCACGTAGCCGCTGACGCCCGCCCTGAGCGCTTCCAGGACATACGGGTCCTCGGTGTGCATGGTCAGCAGGATCGCCTTCGTCCGGGGTGAGCCGCGCAGGATGTCGCGCGCGGCGTCGAGACCGTTCAGGGCGGGCATCGCCAGATCGAGGATCACCACGTCCGGATGGGTGCTCTCGGCCAGGCGGATCGCCTCGCGCCCGTCGGCGGCCTCGCCGACGACCTTGAAGCCCTCGTGCTCCAGCATCGCCCGGAGACCCTGTCGTACGATCTGATGGTCGTCAGCCAGCAGGACTTGAATCGGCATCGTGCCCCTCCAGAGGAATCGTGATCCGAAGCTCCGTCCCGCGCCCCGGCGCCGAATCGATCGTCAGCCGGCCTCCGAGCGCATTGAGACGCTCGCGCATCCCGATCAAGCCCAGGCCGCGGTCGCCCTTCCGGCCGAGGACCGCCTTCAGATCGAAGCCCCGGCCGTCGTCCTTCACCGAGCAGCGCACCGAGCCCTGCTCGACGATCAGACGAATGTCCACGCGGCGGGCCCCGGCGTGCCGGGTGGCGTTTCGCAGGGCCTCCTGGACCACCCGGTAGAGCGCGGTTTCAACCGCGGTCGGCAGGCGCGGTCCCCTGGGGCCCTCCACGGCGATCGGCGTGCCGGACCTCGCCGCGACGCCCTGCGCCAGGTACTCCAGCGCCGGCAGCAGCCCCAGGTCGTCCAGGATCGTCGGGCGCAGCTCGTGCGACAGCCGTCGCAGGTGCTTCTCGATCTCGTCCAGGAGACCGCGGATCTTCTTGAGGCGCTCGCGGGAGCGGGCCGGCAGGCCGGCCGACGCCTCCTCGAGCGCCAGGTGGACCGACACCAGGAGCTGACCCGCATCGTCGTGCAGGGCATGCGCGATCCGCCGGGCCTCCTCCTCCAGCATCTCGTTCAGCCGGCGCAGGGCAGCGACCGCCTCCTGGAAACCGCGGTGCGTCATCTCGAAGGGCGAGACGCTTTCCGCCAGGAACCTTCCCGCGGCTTCGACCGTGCCCGCGGAGCCCTCCGTGGCTTTCGTCCCCCCGAGGATCCCCTGGAGCGCCTCCTGGTGCATGGCGACCACCTCCAGCACGCCGATCCCCCCGTCGATGGCGCGGCGCCCCAGCTCGTAGCCCCGCTGCAAGGCCGCCTCGCCCGGGACCGCCAAATAGTCCAGCAGGGCCTCGGTGTACAGGTCCCTGAGCCGGACGACCGCCGCGTCCTGCATCACCTCACCTCCCGAGGCGCGCCACCAGGACGAGCGCGTCGTCGGTGCCCTTCGCGTGCTGCGCGAGGATCTGATCCGCCAGCGCCTGCGGCCCGGTCCGGGCGTCGATGTCCCGATCGAAGCCGGTCGCGACGCCGTCGGTCGCGAAGATCAGCAGACCGGCCCCGGGGACTGCGACGCTCGACGTCTGCAAGGACGGCAGCCGCACGCCGACGACGCCGACACGCTGCAGGAGGCGCTCGGCGCTGGGGCAGCTCGCCGTTCCCGCCTGGAAGAGGAGCCCCTCGACGTTCCCGACTCCGACCCAGGCGACCGACCGCCGCCCGGCGTCCCAGCGCGCCAGGCTCAGGACCACGCCGCGGCTGCGGAGCAGTTTCTGGTGGCAGCGCTCCACGATCTCGATCAGGCTCAGATCGGCGTGGCTCTGCACCGTGCGCACCGCCAAGTCCGCCGCCTGGGCCGCCTCGCGGCCGTGCCCGAGTCCGTCGACCACTCCCAGAAGAGCGCCGTCCGGCAGGCTCATCACCAGGTGCCGATCCCCCGACTCGGTCTCCCCCGGGAGCGTCCGGGTGGCCGCTCCCCATTCCATCGTTCGAGTGCTCAACGCTTCCATTTTCTCGCGGTCACCGTCGTCCCCTTGCCGATCCGGGAGACGATCTCGAATTCGTCCATCAGCCGCCTCACGCCGGGCAGCCCGAGCCCGAGGCTGCCGGAGGTGGAATAGCCGACCTCCATCGCCCGATCGACGTCGCGAATGCCTGGACCCTGGTCGCGCGCCACCATGGCGACGCCCTGCCGTCCGTCCTCCTCGATGATGCCGAGAGTGAGCTCGCCCTTCTTGGCGTACAACAGGATGTTGCGCGCCAGCTCCGAGATGGCTGTGGCGACCATGGTCAGGTTGCTGTTGGAGAAGCCGATCTGCTCGGCGAGGGCGCGCCCGCGCTGGCGCGCCGTCACGATGTCGTGGTCCGAGTCGATCGGAACCCGGGTCTCATCCTTCACGGGAGACTGCCCTCGCACGTCAGCCGGAGGCGCTGGCACCGCCGCCGATCTTCTTGTTCCCCCGATCCAGAAAAGCGAGTCCCTCTTCGAGGTCGAGCGCGGTCGCCACCCCCTCCATCGTCAGGCCGAGCTGCACCATGGTGAAGGCGACCTCGGGCTGGATGCCGACGATGACGGTCTCGGCGCCGCGCAGGCGGATCATGTGGGCGATGTCACGCAGGGTGCGCGAGGCGAACGAGTCCATCACGTCCATCGCCGTGACGTCCACGATCACCCCGCGCGAGCGGTATTTGCCGACCATCTGGACCAGCGCGTTCCGCAGCTCCAGAAGGTCGGCGTCGGTCAGGGCCGACTGCACGCTGGCGATGAGAACCGCGCCTTGCTTGAGAATCGGGACGGCCATGATGCGCCTCCCTTCAGTTGGCTTCCTCGGTCTTCTCGACCGGGCGCACCTTGTAGCCCAGGAGCCGCTCGGCCTCCTCGATGCCGCCCTGCAGGTCGCCGACGGTGTTCATCTTGGTCAGGTCGACGCCGATGTTGACCAGAGTCTGGGCGATTTCGGGCGACAGCCCGGTGACGATGACCGTGGCGCCGAGGAGCCGCGAGGCCTCGACCGTGAGCACGAGGTGGTTCGCGACGTTGGAGTCCATGGCGGCGACGCCGGTGATGTCGATGACCACGACCCGGGCGCGGTTGGTCCGGATGCCGCGCAGCAGCTGCTCGGTGAGCTGGCGCGCCCGCCGCGGGTCGATCACGCCGACGATCGGCAGGATCAGCAGCCGCTCGCGTACCTGCAGGACCGGCGTGGACAGCTCGCGGATCGCCTCCTGCTGATCGCGGATGGTGCGCTCGCGCTCCTGCACGAAGCCGACGGCCACCGTGATGGCGATGCGGTTCGCGGCCGGCTCGTAGGCGTCCAGGATGCGGTTGAGCTTGTCGAAGTCGGCGTGGTACCGGCCGAACAGCGACCGGGCCAGCACGTCGCGGAGCAGCAGCACGATGCCGACCACCTCGTCCGTCTGCACGCCCCGGGGGATGATGCGCTCGGACAGGTTGCGGGCGTAGGCCTGCAGCGCCTCGAAGGTCCCGGTCTCGAGGGCCTCGACGTAGTTGTCGTAGACCGAGGTCGCCTCAGCGAAGACCTCCTCCTTCGTCATCGCGGTCAGCAGCCTCGCCTCGGTGATGCGCTGCGCCCATTCCTCCCGGAGCTGGGTCCGGTGCTGCCGCAGATGCATGACCAGCTCGCGCAGAAGCGCGGTGGTCGATTCGGTCGGCATCTGTTCCACGTTCGTCTGAGTGCGTCCCCCCTTCATCGCATACCCTCCTGCCGCCGGGCTTCGGGGCGGCCGTCCCCATGATTCTCAGCCATGAAATACCCCGAGGATCCGGCCGCCGCTATCAGGTATTTACCTGAATACCCTGAGGGAGTAACCCTGTCCGCCGGCCTGACAGAAAGCGTCAGACTGTCAAGATTCCGCGTACGGTTCTTGCCGCAAGCGCATCGGGGTTTTCTTCGATGCCGAGACTCCGGAAATCTCCACAAGGCCAACCACCGAGGCCGGTTCCCCCGTCCGGTCGGCTGCGGCCCGCCCCTGGTATCCATCTTGCTTCAGGAACACCCTGGGAGTTTTCAGCGGACAGACCCCTTTCTCCCGATAAGGGCAAACGCGTCGCGAGGCGGTGACGCAATGCCACGGGTCAGTCGACAAGGACTGACAGCCGGGTTGCCAGATAGGGAAACTGGAAGGGCCACCTGGGAACTGGTGGTCTTCCGCGTGAGGAGGGCCACCGTGCCCAGGCGTATTCTGCTTCTCGTCGTGTGTGCCGCCGCCCTGCTGCCCGCCGGCCGCGGCTTCGCCCAGTCGGCCTCGAGCACCGACCAGTCGATCGTTCCGGGCGGATTCATCGAGACCGCCACCACCGGCGTGCTCCGGCCGCGGCTTACCCTGCCGTTGCTGCAGGCGCTGCTGCCGGCGCGCGGCCCGTTCCTCTTCCCCGCGCCCTACAACACCGCCGCCATCCGCGTCACCAACGCCTCCGACTGCGGCGGCACCGACTGCGTCGACGCCATCGGCTACTCCTACTGGCGCAACATCAACAATCATGTCGGCAGCAACCGGATGCTCATGTTCCTCGGCCTGAACCGGGCCCGCGGCGGACCTGGCCCCTCCCTGTTCAGCTACGACAAGACCACCGGCCAGGTGGCCAACCTCGGGCCCCTGTTCGACCCGGCCAGCGGCCGCTCCTGGCACAGCACCGAAGGCTGGTACTGGAGCATGACCCAGCCGACCAAGATCTACGTCGACGACGCCTCGCGCATGCTGCGCTATGACGTCCTGACCAAACAGTACGACACCGTGTTCGACGTCGCCCCCACCTTCGGGGCCGACAAGACCGTCTGGCAGATGCATTCCAGCGACGACGACAAGGTGCACTCCGCCACGCTGCGCACCAACACGACCTGGGAGATGCTGGGCTGCGTCGTCTACCACGAGGACACCAGGCAGTTCCAGTACTTCCCGAAGATCGGCGACTTCAACGAGTGCTCCGTCGACAAGAGCGGCCGCTGGCTCATGAGCCTGGAGAACGTGGACTATCTGTATGACCTTGAAATGCGCATCTTCGATCTGACGACCGGCACCGAGCGGCTGGTCTGGGACCAGGACGGCGCCGTGGGCCACGCCGACATGGGGTACGGCTACGTCGTCGGTTCCGACAACTGGAACACCTTTCCGAACGCCGTCCTGTTGTGGGACTTCGCCAAGAACCCCCTGTCCGGCTTTCTGGTCTCTCACAACATGGACTGGTCCGCCCCCGCTCCCAACCATTTCGCCCACGGCAACGCCCGGCCCGACGTCCCGGCCTCCCAGCAGTACGCCTGCGACAGCGGCGCGGCGCGCGTCGACGCGGTGTGGGCGAACGAAATCATCTGCTTCAGCATGGACGGGTCGCTCCGGGTCCTGGTCGTCGCCCCCGTCATGACCGACCTCAACGCCCCGGGCGGCGGCACCGACGACTACGTCAAGGAGCCGAAGGGCAACCTGGATGTCACCGGGCGGTACTTCATCTGGACCAGCAACGCCGGCGGCAGCCGTCTCGACGCCTTCATCGTCAAGGTCCCCTCGCAGGTGCTCATGGGCTCGTCCTCCGACACGATCCCGCTGCCGTCTCGATCACCGCGCCTGCGGCCGGTTCGACCGTCGGCGGCGCGGTCTCGGTCTTGACCGTCTCCGACAACCTCGGCATGGCCGGGGTGCAGTTCCGCCTCGACGGCGCCAGCCTGGGCAACGAGACGACCGCTGCGCCCTACGCCCTGTCCTGGAACACCGCCGGTGCCGCCAACCGCCCCCACGCCCTGACCGCCGTGGCCCGCGACGCCGCCCAGGCCCGGCGTAAGTCTCTTACCCACAATGGTGTTAAGCTGGATCGTCCTCGCGACGAAAGGATGCCCGACTGCGCCACCCACCCTGCCTCCTCGTGCTTCTGTCCTGCGTCGGCGCATGCGCTCTTGCCGGACTCGGACGGGCCGAAACGAACGCCGGACCGTCGGATCAGCCCGCGACGCCGCCGACCCCCGGCCGCCAGGCGGAGGCGGGCGGCGTCGGCCTGGTCATCTCCGACGCGGAGCCGGTCCCCGCCGATCTGGGCAGTCCATCCGACAAGGCTCCCTGCCTCGTCGTGATCCGCATCGGCCGGGACGCCCTCGAGGCACCCGAACGCCTCGACCCGCTCCTGGAAGCCGCGGCCCGGCAGCGGCTGCGGGTGGCCGTTTCGATTTCCGAAGCAGGGTGGGGTGATCGCGGCGCTCCGTCAGGACCCGGCGCGCCGCCGTCGGACCCCTGGGCGGAGCACCTGGGCGCCCTCGCCCGGCACGCCGGCGGCGCCGTTGCTGCGTAT
>WNGL01008585.1_pt1 | contig 11915 bp, 11 predicted proteins | sample 5400591 | NCBI WGS metagenome assembly WNGL01 (sample SAMN13153377, study PRJNA577476) | soil metagenome | isolation source: 80 cm soil or saprolite under Garry oak tree replicate 1 | place: USA:California | collected 2016-06-15
TGGCCGGGTTGGTTCGTTCTGCGGCCAGCTCCTCGACCGGCCCCTGCCCCGCCACGACACCGCGGCCGATCCGGCGATATGGCCCGCCGTCCCCTGGGCCTTGCCCGACCACCGCACGGATGCCCAGGCCGTCACCCGTATTGAACGCTCCACCACCGGAACCCAGGTTGTCGAAGACGGACGTAGCCGGCATCGATGACCCCGGGCCCCATCCGGGCTCATTGGCGGTGACAGTCGCTGGCTGCGGATCTGGCGCAACGCCAGGTTCGCCTGGACCTGGCGTGGCGGCGCCGGACGGTGTCGTCGGTGGCAGGGCTGCTCCGGATCCGGTGGCCGTCTCGGAGGGACGAGCCGCTGTGGGGAGCGGTTCGGCTGGTGTGTTTCGGGTTGTGGACGTGACACCGGTCGGCACCGGTTTCGGCGCTGAATGCAGAACTACGTGATCGGCAGGCAGAGTGGACACGGCGCCAGTCGGCGCTGGTGCCGTCGGCTCGGTCACGGCGACGCCGGACCCATCGACGGCCAGATGGCCGTAGTCCATGGGCAAGTTCGTGGTGTTGTACTGGCTGGCCCCGTGGTACGCGGTGTAGACGTCGACGTTGTGCTGGGTTGCCGAGAGGTAGTTGTTGACCTGCTGCTGCATATCGGGCGCACCCAGCGTGGCGCTGACGACGTCGACGGTGGTCGGTTCAGGCGGCACGGGCTGGACGCTGCGAGCGGCGGTATCGAAGGAACCGGTTTGGCGACCGACGAGATCTTGTGCCGTGCGCAGGCTGTCGGCTGTGTTCATGTACTCCAGCGCCAACGGCTCCGCGCCCTGACTGGCGATATCGGCGGCTGCGCCCTGCCACGCGGTGTTCATCAAGCCCTGAAGTCGCTTGATATCGGCGGCCAACGCCGGCATGTCCTCGCCGAGTCGGCTGGCCGCATCCTGCGCGGCCTGCCACATCTCAGTGCCAACCGCGTTGTGGAACGTATCGTAGATCTGTTGGGCGGTCATGGTTCCCATCACGATGCTCCTTTCAGGGACGATACGACCGCCGCAGCCAACGCCCGGACCTTGTCGCACGGGTCGGCAGTGGCGGAACCCTGGTAGGACAGGTCGATCACCGCGGTGTTCGTTGCCCCGAGATCCAGTCGACAGGTGCCGGCACTGCGCTCATCGACCGTGTCGGTGAGCACTCCCGGGTAGCCGGCAACGCTGACAGGTTGCCAATACGCTGCGGTGCGGCGCTGAACGTAGATATCCGCCAAGCCATGGCGCATCGGCGTAACCCACTCCACATCCAACTGCACACCGGTGCCGACGGTCGAATCGTTCCACTCACAGCCCGACATCAGGCTGTTCTGATCGCGTTGCGTCGTCACCGCAGCAGTGAGGCCGAGAGCACGAAGCTGGTTCGAGTTGAACAAGGAACAGGGATCGTTGGACAGGATTGTCAAGGGTAGGGCGACCGCCACGGTCGGCGCAGTCTGCGGCGAACTGGTCGGCGTGTCAGCGGATCGCTTCCCCGTCGAGGGTTGTGCATCGCCGGACCGCGCCGACGTGCATGCGGCTGCGACGATGGCGGCAACACAGACCACCACACAGCCAACAAGTCGAGCTGTGGTCGTCACGGGCGCGCGATCCCGTCCTGGTTGGCCAGCGACGCGGTCACCGACTGTTCGGTGCTGGTGTAGTTGCGCTGGGCCGTCTGGAGCTTGGCCAGGTAGGCGGCCGCATACGCCTTCAAACTCTCATGGCTGGCTTGGACGTTCCGACCCAAACCCTGTGCCTGGCCGGTGAACATCATGCTGGCCTCGTCGCTGGCGGCGCTGGTGGCCGCCGCGATGATGTGGATCTGGACGTCGCACGACCGCGCCCGCTGGAGCAACGAATTCCACTGGCTGATCACCGCGTCCAACTCATGCGGGGAGAACCTGTAACCACCTGCGCCGCTGCCACCGCCGAGATTCAACCTCGGAGCGGCAGGGCCGAAAGCGGCCGCCCATGGTGATCCAGATGACGGATCCTGCTCCAGCTCGCTCAGTTCCGTCTTGAGAGCCGCGTCGAGTTGCGCGTCGGTGAGTCCGGCGCCTGGTGTTGCTGTTTGACCACCCGCTTGCGCCGAGGTCGCCTGCTCTGTTGCCATCGTTCCTCCAATGCCCCCGGGGCACGATGTGAAGCTATTTTCACAATCGCCACAGCCGGTGGTGGTCCGACTATCACCGACTGATTCCGCCGACCACATTACCTCGCCGCACCGCACGATGTAGCCGATTCAAACAAACAATCTCCAACTACTTAGCGTTACGCGTCAAGCTGTAGCGATAGCTCGTTCGGGTGAATATCTGTCAGCTTGCCAGTGGTCGCACCATGCGCACTCAGTAGTGCGCTTGCCGCGATCCTGGCAGCGCCATGTAGACCTGAATGCATGTAGCCTGAACAGCAACGATAACGATGTGGCCCGAGGATGCAAGGTGCAGGAGGTTGCACGAACGGCATGCCAACGCCGGCAATCCATCACCGTTATGAGGGGACACGAATGATCGTCTACGACGAGATCGAGGCGAGGCAACCATCAATATTTGATGTCGGTGACCCTGTCGCGATATTCGAGGATCTTCGCGTCTACGTTGAATTCGATTCCGGCCATCACGATCGGCGGCCAGTAGTGGAGAGTTTCCCAGGGCATCCGGGCCAGTGGATCTGTGCCTACAGCTCGCTGGAGCGGCTGAGAGACAAGCATGGGGAGGACATCGAGTACTCGTGCATCCTGGGCCGGACACTGCTCGCGCAGTCTTCGAATGACGCCGGCATCTGGTACGACCGCGGCTATCGGACTGGTCGAAAGGTCCTGCTTCCACCCACACCTTTCCAGCTCGACGACCCGACCATCGCCGACGCCAACATCAACGGAGGTCCCAATGGATCCCCTACGTCGTGAGGACGGCACCGACGCCGTGACAGCAAGTCCATCCGGTCTGGAACATGCGGGCGGCGAGCTGACCAGCCTGATCGAGCAACTGGACATCCCCAACCTGGACCGCTCGCTGCTCGGTGATGATGTCATCGGACATGCCGGACTGGCACAGGCATTGCGGGACTTCACCGAACAATTGAACTCCGACCTGCCGCAGTTGCGCGCACATGCAGACGCCATCGGCGTGCGTGCCCGACAAGCAGGTGTCAGCTACCACCAAGTCGATAACGCGGCAGCCGACCAGTTCGATCACCAAAGCGGCGGGGATCTCGGATGACCAGTGTCCGCGCTGTGGCGAACTCGGCCAACGGGGCCACCGCCGTCAGCGAGTTCGCCACAGCTCTGGACGGCACCGACCTGGTGCCCGGCAACACCCGCGCGGTCACCGCGATCGCAGACGGCCTTGGCCAAACCGTCGCCAGCCTGGCCGACGCCAACAACGCCATGACCCGATCAGCCGGCAGACTGGACTGGTCGGGACCGGCCGCAGACGCGTTCGACCAACACCGTCGGGCGCTCGTAGCCGTCCTCGATCGATGGAGTGACGCCCAGCACGCGGTGCGCCAAGCGGTGACCGACCACCAGACCGCGCTGGCCATGGCGCAAGACGAAGCCACACAAGCCTTGGCGGTATGGCGCAACGCCCGACAACAAGCCGGTGAAGCGGCCCGCTGGGACAACGAGGGCAACGCCGTGGCCGCCAACGCCGACCTCCTGCGCACCCAAGTCCGTACTCAGTTCGTCGCCGCGACGCAGCACGCACACGCCCTGCTGCGGCAAGCACGCACAGAACTCGCCGACGCCGGGAATCGGACCGCCGAAACCGTACGCGCCGCACTGCGCACGGTGCGCGACGCTCGTCTGCCGGACCTCAACCGCCACGTCCATGGGCTCAGCGCAAAGGACCGTCCACACCCGACATGGTCGGGTCAGACGGCAACCGTTCAACCACCACGGGACGGTGTCCACGACACGCTCTCCCGCATCGCGCAACGCACGCTTGGCGATGCCAGACGCTGGCCCGAGATCTACCAACTCAACGTCGGCCACCAGGTCGGCCCCCATGCCGTGCTGCACAATCCAAACCTGATCCAACCGGGCTGGACGCTGCGCCTGCCGGCCAGCCCAGCAATACCGCCACCCGCCTTGAATGGTTCGCCAAGCCCGGTAGTGCTGCCTCCGGTATCCGGCCCACCACCCGCTGGACTACCCGGTGCCGGTCATGTCACATTGCCGCCGCCACAACCATTCCACCCGCTGCCGACCCCCGCGGTCCACACAACCCACGTGGGCGGTATCGACCTGGGCGGCGGACTGCTGCTGGCCGGCGGGGTCACAGCAGCGCTGGCCGGTATCGCCGTCGCTGCCGGAGTACGTCGGCGACGTAATCCGTACCACAGCGTCGCACCCGACAGCGGACCAGGACCGGTAGTTCGCCAACTGACTACCGACCTCGCCGAAATCCGAACTGCCACGGACCCGGACGACGAGCCGACCAGCGTGCCCGACACTGGTGTACCGCTGGGCCTTCGCGAGGGACACACCGTCCTGGTGGATGCCGCAGCCACCTTCGGTGTGGGTCTGACCGGACCGGGGGCAGTCGCCGCCGTGCGCGCCATGCTCGTCAGCACGTTGACCACTCACGACAACAGCACCGCGATCTTGTCCATACAGGACGCTCGCCGACTGCTCCGCTCGAAGGCCACGCCGCAGGAAACGACTCCCGTACCAACGCCCGGCGACGACGCCCGCATCACGATCGCGCCCAGTCGCGACGCAGTATTCGATCATGTGGAGTCAGAGATCCTGACCAGGACGAGGCTGCTGGAGGAAACCGACGGTGAGTGCGCTCCCGCACCCCTGGCAGTCATCACGACCAAGCCGGCTGACCTGAACCGGGCGCAGGCCATCGCCGACCTCGGCGTCGGCCTGGGCATCATCGTCATCGTCCTGGGACCGTGGCCCGCTGGCCTGACCTGCCACATCACCACCGATGGACAGATTGATGCCGCTGACGGTCCCGACTGGACGGCCTCACTCATCGGCCTGCAGGTGTTCACCGCCCGTGCCGACGCGACACGAGAACTGCTCGCGCTGCTGCGACCACGGCGAAGCAGCCCGCCGCCGTCGCCCGCGCCCATCACGGCCACGCCGTCGTCACCCACCGAAGACCCAATCGCCCGTTCATTGTCGACGGAAACCGACCTCGCGAACGTTCCCAGCGACATCCCCGCTCGGCTGGCGCCCACCACCGCCGCGAGTACGCCAGCACCACGCCGACCGGACAGCCCAACGAGCGCGCCAGCACAACCAATCCACATCACAGTTCTCGGCAGGCTCCACGTGCAGTACCAGCCGAGCGCGAAGGATCCGGTCGACATCACCAAGCCGTTGGCGCCCAAGCAACGCGATATCCTCGTCTACCTCGCACTACATCCTGACGGTGTCCGCCGCGAGACCCTCGGAGCCGCTCTGTGGCCTGACGCACCACCCGATCGGCCCTACAACAGCTTCCACGCAACCCTCTCGCAGATGCGCCGAGCAGTCCGCGCAGCCACCAACAACGACGTAGATTCAGTGGTTCACCAGGAGGACGGCTATTACACCCTCGACCACAACGTGGTCGACGTAGACCTGTGGCACCTCAACGACGCACTGCACACCAGCCGACACACTCCCCACGAACGCGAACGCACCGCCGCCCACCATCACGTCGCCGAGCTCTACCACGGCGACTTGGCAGAAGGCATCAGCGCTGACTGGCTCGACACGATGCGCGAGTCACTACGCCGGGACGTGCTGGACTCGCTGGCCACCCTCATCCGCAGCCTCCGCGATCAGAACCCGGAGCAGACCCTGAGCCTGCTGGAACAAGCCCGAACACTCGACCGGCACAACGAGGCAATCTACCGCGACATCATCCGCACCCAAGCACGCCTGGGCCACCACGACGCAATCACCCGCACCCTTGTCCTGCTCGACACCGCGATGGCTGAGATCGGCTCAACCGCCTCGGCAGAAACCCGAGCCCTCGCGGTAGAACTCCTGCGCCGTGGTTCGCGTGCTGGCGCGCCACAAACATAGATCGTGACGCTACATCGAGTCCGTCATTGAGGACGCGTGGCGCCGCGTTGGCCTCCGCTACGCGCCTCGCGAGCGGACGCGAAGAAGCCTGGATTGTTCCCGACCCAGTCCAGCAGCGGCGTGACCGCGGCCAGCAACTCCTCGCCGGCCCGAGACAGCGCGTAGAACACGGCCGGCTGCCACTGGTTGGGTACCTCGGTGCGGATCAACAGTCCGTCTTCGACCATCCGGGGCAAGGTCCGAGCCAACTCGCCGTTGCTCAGCGTCCGCTGCTTACCCGTCCATGGATCCTGCAGTGACCACGCCTGCGTCTCGTCCCGCAGTTGCCGGTACTGCATACGACCGCGCCGCAGCATGACCAGGATCGTGCCGACCCAGTCACCGCGGAACACCTGTTTGAGATCGTTCATCCGCCGGATCAGCTCATCGTCCTCGGGATTCATCGCACTCCGTATCCGTCGTCGCGCCCGATTCATCCAATCGATACGACCGCCACTCCACCGTGGTCGCCGAGACTCGCTACCCGTCCATCAATGCTCCTACCAGCACAAACAGTGCTCGCGCGATCCACAATACGACGTCGACCGACCATCGGCCGGTCGACATGGTGGGGGACCGGTAGGCTGACAGGTTCGCCGCGCAGGCGGCGAACTGTCCAGCGGCCCGTCGGTGCCACGACCGCCGCCCGAGGTTTGTCGCGCAGCAGTCGGCGGTTAGTGCGTTCGAGCGCATTGACTGGGCCGTGCCAGCGTTGGGCGGGCAGGTAGGCGGTGGTGAGTTTTGTTCGCGTGTGCCCAGCGGACGAAGGTAGCGGACTCGTAACGGTCACCCTCGACGCCGAAGACCGGATCGCCGGCCTGCTGTTACTTCTACGCCCAAAGCCCGTCCACGAACAGTCTGCTGACCACCGACCAGATCATGATCACCTATGACAGCGTCCGCATCAGCATCAGCCGCGCTCCCATCCGGCTGCCCGACTCGGTGGACAAGCTGGCCCGCGCCGTCGTGGCCACCTGTAAAAGGCCATGCCACCATCGGCGCCTCCGCGCCGTCCCGCTGGTTGTTTCCTGGGGCCAGCCCGGCCGCCCGATCAGCGCACAACGGCTCAAGTTGCGACTGAACCGGCTGGGCATCCGCCCCCAACCAAGCCCGCAGCACCGCCCTGTTCCATCTCGCCACCGAGGTCCCGCAGCGATCCTCGCTCGAACACTCGGCATCAGCGTTAGCTCCGCCGTCCGCTGGCAACAGATGTCCGCGGGAGACTGGACCACCTACGCCGCCGACCTCAGCCGCCGCAGGCCCAGTCAGGGCGATTGATCAGGAGGTACGCGGACCACCGAGGCCGGCTGCTCCTCCAAATTGGGAGACGGCAACTGGCCGTCTCCGGTGGTGCGTTGAATGCTTTCCTGGCGTAGTTTCGGCAAGGAGTCAAGGATCTCCTTCGGAGACTTCATCAGATGTGGATTGTGATCGAGTATTCGGATTTCTTCCTCGCTAAGGACCCAGGCGAGCACTTGACCGCCAGTCTTGATGAACAAGATAGAACTCGTACGGATAACGATCTCGTCTCCATAGCCTGGGCAAGCCGCGCGATCGCGTTCGCTTCACGCTCGTCGTTCTCCGAACGAGGTGTGTTGATGTATTTCAACTCAGCGGCTCGCTCGACTTTACCGAGTAATTCCGCTAGCTTATCGACGGCACCTGAGTCGCGACTGCGGATACGTAACTGTCGAAACCACGACCCTCGCTGGATCTCCCCGAGTGCTGCGATGCCAAACCCACAGACGTCCAGCAAGCCTACCATCGCGTCTTGAAGCAGTTCGCCATCATCGCTGGAAGTATAAATAGTGACAAAGCCATAGACGTGGCCAGGCTCCGACTCGCCATCTCGATCGTGTCGGTCGGCTTCTTGCGCCTCCTTGACGCCAGAATCGGACTGCCGCCCAGCGGAAATATCTCCCCTGAACAGTAGTGCGGAGTGCCCGATCTGAATAACGTCACCATCAGTCAGCGATTGCGTCTGAACGGGGATGCCGTTTACCGTCACGCCGTTCAACGAGCCAAGGTCGCTGAGCACGGCGCTCGTCCCGTCCCAGGTAATCGCCACATACTTCCGAGACACACCCGTGTCCTTGAGTACGAGGTCCGCGCCACCACCCCGCCCAATAACATTGCTGCCCAGCTTGAGCTGGTAAGTCCGTCCCGATCCATCATCGACCTGCAGAAAAGGCGCCGACGTAACCAACACAACAGGCTGGTCGTAATCTGGGGCGTAACCTTGGCCGCCTTCGCTGACGGAGGGCCTAACTTCGTGTTGCCTCTCTTCATATTCCTGACCAGCGGGCAGATCCTCCTCGCCGGGGGACGGACCGTAGCCGGGCGGCTGGCTCATCGCTCGATCTCCCACCTCTTGACAAGGCCCGGACCGCCTCCACGCGTCCAGTCACTGCCCGGACATCGTGCACCCGGACGCGCGGCACGACGGAACACACCACCGAGGCTACGACGCCACGCCCGGCTCGGCATCGTCCGGCCGGATGGCATGGCTTGGGTGCTGCAGGTGGTCGGCACATACCAAATGATCAAGACGAGGCATTCGGACAGTTCTGATATCCGACGTTGCCATATTGTCCAACGAGTACCGCAACAAGCTGCTGGAAGCCGCACTCAGGGGCCGGCTCGGTGACGACTGGGATGACCGCCGTGATCAAGAAGATGGGTTACCAGTGGCGACTGCGGCACCTGATGGCCAAGCGCGACCTGTTCCAAAACGTCGGATCTGGGTGCTGTTGCTGGCCGAGCGCGAGATCGTGCTGTCCCGTGGGTCTCGTCAAGTGAGTTGGCCCCACCTGTCGTCGCGGATTTTGGCTCCAGGTTGGTTAGTCGGGTGCGGGTTGGAAGAGGGCTTCGCCGTCGTTGCCGCCCAGGAGGAAGGTGAAGCGGTCCAGGTCGGTGCGTAGGTGTGGGAGGTCGTAGCCTCGGGTGCCGACGAAACGAGTCAGCGACGCGTCGAGGTGGGTAGGATCGCTGGCGAGCCAGTCGTTGAGGAACTGGAGTAGCTCGGCGAGTTCGGTGGCGTCGCCGGTGTCCAGGTCGGGCATGGCGTGTCCTTTGTGGTCAGTTGGTTTCTTGCTGCGGCTGGTGGTTTTGCTGGTGCGTAGCCGGTAGGACTGGGTGCCGGTTTCCAGGATGTGCGCGTTGAACGTGACGCGGTCGACGATCGCGGCGACCAGGCGCGGGTCGCCGAACACCGATCCCCATTCGCTGAACGGCAAATTGGTGCCGATGCCGATCGAGGCCCGTTCCTCGCGTTCGGTGATGATCTGGAACAACAGTTCAGCGCCGCGGGGGTCGATCTGGACGTAGCCCAGCTCGTCGAGCAGCAACAGATCAAGGCGGGCGTAGCGGCCCACGACACGCGACAGTGCGCGGTCGTCAGCGGCTTCGACCAGTTCGTTGACCAGGTGGGCGCAGGTGACGTAGCGGACCCGGCGGCCTTGCTCGCAGGCGGCCAGGCCCAACCCGATCAGCAGATGTGTCTTGCCGGTGCCCGAATCACCCAGCAGCACCACCGGTTCACCGGCATCCAGGTAGGCGCCAGAAGCGAGCGTGGCGATCTGGGTGGGTGCGATGGTGGGTACCACGTCGAGGTTGAACTCGCTCAGCCGCTTCAGGCGTGGGAATTTCGCTTCGGTGATGCGTCGTGTGCGGCGGCGTTCGCTGCGTTCGTCGACCTCGGTGGCGAGTACCTCGGCGAGGAACACCAGGTGGGTTTGCCGTTCCCGCATCGCGATCTCCGCGAGCCGGTCGGCTTCGGCGCGGATGGTGGGCAGGTGCAGTTCGCGTGCCGCGGCGCCGATGGCGGCTTGTGCGGCGGTGTCGGTGCGTGCGCTCATGTTCCGCTCCCGGTGATGAGTTCGTCGTAGCCGGCCAGAGACGGGGCCGGTCGGTCGTAGCGGGCCAGCGTGCCGATCGGGATGACCGGCGCGACGTGTCCGCTCGCGTCGCGGCGGGCGTCGATGAGCACGACCTGCGGGTCGAGCAGCCCGGTGCCGATCGCGGTGTCCATCGCGGCGTGCAGCGCCGTAGCGGGCAGGGTGCGGTGCGCCAGCAACACCTCGATCAGTGCGCGGGTGCCGGCGGCGTCACCCCGCGTGCGGCGGGCGGCATCCCAATACCGTTGGTGCGTCTCGGTAAACGCCCCGCACGCCTTGGCCTGCGCCAGCGCGGTCGCCCCCGGCAACGCACCCGGTTTGATCTTGAGTACCTCCAGGTAGTGATCCAGCGTCAAGACCTCGGCGTACTTGCTGACGGCCCGCTCGTGGCGGGCCACGACCCGGCCACCGTCGAGCACCTCGATCGTCCTGGCGGACAGGCGCACCGGCAGGCGGCGTCCGGCGTAGCGGGCCGGGACCGAGTAGTAGCACTGCCGCACCGACACCCGTGCCCGGTTGTCCACCCGCGCGCTGAGCAGTCGGGCCGTGTCGAAGGGCTCGGCCGGCAACGCCGTCAGGTGCGGCAGTTCGCCGATGAACGCTGCGGCGATGGGGAGCGGCCGGCCGGTGATCACCCGGGTGTCATCCAGCAGGTCCGCGGCGGCGATGCACCCGATGCCGCTCGGCCAGCTCCCGGATGGACAGTCCCTCGATCCGTCTGTCTCGTCTGATCTGCTCGAACAGTTCCACCTTTGACCGCGCCATTCCCGACCTCCACGCCGACAAGCGACACCGACGTGAAGATCACAACCCGGGTGGGGCCACTATTCGCGACGACACGCTGCCCCACCGAACAGCGAGGTCACCACCCAGACGGGGCCAATATTGGTGAAGAACCACGACCCAACCGGGGCCAGTTCAGGTGACCACACTCAGTCCCGCGAGCAGGTCTACCGGCCGGTCGCCCAGATGCCTCAACGACTGAGCATGAACACCCTGGTCGCGTTGTGCGACATCCTGGACTGCGCGCCGGACGACCTGGTCAAACCGGAAGTAGTGAACACGCCGGTGCGCAAGACAGCCGACGGCGACACCGAGCCGGCGCCGATCACGCCGCGCCGGTTGGTCGCCAGCTCGGCGGTGCGGTGTCTGTGGCGAGGTCCGGCCGATCATGAAGCGGGCGACGGTCAACACGGCCAAGCCCGCGCGGTGTGACGGGAAGCGCTGCTGATATACCAGGACCAGGACCAAGGCCGCGACACCGACGCCGCCGAATCCAGCGGCAACTCGATGATCTCGACAACGGGGCCGCGACAGACCAGCCCATCCGACGGGGAATAGCGCAAACTGTGAATATCGCACCTCTGCCAGTAAAACTGGCGCAGCTCGCATCAATCAAAGCAGTCCTGTTGATCGAATTCGTTGATTGGCACTTCGGGTGCTGTGTTGACAGCAACTGGTCAAACCATGGACATCCCGGAACATGGGCACTCATTCCGCCCCGAACTCCTACCCTGAATGGCGGACCGTGCTCATCCATGGGGGTACGTGGTGGATCGTGCCGTGTTCATCAACTACCGCGGTGCGGACAGCCACAGCTACGGTGCCCTGCTCTACACCGAACTGACCCGCCAGTTCGGCAACGAGCACGTCTTTCTCGACGCGGAGTCCATTCCGCCGGGCGCCGACTTCATTACCGAACTCCTCGGACGGGTGCGATCGGCCCGGGTGGTGCTCGCGGTCATCGGGCCCCGCTGGCTGGCCGCCACCAACCCTGGCGGCGGACGTCGGATCGACGATCCGGCCGACTGGATCCGCTGCGAGCTGGCCACGGCGTTCGCAGCCGGTGTGCGGGTGATCCCTGTCCTGACCGAGCAGGCCGAATTGCCGACCGCGGCGCAGTTGCCCGCCGACATCGTCGCGTTGAGTCGCT
>WNGL01008589.1_pt1 | contig 11913 bp, 10 predicted proteins | sample 5400591 | NCBI WGS metagenome assembly WNGL01 (sample SAMN13153377, study PRJNA577476) | soil metagenome | isolation source: 80 cm soil or saprolite under Garry oak tree replicate 1 | place: USA:California | collected 2016-06-15
GCCATCGGCACCCGCGAATACCTCTTCGAACTCTTCGAAGCCCGCTCCGCCATCTACGGCGCCAAGACCCTAGCCGAATTCCTCGCCTACGGCCCGAAAATGTCCCTCAAGACCGCCGGCTGGCTCGACAAACCCTCCGCGCCCATGCTCGTCATCAACGGCATGCGAGATACGCAGGTGCCGATCGAAGATTTATTCTTGCTGATGCGGTCAGGCTCACCGAAGGAAGTGTGGATCAACCCGCAGGGCGGGCACATGGGTAGGAACAAAGAGATTTCGGATCAGAAGATTTTTGAGACGGTGACGTTGCCGTGGGTGGTGAGGATGCTCAGGTGAAGCACGCACGCGTCGGAAGTTACGCCTAGTGAAGCGATACGGATTATCCTGGGACTCCTGCGCACCATAGCGATAGCGGAAATCTTCGATGGACGAACAATTACTACGATTCAAACATTTCATCGAGCCATGGATTCCGGCGTATCGCTCAATCAGTACTTCGTATCTTGTTTCGCAACATGGCGATAATGCTGAATTAATTAGTGGACGGATAGTGCTGCACCCTCTAGCACCCTCGACATTGCAGAAGCGAAGCAATATTGAGGACGAGCGGCTACTCGCTGGGCTGCACATCTCGGACGCGGATCAAAGCAAGATAGACGCAGTCATAGAAGACGCGGATTCCGGGCAAATCAAAGTGGGAATGAAAACATTTCGATTGCCTGTCGATCCTGGAAGCTCGATGCATAAATGGTGTCATCTCGATCGTGAGCATCCAACAATAGAGTCAACCAACGCACCACGGGCCCCATTTGTTCAAATCACCGGTGGATCACGAATATCAGCGCTGAATCGTACGTTCGGCTCTGACTTACAGGATTGGTATTTAAGAGGATTGAACCCCGCATTCGCAGATTTCGACGACTTACATGGCACCTATGGATTGCCTAGTCAACACCTCGCAGGGAGTCAAACCTATTTCGAATTGATTGCATACCCTCCAGTGGAAATTGGCGATACGTCTGCTATCTCGAATGGCATTGCGAGAGTTTCCGTACGGATGGCAAAAGGCCTCGAGCGAGGAAAGCTCAGTATCGCGTACCGCACAACGCGGGAAGGTGAAGTGCCGAATCGAGGAAACTGCGAAGCGGCCCAATTCACTTGGACAGAGGCAGGTGATACACCTACTGCTATCGTCGAGTTCAAGACGGGAGATGCCGCCCTAGTTCACTGTTTCCTGCGCTATTCAGGTGACGCGGTTCAACAGTGCTGGCTGACCGATCCAACCAAACACCTAAATCCTCGTCTCGCCGCACACTCCGCTTTTGACGAAGACCTTGGATTCCTTAGAAAACTGTTGTTCGACTTCAAGAGGAACGAGGCACAAAATTTCGAGTACGGAGTCAGCCTTTTATTTCACATACTGGGGTTTTCAGTCTCTCAGCATGGACGAATCCCTAAGCTGCAGGACGGTCCGGACATCATTGCTCACACTCCCGCAGGGCATTTCGTGCTTGTTGAATGCACAACACAAGATCTGAACGAGAACGACAAGCTTGCAAAACTCAGCCGGCGCAGCGAAACCCTTCGATCAGAACTTGATAAAGCTGGATATTCACGATCAGATATCTTGCCGGTACTTGCCACTGCATTGAGATCTGCTCAGGTAGCGAAACAGCGGGAAGATGCGGAGGATAAGCAAATTCATGTCCTGGCTAGAGAAGACTTAGAACAATTGCTATTGCGTGCGGCTCTTGCACCGAATCCTGATGGATGGATTAAGGAATCGATGTTGGGGGAGTCGTGGCCACCTCTGTCGCGATGAGCACACGGGTCTGAGCTGACCCCTGTTCAGGGGAGCCACGAAATGACAAACACGGAGCTCAAGCAGTTTTATGAGAAGCTATATTTTCAAGAGGTAGAAGCCCGAGACAAGCTACACGCGAGACTGCAGCTTCCGCTAACTCTAATGCTTGCTCTTATCGGGGCCGTCGTATTCCTTTTTCAGAACTTCGACCATCAGGTAAGTAGTTGGACTGCGCAGCGGGTGGCGTTTCTATTTTTCCTCATTTCGGGTAGCACGATTCTGGCGTTTGCTCTGTTTTGTTTTGTAAAAGCGCTCTACAACAACGAGTACTATTTTCTTCCAGACTCGAAGAAGACGGCAGAATACAAAGTGTTACTCGAAAACACGTATAGGGAATTCGAGGACCACGAGAAACTAGTTTCAGATGCGTTAGATAAATACATAACGGACTATTACATTGAATACGCGGCATTCAATACACGAATCAATGATCGCCGGTCTGCCTACATCCACCAGTGTAGCGGAGCAATCATTGGAGCGGCCGTCTTATTTTTTGCGGCCTATTTGGCTTTTTACTTCGGCGATTTAGATAAGAGTAGAATTAAACCCGCAACTGAGGTCTTTGTTACGAAGCCCATAGATGTCCGTGTGCAGGACAGAAAGTAGGAGCTATGTCAGATCCAAAGCCAAGTGCGCCGCCGCCGCCGCCACCACCACCACCGCCTCCCCCGGGGCGTGTAGTTAGGGAAGGTGTAGTGCCGAAGCCTCCCGCCCCCCCCGTTGGTCGCTTAGTAAAGGACGACAGAGGGAATAGGTAGCGAGTAACGAAGGCCGGTGAATGCTAGCCTTTGAACCTCATTTTTGTTCATCGAAGCTTAGTCATCAGCTTCAATGGCTCACGTAGGTCTGGGAATCCCTCGTAAATCAATTTTTGAACAAACCTCCAACGAGTGACTTTAATCACCTCAGATTTTTCATACGTGGCTATGGCTACACCCGTGAGGGCAGCGTCTTCTCGTGTCCAACGCTCTGGCGGCTGACCGACCTTTCCAATCCTCCATACCGCACACCCACTGATGCCCTTGACCCCGGACGTAAGCTTCGCCGCTACCTGGTGACGGCCGCGAAGCCGCGTTTCTCTCCCTCGTGAATCGACGAGGTTGTTGTCAGCTGCATCTAACAGGAAATGCACGCTCTGTTCGTAGTCTTCTAAGCCGCTAACGTTGCCTTGGTAGACATTTGTAGCAAATGTGAACGAGCCCAAAAGAACCTTCTCGTTCTCTCTATTTGACGGTTCAGACAACATCTGGGGATAACCCAGCAGCCGATAAAATCCGTGCTTCACGTCTGGCGTCATGCTTACGTCAGAGAGTCTTGCGAAACCCTTTCCTTCTAAATCTCGCACTTGAACAGAGGTTAAACCATAGACGGCGATATCACCAAGTCCTTTGTCTGGTTGTTTTGAATCCGTAGGAGAGCAAAGCCAATCTCCGCCAGTCTCAACAATCTTGCCATCATTACCGGTAATCGCAAGCCCCCACCCCCACGCGTAAGTGCCTCTTACAACATGTGCAGCCGTCACAACGAAGCTTCGATCCGCAATTCTAAATAGCGTTCCGGTCCCCATAGGGACTGTCGCCGCATCCTTTGTTCGCAGAATCGCAACGGTCGCACGTTCGCAAATCTCGGGGACACTCTGCTCCGCGATACGGACTCTATTTGCTAACTCGGTCGGGTCAGGCGCTTCCATAGCCAATTCCCTAGAGATCACTTACCCACTAGATCCTCTGCCCTGCCGTGACGTCTCGGCGCGTGGTTAGATCGACCTTTACTTTACTCACTGCTTTCTCCCCGTAGAGCTTCACCAGTGCGCCACGCAGAACAGCAATTGCGTTAACGAATTTCTTTGGCCCTTGAGAAAAGCGGAGTACCAAGCCTTGAGCTAGGGTATTGGCCATTTGAATTACCTGGGGCCCCAATTTTTTCTCAACCTCCGCTATTTCAACGTTATCGCGGTGTTCAATTCCTAGTTCCTGCATCTTCTTCTGCATTGCCTCAGCGATTTCGTTGTGCTTTTGCACCAATCCAACCAGATCAACATACGCACGTTCTGTTGCCCACAATTCGTTCACCACGTCGGCGTTACCAGTCTCAAATAGGAACGCCAATGAAGAATAGTCAAAGTGCAGGTCCTGTGTGAACGGAAATGTAATAGGTCGAAACCAAAGCCATGGCGGTGCTTTGTCACCACGTGTGCCCAACTTCTCTTCTCGATCTTCCAAGAAGCCTTTCGAAATGTTCAATAGGTCGTCCATCTGGCGAGCAAGAACAGCTATTGCCAGGTTGCCTGCAGCGATGTTGTCTCTACGGCGCTGGCGACTCTGAAACCAATTGTTCGATAGGAATGCTAAGCCAGCGCCAAAGAAGGCACCAAGGAATGCTTTAGCTACATCGAGCCAGAATGAGAGGTTGGGGTCCACTGGCACGTTCTACTCCACCGGGATATACAGCGCCGGTTTCGGCCGCTTGTGTTCCCGTGAAATAGCGGATCACGCTACCGCAACGCCGCGTTAATCTTCTCCAGCATCCCCGCCCCCGGACACAGCTCTTTCTCGCCGAGCTTGTTGAACGGAGTCTCCACGGTATTGAGGTGGGCGTGGAGGTCTTCGGAGTTGGTGTCGAGGTACAGCAGGCCGGTGACGACTTCGCCTTTGGCCGCGTGGTGGGCGACGTATTCGAGCGCCTGCACGCGGTCGGTGGGGTCGTAGTCGGGGTGGGTCTTGCGCAGGCGGATGATCGATCCGTCGTGCTGCGGCACTTCGATGGCGTCGCCTTCGTTGTACTCGACGTTGATGGATTCGCGCGAAGGCCAGAAGTCGAGGCGGTTGACCGCTTCGTTGTGGTCGCGCACGTAGTCGTAGCTCTTGGTCGAGCCGGCGTGGTTGTTGAACGCGACGCAAGGGCTGATGACGTCGATGAACGCGGCGCCTTCGTGCGCGATCGCCGCTTTCACCAGGGGGATGAGCTGAGCCTTGTCGCCCGAGAAGCTCCGCGCGACGAAGGTCGCGCCCATGATGAGCGCGAGCGACACGGTGTCCACCGGAGCGTCGGCATTCACCACGCCGCGCTTGGACTTCGAGCCGGCGTCGGCGGTGGCGGAGAACTGGCCCTTGGTCAGCCCGTATACACCGTTGTTCTCGAGGATGTAGGTCATGTTCACGCCGCGGCGCATCACGTGCGCGAACTGCCCCAGGCCGATCGAGGCCGAGTCGCCGTCGCCCGAGACGCCGAGGTAGATCAGCTCGCGGTTGGCGAGATTCGCGCCGGTGAGGACGCTGGGCATTCTTCCGTGCACGGTGTTGAAGCCGTGCGAGTTGCCGAGGAAATAATCCGGGGTCTTGGAGCTGCAGCCGATTCCCGAGAGCTTGGCGACCCGGTGCGGCAGGATGTCGAGCTCGAAGAAAGCCTGAATCAACGCCGCCGAGATCGAGTCGTGGCCGCAGCCGGCGCAGAGCGTCGAGACCTTGCCTTCGTAGTCGCGCCGGGTAAACCCGGCCTTGTTCTTCGGCAGGCTCGGATGATGGAGCGTGGGCTTGGCGAGGTAGGTCATGCGGCTTTATCTTTCTTGACGAGCGGCCGCACGTTCAGCGCAGCGACGATCTCGGCGATCTCGGCGGTGATGTAGCGCGCGGTGATCGGCGTTCCGTCGTAGTGCAGGACCGAAATCAGGCTCGCCGGGTTGATCCCTGCGTCGTTCACGAGGAGCGTCTTCAGCTGCGCGTCGCGGTTCTGCTCGATCACGAAAACCTTGGAGTGCGAGGCGACGAAGTCGAAGATCTCGTCCTGGAACGGGAACGAGCGCAGGCGCAGGGCGTTCACGTAGATCCCTGCCCTAGCGAGCGCGTCGAGCGCCTCGGCCATCGCGGGCCCGGTCGAGCCGTAATAGATCGCGCCGAAGCGCGCCGGCTCCTTGGATGCATTCAGGACGGGCTTGGGAACGAGCGTCTTCGCCGTCTCGAACTTCTTCAGGAGCCGCTGCATGTTCGCCTTGTAGTCCTGGCCCTGCTCCGAATAGATCGCGTAGGCGTTCTTGGACGTCCCGCGGGTGAAATAGCCGCCCTTCGAAGGGTGCGTTCCCGGATAGGTGCGGAACGGAATCCCGTCGCCGTCTACATCCAGATACCGCCCGAATTCTTTGCCCGAGTCGAGCATCTCGGCAGTCATCACCTTGCCGCGGTCGTAGCGGCGGCTGTCGTCCCACTGGAGCGGCTTGCACAGGCGCTGGTTCATTCCGATGTCGAGATCGGTCATCAGGAAAACCGGCGTCTGCAGGCGCTCGGCGAGATCGAGCGCCTGCGCGGCCATCTCGAAGCATTCGTGCGGGTCCTCGGGGAAGAGCAGCACGTGCTTGGTGTCGCCGTGGCTCGCGTAGGCGCAGGCGAGGATGTCCGACTGCTGCGTGCGCGTCGGCATGCCGGTCGAAGGCCCGCCGCGCTGCACGTCGATGATCGTGACCGGGATCTCGGCAAAGTACGCGAGGCCGATGAACTCCTGCATGAGCGAGATCCCCGGCCCCGAGGTCGCGGTAAAGGCGCGCGCGCCGTTCCACCCCGCCCCGATGGCGATGCCCACCGAAGCGAGCTCGTCCTCGCCCTGCACGATGGCGAACTTGTTCCTGCCCGTTTCCTTGTCGACTCTCAGCTTCGCGCAATACTTTTGAAAAGCCTCGGCGAGGGAGGAAGACGGCGTGATCGGGTACCACGCGCACACCGTCGCCCCGCCGTAGATGCAGCCGAGCGCCGCGGCGGCGTTGCCCTCGATGAAAATCTTCTCGCCGACGGCGTTGGCCTCGCCTTTCAAAGGCCGCACGCGGATGCCCAGGGGGCATTTCAGGTGCTCGAGCGCGTAGGTTCGCCCGAGCTGCAGCGCGTTCAAGTTGGGCTTGAGGAGCGTTTCCTTGCCCCGGTACTGCTCGCCGATCAGCTCGGCGATCACCAGCGGGTCGACGTCGAGCAGCGCCGAGAGCGCGCCGACGTAGATGATGTTCTTGAAGAGCTGGCGCTGGCGCGCGTCGGTGTAGGCCTGGTTGCAGATCTCGGTGAGCGGCAGGCCGACCACGTTGATGTCGTCGCGGAACTTGGATTTCGGCAGGGCCTTGGTGTTGTCGTAGAAGAGGTAGCCGCCGGGATCGATCTCCTTCACGTCGGCGTCCCAGGTCTGCGGGTTCATCGCGACCATGAGGTCTACGCCGCCGCGCCGGCCGAGCCAGCCCGATTCCGAGACGCGCACCTCGTACCACGTAGGCAGGCCCTGGATGTTCGAGGGGAAGATGTTGCGCGGGCTGACCGGCACGCCCATCCTCAGGATAGCTTTCGCGAAGAGCTCGTTCGCCGAGGCCGAGCCCGAGCCGTTCACGTTGGCGAACTTGACGACGAAGGCGTTGACGGATTGGATGGCCTTCGTCATGGCTGATCTATCCGTCCCCTCCTCTTCGAGGAGGGGTGGCGCGAAGCGCCGGGGTGGTCATTTGCGCCCAACCCCGCAACCACCCCGCCGGCCGTTGGCCGGCACCCCTCCTTAAGTAAGGAGGGGAAGAGGGAGATCACGCCGGCTCGCATGTCACGCCGCTTTCTTCTGCGGCGTACGGCAGCCGTGGCCGGCGTGCGTCAGGTCGAGCAGGAACTTCTGCATGTCCCAGGCGCCCGTGGGGCAGCGCTCGGCGCACAGCCCGCAGTGCAGGCACACGTCCTCGTCTTTCGCCATGATCTTGCCGGTCTTGAGCGGGCCCGAGACGTAGAGGTCCTGGGTGGGGTTCCTCGCCGGCGCGGTGAGGCGGGTGCGCAGGTCCGCTTCTTCGCCGTTCTGGGTGAAAGTGATGCAATCCATCGGGCAGATGTCCACGCAGGCGTCGCACTCGATGCACAGCCTGTCGGCGAACACCGTCTGCACGTCGCAATTCAAGCACCTCTGCGCTTCCTTGAAACCGGTCATCGGATCGAAGCCGAGCTCGACCTCGACCTTGATGTTCTTCAGCGTGATCGCCTTGTCCTTCCACGGAACCTTGTAGCGTTCGTCGGGCGAGATCGCGTTGTCGTAGCTCCACTCGTGGATACCCATCTTCTGACTGGAGAGGTTCACGATGGGCGACGGGCGCTCGCGGATGTCCTCGCCGTTCAGGAGCTTGTCGATCGAGATCGCGGCGTCGTGACCGTGGGCCACCGCCCAGATGATGTTCTTCGGGCCGAACGCCGAGTCGCCGCCGAAGAAGACCTTCGGCTGCGTGGATTGCATCGTGACCTTGTCGACGACCGGCATGCCGCTCTTGTCGAACCCGATGCCGCTGTCGCGCTCGATCCAGGGGAATGCGTTCTCCTGCCCCACGGCGACGAGCACGTCGTCGCACTCGAAGCGCTGGTCCGGTTCTCCCGTGGGAACGAGGCTGCGTCTCCCTTTCTCGTCGCGCACCGCCTTCACTTTCTCGAAGCTCATTCCGGTGAGCTTGCCGTTGTCGTGCTCGAAGCTCTTGGGCACGAGATAGTTGAGGATGGGAATGCCCTCGTGCTGCGCGTCCTCTTTCTCCCAGGGCGAGGCTTTCATCTCCTCGAAGCCCGAGCGCACGATGACTTTCACGTCTTCGCCGCCGAGCCGTTTCGAAGACCGGCAGCAGTCCATTGCGGTATTGCCCCCGCCCAGGACGATCACGCGCCTGCCGATCTTGTCGGTGTGGCCGAACGAGACCGACGACAGCCAGTCGATACCGATGTGGATGTTCTTCGCCGCTTCCCTGCGCCCGGGAATGTCGAGGTCGCGCCCGCGCGGCGCGCCCGAGCCGACGAAAATCGCGTCGTAATCCTCCGAGAGCAGCTTCTTCATGCTCGCGATCTTGGTGCCGCCCTTGAACTCCACGCCCAAGTCGAGGATATAGCCCACCTCCTCGTCGATCACTTCCATCGGCAGGCGGAAGCGCGGGATCTGCGACCAGATCATGCCGCCCGCGCGCGGGTCCTGGTCGAACACGGTGACGTGGTAGCCGAGCGGCGCGAGATCGCGCGCGACGGTGAGGGACGCGGGGCCCGCCCCGATGCAGGCGATGCGCTTGCCGTTCCTCTTCGCGGCGGCCTTCGGCATCTTCGCCCTGACGTCGCCCTTGTTGTCGGCGGCGACGCGCTTCAGGCGGCAGATCGCCACGGGCTCGGGCTTCTCGCCGTTATTTTCCTCGACGCGCCCTCGCCTGCACGCGGGCTCGCAGGGACGGTCGCAGGTGCGACCGAGTATTCCGGGGAAAACGTTGGAGTGCCAGTTCACCATGTAGGCGTCGTCGTAACGCCCCGCGGCGATCAAGCGGATGTATTCGGGGACTGGGGTATGGGCTGGGCAGGCCCACTGGCAATCTACGACTTTGTGGAAATAATCCGGTGCACCGATATCAGTCGGCTTCAAAACACGTTCCCTCCAGCGCCAAGCCTGCCGTTTCTCACCTCGCAGCGCCTGACTGCGCGTAAGTCTACCGCCTCGTGACGGCGGTGAAAAGACTTAGTTTTCAATTACTAGGGCCTTTTCCCTCGAAGCCGGAGAATCTTTTTTCGCGGAACCATTCCAACGCTCGCGCCTGGGCGCTCCGAGCTCGGTATACAGGTGTGCTATAAATTACTTTAATATCGCGTGATACTTCATTGATAAAAAATAGAAATACGTAAGGCATACGCTCGCGCGTCGCGTGTTCGGAGACCAGTGAGTTAACGCGCCTCCCGGACTTCGGGAAGACAGAGAACTACGGGCGGCGGGGATCCTGCAGCTCGCGAGCGAGACGCTGCCGCTCGCGCTTGGTGCGGGAGGGGGAAACGAAGAGCCAGTACGTGACGGCGATCGAGAGCAGCAGCGCTGCGACGCCTTCCAACAATTGCCAACCTGTACCCACGCGAACCTTTTTTGAAATTCCGGCACTTCGAATGCCGGCGGCGCTTTTTGCGACCGGAGAACCGCGATGCTACTCGCTAAGCCGAGGGCAGGCAAGCGCCGCGGCGGCCCGCGATCGAGCGCCGGCTGCCGCTAGGGCCTAATATTGCGTCCGAGGAGAAACCCCGTGAGCGCACACGAGCCCTTCCCCGCGCCGAGCAACACGCTCGGGCTCGACGGAATCGAGTTCATCGAGTACGCAACTTCCCAGCCGCAGGAATTCGGCAGCTTGCTGCAGAAAATGGGGTTCTCTCTCGTCGCCCGCCACCGTTCGCGCGAAGTGCTGCTGTACCGCCAGGGTTCGATGAACCTGATCGTCAATGCACACCCGGATGCGCTGCCGGGGCTGTCCTCCCCGGGGAGCACGCCGGCACTTGCAGCGATCGCGCTGCGGGTGCGCGATGCCGCCTACGCGCATCGGCGCGCGCTCGAGCTCGGCGCCTGGGACATTCCGACGCGGGCGTCCGCCATGGAGCTGAACATCCCGGGAATCCACGGCGTGGGCGACAGCCTTGTCTACTTCGTCGACCGTCACGGAGATTTCTCCATTTACGACGTCGATTTCGTGCCGCTCGCTGGCGTCGATCCGCGGCCGCCCGCGGTCGCCGGCCTGCACTACTTCGGCGTGGTGCAAGCCATCCTCGTCGACCGCACCGCCGATTGGCTGGATTTCTATCGAAGCCTGTTCGGCTTTTCGGTCCTGCCGCAGGGCCAATACTTCGGCATTCTGCCGCGAGGCACGCTGCTCGAGAGCCCCTGCCGCAAGTTCTACCTGCAGCTGATCGAGCCGCCGCCCGGGTCGGAGGAGATCCGCTGGGACGAGGCGCTGGTGCGCCTCGGCCTCGGCGCGCGCGATGTTCCGGCAGCCACGCGCGCCCTGCAGGAACGCGGAATCGCTTTCGTGGAGCGCGGTCCGGTGCAGCCCAGCCAGAAGGGCGCGCTGACGCAGGCTTATCTCGGCGGAGTCAATTTCGAACTGGTGGTGAGCCACCTGAAGCCGTGAACCTCGACCACTTCGGCATGGACACGATCACGCTCGCCGGGCCGCTGGAAGCGAAGCTGCGCGCGATCCAGGGCGCGGGCTTCACGCAGGTCATGCTTTCCGCGGCCGATCTCGTCGGACATCCCGGAGGCGAGGACGCCGCGGTCGCGGCGGTGCGCGCAAGCGGCCTGCGCGTGACCGGGTTCCAGGTGCTGCGCGATTTCGAGGGCCTGTCGGGCCACCTGCACGCCTACAAGGTCGACGTGGCGAAGGCGATGCTGAGGATGTGCCGCGCGCTCGGATCGGAGGTGCTGCTTGCGTGCTCCTCGACTTCGGCGCACGCGGTCGGCGATGCGGAATCGCTGACAAAAGACCTGCAAAAGCTCGCGATGCTCGCCCTGCCCCTGAACATCCGCATCGCCTATGAGGCGCTCTCATGGGGCCGGCACGTGAACGAATTTCCGCACGCGGCCGAGCTCGTGCAAAGTGCCGACCGCGCCAACCTCGGCCTCGCGCTGGATTCGTTCCACATCTTCGCCAACAAGACGCGCCTCGACGCCCTGCAGGAGATCGATCCCGCCAAGGTGTTCCTGGTGCAGCTGTCGGATTTCATGTGGGAGGAAATCCGCTCCCCGGACGATCGCATCGAAACCGCGCGGCACTACCGGGTTTTTCCCGGCGAAGGCGTGCACAGCGCGCGGGTTGCGGAGATGGTCCGCGCCCTGGACGAAATGGGCTACCGGGGCGACTACAGCTTCGAGATCTTCAACGACGACTACCGCCAGCTGCCGCTGCCCATGGTGGCCGAGCGGGCGCGACAATCGGTGAAGTGGATCTCCGGCCTGGTGTCGAGGCGCAGCCTTCCCGCACGGCGCTCCGGGGGTGCCGCCGCGGCTCCATGAAGGCTTGGTAGGGCGTGTAGGGATCGAACCTACGACCAACGGATTAAGAGTCCGCTGCTCTACCAGCTGAGCTAACGCCCCTACGCTCCCGGAAATTCGTGCTGAATACCGCGTAAACGCGCGGATTTTAGCATCTAGGTGACCGCGGTGGGAGCCAGCGCCTCGATGTCGGTCACGACGTCCACGATGGCGGGGCGATCGGCCTTGAGCGCGGAGAGGAGCGCCGGCGCGAGCTCGCCCGGTTTCTCCACGCGGATGCCGAGCGCTCC
>WNGL01010312.1_pt1 | contig 11911 bp, 10 predicted proteins | sample 5400591 | NCBI WGS metagenome assembly WNGL01 (sample SAMN13153377, study PRJNA577476) | soil metagenome | isolation source: 80 cm soil or saprolite under Garry oak tree replicate 1 | place: USA:California | collected 2016-06-15
TACAACTCGAACGCTAAACTGAAGACTATTCTGAGCCGTGTGAACTCAAACGAGTACCTTCAGAGCCTTTGGGATTGTACCAATATGAACGCAGTTCGAAGGCTTGGCCTGTCAGACCACGGAAGGGTTCACTTCGCAATTGTTGCAAACATCGGCCTGAAAATCCTCCGCGATCTTATAGAGGCGAAGGTGAAGCCTAACATCGTCACCGACTATTCCATGACCAACGATGACGCTGAAGTCGTGGTGTTTCTGGGCGCCGTTCTCCATGACCTGGGAATGGTTGCGCACAGGGACAATCACCAGTTCTTCAGCGTGTCCCTGGCGTCTCAAATACTCCCCGAACTGCTTGAAGGTGTCTACGACGACAAGGAAAGAGCCATCGTCACGGCCGAGACCCTTCACGCGATCTATGCTCACGAATCTGAAATTCCCCAGTACACACTGGAGGCAGGGGTGGTCAGAGTGGCAGACGCCCTAGACATGAAGGAGGGGCGGGCACGGATCCCATTCACCGCGGGGAAGAAGGACATTCACGCCTTGTCAGCCATGTCGATAAGGGATGTGAAGATACGGAAGGGGAAGAACAAGCCAATAGTAGTGGAGATTAGCATGTACAACGAGTCAGGCATATTCCAGGTAGATCAGCTCCTGAAAAAGAAAATTGCGGGCACAAAGTTAGAGGGCTTCATAGAAGTCGTGGCCCAGGTCGAGAACCAGCAGCGAAAATCCATATTGTCTAGATATGTTCTAGGGACGATGCCTGAACAGCCTACAACCCAGGTTTCAGTAGAGAAATAGAGTGACGATTAAGAAAACGTGCCGGGGGGGGACGCCGTTCGGGATCTACTCAGGCTTAGTGAGCTTTCCGTACCTGCCAACGTTAAGCTGTAGCTCGCCCCGGAACGAGTCTACATAACCATTCTCAATCTGGACCTTGTCATTGACTTGAACTTTCGAAATATTCTCGTTCCAGAGAGTGACCTTAACCTCCCCTGACTCGTCCGTCAGAGTGGCGGTGGCCACTTGGCCTGGGCCAAACTTGGTTTGGACATCTCTAGGGCCGTCTATGGCTGTGATTGTTCCTGCAACGTCCACTCTTCTCATTCCGGGCTTCAATTCTACGATTTTCATTCTTCTTGCACCTTACCTACAACTTCTCCAGTGGCAAAGCTGCCCCTTACCGTGGTTATTCTAACTTTCACTTTGTCACCGGCGTTCGTTCCCGGAATGAAGACAACAAAGTTGTTGATTCTAGCAATTCCATCGCCTCGTTTGCCTACTGATTCGACTGTAAGGTCCACTTCTTGGCCCTCCTCCACGGGGACGGGTCCCCTGTCACGGTCACGTTCATAACCTCTACCTTCTCCTCTCCCCCGGTCGAACCGTCCGCTGCCACCTCTTCCATAAGACCCTCCGCTGCCGTATGACCCTCCCCCCCTTCCATAGGAACTTCCTCTTCTGCCATAGCCTCTTCCTCCTCGTTCTTCACGTTTGTTCTCGCTACCCATTTTTTCGCTCACTCTTGAACCATGTCTTGCGCCTGTTTGAGATTCCTTGAATCAGTCTTGAAAGCAATCTCTCGCGAAATGCGCGTTGAGAATTACTTCATGCCATTCCAGAAGTGGCTCAAACCTGCCTTTATGGGAGAATCGCAAATCGAACCGTATTAAAGATTTGAGCTAGGCGACGACCTCAACTCTCACCACTTCTGCCTGGCCGGGGGGACCCGTATCGTTTTCTGTTAACTGCAAAGCTTCCGCCTTGAGCGTTCTGAGTATGGGTTCTTGGTTTTCCCGCAGCACTCCAAGGCTCTCCTTTGACGCTTGGACCGCTAGTGCCTTCAAAGGAGCTTTTAGAGCTAGGCCCTTCTCAGCCTTCTTTCGACGACCGGAGGCAATGGTATCTATGACCAGTTGACCTTGTCCAACCCATTCGGGTTTCAGTAGCTCTGCGTTTGGGTCAGGCCATTGGCTCAGGTGAACACTCTTGGTCCCGTCTTCCTTCGAGAGTTGTTGGTAGATTGACTCGGAGACGTGCGGGCAGACCGGTGCGATTAGCTTGCATATGGTCAATAGGCTCTGGTGAAGACAGTGCTGTGCCGCTTCTTGGCTCGTCTTGTCCGTGCCAGGTTGCAGTCTGTATTTGGCTGCCTCAAGGTAGTTGTCTGCTAGAGAGTGCCAGGTGAAATCTCGGATGGCTTCTGTTGCAAGGTTGAATTGGAAGTTTTCGAAAGCCTCAGTCACTTCCTGAACCATTTTCTGCAGTGAGCTGAGAAGCCACTTGTCGATGACGGTAAGACTTGTCTGGTCGGCCTTGGGCAAGTCAGAGGGCAGGTTGGCAAGTATGAACCGGGCCACATTCCAGAGTTTTGTCAAGAATTTCTTTCCGTGTTCCACCTCGGTCCATCTGAATGGTGTATCGTAGCCGGTGGAACCGCCGGCAGCGGCCCACTGACGAAAAGCGTCGGCTCCGAATTTCTGCAATGGCTCTCTGCTCTCCACGTAATTGCCGTATGACTTGTGCATCATTCTACCGTCGGTACCTCTCACCATTCCGTTGATGAGGAGGGTCTTGTACGGGGCTTGCCCAAAGAGGGCTAGGCTCCTCACTAGAAGGTAATAGTCCCAAGTTCTCACTATGTCTAGGCCGTTAGGCTGAAGATCGGCCGGGAACAGTCGCTTGAACCGGTCTGGGTTGTCAGGCCATCCTGCATGAACCGCGGCACTGATTGAGGAGTCCATCCATGTATCCAGTACGTCCGTTTCTCCTCTAAGCTCGTTGGAACCGCATCGGGGACATTTCGTTGTTGAGAGGTTTTCTCTCCGGGGGTCGACGGGAAGATCCGTTTCCTTTGCTAGGATGATGTTTTCGCATTTCTTGCAGTACCAGAGGGGGATGGGAGTGGCGAATACTCTCTGTCGTGATATTACCCAGTCCCAGTCGAGGGAATTCGCCCAGTCAACGAGTCTCTGCTTCGCGAAGGAGGGGACCCACCGTAGTTTGTCTGCCCACTGGATTACCGCTTCCGTCATATCCCGGGTTTTCATGAACCACTGGGGCCGTGAGATGATTTCCACCGGGGTTTTGCATCGCCAACAGACTCCGATGCTCTGGGCTAACGGTTCAGTCTTGTAGATTCTCTTGTCATTCGTTAACTTCTCCACGATCTGCTTTCTGGCTTCCTCCGTCTTCAGCCCTTTGAACGGGCCGGCTTCTCCTGTCAGTCTGCCGTTCTCCGTGATGGCTCGTATCAGCGGTAGTTTGTACTTGTTCTGCCATTTGACATCCAATTTGTCTCCGAAGGTGCATACCATGACAGCCCCTGTGCCGAAGGTCGGGTCAACTTCTTCATCCGCTATTATCGGAATCTTTCGTCCAAAGAGTGGTACCTCCGTTTTCTGTCCCACCCTTTGATTGTACCTAGAGTCTTCTGGGTGAACGGCAACGGCTACGCAGGCCGCAAGTAACTCGGGCCTTGTGGTGGCGATTTCTAGGGGGCTGTCGATATTTCCGAACCTAAGGTAGTGCAGCGCACCCTGTCTATCTTGGTGTTCTACTTCAGCTTCCGCTATCGCGGTTTCGCACCGTGGACACCAGTTGACGGGGTGTTCTCCTCGGTAGATGTATCCAGCGTCGTAGAGGCGTAGGAAGGAAAGTTGTGTAAGTTTGTAGTAGGCCGGGTCCATTGTCCGGTATTCCAGCCTCCAGTCTGTTGAGATTCCCAGCCTGATGACAGTCTCCTTCATTCTCGCAATTGTTTCCTCTGTAAGTTTCCTGCACAGTTCAACGAACTGGGCTGGGGGGAGGTCGTTCTTCTTGACCTTGAAGGTCTTCTCAGCGTTCACTTCAGTGGGCAAGCCGTGACAGTCCCATCCCTGGGGGAAGTGAACGTTGTAGCCTCTCATCCGCTTGTACCGTGCCACGAAGTCGAAATAGCAATGGTTCAAGGCGTTTCCTACGTGGAATTCTCCACTGGGATAGGGAGGCGGTGTATCGATTGAATAGGTCGGCCGCACGTTGTTCTCGGCGTCGAAGCTGTAGATTCCACCGTCCTGCCACCGTTTCTGCCACTTGGGTTCTTCGCTTGAGGGGTCGTATTCCTTCGGTAGGGTGAACGACTGGCTCAGATCTTTCTTCTGCCCGGCGGGACTTTGGGCATTGCTCCTAGAATGAGTGGACAACTTAGGCCCTATTCGACTTGGCTGTGATACAAGCTCCTTCGCCTAGAGAGATTCTGGAGTGGACTGCGTCTTATAAGACGTTTGACTTGCACCGCTTTCCGATGCAAGCCGAGAGAGGACTGCAACAATTCCGATGACCCCAACGGCAACCGCCCAAAGGAAAATTATTCCATCGATGATAGGGAAGATGCCTCCGACAACCTCCGAGCTAACAAAGAAAATTCCGGCATAGAGATCGAAGAACCAATGCAGAAGTATTGAGGCGTAGGCCCCGTATGATAGGTACACTAGTCCTAGGGCGAATCCTTGAAGTGCGGCTGTCACGGGTTTTCCGATGTCCCAGCCTATATTGGCCAAAAAATGATCCACTCCGAACACTACAGAGGTCAGAATCAGTAAAAACCATTCGCTCAAATGCAATCCCCGCCAGTTATTGTCGGCCACATGTGGAAGTCCCACCGCGGCTTTCGCTTTGTCGGGGAATAGGAAGCTAAGAGCGATTAGCCCGGCCATTCCTCTTCCACTGTTCGGCACAGGTGTCAGAGTAGCCGACCATGTTACTCTTAGGGTGACCAACAGGCCAAGGGTACTGATGCGAAACATGGCTTCTTCCACTGGGGCGGCATAGGCAAGGTTGTAGAGAAACTTGTAAGGTTCCATTTGTGGAAGGTTTCCTACTGGCAATCCGAACGCGGCCAGGACTAGTGATATTGCGAGCACTACAACCAAAATGGCCGAGGATGCAACAGGCATTACGACGAACCAGTTCGGTATTTTTCGTTGGGGTGAGCCGTTGAGTACGTTCCGAAGGCTTGAGAGATAGCCTCTGTTGGACTTTAGGGCTGTTCCAAAGCAGACGATGTAGATGCCCATGAGCACAAGGAAGCTTACCAAAAGATCTATTCGGAATGGGGTGTCGATGAGTATTAAGAAGGCTCCCAGTCTAAGCGGTCCTTCATGGTTCAGTAGGTCCTGCCCGATATGCGTGAAAGCCAGGAGACCAATCGAAATCGCCATCGCAAGGAAATAGGTGAGAACAGTTATCACGGAAGTTCCTACTACTAGCTTTGCCAGAAATCTTGCCAAGACCTTGAACTCCCTTTAGGGCTGGCCGGTTATCTCAAGCGATTCAAAAAGCTTGCAAGGCTCGGTGTGCGCTTCTACACAGATAGGGCCACTTGATTTTCTTAGGAGGAATCTGAGCCAAAATGGTCAGATCTTTGATGGTTATCGCTCTCACCAAATCGATTGTAAGTCCAAATGAGCGACGTTATCACGGCGGGGTCGAAGTGCCCAATTACTGTTTTTCTACTGGGTCGAGGTAGCCGTCCGCAAAGTAGGGCGCTGTCGCTGTGATGTCGTACATGACATGGGTTCCCGCGGGGGCGAATTCTATGCTGGTTACATGAACCCATCCGGCCGGGGTGAGAAGTGAGTCGGCTTGCACGATTTCTGTGACGGGGATCCATCGCGCACTGCCACCACCAGCCTTTCGTGTCCATAGGGTCTGGTGAGGGTTAGCGTCTACTCTAAAGGGAATTCCGGACTGGGTGTGTATGATCAGCATGTCGTCGGTGGAGACCGTCTTCAGTGAGACAACCGTGGAAGCCGTGAACTGTCCGGTTGCCGTGTCACAGCCCAGCATCTTGTCCCCAACCAGCAAGTTCTGGACTGCCGTGCGGCTATTGTCAGCCAGGGTTATGAGTGAGCCGTGAGCAATGCTGCCTCCTCCACCGCCGGCCACAATGTCAATACCTGCGGAGGCGGATTCAGTTTGTACTGGTGATGTGCAGGTTCCGGAAGTACAGACTCCTGTGACGGTCACTGTTTCAGAACTGCACTGCCCGTATCCGCATCCAAACGAGCTTGAGGGAAATACGAGACTGGAGGTGGCCTGTCCCCCCGGACTAAGTGAGAGGCTCGTAGGGTTCAAAGTAATCGGTCCAGAGGGGGGGTCCGCTGACGTGGCAAGATTTACTGTGCCGGAAAAACTGTTCAGACTAGTCAAGGTCACAGTCATTTGGGACTGAGCCCCAGAAGGAATAGCATAACAAGAAAACGTGCTGTCGGGTGGGTAAGTGCAGCTCAAAGCGATACTGAAGTCGGGTGCCAGCGAGAACGTCACCGTGGTCTGCGCCGAAGAATAGCCGGGGGCAGTCGCGGTTACGACAGCATTGCCTGGACTACGGGAGGAAAGGAAGACTGAGCAGATCCCCGCACCGAGAGTGGTGCAGGATGGCGTCGACAAATCACCCAGCGTTGTGGAAAGCGAGACTTGGACGTCTGACTGGCCGTCGACCGCATTCACGTAGATGCCTGATCTGGCTCCTCCGACCGCCGGAAGTGAATTGGGACTAGCGGTGAGGTAGATGCATGGTATTGATGACAGCGAGAACGAGTAGGCTCCAGACCCGCTTAGAGCGGTAACATTCGCAAAAAAGGTTCCTGTTATCGACGGCAGGAAAGAGACGCAGTCCGTTCCTCCTCGTCCATTCGCCGAGGACTGAAGCGGCTGGTGGTTTTGGTCGTAAATTCCCAGGTTGAAGCTCGCAGAGGGCGGCGGCGTCACGGAGAAGTACAGACGATTACCGGCGGAAACGTCGAACCGATACATGTCCACTGTGTCCGCTCCGTATAGAAGACCGGTAGATGAACCAGGCGGTATTCCAAGAGCTGTTGAGAAAGTGTTGCCGGCATCGGTGCCGCTTGAAGCATCGCTCTCGTATACATACTGAATATCATAAGAAGACGTGACAATGTAATAAGTAACCGAACCGTCGGGGCAGCAAAGCCTTGCTCTGGCATAAGTGTTGATTCTTATGGAATAGGCATCGGGTGTGGGAAAGTTGGGTTGGTACTTGAACACCACTGAATGCTTGTTTTGTGCTGAAAGGGTCAAGGGGTCCGACCACTGTGCTGAGACAGACGAAGTGTTGCTACTGATACTACCTGTCGGAAGAGCATTAGTGAGGGTGTTCGGTAGGCTCGGCCACCCGGCCAGTTGCGCCAGAGAATTGTATAGGTCGGACAGCTCCGACAAATAGTCAATACCGGTATCGTGGGGGCTATCGTACATCCAGCCGTTTACCCGTTGTGGGTCGACAACTAATCCGGAGGATCCAGTTATTGTTACCGTTATCCTGAGTTGATCCAAAGGACTTGGTGCGTTCCCAGCCATGAGAGAAGTATAAATCAAGGGGGTGTTAGCGCCATACACAACATATCCATTCGATGCAGAAGGGTCCACGCTAAGTTTTGTCTCAGATGCTGAGACAAAACCACCCGATGCTGTCGTGACGATTGGAGATACTCCATAGTCTGTCGCGTGAGCCGGCCGCACCGTTAGAAAGGGGAGAGTCATGACGGCGAGAATAAGAACTAATCCGGCCTTTCCGATGCGGAACGTCATGACTAGAGGCTCCTCATAGACTTTCCGCATCGATAGGCACTGCAAGAACCATGAGGGCGATCGATCAACCTGCACATTGTCGCAAAATACAAGGGCGATGAGGTTTAACGTACCCCTAATCCCTGATAGGGGCATTCTTCGCAGAAATGTCCACTGTTCGCCCAAAAAATAGGGCAGAACAAAGACCATCTCTCATATTGTTCGGAGATTGTAGCCGACGAGCAGAAGACTTGGCCTCTTTTTATCTTACCTACCGAACTCGCGGATAGGACGTTGAGAAGGAGAGACCGGGTAGAAATATTATGCGAAATTCTGCAGATCACGAGACGGGGAGTGTCGAAGACCAATCTTATTTATCGGGCAAATCTGAACTTTCAGTCTGCGGAAACGGATCTCGATTTTCTGATGAGCCACGGCTACCTTGAGCGTGGCCCACTGAAAAGCGGCTTCGTGCCCTATAAAACGACGCCCAAAGGAGACGACCTGCTTCAACTCCTCAGTAATGTACAACTGTCTTTGCAGGGGTGCATTCCGAAGTCAAGCATCGATCGCTCAAGGGAAAGGCCGATATGTCGAGCAGGAGAGCCTTAGCAGACTGCTATTTTTCCTTCCGTCAGCCGCTTTGTGAAATCGTCTATGCTGTTCAACTCCGATCTGGCGATTTCTGTTGCTTGTTTTGACACTGGCTTGAAGTCGACGCCGTTTTCCAGGATGAGTTCGATTCCGGCAACCTTGGGCTCGTTTATGGGCTTGCCTATTTGACTCAGCAGCCATACGTAGACCTCTTTCGCACCCGAGACCTTCTCGTAAATATGCCGGGCAATCTCGTAGCTGAGGAGGTTGTAGATCTTGCCCACATGGCTCACGGGGTTCTTGCCCGCAGCTGCTTCTGAGCAGGTGGGACGGTTTAATGGGATTAGACCATTGACCCTGTTTCCCCTACCAACCTGGCCGCCGTCCCCATCATCCGCGGAGGTTCCGAGAACTGTGAGATACATTCCCCCCATTCCTCTCCCACGCTTGTCCGCCGTGTTGATTGAAACGTTGATTCCTTCAAGCTTGGCTCTTGATTTTACGAACCGATTCACTTCCTCGACGACTTCTGCCTTCCGCTCGAAGTATTGCTTCTCGTTCTCGATGAAACGGTCCACGAAAGCCAGAGCAATCGTCAGATCCAAGTTCTTATCTTCACGAGAAGCCATGATTTTCACGTCTTCTCCAGTCTCCGGGAATTCCTTCTTGAAGCTGGGCGAGTTTATGTAATGTTCCGTCAAAAGAACCATGCGTTCCGTTTCTGTCAGTGGGGCGTAGCCAACTGCGGCTGAAGTGTCATTTGCACCCATGAATTTTTCTTCGCGCTTGAAAATGTCCTGCAGAGCCTCGGACCCCCTTGCGAGTTCTACTTGGTACCTGACGTGCCTGTCTGGGTCGACGAAGCGGATGTTCTTTCTGAACCATTTCTTAGCAGTCGAGACAGCGAGTTCATCAACTGGGACGGGGTCTCCGTCTACATCGTAGGTAGCCCTGTCACCGAACACCATAAGCATGGGGCGTCTTACTTCGCCACCGCCAAATCTTCTCCTTACCTCTCCTGCTGCGAGCAATGCCTTGTCGATGTTATGGTGAAGCACCGTTCCGTATCTTTTGAGATACTCCTTCGACAAAGCGACAGAAACGTCGTTCATTACAGCGTCGCATATGTGGTCAGGATGCCCCACTCCTTTCCGCTCAACGATTTCTAGAGCTTGGTCGCCGACCGGGACCTGTTGTAGTTGGTTGACTCTTATGACCATTCTATCAAACACTCAGAATCGATTGAGGTTCTCCCGCCGAAATTTCTGTTATTAATGTTTGTTGGCCTATTCCAAACGGAATAGGGGGCTAATCTTTCTTTCGGGCAGCCGCGACTATGGATATCACATCTCTGTCTCGAAGCGTGTAGTCGCTGGGCAATCGCAGCCCGTTCCGGGCGTCGATCGCGTAGAGCATTTTCGAGGCAAGGTCCGTGTGTATTTCCCGCGCCAGGTCCCGGGCAGTGTGGCCGGTTGGAATCAGGAATGTGTCTGGGAGAACATTTCCCTTTCTATCTGCAAGGCGCTTTGGATCCTCAACTGGGTAGACGGCGTTCATTCCTAAGAGTTTGAAGACGCAGGAGTTGAGGGCAAATTGGACACCGGTCCTCATCAGCTTGGTCAAGACTTTCTGTTGGACGTAGGCTAGGGCCCAGGCCTGGTCCTTAGAGAGGCGTGATTCATCCACTACGCGGAATGCCTCCTCGCCGGGTACGTATTGGATGAACCCTTTCTCCTGGGCTCTTCGGAGGGCGAGCTCAGCTTCGCTGCAGACAGGTATTACCAGCTGGGATTTGAATTCCTCTCGCAGCCTTTCAAAATTTTGTTCGGCTTGAGCCAGGTCCATTTTGTTGGCGATTAGGATCGTCGGCTTGGAGACTGCTCGTATCTTTTCGGCGAATAGTCTTGTGTCCTCGTCCTTCCAGTCCTTGGGTGTTTTCTCTGCTAGCTTAGCATCCGCTAGTGCTCGGGTTACATGTTGTAGTCTCACTCCTATTCCGGCCAGTTCTTTGGCGAGGGGGGCGTCATAGGAAGCCGACTTCTTGAGCGTCTTCTTGCGCAGCCTGGCAAGGGCTCTGTCTACAGCAGCCTTGAACCATAAGATCAATTCCTCTTCAATATCGTAGATGTCAAGGATGGGATTGCCCATCCCTGGATGGGTTATTCTTCCCTCAGGATCAACGCTCCCCGAAGCATCGACCACGTGAAGAAGTGCATCCGCTTGTGCAACCACGTTTAGGAACTGGGTTCCCAGCCCTCTTCCTGCCCAGGCTCCTTTGATGAGGCCGGGGAGGTCGATGATTTCAATCGGGACGAAGCGCCATCCGTCCATGCAGGTCGAGTTTTTAGGCGTGTCTTTCAAGCCGAGTTCTCTGCAGACGCAGGGGGTTTGCACTTGCCCGGAGGCTATGTTCGGTTTCTTGGTGGTGAAGGGGTAGGTTGAGACCTCAGCGGTAGAGCTTGTGGCGGCGTTGAAAAACGTAGTCTTGCCCGTGTTGGTCTTACCCACGATACCTATCTTGATCATAGGCAACGGGTTTCATATTTGCGGTGCTAGCTCTATTAGAGCTATGGATGACCCGGCAGTCTAATCATGTTCCGGGGAATAGTTTATAGTGAGAAGACTCTCTCAGAGGGTGCCCTGGAATGCAGGGTCAAGCGTTCAAAAGATGTTGTAAAGTTGAAACTGAGAACTCCGCGTCAACTGTTCACTTACAAGGTTAAAGTCGACAGGGCTGATGATGTTTTGCGCCGACTTAAGTGTGAGGTCGTGGAAGTCTAGCATTATCCGCCGTGAGCAACTGGAATTATCGTAACCGCAGTGTTCTTTTCAATCTTGGTTCTCAAGCCGTTAAACATGTTGCAGTCTTGCTCGTTGAGGAGGATTATGACGTTGGGGCGGGGGTCGCGTGTTCCGGAGTCCACTAGAAAGTCTTGAAATTGGCTGCTTCCGACTGCCTTCAATAAATTATCAATCAGCTTTGAGACAGTCAGCGACTCTGACCATTCCAAACCGATTTCTCGGCAGCCCGCCGCTGACCCAAGTACGCCTATGAGCTTGACCGTCACCCCGCTTTCTACTTGTTGCTCAGTCAAAGACGAATACCTCTTCTTGGTATTTTCTGCTGCCCACCTTTGAACCCTCGGGCAACCGTTTGACTCGTCTGGTTGTCAAGTTTTCAATAAATCGCAGCTCGTTTTCTTCGCTTGGACGGGCCCTTAGCCACTCAAGAGGGGTGGATGTACCGAGGGGTCGCGATGGTATGATGTGCCGGGTTGTTTTCGGGGGAAAGAGAACGCCTCGTAGGCATGAGTCGACGACTTCTCCTTTTTCCAGCTTGACTGTCGAGAGCATGAGTCTATTTTCAACGGAGGGCAGCTCCTTGCTGTCACTGTACTTTATTCCTAGACCCTCATAACGGGCGACTTTTTCTATCGCGAAAGCTTTGCGAACTAGCTCGATTGGCGCCCGGTCCTCGTAAGGAAAGACCAGGCAGGACCTGACATCTTCGAGTGACGCGTAGCAGTCTCTTCTCAGTAGGCATTGTTCCGCACGAACAGGCTTCTCCTCGTGGCTCGTCGTTCCAGCCAGTTTTGCGTTGAACTCATGAAGGCTTGCGTCAGCAATTATTCGGAACCATCTTTCCACCTTTATCGTGGGATCTTGATAATTAATCAGGGCGCAAGGGGCGGAGAAGCACCTTAGCCCTTTGAGGGCGGCCAGTCTATGGGTTCCATCTAGAACA
>WNGL01024747.1_pt1 | contig 11910 bp, 8 predicted proteins | sample 5400591 | NCBI WGS metagenome assembly WNGL01 (sample SAMN13153377, study PRJNA577476) | soil metagenome | isolation source: 80 cm soil or saprolite under Garry oak tree replicate 1 | place: USA:California | collected 2016-06-15
GTGATGCACCCATCGGCTCGAACGGCCCCGGGCTTCAGACCCGGTTGCGGACGACGGTCCACAGGATCGCCGCGCCGGCCCGGAGGGTCCCCGACACCGTTCCGGTGATCTTCGACACACCCACCCGCCGCCGATAGGATACCGGCACCTCGGCGGTGCGCAGGCGGTGCTTCAGGGCCTTGACCTGCATTTCGGCGGTCCAACCGAATCCCCGGTCCCGCATGCCCAGATCGATGAGCGCTCCGAGGCGGATGGCGCGGAACGGTCCGAGATCGCTGAAGCGGCCCCCATAGAGCGCCCGCATCAGGCGTGTGGCGAGCCAGTTTCCGAGCCGCGCCTGCGGGAGGAGCGCGCCGGGCTCGCGGCGTCCGAGAATGCGCGAGCCGATGACCAGGTCGGCGCCGTCCCGCTCGATGGCCCGGAGCAGGAGAGGCAGTTCCTCGGGGTGATCGCTGAAGTCCGCGTCCAGGAAGACCACGACGTCGGGTCGCACCCCCCGGAGGTAATCGATCCCCCGCAGGCAGGCGGCGCCGTACCCGGGACGCGGCTCGAACAGGACCGTGGCGCCCCTGGACCGCGCCGTGTCCGCGGTGCGGTCGCTGCTGGCGTTGTCCACCACCACGACCTCCTCGACGAGGCCGGCGGGGATGGCGCCGAGAACGAGCGGCAGGGAGGCCTCTTCGTTGCGGGCGGGAATGAGGACAGCGACTCTCACAGGACGGGATTCTAGCCCGTTCGAGCGACCCCGGTTTTGACCGGCGCGGGGGCGGATGCTAAGATGCCCGCCCCTCACGCCGTCGCGCCAGCATCCGAGGAGGGCCGTCCGTGTCGAAGAGCGCCGCGCATCGCTGGACCACGCGGGCGTCCGTCCTGGTCGGCCTCGTGGTCTCGATGCGCCCGCGGCAGTGGATCAAGAACCTGGTGGTGTTCGCGGCGCTGATTTTCGCCAAGAAGCTCACCGACACCGGCCTGATCCTGCGCTCCAGCGTCGCGTTCGGACTGTTCTGCGCCACCAGCGGCGGGGTCTACATCATCAACGACCTGTTCGACGCCGATCGTGATCGCAAGCATCCGCTCAAGGCCAGGCGGCCGATCGCTTCGCGGGCCCTGGGGACCCTGCCGGCCCTGACCGCCGCGATGCTGCTCCTGGCCGGCTCCGTGATGACCGGCTTCATCCTGTCGGGGCCGTTCGGCGCGGTGCTCCTGATCTACGTGGTGATCAACCTGGTGTATTCGTTCTGGCTGAAGGAAGTCGTGATCATCGACGTCATGGCCATTGCGTCGGGGTTCGTCCTGCGGGCCGTCGCCGGCGCGATGATCATCGGCGTGGAGATCTCCCACTGGCTCATCATGTGCACCACCCTCCTGTCACTGTTCCTGGCCCTGTGCAAGAGACGGCAGGAGCTCGAGAGCCTGGCGCAGGCGCACGAGCACCGGTTCATCCTGAAGGAATACTCCCTGGAATACATCGACCAGATGATCAACGTGGTGACGCCCTCGACGCTCCTGATGTACATCCTGTACTCGGTGTCGCCCGAGGTCCGGATGAAGCTCGGCACCAGCCATCTCTATCTGACGGTGCCGTTCGTCCTGTACGGGATCTTCCGCTACCTCTACCTCGTGCATCGGAAGGGGGGCGGGGGAAGCCCCACCACCACGCTCCTGACCGACAGGCCCCTGCTGATCTGCGTCGGTCTCTGGACCATGACGGTGGTGGTCCTGCTGTACGGGGTTGGCCAGGCTCCCGGGTAAACGCTGCCGCCGGCGGGCGCCGCCGTGACGCGGGCCCGAGGACATCCTATAATGTGCCTGGCCGTCGAGCCGGTGCGGGGCGCCGCTCGCGCGCCGGGAGCGCGTGCATGGCCCGTCCGAAGATAGCCGCCTTGCGCACCACGCCGCAGACCGTCGTGAGGGATTATGGCCGTCTCATGCGGCTGGCGTCGTACCGCTCCGTCATCGATCCCTCCGTTTCTACCATCATCAAGCTGAACCTGTCGTGGACGAAGTATTTTCCCGCCTGCTCCAGCCAGCCCTGGCAGGTGGAGGGTGTCCTGAGCGCCATGCTGGAGGACGGCTACGACCGGACGCGTCTTCTACCGGCCGAGAACAAGACCGTCGTCACCGATCCCTGGAAGGGGGCCGCCAACAACCGCTGGCTTCCCGTGCTGCGGGATCTCGGGCTGACCTTCACCGCGCTGCCGGAGGTGGAGTGGCGCGTGTACCGGTTCCGATCGCCCCTGCTCAAGCTGAACGCGCTTTTTCCCGAGGGGATCGAGATCCCCGCGATCTATCCTGGCAAGAACATCGTCCATCTCCCCACGGTCAAGACCCACGGGCACGCGACGACCACCGGATCGATCAAGAACTCCTTCGGGGGCTTGCTGAAGGAGGTGCGGCACTATGCCCACAAGCACATGCACGAGGTTCTGGTCGATCTCATGTACATGCAGAAGGAGCTCCACCCCGGCATCTTCACGGTCATGGACGGAACCGTGTGCGGCGACGGCGCGGGGCCGCGGACCATGGAGCCGGTCGTCGGCAACGTGATCCTCGCTGGAGCGGACTCGGTCGCCATCGACGCCGTGGCGGCGCGTCTGATGGGGTTCGACCCGCTGTCCATCCGCTACCTCCGCATGTGCCATGATCGCGGCCTGGGAGTGGCCGACCCGCGGGAGATCGAGCTGGTGGGGGACGACGTCTCCGGCCTGAATCTCCACTTCAAGGTACGGCGGTCGCCGGTGATCTGGGGGGACCAGATGCTGCGCCGGGGACCGCTGCGCTTCCTCGAGAAGATCGCCCTGCACTCCCCGCTGGTCGTCTGGGCGCCCGCCGCCTCGAACTTCTACCATGATCTGCTGTGGTATCCGACCGTCGGCCGCTCCAAGATCGCCCGGTTCCGGGCCACCGAGTGGGGCCGCTTGTTCGATGAGCGTTATGGCGGGCCGGGTGGCCACGTGCGCGCCGTGCCACGTGCGGCCGGAGTCCCCGCTCCGCATGCCTGACGCGGGACCGGCCGGGCGACGCGCGACCACGAGGGCCCTTCTCGCGCCGCTGGCGGTGGCCGCGCTGTGCGCCTGCGCCGGCGGGGGGGCGCCGGCCTCCTCGCCGCGCGGCCGTCCGAACGTCCTCCTGATCACCGTCGATACGCTCCGCCCCGACCACCTCGGCTGCTACGGCTACTCCCGGCCGACCAGCCCCTACATCGACACGCTGGCGCGCCGGGGCGTGCTGTTCCGCGTGGCCATCACCGCCGCGGGTCGGACGGTGCAATCGTTCCCGTCCATCCTGACCGGGGTCTATCCGATGGCGCACGGCCTGCGCTACGAGGGCCAGAACCACGAGATCCTGGCCGGGCGCCTGACCCTGACGCGGGCGCTCAGGGACGGCGGCTACGAATCCTTCGCCGTGACCCAGGGGCTCAATGTCGGGCTGCACCGCGACTTCGACATCTACGACCCCGACATCTACCTCGACCCCCAGGGGAACAGGGTCTACCTGCCGGCCAAGAGCGACAGCGACGCGTCGCGCAAGGCGATCCAGTGGCTGCGCGGCCGGAAGCGCAAGGACGCTCCGTTCTTCCTGTGGGTGCGCTACAACGCACCCCACTGGCCGTACGACCCGCCCGCCCCCTATGCGGAGACATTCGACCCCGGATACCGCGGCCCGCACACGTTCAACGAGGAGGCCGGGCCGGGGGTCGAGCGGGGCGATATCATCTTCGGCAGGACCCGGCTGCCCGAGAGCGAGGTACGCCACGCCGTGGCGCATTACGACGGCGAGGTGGTCGTGGCGGACCGCGCGGCGGGGGAGCTGTTCCGAGCCCTGGAAAGCATGGGTCTCCTCGCCAGCACGATCGTGGTGGTGACGGCCGACCACGGGGAGAGCCTCGGCGAGCACGATTACTTCTTCGAGCACGGCGCCTATCTCTACGAGCAGACCGTGCGCGTGCCGCTCATCGTCAGCTACCCGCCGTCCCTCCCGCCGGGCGCGGTGGTCGAGTCCCAGGCGCGCACCGTCGACATCATGCCGACCGTCCTGGACGTCGCCGGGCTGCCGATCCCCGGGGGGCTGCAGGGGGTGAGCCTGGTGCGGCGCATGCGCGGCCAGGAGACCGGTCCCGCCCCGCTCGCCTATTCCGAGTCCGGCCGCAACTTCTACAGGGAGAACCCGCGGCAGTATGTCGAGGGCGTCGCGGGCAAGTGGCGCATGATACGCAGCGACCGCTACAAGCTGATCATGATCCCGACGAAGGCGGGTGGGCCGCTCTGGGAGCTCTACGACCTCCAGACCGATCCCGGCGAGACGATCAACGCGCTGGGCAGGCACCCCGAGGAGGAAGCGGCGCTGCGCAAGACCCTCCTCGACCTCGTGGCCGGCGATCCGGGGAGGAACGATCGGGACGAGCCTCCGCTGCCGCCCGATCTGGAAGAGAACCTCCGATCCCTGGGATACGTCGGCGGCGAGAAGCGGTGACGTCCCGCGAGGACGGGGCCGCTTCGGGCGGCGGCTTCCGGCCCCCGGCCGCGCGCGGCCGCGCGGGCGCGCTGGCCGTCGCGGTCGTGTGCGCGCTGGTCAACCTCCCGGCCGTTCGGCCCGGCTTCATCCACGACGACCACCGCATCATCGAGCAGAACGAGAGGATCCGCGGCCTCGAGCGCCTGCCGCAGATCGTCTCGTCCGGCTATTGGACGCAGGGCGACGCCGCCGGCCCGGCCCTCTATCGCCCGATCACCCTGCTGACGTTCGCGCTGAACTACGCGGCCGGGGGCCTGCGCCCGTTCGGTTACCGGCTGTTCAATCTTCTTCTGCACGTGCTCAACAGCGTGCTGGTATTCCGCCTGGGCCGGCTCGTCCCGGCGGCGGCGCCGGGGCCGTTACTCTCGCGCCGGCCTCTCGACATCCCGCTCCTTGCCGGTCTGCTGTTCGCCGTCCATCCGGCTCACACGGAGGCTCTGGGGGAGGTGGTCGGGCGCGCCGAGCTGCTGGCGGCGGCCGGCGCTCTGGGATCCGTGCTGGCCTTCCTGAACGGGCGCGAGGCGGAGCGGCGTGGGACCGGAACCAGTCGCGCCGGCGGCGCCGGCCCATGGGCCTGGTACTCGCTGGCGCTCGTCCTGTTCGTCATCGGTTGCCTGGCGAAAGAGAACGCCGCGGTCACCCCCGCGCTGGTGCTCGTCGCGGACCTGCTCCTGTCGGGCCGGCGTCCGGCCTACGCCTTCCATGTGGCCGCGTTCGCGGCGCTCGGGTGCGTCCTGGTGTTGCGACACGCCGTCCTGTCCGGTGCCGCGCCGGCCGCCCCGATCCCGTTCGTCGACAACCCGATCGCCCGGTGGCCGTTCCTTCAGGGGCGTCTGACGGCGCTCAAGGTGATCGCCAAGTACGCCCTGCTCATGGTCTGGCCCGCCCGGATGTCGATCGACTATTCCTTCGCGGCCATCCCGCCCGCCCTCGGGTGCCGGCATCGATCTCCCGGCGTCGCCTTCGCCCTCGCCTGGATCGGCCTGGCGTTCGCGCCGGTCGCCAACCTGCTCTTCCCGATCGGCACGCTCATGGCCGAGCGCCTGCTGTACCTCCCCTCGGTGGGATTCTGTCTCGCGTCGGCCACGGCGATCGCCTGGGGAGCGGAACATTCGGGCCGGGGGGGCCGATGGAGGGGCAAGGCGGCACGCCTCGCCGTCGGACTGATTCTCGCGGCGCTGGCGGCGCGCACGGTCGTGCGGCTGCGGGACTGGCGGGATGACTACACCGTGTTCCGGGCGGCGCTTCGGGTGGCGCCGGACAGCGTGCGGGCCCTGTTCAATTACGCGGCGGCGTGCGAGGAACGCGGAGACGATGCCTCGGCGACGGACGCTTACACGAGGGCCCTCGTCCTGTGGGGAGATTTTGCCGACGCCCACTACAACCTGGGCGGTGTCCTGGCGCGCCAGAAGAAGTGGAACGAGGCGGTGGGCCACTACCGGGAGGCGGTGCGCCTGCAGCCCGGGAACGTGCAGTACCTCGTGAACCTGGCCCACGGCCTGATCGGGCTCGGCCGCGACCGGGAGGCGCGCGACCTGCTGCGGCGCGCCATCGACATCGATCCGCAGAGCGCCGTCGGGTACACCAATCTGGGCTCGATCGAGCTGAGACAGGGCAACGTCCAGGAAGCGCTGCGCGCTTATGCGGGGGCGGTGCGGCTCGAGCCCGGCAACGCCGACTATCAGCGCAACCTGGCGGTCGCGGAACACGAGGCCGGGGATCCCCGGGCGGTCGAGACCTTCCGTCGGGCGCTGACGATTCGCCCGGGCGACCCGGATATTCTGGACGGCCTCGGGCTGTCGCTCCTGGATGCGGGCGATGCCGGCGCGGCCCGGGAGGCGCTTGGCCGGGCGGTGGCGGGGCGTCCGGAGAATCCCGTCTACCGCTATCACCTGGCCGGGGCGCTCGAGCAGTCGAACGATCTGCCGCAGGCGGCGGCGCAGTACCGCGAAGCGATCCGCCTGGCCCCTGGCGTGCCGATACCGTACCGGGCTCTGGGGCTCCTGCTCGAGCGGATGGGGGACCATAGCGGGGCCCTCGCGGCCCTCGAGCGGGCCGCCGCGCTCGACCCCGGTGGAACGGTGATGGACGACAGGGCGCGGGCTCTCTTGGTCTCCCTGCGTCGCAAGGGGCGACAGGGTCCCCGGACCGGCTCCTAACCTCCCGGCGGCGCCGGCCCCGGCACCGCGGCGTCCTCTCGCAGCCTGTCGAGGACAGCCTGCGCGACCGCGTTCCTCGGATCGAGCCGCAGCGACTTGCGGGCCTCGTACTCGGCCAGGTCCTTCAGGCCGAAGCTCAGGTCGAGGCTGGCGATGTAGGCGTGGGCGCCGGGATCGCGGGTGATGTCGTACGCCAGGAACGAGTAACCCGGCATGGCGACCGGTTTCATGCCGCGCAACGGCGCGTACAGGTCGTGGGTCGCGACGCGACCGGACGCGTCCTCGTCGGTGAAATGCACCGAATGCAGGACCATGGCGCTGAGCACCAGGAACTCCCGCGGCAGGCCGTCGGGGACGCGGACCGGTCGCTGCTTGGCGTTGTCGAGGTTCCCCGAACCGGGCGTGTACTGGTAGCGCACGCCGTAGTACCAGGGATCCGAGTTGCCCGAATAGGCGCAGTAGATCATGGGAACGTTCCCGTCGTCCATGAAGTGCCGGAGGGCCTTCGCCGACTGCCCCCAGTCCAGGTTCGAGTCGAGCAGGTGGAGATGGCCGTTGCGCGGGCCGCCCGCCAGCTCGTTGAAATAGGCGAGATGATACGGAGCGATCATCCCCGCTTCGACGACGTTCCAGGCGGTGCACGCCGCCGCGAGACCCTGGACCGCGATCCTCTTCCAACGGTCCGTCACCGGCACGGCCGCGGAGCCGGGGGTTCGCCGGGGCACGACGCGTCCCGCCGCGATGTACAGGAACGGGTAGATCGGCAGGAGGTGCCGCAGACCGATGTTGACCCTCCACAGGCAGGTGATCCCGACGACGGCGAGAACCGGGATCCCGAGGAACAGCTCCTCCTTGAGACGCAGCCTGGGGCCGCGCAGGAGCGCCGCGAGCGAGGCGGCGACGATCAGGAGGGTCCCGATCGGGGTCTTGATCGCGTACGCGAACAGGAAGTAGTACCACCAGCCGGCCTCGGAGTACTGGCCGTTCAGGTACGCCATGTGGCCCATTCCCGAGTGCCTGAGACCGTGCCCGAGCCCGACGAGGTAGGCGCCCATTCCCGTTCCGGCGTAGGTCACCGCGACCACCAGAAACGCCACGACGGCGACAGAGAGCGCCGCCAGCGCCAGACCCGCAAGCCTCCGGGCGAGCGCCGCCCGGCCGTCGCCCGCGCCTTTCGCCCAGGGGCGGAGCGGCACGGCCGCGCGCAGAGGCAGGAGCGCCCCGGCCAGCGCCCCCAGGATCGGCAGGAGCCAGAGGGAGGTGAATTTCGACGCGAACGCGCCTCCTGCCATGAGGCCGCAGAGGACGAGCCGGCCTGGCGAAGGGCGTTCGGACCAGGCCCACAGCGCGTACACGGCGAGGAACATGAACAGGGTCACGCCGAGATCGGTGGTCACCAGACACGAGTGGGCCACGACGTTCGGGTCGAGAACATAGAGCGAGAGCCCGAGGAGCGCGCCGGGCACGCCGAAGAGCGTCCGACCCCAGCGGAACAGGAACCATCCCAGCGTCAGCGACAGGAGCAGCACCGGGAGCCGCCCGAGCAGCAGGATGGTGTCGTTCGACAGACGGTTTTCGTGGACGAAGATCCGGCCGATGTCCCACTCCTCCGCCTGCTCCCACAACGGTCCCCACGGGAACGACAGCTCGAGCGGCAGGAGCGGCAGCGCCGCCAGCTCCTTGATCAGCGGAGGGTGCTCCGGGTTGAGCCGGAAATCGCCGGCCTTGAGGTACGAGTAGCCGGCCGCGAGGTGGGCCGCTTCGTCGCTGGTCTGTGATGATTCGCCGATGAAGATGAGACCCTGGAGAAGCAGGACGGCGAGGAGCGCGAGCGCCAGCGGAACGGCACGGCTCTCCCAGGGATCGGCCGCCGGCCGCCGGCCGCCGGCTTCCTGGACGCTGGCTTGCGCTCTGGCCATGAGTGGACGCGAACCCGCCCCGCTGAGGAGCGCGCCGGCACGGCCTGCCGGGTCCCCGGGGCGCGAGGGCGGGCGATGCTACTGCACGCCCCCGGTCCCGTCAACCGCCGCGCGGGCCATGCTAGGATGCGCGCCATGGCGCGGCGTCGTGACGGGGCTTCCCAGCCTCTTGTTCTGGGCGGGCTCGTCCTGGTCTTCGTCCTGCAGGCGTTCACCGAGAGCCGTCTCAAGACGCCGGTGTTCGACGAGCCGGCGCACATCGGGGCGGGACTGTCGTATTTCGCGACCCGCGACTTCAAGGTCAACCTGCAGCATCCGCCCCTCCTGAAGGAGATCGGCGCTCTGCCCCTGGTGCTGATCGGGACGCGCTTCCCGATAGCGCCGCGGGACTGGGCGGCGATCGGCGACCACCCGTCGCCGTTCCTGCAATGGCAGCTCGGGCATGACGTCATCTTCGGCGACGACCCGGATCGCGTCATGACCTGGTCGCGGCTGCCGTTCATCCTGCTGTCCCTCCTGCTCGGGGCGCTTCTGGTCGCGTGGGGCCGCAGGATCCTGGGGGCGACCGCCGCCACCGGCGCCCTCCTGCTCTATCTCTTCGATCCGACCATCGTGGCCCACGGCTTCCTGGTCGCGACCGACGTCGGGTTGGCGGCCTTCGCCGTGCTGTTCTTCTTCGCCCTCTGGCACTACCTCAACCACCGCAGCCTGAAGCGCCTCCTGCAGTGCGGCGGGGCGCTGGGTCTGATGCTGGCGAGCAAGTTCTCGGCGGTCGTCCTGCTGCCGGTCGCTGGCCTCCTCCTGATCTGGGGGACGCGCTGGATCCCGGCGGCGGTGCCGATGCGTCCCTCGACGCTGGTCGACCCCTACGCCTCGGAAAACGGCGGGCAGCGGATCGTCTGGTGCGTTTACGCCTTCCTCGCGATGGGGGCCGTGGCGGCGCTGGTCATCTGGGCGACCTATTTCTTCGCCCGCGATCCGTTCCTCTACATCGAGGGCATGCGGCGCATCAACGCCGACCATGATCCGTCGTACTGGGCGTACATGGCGGGGCGGTTCAAGCCGCGCTTTCTCAGCTATTACCTGGTGGCCTACCTCCTGAAAGAGCCGCTCCCCGCCATCATCCTGGCGCTGGTCGGGACCCGGGCGCTGCTCCGCAAGGGGGCATCGGCGACCATGGACCGCGCCTTCCTGCTGCTGCCTCCCGCCGGCCTCTTCGTGGCCTACTCGGTCTATTCGCACGACCTCGGGTTCCGCTACATGATCCCGGCGCTGCCGTTCCTGCACCTGGCCGGTGGCGCGGGCCTCGCGTACCTGCTCGAGAAGGGCGGGTTCGCGCGCCGGGCGGCGGCCGTCGCTCTGTGTCTCTGGACCGTCGTGGCGGGGACGGCGATCTATCCCGATCACCTGTCCTACTTCAATGAGACCGCCTGCCTTCTGACCGATCCGGGGAAGATCGGTCTCGACGGTGGCACGGCCTGCGGCCCGCTGTGGCTCGACGACAGCAACGTCGATTGGGGACAGGGCATGAAACAGCTTCGCACCTGGCTCCGGGCGCACCCGCCGCGGGGGACGCTCCGCCTCGGCTACTTCGGCAGCATCCGCCCGGAGAACTTCGGGATCGAGGCGGTCTCCGTCGGCGTGGACGATCTGCAGCAGCCGCCGTCTCCCGGGACGTATGCCCTGAGCGCCCACATCGTGGCGCGCGCCACCGGCCTGCTGCGGCAGCAGCACGGGGACGGGCCGGGAAACTGGCTCCTGCATACCCGCCCGGCGGCGATCGTGGGGCACGCCTACTACATCTACGAGATCCCCGAAGGCTTCCGGGGATGAGGCGGTGCCGGAGGGATGTCGCGGGCATCGTCCTCGCCGCCCTCGCCGCCGCGATCCGATCTGCGGCGCCGGCGCGCGCCGCCGATCAACCGGCTCCCGCCGGTGTGGCCGCGCCGCAGGAGGCGCGCGCGCGGGCCTGGGCGACCGTCTTTCATGGATACGCGTTTCTCGCATCCAACCGGCAGGGCGGCGACTCGGGGGCGCAGGACTTCGAGTCGGAGAATCATTTCATGGTGATCGCGACCCGGGAGCGGGGGTCGGGAACGTGGGAGCTCCTGGGCACCTTCACTCTGGAGCCGATGACCGTCCTGCCCGAAGGGGCGCCGGAGCTCTTCCAGCGCGGCGAGACCTACCGCGGCTCGCTCTTGGTCGACCGGCAGCACCCCCACGATCTCTTCGTGCAGCTGGCGGCGCAGTGGAGCCGCCCGCTGGCCGGCCGGGCCCGCCTGCGTCTGTACATGGCGCCGGTCGGGGAGCCGGCTCTCGGCCCGACCGCCTACGTGCACCGGTCCTCCTCCGCCATGGACCCCGTGGCTCCGCTTTCGCACCACGACCAGGACTCGACCCATATTTCATCGGACGTCGCGACCGCGGCGATCGAGCTGGGCCTCGTGACCGTGGAAGCGTCGATGTTTCATGGCCGCGAGCCGGATGAGAACCGCTGGGACATCGACCAGGGTCGCCCCGATTCGTACGCGGGGAGGTTCTCGATCCGGCCCGCGCCCGGCCTCGTCATCCAGGTCTCGGCCGGCCGGCGCGAGCACCCCGAGGCTCTCGAAGCGGCCGACCAGACCCGGCAGACGGCATCCGTCGAATACGAGAGGACGACGCCGGGCGGCTCGATCGCCGCGTCGCTCATCGCCGGGAGAAACCTCCTTGCAGGCGGGCAGCAGGAGCGGGGGAACACGCTGGAGGCCACCTGGAAGTTCGCCCTCACGAACACCGTCTACGGACGCGCCGAGAGAGTCGACCGGGACCTGTACGAGCTTCTCAACAAGGAGCAGAGGCCCGATACCGTTCCGTCCCGCAGAACCGCCATCGACGCGCTCACCGTCGGGTACGCGCGCGACCTGCCCCTGCTGAGCGAGGCCGGGACTTCTCTCGGGGCCGGGATCACGTTCTACCGGTTCGACGACCGTCTCGACCCGGCTTACGGGGAACGGCCGATCTCGGCCCAGGTCTTCCTGCGCGTGGGGTTCGGATCCAGGGGGATGGAGCACCACCATCACTGAGGCCGTGGAGGCGCTTCTGGCGCGCTATTCCTGCGCCGCCGGGGGACGCTCCATGACAATCGGGCGAGAAAGATGGTGCTAGACTGAGCGTTCTTTGCGCGGGGGCGGCCGGATGAAGCCGAAGGGACTCAAGGGCATCGCCGTGCTCGGGGCCGGGAAGATCGGAGAAAGCCTGGTCGCGGGTCTCATCGATGCCGGTCTCGTGGAGCGCGACCAGGTGGTGGCGACCGCGCGGCATCAGGAGAGACTGGA
>WNGL01008594.1_pt1 | contig 11909 bp, 9 predicted proteins | sample 5400591 | NCBI WGS metagenome assembly WNGL01 (sample SAMN13153377, study PRJNA577476) | soil metagenome | isolation source: 80 cm soil or saprolite under Garry oak tree replicate 1 | place: USA:California | collected 2016-06-15
AGGCGCTGCAACGCCTGATCGCCAGGCTCCGCAACCGGGTCGAGACCTCGTTCAAGGAGATCACCGACCAGATGGACCTCGCCCGCCGCGGCGCGCACACCTTCGAAGGGCTCTTAACCAGGACCGCCGCCCCGCTCGCGGCCCACACCCTCCTGCTCACCCAGTTCACCGGCGCGGCATGAACAAGAATCCAACTCACATAACGCGCCTAAGCCCGCTCACGGCTGGAAGGTCACGTTGTTGACGTAATAAAACGGTGCCCCGGTGTTGTTGTTGCCGCCGAGAACCAGTTGCTCCCCGGGTCGGCGCCATGTGCAAAAGAAGGAGCCTGCGGCGCCCTCACACCGGTCGAAGCTCCATCCGTCGGCCGCGTGCCACGTCCGGGCGAAAAGCACGTTCACTGCCTGGGGCGTCGCTTCCTTGCCGGCACCTGCCCGGTCATTGCGAGTCCACGCCCGGAACATCTGGTCTGCCGCGGCCGGTCCGCCCTGGCTGCGAAGGTAGCCAGACACCAGGGCGTTCCACGTGAGCGGGCCGGCGATACCGTCAACGCCGAGCCCGATGTCTTCTTGAAAGAAGCGTATGGCGGTCTCGGTGCCCGCGCCCAGGATGCCATCGATCGCCAGCCAGCCGGTGCGAGAGTTAATCTGACTTTGCACCGCCTTGACAGCGTCGCCCGAGCTGCCTGCCGACACCTCGACGATTAAGAGCGGCCATGTCTGGTTACCGACGATGCCGTCGGCGCCGAGGCCGTGACCCGCCTGGAAGGCATGGACGGCGGCGCTGGTCTGGGGCCCGAAATCGCCGTCAACCACAAGGGCCGACCCGTGATCATTGAGCAGGTACTGCACGCTGCGGACGTTCTCGCCCGCCGATCCTTGCTGTTCGAGCGGCCAGTTCAGGGTCATGAGCTCCCACCCTCCCATCTCGGCCCCTCATCGTCGGATAAGGGACAAGTAATCCGATGGATGCAGTATGGGCGCGGCAGCATGTCAGTCAAGGTTCCTGGTGACGCCAGACCCGTCCGAGCCCAGCAATTGCCTGCTCGCCCTCCACGTCATCCTGTGCGGCAACGTAGCCGCCTGCGCCAGTCGCAGCGTCCAGCCAACCACCAGTCTGGAGACTGGGGTACAGCGGAGGCGCATCTTCCGACCGAGCCCCGGGCTGCTCGCCGAGCAAATGCCGACACAGCATCCCGGCCGCCACCGCTGCTACCCGGTCATCGTCGCTGAGCTTCGCCAAGCCCAGCCAGTTGAGCAGCTCAACTGCCGTTGAGTCGGCTTCGGCCCGGATTTCAGGGGTGACGGAGATGAGGGAGGCAGTTGCCCTGCCAGTCACCGGGGGCACCTTGTTCGTTTCGTAGCGGGGCGGCGCCGACCAGGTCCGCCGGCGCAGGCCACCGCGAGGCTACGCCGACGGCCGACCGCGGTTTCGTAGTCCCCTTCACCTCCCGTCTACCGGGTATTTCATGTGTGCCGCCCGCCGGCCACCTGGGTCGCCCTGTCGGACTGGCAAAGTGGGACGGTGCATGTGCACCCCAGTCCCGCTTGATGCCCTTACGCATCGGCTCGCTTGATCCTTGACGCACGCTGGGTCTTGTTTGACGGATCTTGTAGCACCTCGGTGGTTCGGCTCGGGGGGACGGCCGCACGAGGCCGGGTATGGCCGTGATGCGGAACGGGCTGGCTTGGATGGTCACGATGGCAGTCCTGCAGGCACGGGCCAAGCCGGCCTGGACTAATTTCGAGTTCAGGTCGCTGAGGGCCGCGTAGCCTTCGGGCGTCTGCCCGTGGCGTTCTCGGCCAGCGAGTCAGGCCCCTTTCAGTTGCGGATCATCTTTGACGGCAGCTCATCCGTGGCAAGAGGTGAGTACTGACACCGTGTTGTCGAGGTCGTTGGCCACGTAGATGGTGTTGGTCCTCGGGTTGGCCGCGACCCCGAGCGGATTGGTGCCCACGGGGATGGTGGCTACCACGGGCTCTGTCCGCGGCGGGCCCGGTGCCGGGGATGCGCGCGGACGCATGTGCTGCTGCCGGTGACCTGCCTGGCCGGCGGGCGGATGAGACCGGGGTGATCGGGACGGCGCTGGAGGCGAAGGCGGCCGGGTCGGGGCACCGGACGATCGCGGGGATGCTGGGCCGCCCGCCCTCCACGGTCCGGGGCTGGCTACGGGCGTTCGCGGCGCGGGCGGAGCAGGTCCGCTCGGTGTTCACCGCGCTGGCCGCGGGCCTGGTGACCGATCCGCCGCTGCCGGCCCCGGCAGGGTCGGCGGTGGGGGACGCGGTGGCCGCGGTCGCCGCTGCGGTCACCTCGGGGATGCTGCTGGCCCCGGCCTGGCCGGCGGGGGCGGTCAACACGAGCTGGCCCTGGGCAGGCGGCGGGTGAGCCGCGACCCTCGGTGATTGCTGGTTTTCACCGCGATCACCGAGGAGGTATCTGTGTCAGGAGCCGAGGAAGAACAGCGGCGGGCCGAGCGCGCGCACCGGGTGGCCCTGTTCCGCTACGAGCTGATCCGCGAGGCGGCCGACGCTGGCCTGTCCACCCGGCAGCGGGGGCCGGCTGGTACGGCAGCTGGCCGGCCGGGCGCATGCGGGGCCGTTCGGCCAGCCGGTGAGCGTGTCGCGGGCCACGATCAACCGGTGGATCCCGGATCCAGCGGTCCAGGCTGGGCCGCGACACGGTGACCGGCTCGCCGAACGGCCCGGCATGCGGGCGGGCGGCCAGCTCGCGGACCAGCCGCCCGCGCTGGTGGGTACTGAGCCCGGGATCGGCTGCTTCGCGGATGAGCGAGTACCGGAACAGCGCGACGGCACGGGCCCGCCCCGCGCGGCGGGCCTCTTCATCACCTGCGGCGGTCATGGGCAACCTCCAGAACAAAGGCAAAAGGGGGATTGATCTTGCTCCTGGCAACCCTGCCGGCCCGCTAGCCCGCCGCCTAGCCCGGACTGGTGTTGATCAGCTCCGGCGCCCACGACGGCGACAGCAGCCGCCCCGCGCTCACCGAGCTGGCCAGCTCACCCGGCGACAGGCTGACCAGCCGCCCCGCCCAGCGGCGCCCGGCCGCAGCAGTAGCCGCGGCGACCGCCGCCACCGCGTCCGGAGCCGCCGACCCCGCTGGCGCCAGCGGCGGCGGATCGGGGTCAAGAGCGCACAGCCACACGGTGAACACCCCGCGGACCAGCTCAGCGCGCGACGTGAACCGGGCCAGCCAGCCGCGCACCGTCGAAGCCGGGCAGCCCAGCCCGGCAGCTATCTTCCGGTGGCCCGCGCCCGCCGCGCTGGCCGCCAGCCCCGCCCAGATCACCGCCGCCGCATCAGCCCGGCGCAGCAGGCAGCTCACCGGCAGCAGCACATGCGTGACCCCGCAGCCGCCGCACCGCGACCGGCGGGGGCGCAGCCGCCAGCCGATCCCGCCCTGGCCACGGATGACCCGCTCGCGGGCAGGTCCCCACCCGGTCAGCCGGCCCGAGCACACCGGGCAGCGCAACCGCCCCGCCGCCAGCCGCCGCTCGACCACGCCCGCAACAAGGCCTACCGTGACCATCGGTGCCTCCGCGCACCCCGCGCGGCCCCTCCCGCCACCTCGGCCAAGAGAAAGACGGGAGGGCCGCCGCCTACCCGAACCTGATCACGGTGGCGTCGCACACGAAAAAAGGACAACCCCGCGGGGCTGCCCTCCCGGCCATCCTCACCACAAACGACGCTAGCCCGCCGCTACGTCCTCATTACCAAGGTCGCGGGACACCCACACGATCCGGTGCGGGGCGTCAATCTCCGTGACAGTGGAGGTGATGTCCAGGCCCGCGGTCTGCCAGCGGAACACCGATCCGGCCGCAAGCGGGCCGTCGGCCTGGGCGCCGTCAACGTCGGGCTGCCATGAGGGCCACGCGGCGACATCGGCCTGGATGTCCCAGATGGTCTCGACGGGGCGTGGATGAGGATCTCGTCACGGGTGATGACTGGCGCGGCGGTGTTGATGTCCATTGCGTCCTCCTCGGCAGGTCCGCCGTCACGGACCTGTTCATACCCCATCGCACGCTATGCCGCAGATCGGATGGACCGTGCCGATGCGGCGAGTCAGCTACCGCCCCGTGGCCACCCATCGCTGTGCTCGGATCGGAACCGGGGTGCCAGGTCGGTCTTGCCGGTGTCGGCAAGCAGTACCTCCAGTGACGGCACCGGCTTGGCCGCTTGCAGTGCCTGGTAGTACACGTAGCGGCCACATCGGAGCGTATGCCCATCTGGGCTCTTGATGTCGCGTGCCACGGCACAGCAACCCGAGCCGAGGATCGCCTCTGTGTCCACCCAGAAGACCGTTTCCGGGGTTTCTGCGATGAGGCCGCCGACGAAGACGATGTTTCCGGACAGAGCAATTCAAATGCGACATGGTGGCGAAGACGCCATTAGCCAAGCAGATCAAGTGAGACAAGATTGCGAAGCCGTCTCACCAAACCTGCCATCTGCGCTGGTCACGGCGTCAATCACAGAGCAGCTCGTTTGAGACAGGACACGTGCCATGGATGCATTGGAGGTCATAGGGCTTCGACGCCGTACCCGTCGAGCTCTCCGGGTTCGAAGCGACATAGTCCTGCGGTCCACCAGAATCGTCCGGCCGAGTTACCGTTCAGCTCGTATCGATGGTCGCCGTGAAAGGCGGCCCAGCCGCCGTCGGGCAGGTCTATGAGACGAGTAACGTGGCGCGACCTGTCAGGTCGAACAGGGGTAAGTGCGAAAGAGCCATTCCAGTGACCCGTCGCGATGATGGTGCCGTCACGGGAGAACAACGCAGATGTCACTCCGTCTGCTAGTGCCCCGACGGAGTCTCCGACTCTTACGACTTGGGGAGAAGGTTGGACGGCGATCTGATGGGCGAGGATCGAGCGCCCTCGTCGGGGTTGTGTGCGGGACAGAATAGTGATGTCTGTATGCCGGGCTGTGCCGTCGTCGCTGGCGGTGGCGATGCAAGTGCCGTCGGCTGAGTACGCAACCGCGTTTACGGGGCCAGTGTGCCCGGTAAGGATCGCCAGGCAGATGCCGGCGGCAGTGTCCCAGATCCGGGCGGTGCCGTCGGCACCAGCGGTGGCAATGTGGGTGCCGTCTGGGGAGAAGGCGACCCCCCTTACGGGACCGCTATGACCGGTGAGGGTGGCTAGCAAGGTCCGTGTGGCGGTGTCCCAGAGCTGGACGGTGCTGTCGTCGCTAGCGGTGGCAAGTCGTCTGCCATCGGGAGAGAACGCGAGCGCGTTTACTGGGTCGTTGTGGCCGGTAAAGATAGCCAGGCGGAGGCCGGTGACAATTTCCCAGATCCGAGTAGTCCCGTCAGCGCTGGCGATGGCGAGACGGGCGCCGTCTGGAGAAAATATGACCCGAGTCACCCGAAGAGTCTGGCCGGGAAATCTGGCCACGGTGGCGCCGGTGGCAATGTTCCGGAGCCGGATACTGCCGTGAATGTTGGTGATGGCGAGGCATCCGCCGTCTGGGGAAAGGGTGATCCCAGTTAGTTCGCGGGTACTGTCGGGGAAGCTGGCCACGGGGGTGCCGGTGGCGGTGTCCCAGACTCGGGCTGTACCACCGTTGCTGGCGGTGGCGAGACGGGTGCCGTCCGGAGAGAATGCGACCAGGGTCGCCAGACGGGCATGACTGGTGAGGGTGGCCAGAGGGTTGCCAGCGGCAGCTTTCCAGAGCTGGACATTGCCGTCGTCGCTGGCGGTGGCGAGACGGCTGCCATCGGGGGAGAACGTGACCGCTCGCACGGGGACGGCATGGCCGCTGAATCTGACTAGGGGAGTGGCGGTTGCGGTTGCGGTTGCGGTGTCCCAAAGCCGGATGGTGCCGTCTTTGCTGACGGTGGCGAGGCGAGTTCCGTCAGGGGAGAACGCGACTGCGTTCACCCGGTCGGTGTGGTCGGAGAATGCAGCCAGGGAGTTAGCGGTTGCGGTGTCCCAAAGCCGGATGGTGCCGTCTTTGCTGACGGTGGCGAGACGGCTTCCGTCAGGGGAAAACTCGACCGCGAGCACTGCGCTCGTATGCCCCGTGAGTCTGGCGAGAGAGGTGGCGGTTGCGGTGTTCCAAAGCCGGATCGTCTTGTCATTGCTGGCGGTGGCGAGGCGGGTGCCTTCAGGGGAGAACGCGACTGCATTCACCCGGTCGGTGTGGCCGGTGAGGGTAGCTAGGGAGGTGGTGGTGGCAATATCCCAAAGCCGGATCGTCTTGTCATTGCTGGCGGTGGCGAGGCGGGTGCCTTCAGGGGAGAACGCGACTGCATTCACCCGGTCGGTGTGGCCGGTAAGGGTAGCTAGGGAGGTGGTGGTGGCAATATCCCAAAGGTGGATCGTCTTGTCATTGCTGGCGGTGGCGAGGCGGGTGCCTTCAGGGGAGAACGCGACTGCATTCACCCGGTCGGTGTGGCCGGTGAGGGTAGTCAGCGGGGTGGCGGTGTCCGGGTCCCAGAGCGTGACGTGCTGACCGCTAGCGACAGCGAGCAAGTCGCCGAGTGAGGCCCAGGCCAGGGCGGTGGTGGCAGCGGCACCAGGATCTATTTGTAGCCGAGGAATTTCGTTCGGGATGGCCGCTCCCCATGCGTCGAGAATTACGCCCGGCGAGAGCCATGCGGCGGTGAGCCGGGCGCGCCGCCAAGTGGTCCCTGTTAGCGCAGCCCCGCTTAGGTCGGCGCCGATCAGTGACGCCCTGTCCAGGTGTGCTCCTGCGAGGTCCGCGTCGGCGAGAATGACCCGGTCCAGACGCGCGCCATCGAGCCGGGCGCCGGACAGGTTGGCGCCGGTGAGGTCGACGTCGGCCAGCCGTGCATCGGTTAGGTCGGCGCCGTGGAAGTCCGCGTCGGCCAAATCATCGTCTGGCGCGAATACCTGACCGCGGAGATCTTCCCCGGCAAAATCGGCCATGCGCACGCCAATGGCCAGGCCATGGGATTGGAATTCGCGCAGCAGAGCTCGCGCGTTTCGCTTGCGCCAGTCGCTCATCGGCGATCACCGGCGACCCTGGCGGCCCAAGCGGTGCCTTCCCGAGGAGCGAGGTCACGCAGGAAGCGGATCGTTAGCCCGGTGAGCTGCGCCTCGCCCAACAGCTCGTCGCCCTTTCCTGCGCCGAGCAGCGCGGCGATGCGCCGGGCAAGCAGGAATTCCCAGACGGACTGATGGGCGAATCGCCATCGGTGCTCGTCTACCTGGAGCAGGGTGCGGCCACCCATTTCTTGGGCTGCCTGGTCGAGCGTCAGCTTCAGTCTGGGCAGGTCGAGGACGTCACGGGCTGCATGTTGCAGCGTATCCTCGGTGACGTCGCGCTCCCCGGCCAGCCATAGCTTTAGGGCGAGGTCTTCAAGCAGTTCCTGGCGATGCGCTGCCGACACGGTCCCTGGAGCGTCCGGGGGGGCCTTGGCAGTCTCCCCGCTCAACCACCGATCGACCAGCTTCTGGTACAAGTCTGCGGCCGTCACTGTGCCTTGCCCGGCAGCCCTTTGCAGCGTTTCGAGTGAGAGATCCTCAACCATGAAAGACAGCATGCGGGGCGTCGTCGCTAGCTCCGGTAGATTGTCCACATCGCCAAGGGCCTGCATCCATGTCCCGGCGAGCCCGCCTGGGTCGGGCTCATCCCTAAGCTCGTACCACCGGGTAAGAAAGGCCCGTTGCTGCCCCTCGTCGAAGGGCTCAAGCTGGTAAACACGGCCCTGATGAACGGTACGCAGGCTATCGAATAGCTTGCTCGTCACTTCGTCGGTACTACGGAAATGGCTCGGACGGGTGGTGAGCACCACTTTTGCCCGGCCGCGCAGCGCCTCGATGAATGTCCGCAATTGTGCAGCGGCGTTCGCGTAGCCGACCCGGACTGCGAACTCGTCATAGCCGTCGACGAGCAGCGCCAGCGTCCCAGCCTCCAGGCTGTACCGGAATCGGTCGACATGGAAGGCAGCGCGGCTCGGCAGCAGTGTCGCCGACACCATCTCATCGATTGTTTGCCGCTTATCCCGGTCGCGCAGGTAGACGATAATTGGTGTGATGCCAGCCCGCTCATTACCGAGCATCTCGTAGGCCAGGCGACGGACCAGAAAAGACTTCCCGAAGCCCGCGTCGCCTAGCACCAACACGAACTGGCCATCCTCGTCCATGATCCTGCCGTAAACCTCGCGGAGCAGATCGTCGCGCACCTCGCTGCCGGCGCGGCCGAACCGGTCGATGTCGCGGAATCGCTGCGGCTGGTAAAGCGCCTGTGGATAAAGCGTGTCCGCTCCGAGCTCAGCGCGCAGCCAGCCCCGGTAGGCGCCCGGTTCCAGCAGGTCGTTGTACTCCGTCCACGTCTTGACGCGCACGCCCTCATTGCGGGAGAGCGCGCGCAGTGCGGGATCGTCCGGCCCGTGGTGAACCACCACCAGATCGACGGCGCGCCCTCGCCGCAGTGGCGAGAAGACCCGCTCCTCTAGGTCGGCGATGGTCGCCGCATCGGCCGGCCCGTCCACGATTCCGACGCACCGCAGCGGTGCCTTCGGCTGGAACGCGATCAGGTAATCGAGCCGAGCCCGGCCGCCCATGCTACGCCGCTCGATCGTGGCCTGCTCGCCCAGGTCACGGCGGGTCACCATTTCGACCTGGGCCGCAAAGTCATCCGCTGACCGACTTGGATTGTGCCTCGTAATGGGGTGGGTGGCTGCAGCACGTGCACCGCCTCCGGGTCGGCGACGGCCAGGTCTCCGTCCTGGCCTGGCGAAGCTGATCCGTATGCGTGCATCGTTGCCACTGTCGCTTGCGCGGGTATCAGCAATCCATCGGCGATGGCCGTCCCACTGCCGGGCCCACCGGGTCAGCTGGCCGGACTGAATGTTCAGCACTTGATATTGGTTAGGCACATCCCCCGGGCGCCAATCAGCGGCAACCGCAGCCGAACCTGTCGCGAGCACCAGCGTGCCATCCGCGAGCCGGTCTTCCTTGCCCTCGTGCGTGTGCCCGTGCAACAGCAGATCCAGGTGACCGCCGAGGATGGTGGTGAGGTCGTCTTCGTCGCGCAAGTTCTCATTGTCCGCTTGCGCCTTTCGCCGTGCGTTGTGGTGGAGCACGCCGATCCGCAGCATGTCCCCGCCCGTTCCAAGCTGCTCGGCAAACCAGCGCAGCTGATCACGGCCGCACCAGCCATAGTGATCCTGCTCGTGGTGGCTTTCCATGATGGTCGAGTTCATTGCGGCTACCACCAGGGGCAGGTCGCTAAAGCGATGCAGCCGGTATGGCTGTTCTTCAGTGAACGCCATTGGGCCGTGCAGTCGGGTCACGAAGTCCTGGTAATGCCGCCACTTCTTTGCATAGGGAACCTGCGGCTCTGACTCATCCGCCTCGCATTCCGCAAAATACGATGTGCTTAGGGCCCAGTTGACATCATGGTTGCCCGGTACCACCACCACCCTGTCGAACTCGAGGCCGAGGGACTGGCAGATATGCTTAGTAAAGGAAAGCGCTTGCTCATACTCCGAGCGCAGGCCCCGTTCAGCGATGTCACCCGACAAGATCATCATGTCGATGGCCGGGATGCCGTCTTCGACCAACCCGACGACATCGCGAATCAGATGTCCGGCCAGGGAATCGGAGGGCTCGAAACGGTGATAACGCCCAAACTGCATATCAGAGACATGGAGCACCGTTACGCTTAAGTCACTCTTTGCCCGCTGCACAGCGTCTGATTCTACGGTGAGCGCCTGCCCGATACGTCACTGAGGCAGTGGAACGGTCAGACTGGGGCGCTCGCCGAGCCTCGCCGGCAGGTGGAGGACCGGACCGTGGAGGGCCATCACCTTGTACCTCCGCGGACCAAGAGATGGACCGCATGTCTGCTAGTGGCGGCCGAACGCGCGAGTATCAGATCGCCGCCTGACAGCCCCCCCTTGCTGTTACGGGAAGATGCAGTTCACCACCTGATCGCGTATTCGAGCCCAGCAACTGGGCCGGTCATGGCTTGGTACCCAGGCCTGCCATAGGGCCGGCTGGCAGGTCAGCGCGCCGGGCTTGCCGAGGTGCTCGCCCAGCTCGACAAGCGTAGGAATCGAGCCGGTCGCGCGAGAGGCGACCGCTGGCAAGGACCTGGATCACGTAGGAGCGTTGCCAGGGTTAGCAGAAATGTTTGGTAATACTCGCCGACGGCGGTGCCGCAGACATGGACGTCGTGGAGCCCGGCGGCCCGCAGCAGGCGGGCGGCCAGCCGGCCTGCTGCGGAGTCCTTGTCGGCTCGCGTGTAAACGTCGAGCAACTCACCGCGCAGCAGCTCCCACGCCGGCTGCGGCGGATCGCAGACCCAGCTTGGAGCTGTCGGGCTCTTGCAGCGCGACGATATCGCCCGACCGCGCCAGCCGCATCATCTCCGCGACGACAGCCCCTGGATTGGTGACATTGAGCAGCGTTCGCTCGTGAACCAGGTCGAACGAGTTCGCCGACAACTTGGTGTCGGTCGCGTCGGCCGCCACTATCTCGATCGCCCGCCCATGCTGAGCGGTCAGCTGTTGGACCACGGCCAGCAACCGCGGCACAAGGTCGAGGCCGACCACCGCCCGCCCTCGCCCACCCGCGAGCACAGCTGAGGTAAGATGCCAAGCGTTCCGCAACCGACATCGATCGCGCTCGCCCCCCGGGGCAGGCCGATTCGTCGAGCAGCTCCTGGGCCTCGGGCGCGTACACCTCCGCCTGCACTAGCAGGTACTCCACCTCGGCCGGACTCTCGTCCAGCCAGTAGCGCTCTGCTGTCACAATCGCTCCTTCCCGGCGGTGCCGAATACCGGTCCAAGAGAGTCCAACTGAGTCTCACTGTGTCCCATTCTTCGTCGCACCCCGTTCACCACCGATCCGGGCAACCTGCTGCGACGGCGTTCACGGCCGCCCGCTGCCGCAACCCGCCTGAAACGGTCACACCTTAGAAATCCGGTTTGCGCGCCCTTCTTTCACGTTCCGTAATAGATTCCTGGCGAATCCTGTGCCGCTCGAAAATTCGATTGCGTGGCTGACCTGTGCCTTCGCCAGCAGCCATGGAGCGGTGGTGGTTGGCTGGCCGGGTGCTGCTAAAGATCGTCTACCTGCTGGTTCGCCGGATACTTGGCCTGGCTGTGCTGCTATTCCGCAAGGACATGGCGAAGGATGCTGAGCTGCTGGTGGTGCGGCACGAGAACGCGGTCCTGCGCCGGCACGCCGGCCGGATCCGGTACGAGCCAGCGGACCGGGTGTGGCTCGCCGCGCTGGCACGGCTGCTCCCCCGCAGGTGCTGGACCGAAATCTTCCCCATCACGCCCGCGACGCTGCTGGCCTGGCACCGCAGGCTGACCGCGGGCAAGTACGACACGAGCAACAGCCGCAAGCCCGGCCGCCCGCCGACGGTCCCGGGCGTCGCCCGCCTTGCCGTTCGCCTGGCGAAGGAGAATCCGCTCTGGGGATATCGCCGCATCCACGGCGAACTGGCAAAACTCGGCATCGCCGTGGCGCCGTCCACCGTGTGGGAGCTCCTGCATGTCGCGGGCATCGATCCGGCGCCGCGCCGCGCGGGCCCGACGTGGCGGCAGTTCCTCCACGCGCAGGCCGCCGGGATCCTCGCGGTGGACTTCCCGCATGTGGACACCGTGCTGCTGAAAAGACTCTACGTCCTGGTGTTTATCGAGCACGGCACCCGCCGGATGCATCTGGGCGGCGTCACCGCGAACCCCACGGGCGAGTAGACGGTGCAGCAGGCCCGCAACCTCGCTATGAGCCTCGGCGAGGGGTTCGAGGACATCAAGTTCCTGCTCCGCGACCGCGGGTCGAACTTCACCGCCTCGTTCGACGCCGTCTTCCAGGCTGCCGGCGCCCGGATCCTGCGCGCCGCGGTCCAGGCACCGCGGATGAACGCGACCTGCGAACGCCTTGTCGGCACCCTGCGCCGTGAACTCCTGGACC
>WNGL01008598.1_pt1 | contig 11904 bp, 9 predicted proteins | sample 5400591 | NCBI WGS metagenome assembly WNGL01 (sample SAMN13153377, study PRJNA577476) | soil metagenome | isolation source: 80 cm soil or saprolite under Garry oak tree replicate 1 | place: USA:California | collected 2016-06-15
CTCGCCGAGTTGCAACCTCTGCTAGGCATGACCGCGCTGGCTGGTGCTGTGCAGACGCAGGGACAGGTCAGTGGCACGTGGCCGGCCCTCAGTGGGCGTGGCACGATTGATGGCCGTGACCTGCACTATCAAGAGCATGCCATCAACTCTCTGCACCTGACCTACGACGGTTCCCAACTCGGCAGTCAGCCGCAGCTCACAGCGCAACTGCAGGTACGCCGTGCCCAGGTAGGGACCCTGCCAGTCGAGCAGGTCGCTCTGGACGTCACCTATCAAGGGGCCGAGGGACAGGTACAGTTTGCCACTGAGGTGGTCCAGTCCGCCCAGAGCGGCGGGCGGGCCCGCGGGACACTGACACGGGATGCGACGGGCCAGCAGGTAGTCCTCGAAGAATTCCAAGTCCGGCTGCCTAATCGTACCTGGCAGGCTGCAGCCCCGCTCCAGGCCGCCTTTGGGCCACAACGACTTGACCTCACACGCATACACCTGGTGCATGACGATGAGTCCATTGCACTCTCCGGCGCGGTGCATGGCGAGGAGTTGCAGGACATCCAGTTGCACGCGACGCAGATTGATCTGTCGTATCTGCAACAGCTTTTACATCTCCCAGCCGTCATAGGTGGCCGCGCCACGTTCCAGATGCAGCTTGCCGGCACGCGTGCCGAGCCGCATTTCGAGAGTGAGCTGAGCGTGCAGCCGGCCGCATCACAGCGGCTTCCTTTCACGCAGTTCTATAACAGGCTGACCTACGCGCAGCGCCAATTGCAGAGTGTAGGGCGTCTGCACCAGGGAACCCGTGAAAGCGTCGCGCTGGATGTACGCCTCCCCATCGACCTGGCGCTCACTGCCGTGCCCTTGACGCAGCGGCTGCTGGAGGCACCTCTCGCGGTCCACATGCGCCTCCAGGAACCGGATCTGGCGATTGTGCATCAATGGCAGCCGGCTACGCCACGGTTGGCTGGCACACTGCAAGGCAGCGTCGACCTCCAGGGTACGTACACCGCGCTTACCCTCGATGTCAATGCGCAACTGCAACAGCTTGGGATCGAGGGAATGGCCGCGCAGATACGTGCCCCCCTACACCTGCACGGCAGGTTTATCACGGCGCCCTCGATGGCCGAACTGGTGCAGGCCATCGAGCAACGTCAGATAAATCCACAAATGCCCGATCTGACGCTGCAGATTCCCACCGTGCGCGGACTCTGGCTCGGCCACGGCACTCCAGGAGAGCCATGGCAGGTAGAAAATTTCCTGTTACAAGCCATGGGGCAGTGGACTGCCGATGGTCCGCAGGCCACCCTGCAGGACCTGCACCTGCAAGTTAGTGGCTTTGGCATGCCGCGCACCGAGGTGCAACTCGCCGCGCAGTGGACCCCATCTCGTGTAGAGCTGACGCGCCTGCACGTGCGCCAACCACAGTCCGAGCTACGCGCCCAGGGCCATGTCACCCTGCCCGAGCAGCAGGTACAGTTCCGTCTCGACATTCCACGCCTGCATCTGGCCAGCCTTCCCCTGTCTCTACCGCCTACGCTCCCCCCGGTGCTGCAGGGCACCCTCACCGCGCGCGGCCACGTCCAAGCGCCCGAGGTCGAAGCGCTCCTACAATACGCCGGGGCGCAGATCCACGCGGACCTGTCGGCGCAGCTTCAAGAGCCTCTGCCACGCTACCGCGCCGCGCTACGCATTGACGGCCTGGCCCTCGCCCAGGTGCTGCCGCAAGCGCAAGGGGCTCTGCAGGCCAGGCTGCAGCTCCAGGGGAAGGGATGGACTGGGGAACGACGTCAGAGCACGCTCGACGCCACGGTAGAGACGACGGGGTTCAATCTGGCTCCTGGCCTGACCGCCCGCCTGCGCGCCACCCTCAGCGGCACAGCGCTGCAACTCGAGCAATTGCAGGTGCGCAGTACTGTAGCGGAATTGACCGCCAACGGTACGCTTTCGACCTCCAGCAAGGCCGCCTTACAATATCGCTTGACCCTGGGCGATCTGGCCCCACTCCAGCCCCTCCTGGGCGTGCCCCTGCAAGCCAGTGGGGGCCTCAGCGGCGAGATGCAGGGCCCGCTCACCGCCCTGCGCGCGCGTGGTACGCTCCAGCTCGGCGCCTGGCGTGTGGCAGATTTTAGCGGCCAACGCCTGCAGGCCACGTTCACGGCTGCCCAGATTCCCGCCGCACCACAGGCCACACTACGGGCCCAGGTGGTCAAGGTCCAGGGAGCGACGCTGGCGCCGAGTTCCCTAAGCGTGGAAGGGATGTATGCCGCTCAACAAGGCACCTTCACCGTGGCCGTGACCGAGGGCCCCTACCAGCGCAGCCAACTGGCGGGCAATGTGAGCCTGGCCGCAGGGCAGCGCCTGACCTTGAAGACGCTGCGCCTGCAACATCAGGAGCTGGTGTGGGAGAATGCCGCCCCTGTCGAGATCGGGCGCAGTCCTAAAGGCGTCCTCCAGCTCCAACGTCTCGACTTGCGCAGTGGAGCGCAGGCGGTCCGCCTGCAGGGCACGCTTGATCCTCAGGGTGTCGTACAGGGCGAGGTGCAGGTGCAGCAGTTGCAACTACGGCCTACGGTGCAGGTCTTCGCTCCTGATCTTGCTGTGCCAGACGGACATCTGGACCTGGCGCTGACCCTGGCTGGCACCCTGCAGCGGCCGCAGGGGCAAGGCCGGCTCTCGCTGACCGCCATACAGTGGCAAAAGCGACAGCTCGGCGACATTCAGGCCACCGTCGGGCTCAGCGGTACGACTTTACAGACAGAGGTGCACTGGCAGGTCCAGGAGCGCCCACTCCTCCAGGTGCGCAGCACGATGCGGCTGGATGCCGCCCGTGCGCTCGACGTGCAGGTCCAGGCGCCTATGCTCAACCTGGACATGCTGGGGCCTCTCAGTCCGGCCGTGCAGCAAATCGCTGGCCTGCTCACGCTTGACCTGCACCTGACGGGCACGCTGCAACAGCCGCAAGTGCGTGGGGAACTGCTCCTGCGCGACGGTGGGCTGCAACTGGCCACCACCGGTGAGCGCTATAAGGATATCCAGGTGCACCTCATCTTTGCTGGTGACCGTGTCACCATCGAACAGCTACATCTGGCGTCGCGCAGTGGACCCCTGCAGGTGACGGGATGGTTCGAGCATGCCAACCTGGCCCTGCGCCAGGTCGATATTGCGGTGTCGGCGCGCAACTTCACCGCCATGCATACGTCCGCTGTCGAGGCCGCGGTGTCCGCGGATATCACTGCCCGCGGCACGCTGCAAGCGGTGACGGTCGCCGGGAATGTTACAGTGCCACACGCGCGCCTGCGCCTGGAACAAATTCCTGGGAGCGGGCCGAAAGTCGTCCAGCCCTGGGAGCTCACCATTGCCGGCGTCTACGGTCCTGGTCCCAAAGCCCTCGGTACTGGCAAGGGACCGGCCGCGGTGCCCACCTCGCAGGACTTCCCACTACCCTTCGTGCGCGCCGATATCCAGGTGGACATTCCCCGCAATGTCTGGCTCCAGGGTCCGAGTACAGCCATAGAGCTGAGCGGCAACATGCGTGTAACCAAAGACCTCCGCGCCCCTTTTATCCTGAGCGGCAGCATTGAAACAGTGCGCGGCTATGCCAGTTATTACGGTAAGAGATTTACTGTGGAAAGTGGGCACGTGACCTTTACTGGGACCCCGGAGATCAATCCGATTCTGGATGTCACGGTCGCCCAGAGAGTCTCCGAGTATCTCGTATCCATCCACGTCACCGGCCGCGCGCAGCAGCCGACGATTGCCTTCAGCAGCACGCCTGAGCTGCCACAAGCCGATATTATCTCCTTGCTGGTGCTGGGCAAAACCACCGATCGCCTGACGAAAAGCGAGCGCAACTCACTTGGTGACACGGCCCAGCAGCTCGCCGGGGGGGTCATTGCTGGCGAGTTGGAAAAAACCCTCGGCAAGACGCTCGGGCTTGATACCATCGAAATCAGCCCCGGCGGGCAGTTGGGGAGCGGCAGCTTCAAGGTCGGACGCTATGTGACGCAGGATCTCTTTCTGTCCTTGGGGCGCGAGGCCGGGCAGGATAGCGGCACCAACGGCGGCACCAGCGTTGGGCTCGAATACAGCCTGAACCGCCGTATGAAAGTGCGGGGCAGTAGCAGCGATCGGGGTGAAACCGCTGCGGACTTCCTCTGGCGCCTCGATTACTGAAGGGGGGTGTCGAGAGCGCGCGAAGCGTGCGGCGCTTTTCCACAGGTTTTGCTGGTGTTCTACGGTGTTCTATAGTGTTCCCGGATCAAAAAGTGTGTTTGTTTTAGTAAATTCAATAGGATAACGAAAATGAAAGGTGACTGATTCAGCGTATAGGGTGACTAATTCAGCGCCAGGCCGGGCTGCTAAAGCCGTCCATGGTCAAAGTGGGCAAAATCGTCACGCTGGACCAGTGCTTAATTCGCAAACAGCTCGGCCGCATGCCGGCGATGGAACAGCAGCAGCTCATCCACATTGCCATGACCATCTTTGGTGCGGGAGACCGTCCGGATGGTGACGCGTGCGTTTTTTCTCTTGAGGGTCGAGAAGTGTCGCTGTTGGAAGCCCCCGTCATCCTGTTTGCAAGTCGCTTCAGCTACCGTGCGGGACGGTAGGTAATGCTGGGAGCCTTCTGCATAGCGGCCACCCACTGCGCGCCGCTCAACAGCGGCGTCGTCTTGGCTACCTTGATGGCGCCGCCGGCCGCGATGGCGAGGGCAACCGCCGCCATCGTGGTGTCATCTGCGGCCTCCACGATCACGGCGACGTCGTACTCTCCGAAGGAGTACCCGCCGGCGACGATCTTGACGCCAGCGGACTCGGTCAGTTGCTTGCCCACGACCTCCAAGCGGTCCTGGGGGTTCTTCATCTGCGCCGCCAGCGACTCGGGGGTATAGGCGAGCTGATACAAGTATTGTGGCATCGTAGACCTCCCCTGGTTGATTATCGTTCCGCGTCGCTGACTATACTGCGGAACGGGTCACGCGGCAACCGGGGTCTGCGTCATGCGTGATCTTTTCTCTTTGAGCCGGTTGATCTTCATCTCCTCGAGTTGACGCGCGCTGCCAATCCTCTACACTGGATGCAGTATCACAGAAAAAAGGCTTTAGCCCGTGGAAGCGTCGGGGATTTATCCCCGGACGAGGAAACGCTTTCCAGGCTTTAGCCGACGTTGATGTGTGATGTTCGTGTGTGATATAACGTTCTCTATGAACCTCATACGAACGCTTGTCTGTAAACTTACTCCCACGAGAGAACAAAGCGCCGAACTGGACGCAACGCTTGTGGCCTTTGCCGATGCCTGCAACTACATTGCGGACGTGGCACGGCAGATCCATTCGAGCAATAAAGTCAAGGTGCAGCATGCCTGCTACACTGATGTGCGGAGCCGCTTTGGCTTGTCGGCGAACCTGGCCATACGGGCTATTGCACGTGTCTGTGCTGCCCTGAAGGTCAAGAGCAAAGCCCACTCGACGTTTGAGCCAACCTCGATGGACTACGATCAGCGCATCTTCAGCTTTCGTGAGTGGGACTGGACGTTTAGCCTGACGCTCTTGCACAGTCGAGCACGGCTTGAGACCGCCCTGGGCGACTACCAGAAGGGACGGCTGCAAGGCCAGACACCCACCAGTGCGACGCTGGTGAAGCGACGTGATGGCACGTGCTTCTTGCATGTCCAGCTCACATGCTCAGCTCCTGCATCCTCCACACCCACCGGCACGCTGGGGGTCGATCTGGGCAGACGCCGTGTGGCGGTGGATTCCGATGCGAAGCCCTACGAAGCCACGGAGGTCAACCGCCTCCGTGCGCACTACCCCACAGTCCGGCGCTCGCTCCAACGCAAAGGCACCAAGGAAGCCAAACGGCTTCTGAAACAGCTCTCTGGCAGGGAACGGCGCCATATGCGAGCGATCAACCACACGATCAGTAAGCAACTCGTCGAGACGGCACAGACCACGCAGCGGCAACTTGCCCTGGAAGATTTGACGGGCATCAGACAACGGACGAAGGTCCGCAAGCCGCAACGGTATGGCCACCACAGTTGGAGTTTCTACCAACTGCGGCAGTTTGTGGCCTATAAAGCCCAGGCTACGGGCGTGTCTCTCGTGCTGGTCGATCCAGCCTATACCTCAAAAACCTGCCATCTGTGTGGGCAACGTGGTCATCGCTCTGCGCTCAAATTTTCCTGTACACGCTGCAACGGGGTCATGGATGCTGATTGGAATGCCGCCATGAACATCGCTGCAGCCGGAGCCGCTGTAACCCGGCTTGAAGACGCCCCGTTAGGGAGTGTCAAAGCTGCGGCACTTTAGTGCCAGCAGTACGTTACTAACTGCATTTGTATGCCAAACACACCAACGTATATCCTCTACCACGGCAGAGGCACGGGTAAGGACAAGGCCGGTAAGAAGATCTGGACGCGCATCGGCGCGGTCTGGTCCAACAAGAGCGGCAAAGGGTTTACCCTCACGTGGGACTATCTCCCCCTTGGAGATGGCCTTACCGTGATGCTCCCGTTTGACAAGGACAATGGAGAGGTTGCACCTCCCGAGGTATAGCACGAGCTGTGTACAGCAGACCCGCCTGAAGAGGCGGGTTTGCTCTATCACTTGTGCATCGAATTGCACCTTGCAGTACATTTCCTCCCCTGCTCAGTCCTGGAAACTTCTTGTCTTTCCGTACCTATGGTATACTCGAATTGCATCTTAGAGTTATAAGGTGCAATACATGCTCTTCTATTATCGTATCTACTCACCATCCTGAAACGTCTAGTTCATCACTGATGAACGTCAGCGCTTTTTTTAAGCCGAGCAAGAAGGGCAGTCTACGTCAATAAGCCATTTTTTCACTCAACGTTTTCAGAAGCTTGAGCAGAGAGTTGTTATTCTCTTTCCATACTTGCTCTTTTGTGGTATTCTCTAATCTCTGTCCTACGAAACCATAAGACATGTCTTGTGCTTCCTAGGCTCTCTCGCCCCTTCTCCTGCGTATGGCTCTTGCATTGTGCTTCTGCATACTGTTCGGATGACCTGGCGATTGTGTGTCCCCTTTCCCATAGGGAACTTTCCATGAATATTTATGTTGGCAATCTGGCGTTTAACACCACCGACCGTGACCTTCGCCAGCTCTTCGAGCCGTATGGCGTGGTGGACGAGATCCGAGTGATCACGGATCGCGACACCGGCCGCTCCAAAGGCTTTGGTTTTGTCGAGATGCCCGATGGCACCGCCGCCAGAACCGCCATTGCCAAGCTCCAGGGCCAGGCGATGGAGGGCCGGACCCTGACAGTCAATGAGGCCAAGCCGCGTGAACCGCGCCGTGAGCCCCGTCAGGCGCGCTGGTAAACGACTCGGCGGTATACCTGTGAGCGCCCCCCGCTCGCACAACGGCTACCCCATGGGATGGCCGTTGTGGCATGTTCCCCACTGTATCCTGTCACCTGGAGGAAGAGCCCATGATATACGAAGTCCGTACCTATACCTTGCGCCCCGGCGGGGCCGTGGCTGAATTTGAAGAGCGCTTTGCGAAGCGGCTGCCCCTGCGGGAGAAACACTCCAAGTTAGGAGCCTTCTGGCACACCGAGTTCGGGCCGCTTAATCAGGTGATCCACGTCTATCCCTACGACGACCTGCAACAGCGGGCGGCCGTCCGCGCCGCGCTCGCCCAAGACACCGCGCGGCAGCAGCTCCCCGGCGGGGGGGACCTCATTGTGGCGCAGGAGTCCGAGATCATGCAGCCGGCGCCGTTTATGCACCCCCTGGGTAGCCGGGACTACGGCACCGGCAACGTGTATGAGATGCGGACCTACACCTACGCCCCGGGCGACATCCCAAAAGTGCTGGAGGGGTGGAGTAAAGCCATTGAGGCGCGGGAGAAGTTTTCGCCCCTGGCGGCCTGCTGGACGAGCGAGATCGGCGGGCTGAACAAATTCGTCCACACCTGGGTGTACAAGGATCTCACCGAGCGCACCCGCGTCCGGGAGGCATCCCGCCAGGCCGGTGGCGCGTGGCCGCCCCAGACCGGGGTGCGGCCGATCCGGCAGGACAACAAGCTGCTGGTCCCGGCGGCCTTCTCCCCCGTGCGGTAGTCGTCCCGCGTGACGCTCCCACCGCGGTCCTCCTGGGCGGGCCTGGCCCGTGGGTCAGACGTCCCGCCCAGGCGGCCTGTGGCGCCAAACCTCGTCAGAGCCCCGGCCATCGCGCCAGCGGATAGGAATTCCAAACGGCATTTTACGCTGGCGCGTCGGAGTGCGCCCCCTGGCGCCCCCGAGCGCCCCCCGCTAGCAGCCCCACCTCGCCCACGGCTCCTCCTGCGCCCCCCCGCACCGCGTGGCGGATCTGTCCGCGTGTAACTGTTTGCAGTTTGTTTCAGATGGAAAGCGTGCAAGTCTCCCTCTACCAAAATGAGACAAAAATACTTTATGTCTCTCAGTAGTCTCTCATTTTGAGAGAATTATTCCTGTTTTGCCCCTTCTCTCCTTCGTCTTCCTTCCAGCTCGCTTCTCGTAAAGCACTTTTTATGGCGCTACGCCTAGGGGTAAGCGTTCCTGGCACAGACATTGCACCTACAGGAGATTGTTGAACCGACTATGTAAGGAACAGAATGATCCTAAGGTAAAGCGTTACTCCGACAGATATAGAAATTGAGGATGCTGCGACTCGCTAGGCTGCGCGAGCCGCACGCGAAGGGAGATGGCCATGGGGACCGATATCTTTGAGAAGATTGATGTCCATTTGCAGAATCACCGTATGGGCACCTGGACGGGAACCTTTCGAGACTATCTGGGCATGGTGATGAAGCAGCCGTCGCTGGCGCAGCGGGCGCACGCCCGGCTGTATAACATGATCAAACGCACGGGTCTGCAGGTCGATGACGAGGGGAAAGAACACTACGCCTTCTTTGAGCAAGACCTGTTTGGGATTGACGAACCCCTGGCGCGGGTAGTGGAATATTTTAAAGCGGCGGCTATGGGGTCTGACGTTGGGAGGCGCATATTGCTCCTCTACGGCCCACCCTCGTCGGGGAAAAGCCAGCTCGTCATTCTGCTCAAGCGCGGGCTCGAGGTGTATACGCAGACCGATGAAGGTGCCATATACGCGATCGCGGACTGCCCGCAGCACGAAGAGCCCCTGAATCTCATGCCTCATCCCCTGCGCCAGGATTTTCAGGCCGAAACGGGTATTCATATCGAGGGTGAGCTGTGCCCGCTGTGCGCCGTGCATCTGCGCGAACAATACCAGGGCGACATTTATCGCGTGCCAGTCAAGCGGCTCTTTTTCTCGGAAAAAGAACGCATGGGCATTGGCACGTTCGTACCTTCCGACCCCAAATCCCAGGACATTTCGGAGCTCGTCGGCAGCATCGACCTGTCCACCGTCGGGGACTACGGGGCGGAGTCGGATCCCCGTGCCTACCGCTTTGATGGCGAGCTCAACGTGGCGAACCGTGGCCTGATGGAGTTCATCGAAATGCTCAAGGCCGACGAACGCTTTCTCTACGTGCTGCTGACGCTATCCCAGGAAAAGAACATTAAGACCGGACGCTTTCCGCTCATCTATGCCGATGAATGCGTCATTTCCCATACCAACGAAACCGAATTCAACGAGTTTCTGGGCAATAAAAAGTCCGAAGCGCTGCACGACCGCATGATCATGGTGCGTATTCCTTACAACCTGAAGGTGTCCCAAGAGGAGCGCATCTATCAAAAGCTGCTGCGTGCCACCAGCCTCGAGGGCGTGCACATTGCGCCCCATACGCTGCGCGTGGCGGCGATCTTTGCCGTCCTGTCACGTCTCGAAGAGCCCAAAATAAGCGGCCTGACCCTCCTCAAGAAACTCAAACTCTACGATGGCGAAGACGTCGATGGCTTCCGCCAAAAGGACGTCAAGCAGATCAAGGAGCAGACCGAACGTGAGGGCATGGATGGGATTTCGCCGCGCTTTATTATCAACCGGGTATCCGCCTCGTTGATCAAGCCGGACACGCGCTGCATCAACCCGATCGATGTGCTGCGGGCGCTCAAGGACGGTATTGAGCAGCAGAGCCAGTTCAAAAAAGCCGATCGCGAGCGCTATGCCAATCTGATTGCCGATGCACGGCGAGAGTACGACGGGATTGCCCGGACCGATGTGCAGAAAGCGTTCTTTGTCTCCTTTGAAAAAGAAGCGCTGACGCTACTCGACAATTACCTGGACAATGTCGAGGCATACCTGGATCAGACGAAGCTGATCGATCCAATTACGGGCGAAGAAGTCCCACCCAACGAAAAACTCCTGCGCTCTATTGAGGAAAAGGTCCAGGTGCCCGAGCATGGCAAGGACAGCTTTCGCAACGAGATTTTCCGCAAGGTGGCGATGGCGAACCGACACGGTGAGAAGTTCGACTACACGACACACGAGAAGCTCAAAGAGGCCATTGAGAAGCAGCTCTTTGAGGAGCGGCGCGACACCATCAAGCTGACCATTGCGTCGCGCAGCCCAGATACCGAACAACTGCGGAAGCTCAACGAAGTCATCGAGACGCTGGTGACGCGCGAGGGCTATTGCGCGGAGTGCGCCAACGAGCTCCTCAAGTACGTCAGCAGCCTGCTGGCGCGGGAGAAGTAGTATGGTACAGGGCAACGAGTTTCGAAGGAGTGGTCGCGAACTCCCCTGGGAGCTGCGCCGCCGGGGGCTCAAGGATAGCCTGCGGCACGACCAGCGGGTGAAAGAGGCTATCCGTAAGAATCTGCGCGAGCTGATTGCCGAAGAGGCGATTATCACCTCGGATGGCACGAAACGGGTGAAGATCCCGCTGCGTTATCTGGATCAGTATCGCTTTAAGTATGGTCAGCCGCCCCAGGGTGTCGGTCAAGGTGAGGGGCAGCCGGGCGATGTGCTCGGCCAGCGCGGCAGCAATGGCAACGGCCCCGGCGATGGTCAACCGGGGGACCAGCCGGGCGAGCATACCTATGAAGTCGAGGTCCCACTGGCAGAGCTGGCGCAGATGATGCTCGAAGATCTGGCGCTGCCCTGGTTGGAAGAAAAGCCTGAGCGCCAGATTACCACCACGAGTCATCGCTTCACAGATGTGCGGCGCACCGGCTCACTGGCCAATCTCGACAAACGCCGCACGCTGCTGGAGAACATCAAGCGCAATGCGGCGCGTGGCGCCCCGGCAGTGGGTCACTTCCACGACGCTGACTTGCGCTATAAGGTCTGGGACACCTACGAGCAGCACCAGGCCAGTGCGGCTGTCTATATGCTCATGGACGTCAGCGGTTCCATGACCACGAGCAAAAAGTACATCGCCAAAAGTTTTTTCTTCTGGATGGTGCGCTTTTTACAGCTCAAATACCAGAAGGTCGAGATGGTGTTCATTGCGCATGACACCGAGGCGCAGGTGGTGCCGGAACAGGACTTTTTTGCCATGTCACAGGGGGGCGGTACGCGCTGTTCGTCCGCCTATCAGCTCGCGCTGACGCATCTGCAACTCCATCACCCGGGTGACCGCTGGAACACGTATCTGTTCCACTTCTCGGATGGCGACAATCTGCCGGACGATAACGCCGTCTGTAAGGGACTGGTGGACACGTTGCTGCAGCACTGCAGCATGGTGGGATACGGGGAGATTCGCTACCGCGATGACGCGAGCTTCTATGGCTGGATTGGGCAGACCAACTCGGCACCCAGCTCGCTGCAATATGCCCTGCAAGGTATTACGCACCCCCGCTTGCTGAGTGTGACCATCACCCACAAGGAAGAACTCTTTCAGGTGTTGCAGACCTTTCTGCAACCGCGGGAGATGGCGCATGTTTGACGCACGTGTGGCAGAACTCGAAACCCTGGCGCGTGATCAGGGCTTAGACTTTTTCCCCGTCTCCTTTGAAGTGGTGCCGCAAGACATCATGACGGAAGTGGCCGCCTATGGCCTGCCCAC
>WNGL01008599.1_pt1 | contig 11904 bp, 9 predicted proteins | sample 5400591 | NCBI WGS metagenome assembly WNGL01 (sample SAMN13153377, study PRJNA577476) | soil metagenome | isolation source: 80 cm soil or saprolite under Garry oak tree replicate 1 | place: USA:California | collected 2016-06-15
GGTGGGCGAGGCGATATCAGATGGCAGGCGCAACGATGAGAGGATGTCCATGCCACCGAAGCGATCACTGTAAGGCGGACAGGCAATGACGGGATAGCGTGTGTTCGCATCGACGACCGCGGAAAGCGCGTTTGAGCGGCCTGCAATAGTGATGTAGACGAGCGGGCCCGTTTGCTCGTAGCCCTGCAACATGGCTAATAAACGCTGCGTGGCTTTGTGGGCGGAACAGACGCGCATCTCGTAACCAATATCCAGCGTCTTGAGCGATTTGGCGACGGCCTGCGCGTGCGATAGGTCGCCTTTGCTGCCCATGATTATGATGACTTGTGCTGCCATGATGTATGTGCCTCCTGGACAATCAAAAAGATCGTTTGATATATATTATTTCAACAGGAGTATTCCCCACCCCCCCCGGGCGACCATAAAGGGGCATAAATGCTACTCCCAACCCCACATCATCCTCCCTCGCCCCTACGGAATAACCCCTACATTTATTGTAACCCTCTCCATGCAATGTCCCGTCGATAATGCATGCCTTCGAAAGAGATGCGCGCGGCGGCATTGTAGGCTCTGGCAAGGGCGTCTTGCAGAGTCGGGCCGTGCGCGGCTACGCTGAGGACGCGGCCTCCGGCTGTGAGCAGTTGACCATGCTGGATGGTGGTGCCGGCGTGGAAGATTTGCACATCTTCGAGGCGGCCGGCTTCTTCGACCCCACGAATGGGGAGACCGGTGCGATAGGCGCCGGGGTAGCCGCTGGATGCCAGGGTGATACTTACAGCGTAACCGGGATGCCACAGGGTATCGATTTTCACGGGGAGGGTTTCCGCGAAAGTCAGGATGTTTACCAGGTCTGCTTGCATAAGCATCATCAGGGCCTGGGTTTCTGGATCGCCGAAGCGAGTGTTATGCTCCAGGACCATCGGGCCACGTTCGGTCAGCATGATATTGGAGTAGAGGACGCCGGAGAAGTCTATACCTTTTGCTTTCAGCGCCTGCAAGGTTGCAGCAACAATGTTGCGAAATATCTGTTGTTCGTCTGATCGACCAACGAATGAGAGGGGAGTGAATGCGCCCATGCCGCCAGTATTGAGGCCCTGATCGTTATCGAGCGCGCGTTTATGGTCCTGGGTGAGGGTCAAGGGGAGATAATGTGTTCCCTTACAGACAACGGTCGAGCCGATTTCATCTCCCTGTAAGTAGTCCTCGATAACGACCACGTCGCCTGCAGCGCCGAAGACACGCTCAACCATCATCTGGTGGACGGCGTCATGGGCGGTTGGCATGTCGAGGGCCACAATCGCACCTTTGCCCGCGGCGTTGCCATCGGCTTTGACAACGACGGGCGCCCCGTGTTCTTCCAGGTAAGCGAAGGCGGATTTTGCACCGGTAAAGGTGCGGTGCTGCGCCGTGGGAATGCCTGCCTCGGTCATGAGTTGTTTGGCGAAGGCCTTGCTGCCTTCCAGGGCTGCACCGGCTGCTCCTGGGCCAAAGATGGGTAGTCCGCGCTCTCGAAACACGTCGGCAACACCGGCGACGAGGGGAATCTCTGGCCCGACGACGGTAAGGTCTATGTGTGAGCGTTCGGCGAAATCGGCCAGTTGTGGGAGGTGGGTAACAGCGATTGGAACACACTCGGCGATGGATGCCATGCCGGGATTACCTGGAGCGGCATATAACTTCGTTACGCGCTGGCTCTGCGCTAATTTCCAGGTGAGGGCGTGTTCACGCGCGCCCGAACCAATTACCAGTATACGCATGTTTACACCTCCTGATTTGTCAATACATGAGTTGGGACGCAGCATGGCGACCGCGAGGGTCACCAAATACGCATCAACCGAAGACCAAGCCCATCAACATCCGTAGGGGCGAGGGAACACGATCTCCCCCCACCCCGCGGGCGACCATAAAGGCCCTCCCAGCCCCGCATCGTCCGCCCTCGCCCCTACGGGTGTTGATGGGCTTAGTCTTCGGTTCGTATATCCACAAAATGCCCGGCGATAGCTGCCGCCGCCGCCATCGGCGGACTGACCAGGTGTGTGCGCCCACCGCGACCCTGGCGTCCCTCGAAGTTGCGGTTGCTGGTGGAGGCGCAGCGCTCGCCTTTCGAGAGCGCATCGCCGTTCATAGCGATGCACATGCTGCATCCCGACTCACGCCACTCAAAGCCAGCCTGGCGGAAGATGTCGGCCAATCCTTCTTCTTCAGCCATACGGCGCACATTTGTTGAGCCGGGCACGACTATTGCCCGTACAGAGGGTGCAACGTGTTTGCCCCCAATGTACTGCGCAGCCATGCGCAGGTCTTCTATGCGCGAGTTGGTACAGGAGCCGATGAAAACGGTATCGAGAGGAATCTCGGTAATTTTCTGACCCGGCGCAAGCCCCATATACTGCAGGGCGCGCTCGTAGGCTTCGCGTTTCTGCGGCTCTTTTTGTTGCGCCGGGTCTGGCACGACGCCATGAATATCAACAACCATAGCGGGATTTGTGCCCCACGTCACCTGGGGCCTCAGCCCATCAACATGCACTTCATGCACTGCATCAAATGTTGCGTCCGGGTCGCTGGGCAGTTGTCGCCACGCGGCTACAGCTTGCTCAAAAAGCTCGCCTTTGGGCGCAAAAGGGCGGCCCTTAATGTACTCGAAGGTGATATCATCGGGGGCGACCATGCCAGCGCGCGCGCCCGCTTCGATTGCCATGTTACAGAGGGTCATGCGCCCTTCCATCGAAAGGCTGCGTATGGTTGAGCCGCTGAACTCGATTACATGACCTGTTCCTATAGCTATACCCAGCTCTCCAATAATAGCCAGCGCCAGGTCTTTGGCGGTGATGCCAGCGCCTAGCTTGCCCTCAACACGGATATTCATAGTCTTTGGGCGCTGCTGCAACAGGCATTGTGTGGCCAGCACCTGCTCGACCTCGCTTGTTCCGATGCCGAAGGCCAGCGCCCCGAGCGCTCCGTGAGTCGAGGTGTGGGAGTCACCACACACGATGGTTATGCCTGGTAAGGTGATGCCCAGTTCTGGCCCGATGACATGCACAATCCCCTGGCGGGCATCGGCCATATCAAAGAAGGTTAAACCAAAGTCTCGCACATTCTGTGTCATGGTCGCAATGCTGCGCACGTTTTCCTGATCTACTACGTCAAGCATTTGTCGTCCAGGCAGCGTCGGCACAATATGATCGAGGACGGTAATCGTTGCATCAGGCCGGTGTACTGGAAGACCGGCAGCCCGCAAACCCGCGAAGGCCTGCGGTGAGGTCACTTCATGCACGAGATGGCGGTCGATATACAGGATGGTGGATTCACCGGGTACCTCACGCACAACGTGCGCATCCCAGATTTTATCGAACATAGTTTTTGGCATTATTTGGTCTCCTACTATTTCCACATTTCCAGGGCGGGGGCAAGCCCGGCCCGTACCCTATACGGGGTCTGTGTTATGCTTCGTATAGGGTACGGGCCGGGCTTGCCCCCGCCCTGGCCTCTCGCGATGATTACACATCCGCAAGCACCGCACCTGTATTCGCTGATGTTACCATCGAGGCGTAGCGGCGCAGCCAGCGACTGTTTACGCGAGCAGGAGGCGGCGTAACCTGCTCAAGGCGTTCGGCGATCTGGGCGGGACTCAGATCAACGTCGAGGCGGCGCTCGACCAGGTCGATGTTAATCATATCCCCATCCACGAGCGCGGCGATGGGTCCTCCTGCCGCGGCCTCTGGCGAGACATGGCCGATACAGGCGCCGCGCGTGCCCCCAGAGAAACGCCCGTCGGTGATGAGGGCGACTTGCTCGCCCAGACCCATACCCATGAGGTTGGCGGTGGGGGCTAACATTTCCTGCATTCCCGGCCCGCCGCGAGGTCCTTCGTAGCGAATGACCACGACATCACCGGGCCGAACCTGTCCGTTCAAGATGCCCGCGCAGGCCTCTTCCTGTGAATTGTATATACGCGCAGGTCCGCAGTGGCGCAGCATTGAAGGCGCGATTGCGCCGACCTTCACGACCGCCCCCTCGGGGGCAAGATTGCCAAAGAGTAAGGCCAGACCGCCGCGTTCGCTGTGTGGCTTGTCGACCGGGCGAATAACCTCCGGGTCAGAAATCTCCGCGGTGGCGATATTCTCGCCGAGTGTCTTGAGCGTGACTGTAGGACGATCCAGGTGCAGTGCGCCGGGCTTCCTGGCAAGTTCTTTCAAGATTGCGCCGATGCCGCCTGCGCGGTCAACGTCTTCCATGTGCCACTTTCCGGAGGGGCTTACCTTGCAGAGGTGGGGTGTGCGCGCGGCCACCTGGTTGATGCGATCCAGCGAGTAATCTACTCCGGCCTCGCGCGCAATGGCGAGTACGTGCAGGACGGTGTTGGTCGAACCTCCCATGGCCATATCCAGGGCAAAGGCGTTATCAATGGTCTCGGCGTTGACGATTTGACGTGGCGTGAGGTTGGCTTCGATCAGGCGCATGATGCTGCGACCGGCTTCGCGTGCAAGTTCTTTGCGTGCCTCGCTCGTCGCCAGGTATGAGCCATTACCGGGAAGCGCGATCCCCAGGGCCTCCATCAGGCAGTTCATGGAGTTAGCGGTAAACATACCCGAGCAGGAGCCGCAGGTGGGGCAGGCCTGCTGTTCCAGTTCCAACAGTTCACTGTCGTTGATCTTGCCGGCCTGGTACGCGCCAACGCCCTCGAAGACGCTGATCAGGTCTATGGTGCGCCCATCTGCCAGCTTACCCGCCGCCATCGGCCCGCCGCTGACGAAGATGGTGGGAATATCGAGACGCATGGCAGCCATGAGCATACCAGGGACGATCTTATCGCAGTTGGGAATACAGACCATGCCATCGAAGCGGTGGGCCTCGATCATGGTCTCCACGCAGTCGGCGATCAGTTCGCGGCTGGGGAGGGAGTATTTCATGCCGATGTGGCCCATAGCGATGCCATCATCAACGCCAATAGTGTTGAACTCAAACGGTACGCCGCCCGCCGCCCGGATAGCCTCTTTTACCAGTTTCCCGAAGGCCTGCAAGTGTACATGTCCTGGTACCACGTCCACATACGAATTGCAGACGGCGATAAAGGGTTTCTTGAAATCATTTTCTCCCACAACGCCGGTTGCGCGCAGCAAGCCGCGATGTGGCGCTCGTTCAAAGCCGAGCTTGATTTGATCTGAACGCATTTCGCTCCTTTCAGCCAGATGAGTCACGCAGTGACTAGACGCGCCAGCGTCGTTTCTGGCTGCATTTCAATAATTGCCGACCTCCTCTTAATACACTGGAGTTACCCAGTCCCGGTATTTTTCATGCTCGCCGCGGCAGGCAGAGAGATAGAGCGCTTGCAGCTTCATGCTGAATGGTCCAGGTTTGCCGGTTCCCACTTGACGGCGGTCTACACTGGAGACCGGTGAAACCTGCACGCCCGTACCACACATGAAGATTTCATCCGCGGCATAGAGTTCGGTGCGGTCGATGCGCCGCTCTTGCACGGTGATACCAAATTCATCGCGCACCATATCGATCAAGGCATTGCGCGTGATGCCCTCGAGGATGTCTTCTGAAAGGGCGGGAGTCGAGAGCTTGCCATTGCGCAAGAGAAAGAGGTTGCACGAGCTGGCCTCTGAAACGGTACCATCCTGGGTGAGCATGATAGCTTCGTCAAAACCGGCGGCGTTGGCGTCGTCTACAGCCAGGGAGCTATTGATGTAGGCTCCGGTGACTTTAGCCCGTACAGGCATGGCGTTGCTATTGGCGCGTCTCCAGGACGATGTGCAGACGTTCAATCCTGCGCTGATATCGACATAATTGCCCATGGCGAAGGTGTAGATGGCGGTGTCATCATCCAATGAACTGAGGGTGAGCTTGATGGTGCGCGATGACTTGTAGGTGATAGGGCGCACGTACACGTCCTGGCGGTAGTCATGCTTGCGCACCAGTTCAAGTGTGATACGGCACAGGTCATCGATCGATTCTTTGGGCTGCATGCGCAGGACATTCCAGGAGTTAGCCATACGCTCGTAGTGTTCGCGCAGCTTCAGCAGGTATAACTGCTGGTGCTGCTCGTTCCAGTAGCCGCGTATGCCTTCGAAGCAGGCTGTGCCATAGTGCAAGGCATGGGTGGTGATGCTTATCCTGGCCTCGCTCATAGGGACAATCTGCCCTTCGAAGTAGGCATAGCCTTCATCAAGGCTTAGTACAGGTATTTTTGGCGCCTCTGCTTTTACAGGCTGGTGATTATTGTGTTGCGATGTTGAGGTTTCGGTCTGGGTCACGAATATGCTCCTTATTGTACAAGGGCGACCGCGAGGGTTGCCCTTGTACACACTAGACGGCTGACGGAGTTTCCTTGCCGACCTCTACGATGTAGTTCAAGTCGGCATCGGTGATATGCTTCTTGCGATCTGCTATTTCAACAAAACTGCGATAGGCGACCTGCAGTTCCTGGGCGCTGAGCCGGAAGCCCATCTGGCGCAGGCGTGCATCCAGTCCATGACGCCCGGAGTGCTTGCCAAGCACGAGTTTTGTATCGGTCCATCCGACGGACTGGGGTGTCATGATCTCGTAAGTGAGTGGGTTTTTGAGCATGCCATCCTGGTGGATGCCGGCTTCATGGGCGAAGGCGTTTGCCCCGACGACGGCTTTATTGGGCTGCACGGGTATACTGGTGAGCCGGCTTACCAGCTGGCTTGCGGCGAGCAGTTCCTGCGCGTTGACGCGCGTATCGGCATTGCCAAAGCAATCGGGCCGTGTGCGCAGCGCCATTACGACTTCTTCCATGGCGGTATTGCCTGCACGCTCACCCAGGCCATTGATGGTTACTTCGACCTGGCGCGCACCAGCTTTGATGGCGGCCAGCGTGTTGGACGTGGCCATGCCGAGATCATTGTGGCAGTGGGCGCTCATGACGACATCCTCCATGCCTGGGACACGCTCACGCAGGTAACGGAAGAGCATTTCATACTCGTGCGGCAAGGTGTAGCCGACGGTATCAGGCACATTGATAGTGGTTGCACCCGACTCGATAGCGATCTCGAAGACGCGGCAGAGATAGTCCCAATCGCTGCGCGTGGCATCTTCTGCCGAAAACTCGACGGTTGGACAGAGGTTGCGCGCATAGGCTACCATAGACCTCACTCGCTGGAGCGCCTCTTCGCGATCGATCTTTAATTTATGCTTGAGATGAATCTCCGATGTTGCAAGAAAGACGTGGATTACCGGCCGTTCAGCATCGCGAAGGGCTTCCCAGGCGGCATCGATATCGCTGACGCTGGCACGGGCAAGCCCGGCAATAGCGACGCCATGAACCGCCTGCGCGATCTCTCGCACTGCTTCGAGGTCGCCGGGAGAGGCGGCAGGAAAGCCTGCTTCGATAATGTCTACGTTGAGGCGCACAAGCTGCCGGGCCACTTGCAGCTTCTCCTGCGTGGTCATGGTGGCTCCGGGCGATTGTTCGCCATCACGCAGCGTTGTATCAAAAATCCGAATTACGGGAATTCCGGTTGGGTCTGTCATGATAAGCTTTCCTCTAAGATTTGGATTCCGCGATTTCTGTCTTTTTATTTGCGGCGTTGAGCCACGGCATCATGGCGCGCAGTTCGCGGCCTACGTGTTCGATCTGGTGTTGCGAGTTGGCGCGGCGCATGGCCTGGAAGCTGGGGCGACCGGCCTGGTTCTCAAGTATCCAACGCGTGGCAAAGGCTCCGTTCTGTATTTCTTGCAATACTTTGCGCATCTCATCGCGCACGCGTTGATCAATGATGCGCGGGCCTGAGACGTAATCACCGAACTCGGCGGTGTCGCTGATGGAGTAGCGCATATAGCTCATACCGCCCTGGTACATCAGGTCTACGATGAGTTTCATTTCGTGCATGCATTCAAAGTACGCCACCTCTGGCTGATAGCCTGCTTCCACGAGTATTTCAAAGCCTGCGCGGATCAAGGCGGTGACGCCTCCACAGAGTACGGCTTGCTCACCAAAGAGGTCGGTTTCGGTCTCTTCAGCGATGGTGGTGCGCAGCACGCCTGCGCGGGTACAGCCAATGGCGCGCGCGTATGCCAGGGTGATGGCCTCGGCATTGCCCGTTGCATCTTGTTGAACGGCCCAGAGCGCGGGAACGCCGACTCCCTCGGTGAAGAGGCGGCGCATCATATGACCCGGGCTTTTGGGCGCTACCATGGAGACGTTGATATCGGGCGGAGGTACAATCTGCGAATAATGCAGGCTAAAACCGTGTGCCGTCATGAGCGTCTTCCCAGGAGCCAATCCAGGCACAATATCTCGTTCAAACACCTCACGGTGGTGTTGATCGGGGATGAGTATCATGATGATATCGGCCTGCTCTGCGGCAGCTGCCGGTGTCATTACCTGAAGGCCCTCGGCCTCTGCCTTCTCACGGCTCTTGCTGCTCGCGGGTAGACCGACGACTACATTACAGCCGTTATCGCGCATGTTGAGGGCATGAGCGTGCCCCTGACTGCCATAACCGATGACAGCGACTCGTTTCTGCTGAATAAGTTCCAGATTCGCATCTGCGTCGTAGTAGACGTTTGCCATGTTGTTTCTCCTTCATACTTTGTGAGCTACCAGGGCGGGGGCAAGCCCCGCCCCTACCCTATACGGACGGGTCGGGGTTGTGCTTCGTGTAGGGTACGGGCTGGGCTTGCCCCCGCCCTGGAACCCCTGCTTCAATGCACACCTTCTGCAAAAACATGAACCTTACCCGTTGTCCCCAGTTCCGCGTGTCATGGCTACGTAACCGGTACGAGCGACTTCGCGGATGCCGTAGCTTTGCAACTGACTGACCAGTTTTTCAATCTTCTCTTCGCTTCCTGTCACCTCCAATGTGATGGTGTCGCCGGTCACGTCGACGGCATGCGCGCCGAAAAGATGACCAAGTTCGATAATCTCGCTACCATTCGCTGCTGTGCTATTGACCTTTACCAGGGCTAGCTCACGAGCAATGACTGATTCAGATGAAAGGTTGACGATATGTCGGACATCAACGATTTTGCGTAGCTGCTCTAGCAGGTGATCATATCTGACCTCGGAATCGGTGACGCTGATTGTAATGCGCACGACATCTGGCAATTCACTGCGTCCGATAAGCAGTGTCTGCATGCTGGCGCGGCGGCGACGAAGCAGGCCAATCACGCGGTCAACCGCCCCGGGATGGTCATTGACGAACACCACCAGGGTGTAAGAACTCTCCGTACCGGGCGGAACATTGGTCTGACCCGCCCGCTCCGTAGGAATCCGTTGTATCGCGTCCACCTTATGGTCGCTCGACCCGGCATTACTCATGATCGCTGTTCTCCTCGGCATGTTCTTCGATCATGCTGGTAATGGCGGAGCCAGGAGCGACCATGGGGTAGACATTCGACTCCGGCTCGATCACGAAATCGATGATGACCGTTCCCTCGGTCTGCATGGCTTTGTGCACTGCCGCGGCTACGTCCTCCCGTCTTGTGATACGCATGCCCGTTAGCCCATAGGCGTCTGCCAGTTTGGTGTAGTCGGGGCCGGTGATAGGGGTCTCGGAGTAGTTGCGCGAGTGGAAGAACTGCTGCCACTGGCGCACCATGCCAAGATAGCCATTGTTCATAATGGCGACTTTGACGCTGATACCATAGTATTGCAGGGTAGCCAGCTCTTGAATGTTCATCTGGATGCCACCATCGCCAGCTACGACCCAGACAGGGGTATCGGGCATACCCATTTTGACGCCCATAGCGGCAGGGAGAGCAAAGCCCATCGTGCCAAGCCCGCCGGAGGTGATATGGCTGTTAGGGCGTGTCCAGAGATAGTGGCGGGCCGCCCACATCTGGTTCTGCCCGACGTCCGTAACAACAACTGCTTGTCCATCCGTCTCCTGGCGTATCGCTTCCAGGATGGTGATGGGGTCGGGATACTCCTGGTCGCGCTGGACATGCGAAAGACGCTCATTGTCCTGGGCCTCCCAGGATCGCACTTCACCGATCCAGGCGCTGTGATTGTCCGGTGTAATCGCTTCGGTGAGCGCGGCCAGGGCAGTCTTCGCATCGGCTACAATCGGCACGGCAGCAGGTTTGACCTTGTGCATCTCCGATGGGTCGATATCGATGTGGATGAGGCGTGCATGTGGAGCAAATTCACTTGCCTTGCCTGTGACGCGGTCATCGAAGCGCAGCCCGACGCCAATCACCAGGTCGGCGATGCCGATCGCGCGGTTCACATGCGCAGGACCATGCATGCCGGGCATACCAAGCGCCAGTCGATGTGTCTCCGGGAACGCGCTCAAGCCGAGCAGGGTGGTAATGACCGGAATGTCTGCTTTCTCTGCAAAAGCACGCAATTCATCGTAAGCGTTGGATAGGATTACTCCATGACCAGACATAATAAGTGGACGTTGTGCTGATGTGAGCAACTCGACGGCCCTGGCAATAGCTGTGGCAGAAGGCTGTGGGATGGGTGTCGTGGACCCGATAAAGCGCGTCCCTACAGAGTCCGACGGGCTGTAGAGCGCGCTGGTTAACTGTACGTCTTTGGGGACATCGATCAGCACAGGGCCGGGACGCCCACCTTTGGCGATGCGAAAGGCTTCATGGACAATGTCCGCAATGTCCTCAACGCGCTGTACAAGAAAACTGTGTTTAGTGATGGGCTGCGTCACGCCAAGCACATCAGTCTCCTGGAATGCGTCGCGACCGATGAAGTGCCGCGCCACCTGCCCGGTAATTGCTACAACCGGGGTAGAGTCCATGTAGGCCGTAGCAAGCCCTGTAACAAGATTAGTAGCGCCGGGACCGCTGGTGGCAACGCAGACACCAACTTTACCCGTTGCGCGAGCGTAGCCGTCGGCGGCGTGCGCTGCTGCCTGCTCGTGCCGCACGAGGATATGGCGCAGCATAGGGTAGGAGGTAAGCGCATCATAGAAGGGCATGATTGCGCCACCGGGATAGCCATAGAGCAAATCGACGCCCTCGCGCACTAATGCTTCACAGAGAATGTGGCTGCCTGCCAGTTCTCGGGCCGAACTACTCTGCCAGCCTGCCTGTGTAATGCTATGAGGGTGAGTTGTCTGTACACTCCCTGCATGTGATGTTACTGTTGCAACCTGCATAGCTGCTCCTTTCGATAATAGAGAAAAGACAGATAATAAAAAACGAGAACCGTCCGCACTGGAAGGTCCTCGTTAGGTTACCTGCTCTGGATTGGGTTGCTACATTGCCCCCATTAATCTTCCCTGTGCCGATCTTAATTCTAGTCTCTCTAAAAGCCCTACCAGGCCACCAAACCCGGTAAGGCCGATAAGGATGAGACTGATAAGTAGGACAAGGCTGACAAGCAGGAGGGCGTAGACAATGTGTAGCAGCGCAAACAAAGAAACCGACGCCAACACGCCGGTTCCGATGATTACCATGTTTGGAGCAGTCTGCATGCACATGTGGTGCATGGAAAAGGGCATACATTTCGCGCTAGTATGACCAGCAAACATCGCTGGCTGCGCAAATGTGCTCCTCGGTGCTGACATATACTCCTCCAAACAAATGCAAATACAATCGCATAGAAAGTGTGCTGGATAAATCGGTGCTCGAGCGGGTGAGCTGCATGGAGGTTACAAGGCAACATTGCCGGACTGTTCTATTCCTTCATTGCATTCGAGCATACACGATGTTTTGGGGTTTGTCAACCCCTGGTAAGCCCTGATTCCTGGGAAAAATGAACTATTGACTTCCAGAGCTAATTCCAGGTACAATCCTATCATCATGAATATTGATTTGCAAACCCAACCAAATATCACATTTGCATTTTACTTTACTTGGAGCCCTCCGGTCTGACAGAGGGCCTGTTGGGTTGTGCAAAACAACTCCGGGCCTGAAGACAGGCCGGAGGAAAGCAGAGGATTACTACCTCTGCTTTTTTGTTTGGTGTTTCAT
>WNGL01008605.1_pt1 | contig 11900 bp, 6 predicted proteins | sample 5400591 | NCBI WGS metagenome assembly WNGL01 (sample SAMN13153377, study PRJNA577476) | soil metagenome | isolation source: 80 cm soil or saprolite under Garry oak tree replicate 1 | place: USA:California | collected 2016-06-15
AGCCGCCACCAAGGGCTGGGGAGGCGTCTCCGACGAGCACGCCGCCGTCGCTGCGGTCGGACCGCTCCGATCGACGGAGCCGGCGTGCACGCGGCGTGACAGCGGCACACGCCAGACCCGCTCGTCCTCGGTGGCGCCCGCACTGGTTCCGCCGTGCCGGTCGCAGTCCGGTTCCGGTGCCGTGGGCCGCTGGCACGCCCGGGCGTGCGCCGGCGTCTGCGCTTCGGGGCCCTCACGTCAGTCCGGCGCCGGTCGCGACTCTGGCGGCGGCGCAGGAGGACGGCGCCTTCCCCGGCCCGCCTCGGCGGCGTTCGGTCCGGGCGACGAGAGGCCGACACCGCGAAGTGACCGGCATTGGTTCTAGCCCCCTGCGCGGGGGCGTCAGGCCTTCGGCGCCGCGTGCGCGTGCGCGGCCTGCCCCTCGGGGAGCGGCGTGGCCTCGGGCGCGGCCGCGACGAGCCGGTGATCGCGCGCGACGAGCAGGTAGATCGCGGGCACGAAGAAGACCGTGAACGCGGTCCCGATCGCCATTCCGGTGACGAGGACGAGCCCGATGCTGTTTCGCGCGGCCGCGCCCGGGCCGGTCACGAGCACGAGCGGGAAGTGACCGCAGACCGTGGCGACGCTCGTCATGAGGACGGGGCGCAGGCGGGTCACCGCCGCCTGCTTCACCGCCTCCACCTTCGAGAGGCCCGCCTGCTGGAGCTTGTTCGCGAACTCGACGATGAGGATCCCGTTCTTCGACACCAGGCCGACGAGCGTGACGAGCCCCACCTGCGAGTAGACGTTGAGCGTGGTCGTCCACCCGTCCGTGAAGAAGTGGAGGTTCGGGTTCGGCATCTTGAGGAACACCACGACCATCGCGCCGAACATGCCGAGCGGCACGGACCCGGCGAGGATCACGAGCGGGTCCCGGAAGCTGTTGAACTGGGCCGCGAGCACGAGGAAGATCAGCACCACCGCGAGCAGGAACGCGGGGAGGAACTTGTCCCCCTCCACGCGCAGCTGGCGGGACTCGCCGGTGTAGTCGAGGACGTAGCCCTTCGGGAGGAGCTGCGCGGCCTCCCCCTCGAGGAACGAGAGCGCCTGGTCGAGCGGGCGGGTCGCGACGCCGCTGATCTTCACCGCGTTGAGCTGCTGGAACCGGTTGAGCGAGCGCGGGACCACCGACTCCCGGAGCGTCGCGATCGACGAGAGCGCCACCACCTGGCCGTTCGGCCCGGTGACGTGCACGTCCCGGAGCTGCTCGGGGTTGAGCCGCTCGGTGCGCTGCAGCTGCGGGATCACCTTGTAGCTCCGGCCGGCGATGCTGAAGCGGTTCACGAAGTTCCCGCCCATCGCGGCGGCGAGGTCCTGCCCCACCGTCTGGAGGTTCAGGCCGAGCTCCGCCACCTTGTCGCGGTCGATCTCGAGCTCCGATTGCGGCTGGTCGATCTTCACGTCGATCTTCGGGGGGAAGGCGAACATCCCGCTCGCCGTTGCCTTCTGCTGGAGCTGCTCCGCGAACCCGAGCAGCTCGCGCTCGTCCGCGGTCGAGGCGATGACGATCTCCAGCGGGAAGGTGCCGCCGCCGGGGAGCGCTGGCGGGAGGATCGGGAACGTCTGGATCCCCGGGATCCTCGCGACGCCCATCATCACCCCGGGGAGGATCTGGGCCGCATTGCGCTTGCGCTGCTCCCAGGGCTTGAGGCCCACCCCCCAGAACCCCTGGTTGGGGAACGTGATCTGGAAGGTGAAGCCCGCCTCCGGCTCCGCCATCACCGTGCGGTTCACCTCGCGCACGGAGGGCATCAGCTGGTCGAGGGTGGAGTTCGCCGGCGTGTCCACGATCCCGAAGATCACCCCTTGGTCCTCGGTGGGCGCGAGCTCGCGGGGCGCCTGGCTGAACATGAGCATCGCGAGGACGCTCACGACGGCCCACGCCACGTAGATCGGCCGCCGGTGCGCGAGGACCGTGTCGAGGTTGCGCGCGTAGGTCGCCTTGAGCCGGTCGAACCAGCGGTTGACGCGGCCCGCGAGGCCACGCTCCTCCTGGCCCTCCTTGAGGAGGCGGGCCGACATCACCGGCGAGAGGGTGAGCGCGACGATCCCGGAGATCGTCACCGCGCCGGCGAGGGTGAGGGCGAACTCGCGGAAGAGCGAGCCGGTCAGCCCTCCCTGGAAGGCGATCGGCGTGTACACCGCGGCGAGCGTGATCGTCATCGCGACGATGGGGCCGACCAACTCGTGCGCGCCCCGCAGCGCGGCGTCCACCGGCCTCATCCCCTCGCGCAGGTGCCGCTCCACGTTCTCGACGACGACGATCGCGTCGTCCACCACGAGCCCGACCGAGAGCACGATCGCGAGCAGGGTGAGCAGGTTCAAGGTGAACCCGAACGCCTGCATGAGAAAGACCGCGCCGATGAGCGAGACCGGGATCGCGACCACCGGAACGAGCACCGAGCGGAGCGAGCCGAGGAAGAGGAAGATGACGATCACCACGATGAGGAGGGTCTCGCCGAGGGTCCGCTCCACGTCGCGGATCGCGCTCTGGATGTACTCGGTCCCGTCGTAGGCGACCCGCGACACGAGCTGCTCGGGGATGTCGCGCTGGACCGCCGCGAGCTCCGTGCGCACGCGCCGGATCACGTCGAGCGAGTTGGCGTTCGGGAGCGCCCAGACCCCGATGAACACCGCCGTCTCGCCGGTGAAGTTCACGGAGGTGTCGTAGTCCTCCGCCCCGAGCGCGACGCGCGCCACGTCCCCGAGCCGGACGATGGCGCCGTTCTGCCCGTTGCGGATGACGAGGTCCTGGAACTCCTTCACCGAGCGGAGGTCGGTGTTCGCGGTGAGGTTCACCTGCACGAGCGAGCCGCGGGTCTGGCCGACGGCGGCGAGGTAGTTGTTCGAGCCGAGCGCCTGGCGCACCTGGGCCGGGCTGACGTTGAGCGCGGCCATCTTGTCGGGCTCGAGCCAGATCCGCATCGCGAAGGTCCGCGCCCCCAGGATGTCGGCGCGCTGCACGCCCTCCACCGCGGACAGCCGCGGCTGCACCACCCGGACGAGGAAGTCGGTGATCTCGTTCTGGGCGAGCTCCTTCGAGGAGAAGGAGAGGTAGGCGGACGCGAACTGCGTGTCGGCCGAGACGATGTTCAGGATGGGGACCTCCGCCTCGGGCGGGAGATCGCGCCGCACCTGGTCCACCTTGGAGCCGATCTCGGCGAGCGCGCGCTGCGCGTCGTAGTTGAGCTTCAGCCGGACCGTGATGGTGGAGAGGCCCTGCGTGCTCTGCGACTCGATGTAGTCCACCCCGTCGGCCGCCGCGATGACGCGCTCGAGCGGCGTCGTGACGAATCCGCGGACGAGGTCCGGGCTCGCGCCGATGTATGCCGTCGTGACGGTGACCGAGGCGTTCTCGGTCCGCGGGTACTGCCGGACGTTGAGGGAGCGGATCGCCTGGATCCCGGCGATCACGATCACCAGGTTCACGACGACCGCGACGACCGGCCGCCGGATGAAGAGGTCGGTGAAGCGCACGGCGTCCTCCCGCTACTGGTCCGCGGGGCGGGGGGCGAGCTCGGCGCCCGGCGCGAGCGCGTCGTTCACCGCCACCGGCATCCCGTTCTTGAGCTTGAACCCGCCGCTCCCCACGATCCGCTCGCCCGGCTTCAGCCCCGAGACCACCGCCACGAAGTCCCCGCGGCGCTCGCCGAGGCGGACGAACTTCTGCTGGGCGACGAGCGCCTTCCCGCCCTTGCCGTCGTCCTTCTCGGCGAGGGCGTAGACCGAGTCGCCGTACGGCGCGAAGATCACCGCCGTCGCCGGGACCTGCAGGATCTTGCGGGGATCGCCCGAGACGACGTCCACGTTCGCGAAGAGGCCGGGGCGTAGGCGGCCGTCGGCGTTCGGGAAGGTGGCGCGGACCCGCACGTTGCGCGTGGCCGCGTCCACCTCGGGGTTGACGGTCGTGATCGCGCCGTCCCAGCGGGCGTCGGGGAAGGGATCGGTCCGCAGGCGGACGGGCTGCCCGGACTTGAGCTCGGCCACCGCCTGCTGCGGCATCCAGAAGTCCGCGTGGATCGGCGTCACCGACTGGAGCGAGGCGATGGGCGTCCCCGGCGCGACCACCTGGCCGAGCTCGACCTGCCGGATCGAGATGCGGCCGTCGAAGGGGGCCCGGATCGTCTTCTTCGCGATGGTCGCCTGGAGCGAGGCCACCGCCGCCGCGGTCTGCTGGGCCCGGGCCTCAGCGGCGTCGAGCTCGGCGGGGGGGATCGTCTCGGCCTTCCGCAGCGTCCGCGCCCGCTCGAGGTTCACCTTCGCGAGCTTCGCCTCGGCCTCGCTCGCCTGGAGCTGCGCCTGCTCGGTGGACGCGTCGAGGCGCACGAGGACGGTGCCCTTCCGGACGGACGCGCCGGACTCGAACGCGATGTCGGTGACGCGCCCGGGCAGCTCGGCGGTGAGCGTGACCCCGCGGGCGGCCACGAGCGTCGCGACCGCGCCCCGCGTCGGCGCCCACTCCGCGACCTGGGCGGTCGCCGACGACACCGCCATGGGCGGCGGCTTCTGCTGCTCCGCGCCGCGGACCATCGTGACGATCTGCAGGGTCTTCACGCCGACGAGGACGGCCACCACGAGGACGAGGCCCGCGATCACCGACACCCAGAGCTTCCGGCTGGTCTTCATCCACGTCCCCCGCGACCGCGAACGGTCGAGCGGGAGGCTTAATCGGAAGCCACCCCGGCGCGCAGCGCCGCGCGCCGCTTACGCCCCAGCCGGAGGCGGGACGGCTGCCGTCCGAGAGGGCGGACGCGGCACGCGCAACCGTTGGAGCTGCGGTTAGACATCGAGCACGTAGTCGTGGGCGGCGAGGGCCGCCTCGGGCAGCGTCCCGGCCTTCACGCGCTTCAGGACCTCCTCGCGCGGAAGCTCGAAGATCGCGTCCAGGATCGCGCCGCGGTCCTTCGCGGCCGCGACCGCGACGACGAAGAGCACGCGCGCGGAGTGCTGGACCCACCGGGGCGAGAGGAGCTGCTTGCGGAGCAGCGCCATGATCACGTCCGCCTTGGAGCGGTCGAACCGCGCCGGGTCCCCGCGCCGGTCCTGCTCGGCGAAGAACGCCTTCGTCCACTCATCGTGATAGGTCCAGACCTTGTCGAAGAGGGCCGGGTCGAAGCGGGTCCCCTTCTTCACGGGCTCGGCGTCCTTGCCGATGACGACCCCGTCCTCGGTGAGCACCTGCCGCTGGAGGTGGCCGTCCTTCGTGATCGGCGCCTGGTGGCGGGCGAGCGACCAGAGCCAGGACACGTAGATCCGGTAGGTGGCGAGGTCGTTCATGAACCGGAGCTTCAGCTCGTAGTCGTCGATCGCCGCGGCGAAGTTCCCGTTCAGGATCTGGAAGCCGTAGTTCGCCGCCATGTAGAAGGAGTGCTGGACGTGCTCGATCGTCACGTCGCCCTGGGGCGGCAGGTAGATCGCGTCCCACCGCTCCTTCGACAGGAGCTTCTCCGGCGCGTCGACGGACTCGCGGGTCACCACCCAGGGCGTGATCTTGCCGGTGGCGTCGAGGAGGTCGCGCGCCCGCAGGAGCTCGCGCTCGGCGTCGGTGAGGCCGCTCGCGACCGCCGGCACCGCCTTTCCCTTCACGTCCACGGTCTGGCTCGGGGCGTCCACCATCGCCTGGAGCCCCGTGATCGGCGCGCGCAGCGGCGCGTTGCCGGCGGCGACGTACTCGGTCTCGGGGCTCGCCACCCACGACTGCCGGTAGGTGTCGTAGAGCTTCCCCTTCGCCCGGCCGGTGAGGACGTCCTCGAGGGTGGGCCGGGCGCCCGCGGGGAGTGGCGCGTCCGGGACGAGGACGAGCCCGAGGAGCCGCTCCCGGAGCTTGTCCATGTGGATCGCGCGGAGCGCGAGCGGGTTGTACTTCGAGCGGCCGTAGGGATCGGCGCCCTGGTAGATCATCACCGCCGCCATGCCGCCGATGGGCCCGCCGTTCGCGAGCTCGCCGTCCTTCATCCCCGCCATCAGCATGAGGAGCGCGTTCCAGCGCTGGTAGGCGATCATGTTCGGGACCGCCATCCCGACCGACTGCGGATCGGGGAAGACGGCGGCCGGATCGTCCTTCCAGATCTCGATGAGGCTGCCGAGGTAGTCCCAGCGGCCGACGTTCGTGCCGAGGAGCCGGCGCCGGAGCGTCCAGACGATCGCGGGGAGCTGCCGCCCGGCGTTTCCCTCCTCGTAGAGCATCTTCATCTTGTAGGTGCCGACCGGGACCCCGACGAGCTCCTCCAGCCGGGAGAGGAGCCGCTCCACGACGAGCGCCTCGCGCGGCGTCTGGAGCTTCGGGATGTAGAAGTAGACGCCGCTCCCGGACTTCACGAGCGCGTCGTGGTTCGCGAGCGCCCAGAGGGTCGCCATCACCACGAGGCCGGGGGCGGGGCGGCCGTCCACGGTGACGTGGTCGTAGACGATGTGGAGGCTCGGCGGGCGGGCGAGGCGCGTCGGCCAGCGCGGCTGCGGCGTCGTGATCCGGTACGCGCGCTTCTTCCCCTTCTTCTCGACCTCGTAGGGCTTCTCGTTCCAGCGCCCCTCGTGCAGCTCCTTCGCGTTCTGCATCGCCGCGAAGATGCCGAGCGGCTGGGTCGCGGGCGTGCCCTCCGGCGTGAAGTGCGACGGCGCGGCGTCCTCGAAGTCCGGCATGTTCATCGGAGCCGCGCTGTTGAGCGCGTTCATCGCCATGTCGAGCGGGGCCCATGGACCGGTGAGCTCGAGGCCGGGGTTCCGGGTCGGGTGGACGTGCTCGGGGATCGGCACCTCGTCGTTGAGCCGCCAGCGCCAGGGGGTCTCGCGCCCGAGGAAGTTGTCGACGAGCCCCTGCACGACCTGGCGGAAGGTAAAGCGCTTCCCCGAGACGGGATCGTCGAGCTGCTCGTCCAACGAGGCCCACCCGTACTTCTCGCGGACGCCCGCCGGGGAGGCGAGGAGCTCGCGGCGCGTGGCGAGCGCCTGGGCGATCGCCGGGCGGAGCTCGCGGGTGAGCGTCGAGATCACCTCGTCGGCGTCCAGCTCGCGCCCGTTCACGCGCTTCTTGCCGAAGAGGTCGGGAAACTGCCGCAGGATGTCCGCACGGATCATGTCGGGGGGCCCTCGCGCTCGCGTCACCGGTGGTGACGGGCGATCCGTACCGCGGAGTGGGCGTTCGGGCACGGAATATCAAGGGGGCGGGCCCCTCGCGGGACGCCGGCGTCAGCGTGCCGCGGCCCTGCGCCGGAACCCGCGCGGGGTCTCGCCCGTCCACGCCTTGAACGCCCGCGCGAAGGCCTTCTCGTCGGCGAACCCCACCGCGCGCGCGACCTGCTTCACGGGGTGATCGGTCCGGACGAGGAGCGCCTCGGCCCGCTCGCGGCGCGCCTCGTCCTTGAGCCGCTGCAGCGAGGCCCCCTCGTCGCGGAGGTGGCGGTGGAGCGAGCGGGTCGAGAGGTGGAGCTGCCGGGCGACCTTGTCGGCGTCGTGCGCCTCGCCGGGGTGCTCGGAGAGGAACCGGCGGACGCGCGCCACGAGCAGCCGGTCGCGCCGGTACTGGAGCACCGTGAGCGGGAGCGCGTGCTCTAGCATCGCCCGGAGCGCGGCGTCGTCGCGCCGCTGCGGGAGGGCGAGGTAGCGGGCGTCGAAGGTGAGGTGCGCGTCGCCCGCCTCGAAGGCGACCGGGCCCGGGAAGAGCAGCGGGAAGACCGCCCCGTGCCGCGGCCGGGGGAAGGGGAACCCGGCCTCGTGGAGCGAGATGCGGGAGTCCACCGCCCAGCAGGCGTAGCCGTGGACGTAGCGGAGGAGCGACAGGAGGCAGAACTCGCGCATCGCGCCGAGGTCGCGGTGCTCGCGGACGGAGAGGGTCGCGCGCCCGCGGGCGCGGTCCACCTCGAGCGCGAGCGTCACGTCGTCGACGAGGAGGCGGTGGTGGCGGCACCAGCGCCGGAGCGCCACCTCGAGGTTCGGCGAGGGGAGGGAGGCCCGGCAGAGCATCCCGAGGGTCCCCCAGGGGAGCTTCCGCGAGAACCACCCGAGCGCCTCGTCGTCGAGCTGGCGCATCGCGCCCTCGGACACGATCTCCATCTGGCGCGCGGTGATCCGGGTGTCCGGCTCGCGGAGCATCGCTGGCGTGATCTGCGCCTCGCGGAGGACCTCCGCGGGGCTCGCCCGGTAGCGCTCGAACGCCAGCAAGATCGCTCGTACGAACGCGATGGGCGTCGCGGCGACCTCTCCCGGTCGCCGGCGGGGGGTGGGTAGGGGTGGCGCTCTCGCGTCGGGGCGTGGCACGATCTGCAACCATTCTGGCGGGTTCCGCCTCTCCGCGCCAGCTAGCGTCCGGGCATGGCCATCGGGCTCCCGTTCGACCTCGGCGAAGACGTGGACGCGCTCCGCGACGCGGTGCGCGCGTTCGCGAAGGAGGAGATCGCGCCTCGCGCGGCGGAGATCGACCGCGTGAACGAGTTCCCGAAGGACCTGTGGAGGAAGCTCGGCGAGCTCGGGGTCCTCGGGATCACCGTGGCCGAGGAGTACGGCGGGTCGGCCCTCGGGTACCTCTCGCACATGGTCGCGATGGAGGAGATCTCGCGAGCGTCCGCGTCGGTTGGCCTCTCCTACGGCGCCCACTCGAACCTCTGCGTGAACCAGCTCCACCGGAACGGGACCGAGGCGCAGAAGCGCCGCTGGCTCCCGAAGCTCGTCTCCGGCGAGTGGGTCGGCGCGCTCGCGATGAGCGAGCCGAACGCGGGCTCGGACGTGCTCGGGATGAAGACGCGCGCGGTGCGGAAGGGCGACCGCTACGTCCTGAACGGCGCGAAGATGTGGATCACGAACGGCGGGGACGCGAACGTGCAGGTGGTCTACGCCTACACCGATCCCTCCGCCGGCCCGCGCGGCCTCACCGCCTTCGTGGTGGAGAAGGGGACCCCCGGCCTCTCCGCCGGCACACACCTCGACAAGCTCGGGATGCGCGGCTCGAACACCTACCCGGTCTTCTTCGAGGACTGCGAGGTGCCGGAGGAGAACGTCCTCGGCGGCGTCGGGAACGGGACCCGCGTCCTCATGTCCGGCCTCGACTACGAGCGCGCGGTGCTCGCCGGCGGGCCGCTCGGGATCATGGCGGCGTGCATGGACGTCGTCCTGCCCTACGTCCACGAGCGCAAGCAGTTCGGGACGCCCATCGGCGAGTTCGAGCTCATGCAGGGGAAGCTCGCCGACATGTACGCGGCGTGGCAGGCGAGCCGCGCGCTCGTGTACGCGGTCGGAAAGGCGTGCGACCGCGCCGACCACGCGCGCTCGCTCCGCAAGGACGCCGCGGCGGCGATCCTCTTCGCGGCCGAGCACGCGACCTGGATGGCGAACGAGTCGATCCAGGTCCTTGGCGGGAACGGGTACATCAACGAATATCCGACCGGCCGGCTGTGGCGCGACGCGAAGCTGTACGAGATCGGCGCGGGGACCTCGGAGATCCGCCGCATGCTGATCGGCCGGGAGCTGTTCGCCGAGACCACCGGATGAACGTCCTCGAGACCCAGATCCAGCCGCGCTCGCCGGAGTTCCGGGCCAACGCGGAGGCGATGCGCGCGGTCGTGGAGGACCTCCGCGCGCAGGCGCGCCGCGTGGCGGAGGGCGGCGGCGCCGCGGCGCGCGAGAAGCACGTCGGGCGCGGCAAGCTCCTCCCGCGCGAGCGGGTGGACCGGCTCCTCGACCCAGGCACCCCGTTCCTCGAGGTCGGGCAGCTCGCCGCGCTCGGCATGTACGAGGACCAGGCGCCGGCCGCGGGCCTCATCGTCGGGATCGGGCGGATCGAGGGGGTCGAGTGCGTGGTCGTCGCGAACGACGCGACGGTGAAGGGCGGGACCTACTACCCGATCACGGTGAAGAAGCACCTCCGCGCCCAGGAGATCGCGCTCGAGAACCGGCTTCCCTGCGTCTACCTCGTGGACTCCGGCGGCGCGTTCCTGCCCCGGCAGGACGAGGTCTTCCCCGACCGCGACCACTTCGGCCGGATCTTCTTCAACCAGGCGAACCTCTCGGCGCAGGGCATCCCGCAGATCTCGGTGGTGATGGGCTCCTGCACCGCGGGCGGCGCCTACGTCCCGGCGATGAGCGACGAGGCGGTGATCGTCCGGGACCAGGGGACGATCTTCCTCGGCGGCCCACCGCTCGTGAAGGCGGCGACCGGCGAGGTGGTGAGCGCCGAGGACCTCGGCGGCGGCGACGTCCACACCCGCCTCTCCGGCGTCGCCGACCACCTCGCGGAGGACGACGCGCACGCGCTCGGGATCGCGCGCCGGATCGTCTCGCACCTGAACCGGGCGCGCCCGGTCCGCCCGCCCGCGGCGGCGGCGGAGGAGCCGCGCTACGGCCCGGAGGAGCTGTACGGCGTCGTCCCGCAGGACACCCGCAAGCCCTACGACGTCCGCGAGATCGTCGCGCGCGTGGTGGACGGCTCGCGCTTCGACGAGTTCAAGGCGCGGTACGGGCCGACCCTCGTGACCGGCTTCGCCCGGCTCTACGGCGTGGACGTCGGGATCGTCGCGAACAACGGGATCCTCTTCTCCGAGTCGGCGCTGAAGGGCGCGCACTTCATCGAGCTGTGCGCCCAGCGCGGCATCCCGCTCGTCTTCCTCCAGAACATCACCGGGTTCATGGTGGGGCGGAAGTACGAGAACGCCGGCATCGCGAAGGACGGCGCGAAGATGGTCACCGCCGTCGCGACCGCGGCGGTGCCGAAGCTCACCGTCCTCGTCGGCGGCTCCTTCGGCGCCGGGAACTACGCGATGTGCGGCCGCGCCTACTCGCCCCGCTTCCTCTGGACCTGGCCGAACAGCCGGATCTCGGTGATGGGCGGCGAGCAGGCGGCGAGCGTCCTCGCCACGGTGCGCCGCGACGGCATCGAGGCGGGCGGCGGGAAGTGGAGCCGCGAGGAGGAGGAGGCGTTCAAGGCCCCCATCCGCGCGCAGTACGAGGCGCAGGGGCACCCGTACTACGCGACGGCGCGGCTCTGGGACGACGGCCTCGTCGATCCCGCCCAGACCCGGCGCGTGCTCGGCCTCTCGCTCTCCGCCACCCTGAACGCCCCCATCCCCGAGACGCGCTTCGGCGTCTTCCGGATGTGACCGGAGCCCCCTTGTTCGACAAGCTCCTCATCGCGAACCGAGGCGAGATCGCGTGCCGCGTGATCCGGACCGCCCGGCGGCTCGGGATCCGCACGGTGGCGGTGCACTCGGCCGCCGACGCGGACGCCCGCCACGTCCGGCTCGCCGACGAGGCGGTCGCGATCGGCCCGGCGCCCGCGCGGGAGAGCTACCTCGTCGGCGCGCGGATCCTGGAGGCGGCGCGCGCGACCGGCGCGCAGGCGATCCACCCCGGCTACGGGTTCCTCTCCGAGAACGCGGAGTTCGCCGCGGCCTGCGAGGCCGCGGGCCTCGTCTTCGTCGGCCCGCCCGCGTCGGCGATCCGCGCGATGGGCTCGAAGTCGGCGGCGAAGACGCTCATGCAGGCGGCGGAGATCCCCCTCATCCCCGGCTACCACGGCGAGTCGCAGGACCCCGCCCTCCTCGCCCGGGAGGCGCGCCGCATCGGCTACCCCGTGCTCGTCAAGGCGAGCGCGGGCGGCGGGGGGCGGGGGATGCGCCGCGTCGACGCGCCCGAGGACTTCGAGGCCGCGCTCGCCGCCTGCCGCCGCGAGGCGGCGCAGGCGTTCGGCGACGACCGGGTCCTCCTCGAGCGCTACGTCCTCCGGCCGCGCCACGTCGAGCTCCAGGTGTTCGCCGACCGGCAGGGGAACGTGGTGCACCTCTTCGAGCGCGACTGCTCGGTGCAGCGCCGGCACCAGAAGGTCCTCGAGGAGGCGCCCGCTCCCGGGATGACGCCACAGCGGCGCGCCGCGATGG
>WNGL01008606.1_pt1 | contig 11899 bp, 15 predicted proteins | sample 5400591 | NCBI WGS metagenome assembly WNGL01 (sample SAMN13153377, study PRJNA577476) | soil metagenome | isolation source: 80 cm soil or saprolite under Garry oak tree replicate 1 | place: USA:California | collected 2016-06-15
TCAAGGCACAAATTTGGGAGGCAGAATTGGCGCAGCAAAACTTCGCTGCCGGCCTGCGCCATTGCAGCGAACTGAACGGCACTAATTTTTATTTCGACCCACGCGATCGCATCCTCAGTCTGCAAGGCTTTTGTCGCTCACTCGACAATTTCGTCATGCAGGGAGCGTTCAATCCGGAAACTAGGCGTCCGTGGAATAAACAGGACGCCGGGCGCAGGTGCAAAAACAGGCGACTACCGATCAGGCCAATTGCGCCGCGGCCGCGAGCCTGCCGTCTCTGCAAAAAAAATTGAAGGAGCTGCAACAGCAATCTACGCCGGCTGGCGACGCGCGCAAATGAGCTGGGTGGATCATACGAAGGCCCCGCGTTGGGGTTTTGATCTTGACCGACGCTGCAATGCCATTCGCCTGCCCCTCGCGTCTTTCTAAAAAAGGAACTATGGGTGGAGCTGGGGTGATCTGAAAATGTTTGAGAAAAGCTACGTCCGAAAATTGGGGCCTCGCGATTGGCTGGTGTTCTCCACGATTGTTATTGTCGGCATTGCGGCCATTGCGATGAAGCAAACTAACCGCCCTAAAGACGATGTTACCGGCACCGTTTCTCAAACTGAGCCTCCCATTAAGCACGATGGGACACCGGCACATCCTTACCCGGAAACCAGCCAATGCCCGCCTCGAACCGATCTGGTTTTTTGGCCGAGCGGTCGCTCGGTTCCGAGCATCCCTCCCGGCATATCGGTCTGCTTTGTTGGAAATCAGTCGTTTGAGAATAGCGGTCCGGATCGTCTCGAAGTGCGCGACCGCTAACACGCAGCCACTGGGCTAAAAACGTTCGGGTAACGCCGTGGCGGTAGGCGAGTGCCATGCATGCACCAGCCGCCCTCGTGAATCTCGCCCTGATACTAGTTGCACTTATCGGCTGGCTTCGACTTGTCGTTTGGGATTCCCGGCCCAGGTACTCTGAGCCGGGATTGGTTCTGACGTTTTGAGTCTAGCTCTTGCACTTTGCGCAAACGGCCGGAGCGGTCGGCTGGTATTGCGCTTGAAGGAGGAAAACAGACACAATATACAAGGTGGGTTCCTCCGAGATTGAAAATGACTTTACGGCAAGACTTAAGGCAACTGCTCGAGTAGTCGGCTCCACTGCTCGAGTGCTCGCCGCTTCGTGAACTCCGTGTCGAGCATTTGCCGCGCGTGTGCGCCCATGTCGGCAAGTGCCTCCGGCGCTTCCGACCAGTGTCGCAGGGTATCGGCCAATGTCGCGGCGTCGCCTGGCGTAATGGTAATCCCGCAGCGATGCTGCCGCACCAGCCGCGCGATTTCTCCGTCGCCGTCTCCGATCATCAGGATCGGTCTGCCTGCCGCGGCAATGCCGTAGAATTTGCTGGGAACGATCAGACCCTCAAGGCGTGGATGAAGCGACAGCCAGTGCACATCGGCAACACCCAAGGAGTATGGCAGCATGGCACGGTCTTGATAGGTTCGGAATTGGAATGAACGTTCAAGGCCGCGCAGTTTGACAGCTCTGACGAGGTTTTCGAATTGGTTGCCGCCGCCGACCATCAGAAAAACAATGCGTGGTTCGTTGCGGAGCCGCTCCGCCGCCACGAGCACCGTCGCGAAATCGTGGGCGCGGCCGAGATTACCGGAATAGCCAACGACGAATTTGCCGGCCAATTGCCAGGCCTCACGCAACGGATTGTTGGCCTGCGCGATTGGTCTGATTGTCGCGTCGTCGCACCAATTGGCAATGACATGAAGGCGCGCCGCCGCGACCCCCGACGCCTCGATCTGGCGCGCCATCAAAGCGCCCACCACAACGGTCGCGTCGGCGCCGCGCAAGGCGCGATTACGCAGCGCTCGCAGAGCCGGGCCAACCGGGCCGCGGATCAGCGGCACACCCAGAACGGTCGCGGTTTCCGGGTAGATGTCTTGCAACCAATTGACGAGGCGCGCTCCGCGCCGTCGCGCTGTCGCCGCAAGGACTACGGAGAGCAGAGGGGGATCGGTTTTGGCGATAACGATGTCGCCCCCTCGCACAATCTTGTCGAGGCGTCGGCGCACCGACCGGTAGAACGACAGATAATCGAGTGCGCGTCCGGGCAAAGCGGCGCGTCCGAATCGCGTTGAAGCGACTCGATGGACGTTCACGCCGTTGACGATTTCGTAAGCGGACAGCGCGGCATCGGGATTGTCATAGATTTGCCTCGAGGCGATGACGTGCACTTCGTGCCCGGCCGCTGCCAAGTAGAACGCGAGATCGGAGAGAATTTGGCTGCTCGCGGAATGATCGGGGTAGAAATAGCGGTTGACGAAAATGAGGCGTGCCATCGGGGATTTGGCATCAGGCCGCGGCAAACTAGTTGGCTTCGAGCTCGGGCGCGGCGGCGAGGCGCCGCACCAGCTTCAACCAACCTTGTTGCGCATCTAAAAAGCTTTGCCGCACGGTCGGATCCGATTGAGTGGCAGCATTTCGTGCGCAGTCCTTGGCGTGCTGATAACATACGCGTACTTCATCGCTTAATTTTTGCAGCATGGCGATTCCTCCTGTGGGATACCTCTGAACTGTCCACGACCGTTCGGCTTATTATCAGGCGTTTGGCGTTTATTATCCCAAAAAATCAATGCGACACCTTACCGGATCGATTCGCTGGCGGCGGGGTGAGTTGGCGATCCGGCTTGCATTGTTTGCGACCGACGAATATGCCGCACGATTTGCTTAATAATAGAGCGGCCTTTGGGGGTCAAAAGCACTTCATGCCGGCGTTGATCGCCGCGATGCGGCTTTACCGTGACGAGGCCAAGACCAGCGCCGCCGTTCCTGGCGCGGGCGCCGATGTCACGAAGGTATCGTGACATCGCCGATCGATGTATGCCCATCGCGCGGGCATAAGCATTGACGCCGTGGCCTTCGTCCAGCGCGATCATCAAGAAAACCGTCGCGAACGGCAGCGGAATAGAGCCACGCAGATTGCTGAGCGGCTTGAGTGCCCACAACAGGCTTTGCAGGGCCTTCTTCTCAGCTTGCATTATAGGTAGCCATTGACCCTGCTTTTGATCCGATGCAAAAAAACCAACGGTGAAATTTTCTCAATCATCGGCGAAATCATTTCAAGGATTGTGCTACCGCCCAGATTTGAAATTGTCCCTGATAACTTGAGCAAACCAAACCGTAAGTAACAGCATATTGCAATTCGGAAAGCATTTGCATGTATCCCACAATCCGAGACTGGCTTCTCGGCATCGTCCCGCTCGTATCATGCTATATTTTCTGTTCCACCACGAACACTTTATGAAAGCGGTGGGCTGGCCGCAACGCTGGTTCGCGATCCTGACGATCATAACGAGCAAAATGGAGATGATAAGAATCCGGGTCATGGGAACCCCGTCGTCAGCCCGCGAGCCCGTAGCACCCCACGCCGGCCACTCAGCGATCGTTGCGAGCACCGCCGAGCCGTTAAACTTCCAGCCCAAGTACCTTCGCTGCTTTGAAGCGCTGATTCTCATTCGGGCGAGGATCGAACCTCGCCAGAGCACCGGAGCCAACACATTTCATTTTTGCTGTGTAATGCGCGCAGTAGCGCGACCCTTCGTATAGTGCACGCGTGCAGGCACGGGCGTGCGCGAGCAGATGCCGTCGCCCCGCTTTCTTGTAATGCAGCCGAACCATTTGATGGCAGATGGGGCACTCTGCGTTAATGGGGTGAAGTCGGCGCCTTCCCAGGAGCTTAAAAAGCTCGACAATCCATACCGATAAGACGCGGCCCATCGCCTCTCGTGATTTCCGGACCATCACAATATGCCTGCGGCTGCCGAGACCTGATGCTGATGGCGGAGGACACAGCTACTTCAAGAAAACGGCGTCCTCGCGGCGATGTTGGGCGCTAGCCGCAGGCAGACACAATTTTTGCAGGGGTAGCCGAAGATCAGTCGTTGCCTATCGGGCAGCGATTACGCCTCGGCGTTCTGATCGCGAGCGATAGAGGCGCGCACGGTTCCGTCGCTCAACAGTCCTTCAAAATACTCGATGGTTCGATTGAGCCCTTCGGCCAGTTCCGTTTTCGGCGCCCAGGAGAGCTGGTCATTGGCTTTTGAAATGTCAGGTCGCCGTTGCCGCGGATCGTCCTGCGGCCGCGGGCGATGCACGATGCGGGAGCGCGAACCGGTCAGCTCGATCACCAGGGAGGCCAATTGCAAGATGGTGAATTCCTTGGGGTTGCCGAGATTGATCGGTCCGGTCACATCGGGTGGCGTGCTCATCAGGCGAATGAGGCCGTCGATCAGATCGTCGACATAACAGAATGAGCGGGTCTGCAGCCCGTCGCCGAATACGGTGATGTCGCGTCCCAGCAAGGCCTGCACGATAAAGTTCGAGACCACGCGGCCGTCATTGGGATGCATGCGGGGTCCGTAGGTATTGAAGATGCGCGCCACCTTGATGGCGAGCTTGTGTTGCCGTCGATAATCGAAAAATAACGTCTCAGCGCAGCGCTTGCCCTCATCGTAGCAGGAGCGCGGCCCGATTGGGTTGACATGGCCCCAATAATCCTCGCCCTGCGGGTGAACGCTGGGGTCGCCATACACTTCCGATGTCGAGGCCTGGAGGATTTTGGCGCGCAGGCGTTTGGCCAGCCCCAACATGTTGATGGCGCCATGCACGCTGGTCTTGGTGGTCTGGACCGGGTCGTGCTGGTAATGGATGGGGGAGGCTGGGCAGGCCAAATTATAGATCTGATCGGCTTCAATATAGAGCGAAAATGTTACGTCGTGGCGGATTATCTCAAACTGATGATGATCGAGCATACTCTCGATATTGCGGCGTGTGCCGGTGAAAAAATTGTCGACGCAGATCACATTGGCGCCCTGCTTGAGCAGGCTTTCGCACAAGTGCGAGCCGAGAAATCCAGCACCCCCGGTCACAATCACGCGGGTTTCGAGATGCATGTTCAGCAGCTCCAAAAAAAATTCACCCGGCAGTCGCTGCCGTGCGTCGCACCAAGTAATTGCCCAAAATCAAAACATCCATTTTGGTGCGTAGAAAGCAATCTAACGCCTCTTCTGGCCGGCAGACCACCGGCTCGTTCTCATTGAACGATGTATTGAGTACCATCGGCACCCCGGTTAGCCGAAAGAATGCCTCGATCAAGGCATAATAGCGGGGATTGCTGGCGCGATCGACGGTCTGGAGCCGCCCGGTGCCGTCGACGTGGGTCACCGCGGGAATCTGGCCGCGCCGTTCAGGACGGATGGGAATAACCTGCAGCATGAACGGCACATCGTCGTCACGCGCGAACCAGTCGGCGACGGCCTCGCGCAAGACCGATGGCGCAAAGGGGCGGAAGGATTCCCGGCGCTTGATCTTAAGGTTAAGGATATTCTTCATGTCGGCGCGTCTTGGATCGCCAAGGATCGAGCGATTGCCCAGCGCCCGCGGGCCCCATTCCATGCGGCCTTGAAACCAGCCGACCACGAGCCCATCGGCGATCGCGCGTGCCGTGGTGTCAACGAGTTCTTTGTCGTCATTGACCTGGCGTACGCTGCACTTTTCGGCATCGATTGCCGAGCGGCGATCTAGCAAAAGCGCGGCGAACTCGGCCTCAGAGAAGGCTGGTCCCCAAAACGCATGGGTCATTTCGCCTGTGCGGGTGCCGGCGCGGTGCCAGACCGCAAAAGCGGCACCGATCGCGCCGCCAGCGTCGCCGGCGGCCGATTGCAAATAGCACTTGGTGAAGGCGGTGCGGTCTTTGATCTTGCCGTTGGCGACCGAATTGTAGGCGCAACCGCCGGCGAGTGCGATTGCCGTATGGCCATTACGCCGCTGCAAGGTGTTCAACAGGTGAAAAAATGCGTCCTCGTAAACGGCCTGGGTCGCAAACGCCAAATCGCGATGACGATCCTCGAGCGGCGCATCGGAGCTGCGCGGTGGACCCAGCGCGTCAACAAGGGCTTGCGAAAATAATGGACCGCAGACCGGTTCACCGCCGTGCCACTCATAGGCGATGTCTTCCTTGTGATGGCGGAAGTATTTTAGATCGAGCGCAAAACTGCCGTCACGTCGTAGCGAAAGCAATTTCTCCACTTCGTGCCGGCAGGACGGATTACCATAAGCGGCCAGCCCCATTAATTTGTACTCGTCGCCATAGTGCGGAAAGCCGAGATATTGGGTCATCGATTGGTAGAAGATGCCGAGCGAGTGCGGAAACAGCACCCGCCCGTCGATCGACAGCGCGGTGCAGCGCCCGCAACCCCACGCCGCGCTGGCGAAATCGCCGAAGCCGTCGACCGACACGACTGTTGCTTCGTGAAAAGGTGATGCAAAGAATGCAGACGCGAGGTGGGCCAAGTGGTGTTCGACATGCTCTATTGTTCCGGCAAATGGTCGGCCGGGTAATGCACGAAGCTGATCGACGATTTGCGCCATTTGCTGGCGATTTTGCAGACGCTTCAGTAGCAAGCGCGGATTGGGACGCTTGAACGCGACATAACTAAGTTTCCGAAAAAAATTGGCGCGGCCGCTGCGGTTGACGGCTGCCACGGCCACATCACTGAGATTAATCTTTGCTTCCCGCAAACAATAGCTAATTGCCTGTGACGGAAAGCCAGCCCAGTGCTTAACTCGGCGAAACCGCTCCTCCTCAGCTGCCGCCACTAATTTGCCCGCGCGCACGATGCAAGCCGCTGCGTCCGCGTGGTAGGCATTGATGCCGAGTATTAAATCTGCCGCCATGGACTCGCGCGACCGCTGAAGAAAACAAAGCTCTGCTGCACTACCTCACCCACATAACAGTCAGCGGCATTGCCGGTACATAGTAAAGAGCTCAGGGCCGGCGAGATAAATCGTGGTCAGACCGAGACCGCCATTGCGGTTGATCCACTGACGAATTGGCACCGGATAGATGTTCCAAAGCGTTCGTGTCCCTGGATCATTGACGATCTCGAAGCCGAGGAAACCGGGTCGCCACGCGGCGTGGAAACCGAGCACGGCGTTTGGCGTCACACAAATTCTATCATGCGGCACAATGCCGAGCACCAGCGTGCAGGCGGACGAACAGGTTCCATCGATGACGATTTGCTCGCCGGCGTCCCTAAGCGCCATATAACGGGACCAATAGGCGCCGATATTGCCGCCGTGGTCATTGGTTATGCGGACGACCGCCACCGCGGTTTTCGGCAGTGATGCAATCAAAATTGCAGCGATCGCCGATGGGAGTGCACGTCGGCGCTTCCAAGCAAAAGGTCGGCGATGCTGCGCGAGCACATCGGCAGATCTGATTTGGGGTTTCTGAGAAAGAATCACCGCGTCCCGGCCTCGTGCTTGATTGTGATCTATTATCCGCTCAGCGATCGCAATTGAAGTATCGTCGCGGCGGACCTGATCAATTCCGACCTGCCCGAAGCTCGCAAAGCCGTCTACGGTAATGCTGTGTGTACAGGCCCCACCAGGACGAGGGGTTTGTTCTAGGTGGGAAGTGGCAGGAAAGCGAGCTTTCGCATCGCAGTGCGCTTAACCGCGCTCTGAGCGCCGCACAAGCAATAATCGAGTATTGTCGGTAGCGTGTGTTAGCGATCTATGAGCTGGCATGTTCGCCAAAGCCCGATTCGTTAGGATTAACTCAATCATTTTATTTTATCAAGGCGAGGACGATCGCTTCTCTTTCCAGCGCATCGGCCTCTGCCATCAACTGCGAACTCATTTTCTCAAGCGCAGTGCGAAAGCCGCCACTGGATGTCCTGCGCGCTAGCCGCATGCAAAATTGCGCCTTGTGGCGCAAACAACACGGCATGTTCGCGGCCAGTGGACAGGTCGGGCAAGCATCCGCATCGCAAAACGTCATGGTCGCATTGTCGAGGACGAGGGTTAACAATTGGTAGGCCGCCTCCGTTCTCGCAAATGCGACGAAACCCACAGTCGCGCCATGCGCTCGCGTTGCCCGGTCCGCTCGTCGTGATGACGAGGATTTCTTTCTGTGTGATCACTCGCGCGCGCGATTAGGTGGTAGAATTCGCTTGATTCTCTGAGACGGACTCAAATGCCTCGCCAAAAGGGCAACGACCTCCAGGCTTTCCTTACTGTGGCGAGAGAACGTAGCTTCATCGCGGCGGCGGCGAAGCTCGGTGTTTCAAAGTCGGCAGTGAGCCACGCTATCCTCGGGCTTGAAGCGCGACTCGGGCTTCAACTGTTGACTCGCGCGCGGCGGAGCGTTGCGCCGACCGCGGCCGGCGAACGTCTGCTCCACGCTGTGGGCCCACACCTCGAACAGATTGGTGCGGAGCTCGCCGCACTGAGTGAACTGCGCGACAAACCCGCCGGGACCATCCGCATCACGGCAGATGAGCACGCGGCCAAGGCGATCCTGTGGCCTGCCTTGGCGAAGCTGTTGCCGGACTATCCGGACATCACGGTTGAGTTGATCACCGATGGTGGCCTGACCGAAACAGTCGCCGAGCACTATGACGCCGGCGTTCGTCTCGGCCAGCAGGTGGCGAAGGGCATGATCGCTGTGCGCATCGGCCCAGACATACGCATGGCGGTGGTCGGTGCACCTGGTTACTTCGCAATACGCTCGCCGCCGAACAAACCGCAGGACCTTACCGCCCATCATTGCATCAATCTTCGCTTGCCCAGCTACCGCGGAATCTACGCCTGGGAGTTCGAAAAGCGCCGGCAGGCACTGAAGGTGCAGGTTGAAGGCCAGCTGGTGTTCAACAACATCGCCCTGGGACTGGAAGCGGCAGTGGCCGGGTTCGGCTTGGCATACCTGCCCGAGGATCAAGTGCAGATGCACCTCGCCGACGGACGGCTCATTCGGGTGCTCACCGATTGGTGTCCGGCGTTTTCAGGCTATCATCTCTATTACCCAAGCCGTCGCCAACCGACGTCAGCCTTTGGCTTACTACTCGATGCACTGCGCTACGGCTGAAAACATAATCATCCGTTAGACTTCCAGCATCCGTCCGACTTCTGAAGCTCTTTGGGAAAGATCGCGCGCCGCGTTCTCATTAAGTCGATCTTAGTATTGGCCATGCAAACTTGTGGCTCCCGGATGCTGTTAATTTTTGCACGTCCGGACAAAGTCGAGTGAGGATGACGGTGCAACGTATATTCCTGACTGATGAAAAGTTGTGGCGCGGTATCGCCGACAATACCGACGCGATGTCGGCTCTTGTTGAGCAGCAGCTAAAATTGGCCGAAGTTAGTAGCACGGCTAATGATAGCGTGAGCCGCGCAAAACGAGTGCAATCGAATGCACAGACTATCAGTAAATTACAGCGCCAATACACCGACTATACCGCCGAACTTCGACGGCGCTATTCCTTGGCTTAATTAATCGAGCCAACTCAAACGCTGAGGTTCGTCTGCTTTCGCTCTAGCAGTCACAGGTAGCTTCGCTGGCCGTTGCGAAGGCAGATCCCTTGTGTCGCGCGGTTCGGATCGCTCGCGCTCGACCGGCATTTTTGAATGACCGTTGGCCTGTTGCAGGGCGTTGGCCTCGCGGACCGCTTGTTCGAATCGACGCTCGCCCTTGAACAGGAAGATCAGCGTGAACAAAGCGATGCGCAGGTCGGGCCAGAACGAGGCATTCTGGATATACCAATCATCGAGCGCGCCCTTTTCCTCGGTGGTTATAAGGTTGCCACCGTTGATCTGTGCCCAGCCAGTGATTCCCGGTCGAACCATGAGGCGCAAGTTGCAATTCTTTGGTTGATCCTCTGGCAGCAGCGGTCGCGGTCCAATCAATGACATCTCGCCGACAAGGACATTGAACAGTTGCGGTAATTCATCGAGCCGCAGCCGACGCAGGAATTTTCCGATCCAGGAATGGTAATCACCATTGTCATTCGGCTGGCCGTTGCGGTCAAACGGTGCGTGCAAAGTCCGGAACTTGTACAGCAAAAAGCTTCTGCCGTTGCGACCAATGCGCTTCTGCCAAAAGACGACGGGCAAGCCCAAGTCGAACAAAACCAGGATCGAGACGATCGCGAACACGGGCGAAAGCAGTACAATCGCCAAAAGCGCGCTGATGAAATCGATAAGACGCTTGTACCGGAAATAGCGCGACAGTCGGTAAGGTGACTGAACCGCGGCATCAGGCAAAGTCAGTGGAGCAGCTGGTCGAGGTGCTGGCAAAGGCTCAAGCCCAATAAGGTTCGGTACGAAACTGAGAAGAATGTCGCGCCGCGCACAGATATCGCAAATCTCATTGAGCGCGGCGGCCGGCAAAAGGGACTCGTCGCCACCGATGATGGCTCGGTCAGCGCGGATACCGTGGACGGCAAACTCTTCGATGACGGCATCGAGCTGGTTCGACGCGCCAACGATCGGTACGCCGCACATGGTGCGGCCCAACAGCGTTTGATTGTTATCAAGGATGGCGATGACTTCTCGCTGACCGGGCGCGTGCGCTTGAAGCAGTTTGATGTAGAGCGACGTGAGGCGTGACGAGCCGATCATGATAATGTGCTCGACTGCGGAATGGTCGCCAGCCTCGGCTTGCTGATCGTCCTTGGCCAAAAGCCTCAAAACGCCACGGGTGAGGAGCAATCCGGCGGCAAGGACGAGGCCTTGCATAACCGGGATCGAGCGCGGAATCCCCTCGAGACGGGTGAAGGTGAAGAGGACCACGGTTGTGGTCAGTCCCGCGGCGACGACCGCACTGATGATGCTGATGCGTCATGAACGGAGAAATAGCGCGAGATGCCAGCGCTGACGCGGAACGCCAAAAAGGCGATCAAGCTAAACGCAAACGACAGGCTGCAATAGAGGAACGCGGCTGGCGCGCCTTGCACTGACAGGACCAGGGCATCGCGGAGATAAAGGGCGAGCAGCGGCGCCAAAGCCGCCCAAACGACATCGATCGGAGAAAGGCGGAGGCGAAAGCCAGCACGCGATGACGGCAACAGCCTGGGCATCGACACAACCCTGCGCTCAATCTGGGACTGGCCGAGCGGATGTCCGCTTAAATTTCGCCCCGTTGCTGTGTCGCGCGCGCAGCGCGCGCGCTGTTACACGGGTGTGAAATAGAAAGAGGCCCCAGCCCCAATTGATCAATTTCTTATAGAACAGCGGCTTGATTGCGGCAACTCGGCTGTAACCGAGCAGAACACCGCATTCAGTCTGTTAAGGGCTCGAAGGTTGACTTGTAGGCCGCGATATTTCGTAGGCGATAAAGCCAACCCCACCGAGCCAGAGCGCCCAAAATGCGGTGCTCCCCGCCGTCCATCCACAGTCATGGGTCTGGTCGGGGTGGCACTCCCACGGATAGTTTTGCGCATTGGATCCGGAGGCGCAGGGCGACTATGGCGCAATGGTTGTCACGGCGCCGGGCTGGACAGTGACCTTGCAGCCATCGTCATAAACCACGGTCGATGGGCAGCCCCCCTGCTGGCGCGGCAAGTCGCGCAAAACCGCGGCGGACCACAGTCGCAAGACCAGACCACTGGCGGCGCTATTAAATGCGTGCTTTTCGATCAATCTCGCTTTTATAAGACTGCATGTCGGATTGCCGCACTGCCGCACACTGTGGATCATCATGCGATTTCGAACTGGCGCCGTAACAGGTCTGCGCCAATTTTTCATGATCGTCTAAAGTTGCCACGACCAGCCGCCGGCACAGGCGAGGCACCAAATTATGATGCCGGCAGTCCAGGCGACAGCGGCAGGGCTACGGCTCGAATTCGCGTTGGCCTCGTGAATTATGACAATAGAAGACAGCTATGGTTCTTTTTTTCTTATCGTGAATCAGTACCGGGCTGTTTCGTCATTCAATTTAATTCCTGAGATACCTGTGCCGTTGTCTACTTGGTCGACGCACAGGGCAGGTGTCATGCCGTCGAACGTGGAAGAATATCTGCAAAAGGCGATGGAATGCGAAGAGAAAGCGCGAGCCGCCGACCAACG
>WNGL01028408.1_pt1 | contig 11899 bp, 8 predicted proteins | sample 5400591 | NCBI WGS metagenome assembly WNGL01 (sample SAMN13153377, study PRJNA577476) | soil metagenome | isolation source: 80 cm soil or saprolite under Garry oak tree replicate 1 | place: USA:California | collected 2016-06-15
CCGGCTTTGCCCGCTGGAAGCGCGACATGATCCTGCGCCTGAGTCTGCCCTTCAAATTTATGCGCCGCCATGTCAACGCGGGTCACATGTCCAACCCCTTCACCTATCGCGACTCGCCCATCATTTCCGAGGACAACCAATCAATTCCAGCCGGGCGCATCCCGCCGGAGCAGCGATCGGTATTCAAACGTTACCAGCTCGGCCCGCTGGCAGGCGCCCTTGCCCCCGTGGTCATACTAGCTGACGCTAACAATAATCAACCTGTATCGCTGCTTGATCGCTTTGGCCAGAGCTTTATAGTGTTCTACTTCTGCACCGACCCCGATGCAGGCATGTCCACCCTGCAAAAAATACAGCCCGATCTGCCAGCTCTCCCCGTTGCGCTCTACCTGGTAACACCTCATCCGCCAACAACCTCCAAAACCGGTAACATCGGCATCCTACTCGACACAGAGAGCAAGGTCGCCTCCGCCTACAATGCTGGCCCGCGCACACTCTACATCGTGCGCCCCGACCGTCATATCACCGCCCGCCGCTTTGACAGCAACCTGGCCGGACTACCCACGCTTCTACGCCGCGCTATAGGGACCGATAAGGGAAATTGACACATGATGCACGTCATCAAGGAGGCATGCCACTGCCAACTCAGGCATTTGTGCCTGGTTTCGCTTGCCCGATTTGTTCTTTTGTTATCAAGGTCTCCTCATTCAGCTTCGTATTGCTGAGATCAGCTTGGGTGAGATCGGCTCCGCTGAGGTCAGCCCCGTAGAGATAGGCTCCTGTGAGATTAGCTCTGCTAAGATTGGCTCTCATCAGACTGGCTCCACCGAGGGAGGCTCCACTAAGGTTAGCTCCACTGAGATCGGTCTCTGTGAGGTCAGCCTGGGTGAGATCGGCCCTCGTGAGGTCAGCCCCGCTGAGGTTGGCTCTCGTGAGGTCGGCTCTAGTAAGGAGGGCTCCTTTGAGCCTGGCTTCGCTGAGGTCGGCCTCTGTGAGGTCGGCTTCTCTGAGCCTGGCTCCGCTGAGATCGGCTCTGGTAAGGTCGGCTCCGTCGAGGGTGGCTTCTCTGAGGATGGCTCCGCTGAGGGCGGTTTCTCTAAGAATGGCTCCGCTGAGGTTGGCCTGACTGAGGTCGGCTCCGTTGAGGTTGGCTCCCCAGAGGTTGGCTCCGCTGATGTCTGGTCTTAGAGATGGATGCTCTCTTCTCCAGGTATTCCAGAAGACTATTCTTCCTTGTTTAAGCAGGTCAAGCTGTCCTTGATTTGCCATCGTGTCTTCCTCCTGCGGTGGAGCTCTTCTTCTATTTATTATAGCGAGGTGGATGCCTCTCCTCAAGCGTTTGTTTTCATATCTCTCGGCTTGCGTGGTACTATCCTGTCTCTTGTCCGTCATCGCAACACCTTCCGCCTTTTATGTGTTCTACTAAATAGAAGCAACAAATAACAAGGTGGCAAAGCCCGGCATGGAGCAGCATCACCAGGAGTTGCCAGCGCTACTGGCAGCCGATCTCGATGGTCACTTTGGACAAATGATGTCGATGTACCAGCATCGACTGCATGCCTTTGCTTTGCGCCAGGCAGGCAATGCGCAGGATGCCGAAGACGTCGTTCAGGAGGCATTTCTACGTGCTCATCATGCTCTCAAGAACTATCCTGTTGCACGCATACGCACGCTGCGCGTGCAGCAGTGGCTCTATAAGATCACCCTGAATATCTTCCGCAATCGTGCTCGTCGATCCGCACCTCCATCAGTCCCGTTCGATGTGTCGGAAGACAGCCTCCTGCTCGCAATAGAGGACCAGTCTGGCAGGCCTGATGAGGAGGCATACCGGCGTGAATGGAGACATGAGCTGGAGAGTGGAGTAGTTACACTACCAGAGCCCTACCGCTCAGTAGTCAATCTGCATTATTTTGAAGACCTCAGCCTGCGCGAAGTGGCTGAACTCCTGAATCAACCTGTTGGCACAGTCAAAGCCAATGTGCATCGCGGCTTACAACTCCTGCGCAGGACGCTGGAAACGCAGGCCAACGAATGGAGATGAAGCAATGGAACCCTGGAACGGAGAACAACGCTCGCTGGTTGATCAATGGCTGGCTGCCCTGGACGATTCCCACTGGAACACACGCGCAACAGCAGTGCACATGCTGGGCGAACTGGGCGAGCTAACACCGCTTGAACCGCTATTGGCCTCCCTGAACGATGAGGATGAGTCGGTCCGCGCCGCAACAGTACGGGCGCTGGGCAAACTGGGTGAGCGTGCCCCTGTAGATCGCTTAGTAATGGTCCTATCCGACCCCTCGTGGATGGTGCGCGAAATGGCCGCCTTGACATTAGGGGAATTGGGCGAGCGAATGCCAACCGGGCCACTGCTAGACATCTTGCACGCCGCACATGAGGATACATTTGTGCGCGAGGCAGCGCAGATGGCGCTCCAACAGGCGCACACCGAAATTGTATCTTCGCTTGCTCAGGATACAGCCATCACTCCCCAGGCTCGGGATCAATCTCCTGCTAGAACAGAGCGGCATCACCTGGTGAAATCCTCCCAGGCCCGCCTCATCGGCCTTGCTAAACGCTTTTTCCCGCTGCATACGGCAATGCAAGAGGCGGATGTTCTCGTTGAGATATCTGATCTGGCTACAGCTGCGCACTCAAGTCTTCCTTTGCAACCGCCAGTATTGGCCAGTTCCAGGCGTTCCCTGCCACTACGCATAGCAGAGGGGCTACTGGTTACGCTACTTATACTAGGTATCGGCCTGTCCTGGCTGTTACTCGCGCAAAAACTGCACCTGTCTTACTATGCTGGACCAACACCCACGGCAAGCCCAAGCGTTTCACTGTCCTGGCAGGGCCACAGCCTGAGCTTGAAGGCCGTTAATGGAGTGGTCTATGTCGGCGCGATGGATAACGCTGTATATGCCTTGCGAGCATCTGATGGAGGCCTGCTCTGGCGCTACACCACTGCTGGGCCAGTGAATGATCCACCAGTAGTGGTCGATGGCATCGTCTACGTGAACGCGAATGTAGACCAGGGTCTGGGCTATCTAACAGGCTACGTATATGCCTTACGAGCCAGCGATGGCGCCTTGCTCTGGCGCTACACCAATGGTAGTTTTGTGTACAACGGTTATGTGTACCAGCCAACCGTTGTCGCGGGGGAGGTCTACATCGCTTCCCAGGATGGCACTCTATCTGCCCTGCGAGCCAGCGATGGTGCCCTGCTCTGGCGTTATACTGCCAGGGGACCTGTGCCTACGGTGCTGGCAGTCAATGGGATCGTCTACGTCGCTTCCGAAGATGGTTATCTAAATGCGTTGCGAACGAGCGATGGCAAATTGCTCTGGCGCTCCCCTAGCTATGCTTATGCGCCAGTGATCATCAATGATGTCCTCTATGTGACTTCACGAGATGGCTTGTCCGCCCTGTGGGCGCGTGACGGCGCCATGCTCTGGCGCTATGCGCTTGCCAGCACTGGTTTTTCTGGGCCAACTATCCTTGATGGAGTGGTCTATACCCTTGCCGCAAAATACTCGCCTGATACCACCGATTCTACTCATACTGGCGGATATGCGCTGCAGGTCGCAGCCTCTAAGTTCACAGCCCCTATCAACACGAAAATACCTTTCAAACAAGGAGGACCTTCATCTCTCTATGCCCTGCGAGCCAGTGATGGCACTGTGCTCTGGCACTACCAGGCGCCTGACGATAAGAACAACGGGGTTGGTCTGCTGGCAGTAGTTGGCCGTCTGGTCTATATCGATACAACTGCTGGCCCGAGCAAGACTATTATCTCTGCCTTGCGAGCCAGCGATGGAAGTCTGCTCTGGAGCTATCCAACTGAAGCCTCTGCTGACAACTTCTTGGTAACCAGTGGAGTAGCCTATCTGACCTCGACCGATGGTACCGTCGCTGCCCTGCGCACCACCAACGGTGCCCTGCTCTGGCACTACACCATTCCCGGGCAGGTCTTCAATACACCGCTTGTAGATGGCGACACAGTCTACATTGGCGCAGCCAATGGTATCGTCTATGCCTTGCAGGCCACCACCGGTGTGTTGCGCTGGTCCTACCACACCAAAGTCAGTTAGTGAGGTAGGCGGCCTATCGGCCGTATATACTTTCAGATTCATTTCAGGTCGGTCAATTATACTGGTGATCAGAAGACAGGCAGCGAGTTGCCAGCGGAGGCGTGTTATGGATCAGATCGAACAGGAAACCTCGAGAGATGACCCGGCAGTCGAAGTCACCGATCTCCCTTCTACCGAAGGAAAGAGAAATGTAGTGGCATCCCTTGCGGGTGCCAGGTCAGCGCATGCCAGGCCCGTGAATGCCAGCCCGACGGGTGCCAAACCTGTGAGTGCCAGCCCCGCCAGGTCACAGCAGCAGGAATCTTACTCCTCTTGATTGTCATGGTCTTGCCCATCCTCCCTACCATACTCAATCAATCGGGCCAGCATAGATCCTCCACCTCTGCCGTTGTCCATGCAACGCCCACGCCAACGCCTATCCTTTCCCCCCTCTCTGGGAGCCATGGCGTGAACCCCACGCTAGCCAATGGCGTAATCTACATCGGCGCCTCTGATGGCGCTATAACCGCTGTGCGCGCAAGCGATGGCAAACTGCTCTGGCAGTATAAGACGAGCGGAGCCGCGTATGCGCCACTGGTAATCAATGGTGTGGTCTATGCCAGTGACTACGTAGGTAACAATGGACCGGCCCATCTGTATGCGTTGCGCGCGCGCGATGGGAAACTGCTCTGGAGCTATACTCGAAAAGACTTTATCAACGATCCAATCGTAGTCGATGGGGTTGCCTACCTTACTTCGAATGATGGTCTGCTAGCTGCCGTACGTGCAGAAGATGGCTCTGTGCTCTGGCGTCACGATTTGAAAGGCCAGGGCGTCGTCATAGCAGAAGTAATCAATGGCGTGATCTATGGTGAGGTCTTTGCAAACCCGGGTCCGAACCACGTGGATGCCTGGCGGGTCGGCGATGGCTCCCTGCTCTGGCAGTCCAGCGACCACCTGGCAATCCTGGACACGATTGACGGCATTGTCTATGCCGCCCTGGATAACAATTTTGAGGCGTTACAGGCCAGCACCGGCGCTGTGCTTTGGCGCACTAAGCTCGATGGTTCTCCTTTTTATGCGCCTTTCATCGTGAACAATGGTGTGCTGTACCTCGTGGCAACGAACATCTCTTATGAGAACGCATCCGCTCCTGCTCATAATGGAGGATTTGCGCTCCAGGTATATACTGCGGCCGCTTCCTTGCAGAAGACAGTGCCCGAGAAAAAAGCCACGTCATCGGTCTATGCACTGCGTGCCAGCGATGGCACTGTGCTCTGGCACTACAAGGGCAACAATACGAACGGCTGGCCGCAGTCAATGACGGTGGTTGGTGGCGTCGTCTATGCGACCACATCTATCAGCAGCAGTGAGGGCTATGTTTATGCGCTGCAAGGCAGCACCGGCGCTCTCCTCTGGAACTACGCCGCCGGTAGCCAGGTAAGCGACATGACGGTCGACAACGGCCTGGTTTATGCGGGTGTGAACGGCGGTCTCCTCGTTGCGCTGCGAGCGAACAACGGCTCCGTCCTCTGGCGCTACCAGAGCGATGGGTCGAATTTCGGCACGCCTATAGTCGACAACGGCTCGGTCTACGTTGGCGCAGATAACAGCATCACCTACGCCTTGCAGGCCGGCACTGGCGTGTTGCGCTGGTACTACCTCACGAAAGTCAGTAACTGACGATGTCCAAGCGGCTATTGACAATACCCAGGCCGTTCGCTATACTGGCTGTACGCAAGAGCGTATGGTGACCGTAGCTCAACTCGGCAGAGCTCTGGATTGTGGCTCCAGTGGTTGTGGGTTCGAACCCCATCGGTCACCCCAGATTGTTCCGAGGCTGCTTAAGATGTGTTACTTTACTTATAATTTGTCCACTGCGGACAAACTATACTTCCAAAAGTGCAGGGACAAACTTTAGCCTGCAGAGACGCCGGCCAACTCCTCCATCACCTTGATGATGGCTGCAACATCTTCTTCGATGCCTTTGGTTTCCGCTATTGCATATGCCTGCTGTGCTGCTGCTGTCGCTGGCATAGGAACAGCAAGCTCGGAGACGACGGCGGTTTGTTTCAGCACCTCTATGAGCTGTGCTCGCTCTAACCCGGATTTTTCTCCGAGAATAAGTGCCTCAGCCAGTGCTTGCAAGGTGAGACCCAATAGGGTGTTTACGACAAGCTTCATCGTCGTGCCCATGCCACTTGGACCCATATAGAAACTCGACGTACCGAGTACAGCCAGGATGGGTTTGCACGCCTGGTAGGTCTCCTGTTCGCCGCCGACGAAGATGACCAGGCTGCCTGATTCGACTTGCGGGACACTCCCCGAGACGGCAGCATCGATCATCTGAATACCTTGCTCCTTTGCTGCCTCATAGACGTGGCGTGAGACCGTGGGAGAAACGGTGCTCATCTCAATAGCGATGGTTCCTGGTCGTGCTCCTGCCATGACCCCTTCTGGTCCAAACATCACGGATTGTAGAGCCACATCATCGGTCACACTCGACATAATGACGTCGCTTTGCTCTGCTACGGTCCGTGGCGTTGCAGCGACATGCGCACCATGCGACACTGCTGGTTGAGTTTTTTCCATGGTCCGATCGTAGACGGTGAGTGAGTATCCAGATGCAAGCAGTCGCAGGGCTATATGGCTTCCCATATGCCCCATGCCAATGAAGCCAATGTTGGGTTTGGCAAATTCCTTTGTAGTCATACCTATCCCTCTCTAAAATCTGCTCTGCGTGTGTTTTTATTACGATGTTCTTTCCCTACGATTTTCTTCCTATATGAAAGTATAGTGTTCAGCGCAAGAAATATCATGACACTGAGGTGGGATTCTGCCTGGTTTCGTCCTTGACACTTTCGTGGGATGGATGTGTCGTAAGTATCCTTCCTCGCTATCCCACTCCCGTGGCATGACAACGCTCATGCTGCACCTTATACTGATCTCTAGGGAAAAGAAAAAGAAATCGGCAACGCGTGACGATGAATAGTCACAGGAACGCGAAACCGTTCACGGCTCCTCGGAGAGCAAGCCAAGGGCGCGTGCTCTCCCCACCGCCTGGACGCGGGTATGTACTCCGAGTTTCGAGAAGATATTGCTCACATGGCGTTTGACCGTATCAATTGTGATCACCAGCCCCTCCGCAATCTCCTGGTTTGAGTCCCCCCGTACCAGCAGGTGGAGCACTTCCAGTTCGCGCTCACTCAAGAGATCGAGCAGCGGTTGTCCTGTTGTGCGTTGTCCTGCTGCCTCAGACTGATGCTCAGGTGTGGTGCCATCCTGGCGAAACGCGGCAAGCACCGTGTCCAAATAGGGTGTCGGTCCGTGCTTGCGTTGCTGATTCCTGAGCCTGGTAAGCAAAACAGCCATCTGCGACCCTTCATCCACGAAGCGGCGTATGTAGCCCTCCGGTTCAGCCAGTTGCAGAGCCTGGGCAAGGAAGGTGAGCGCCTCTCGCTCTTCGCCGCGCATGGAATGAGCCAGAGCCTGCAATACCTTTATTTCGATGACGTGGCTCCAGCGTTCCTGCTTTTCTGCACCAGCCTCGAGCGGTTCCAGGAGCGCGAGGGCCACCATGGGCCTCTTCTGAGCCAGCACAATGCGTGCGTGTGCCACATCCTCGCGTTCACGGGCAAATGGGGAATGTACTCTAGTCTGCTGGAGGAGTTCCCGTGCCCAGTGGGTGGCACGTTCTGACTCGCCACTTGCCAACCAGAACTGGACCCAATCCACGATGAGGTAGGCATCGCGCCGGTATGGGCTGTAGGTTTTCTCCAGGACCTCTTCTGCATGCTGGAAGGCAGAGTGCGCTGCCTCCATCTCTCCACGTGCCAGGTAGACACGCATCAGCTCGGTGTATCCTAAATACAACGCGACGACGGTTTCGGTCTGCTCACTCAGCCTCACTGCCTGTAAAACCAGATCCAACGCCTCATCCAGTCGGTTCCACTCTCGCAGGACGTCCGCGTGGAAGATGGACGCCCAGCACACCATTGCATGTGGTAGTCCAACGGGTGTTGTTCCCAGGAGCGCAGCTTGCTCGCTAACCTGCACCGCCTCATGGAGCTTGCCACGCAAGAGCAAGGAATACGCTGTTCTGCTCAGATAGAGAATGGTGGATGAGATGTCTCCTGCAGCTTGTGCGAGCGTCGCCGCCTCCCGTGCGCACTGGATGGCTGCCACGATGTCACCAAAGGAATGATGGGCCAGCGACTGCGCATATGCGACTTCTGCTCGAGTTAAGAGATTCTCTTCTGCAAGATGGGTAAGGGCATCCTGGCAGAGAGCCAGGGTGGCATGCCCATCGCCAAGATAATAGCCGGTAATGATGGCGCGATAGGCAGCAATTTCTCCCCACAGATGGTCTCGCTTGTGCCGTTCAGTTGGGGGAGATGCTCCAGTGCCAGCAGTCTCATTCATTGGGGCCAGATACTTGCCTCGCAAAGCCGTTTCTGCATCGTAAAGCCAGCGGTCCATGGTCGTGTACGGAGCAACCATGAACAGGGTCTTGGCATACGCCAGGCACAGACGTGGCCGTGAGCGCACAATTTCGACAGGAAGCTTCTCAAGCCAGCGCCTCACCATCGCATGCTCACTGTGCCCCCAGATGGATGCAGATTCTTGTTCGATCAAATCGGCCACTCGAGGCCAGTCCTGTGCACTGATGGCATGACGTGCTGCCGAAGTTCGGGATCCCTGCTCGGCATACCAGCGGCTGGCTCGCAGGTGCAGGGTGGATATTACTTCTCCTTCTGTCTGCTCAAGTCGTGAGCGCAAGGCTTCGGCGAATAAGGCATGGTAGCGGAACCAGCGTCGCTGCCCATCCAGGGGCACCACAAAAACATTGGCACGTTCCAGGAACTCGAGTGTCTCCTGGCTGCCCGTCTGCTGGAGCACCGCGTCACAAAGGGGAGCGGAGAGCCGCTCTAAGAGAGAGGTATGCAACAAAAACGTCTGCACTGGTGGCGGCTGCCGCCGCAAGACTTCCTCCATCAAATAATCCAGGATATAACGCTGACTCCCACTCACCTCATCTAGCAGATCGGCAGGATCAGTGTATCCCTGCAAGGAGAGGCCGAGCAAGTGCAAGCCGACCAGCCACCCCTCCGTCTTGGTGGTCGCATCCTGGATAATGTCTGTTGGGAGCTGCATGCCCATCACCTCCTTGAAAAAAGCCATAACCTCCTCCGGCGTGCAACGCAACTGGTTGGTGCGTACTTCCAGTACCTCCCCACGTGCTCTCAGCAGAGAAAGTGGCAAGGGAGGATCGGCGCGAGTGGCCAGGATGAGACGCAGTTGGGGCGGGAGATGCTCCACGAGATAGGTGAGGGAGCTGTGAATCTCAGGTTCGGTGATCAGGTGATAGTCGTCGAGGACCAGGAGAAACTGCTCAGTTCTGCTCACCAAGGCATTGATGAGCGCCTGCAAGACGTGGCGCAAGGGCGGCGTAGGCGCTTGCTGCGTGTGCAAATAGCCCAGGAGGGGAGTGCAGAGACCTGGCTGCTGGCGATCCAGTGCCGTGAGTGCGTAGGCCCAGAATTGCACCGGATCGTTATCGCTTTCATCCAGGGAAACCCAGGCCACATGCTGCGCTTCAGGGGTATGCTGTGAGAACGACTGCACCCAGGCTGAGACCAGAGTGGTCTTGCCGAAGCCGGCAGGAGCTGAAATGAAGATGAGTTTGCGTCGTAGTCCTTCATTGAGCAGAGAGGTCAGGTGGGGACGCGGGAGGAGGGGATGTGAAGAGGAAGGTAGAAAGAATTTGGTCGCCAGGAGCTGATCATAGAACAGCGTAGCCTCAACCATGGCAACGCCTCCTGCCTGCATGTTGCTGCATCATTTTGACTCTCTAGACTCTGATAGAGGTAAGATACCATTCTACAGAGTGTGAGGTCAAGCGTCACTATCGCAGTAACACGAAAGTGTGAGCACAGCCTGTCCGCACAATCCCACTCCAGTATCATGACACGTTGCACATAGAGCGCTATACTAATTGACAGAGAGCAGGGAAACGATGAGGCGAAACGGATCGACGTTTTCACCTACGCGATAGGGATCTGCTCGCAAAACGGTTCTACGACAACAATGTATCGTGCATTGTATGAGAAAAGGAGAATGATATGCAGAAAAAGCAATTTGGCAAAACGGAATTGCAGATTACGCCGGTTGGCCTGGGTGCCTGGGCGATGGGTGGCGGGCAATGGGAATCGAGTTGGGGTCCACAGGATGACCAGGAATCCATTGCGACGATCAGGCGTGCACTAGATTTGGGCATCAACTGGATCGACACCGCCGCGGTCTATGGTCTAGGTCACTCCGAAACCATAGTGGGCAAAGCTATCAAGGGTCGCGAGCGGCCTTACATCTTCACCAAGGGCTCCCTGGTCTGGGACGAGCACGGGCATATGGGTCATAACCTCAAAGCCGCCTCTCTGCGGCGCGAAGTTGAAGCCAGTTTGAAGCGGCTCGGTATTGACATCATCGACCTGTATCAAATCCACTGGCCCGATCCTGATCCCGATATTGAAGAAGGCTGGAGTACCCTCGCCGCACTGAAGCAAGAGGGAAAAGTGCGCCATATCGGCGTTTCGAACTTCAGTGTCGAGCAGATGCAGCGTGCGGAGAAGATCGCGCCCGTTGAGACGCTTCAGCCGCCCTATTCGCTGGTGCATCCCAATGTCGAGAAGGAGATCCTCCCTTATAGCCAGCAGCACCAGATCGGCGTGATCGTCTACTCACCGATGGCTTCGGGTCTGCTCACAGGCAAGATGACCAGGGCGCGTATCGCGAACCTGCCCGAGGACGACTGGCGCAAGAGAGGCACCGAATTCCAGGAGCCACGCCTTTCGCGTAACCTGGAGCTGGCAAACCTGCTGGCCGAGATTGGCAAAGCGCACAAGGTCACAGCAGGAGTTGTTGCCATCGCCTGGACACTGCACAATCCGGCAGTCACTGCAGCGATTGTCGGCGCACGTCATCCCAGCCAGGTAGAAGAGACGATCGCAGCAGCCGAGTTCAGGTTGAGTGAGCGCGAGTACGAGCAAATCGGGCAGTTCGTGGCACAGCATCCATAGTGCTGTGTCGTACTTCCAGACAGACGAATGGTGAGGAACGTTTCCTTTTTATAACTTTTGGACATCGTTAGCGTCCAATTTGCACTTTCGGACAAACATTGACTCCAACGGCACAGAATCGAATACTTTTGGAGTCATCGGATCAAGCGTGAAATGGGGGCATTTGCAGACAAACTATGAGAAAAGTCACATATCCAAACTGGCTTTTTCCTCGCGTGCGCAGATCGCGGTATGGGCCGTCGAAATTGGGCTCATGAAACAGGCCGAATGAACAAAGCTGCGTGGAAACACGCAGGGATAGCAGGAATAAGGCGCACTTCACACCTCCCAGTATCACATTTCCTCCGTGTTCTTCCTGCATATATCTACGTGCTGTTTGCTTAAAACCTCTGTATTTTTCCTGATGGAATGTTAGCGTTTTCTGAGTACACTACTGACAACGATCGGAATCTAAAGGATTCCTTTCGCTCAACAATCGATACTGTTTTGCAGTAGTTTACACAAGGAGGAACACTATGGCGACTCAGGCAGACGCGAAGAAGAGCTATGTCCTTGACGGTTTTCTCTTAGAAGCATGTTCATGTATGGCACCCTGTCCTTGTTGGATAGGGGACGATCCTGACGGAGGGAACTGCGACGCCTTCGTAGCACACCACATTAGTCAGGGACAAATTCAAGGAGTGGATGTCTCGAACCTCACAGTTGTGCAGGTTGTGCAAATCCCAGGCAATGTCTTGGCTGGGAACTGGCGCACTG
>WNGL01008608.1_pt1 | contig 11898 bp, 11 predicted proteins | sample 5400591 | NCBI WGS metagenome assembly WNGL01 (sample SAMN13153377, study PRJNA577476) | soil metagenome | isolation source: 80 cm soil or saprolite under Garry oak tree replicate 1 | place: USA:California | collected 2016-06-15
TCGGCCCGCGTGTTTGCTCCACGCTTCCTTCAGACCCCGCCTCGCGGTGACGCCCTTGCGCTTCGCTAACCCTTCACCTCCATCAGGTTGGGTAGAGGACTTCCACCTCCAAGCTGTCGAACATGCACGGCGTACAACAGAAAAGGCCGGCCCATTTGGGAGCCGGCCCTTTGCAACAAAACAGACTACTTCTTTTTCGCCGGAGCGATTGCGTCCTTCACTGCCTTGCCGACGTAGAACTTCACTACGGTCTTGGCAGGGATCTTGATCGGATCGCCAGTCTGCGGATTGCGTCCGATGCGGGCCTTGCGAGCCGACTTCTTCAGACGGCCTAGGCCGGGGAGAACGAACACGTCGTTCTTTTTCGTTTCCTTCACGGCGATTTCCGCCAGGGTGGTCAAGAACAATCCAGCAGCCTTATTGCTGGTTTCCAGCTTTTCCGCTAGAAGACGAACGAGGGCAGTCTTGGTCAAGCCTGCAGCCATTGAGTATTCCTCCTTGAAGATGAAGCGTTGTTAAACGCCTCAGTCCCGCACATATTAACTCTTTGATTTTGTGTCGGACAAGCACTTTCGCCTTATTTTATGCGGGTTTTTCCACAGCCCTACCCTTTTGGCGCTGTGTTCATGCCCCTTCCAGCCCCGCCCGCCTACCCAACCGATAGTGTTTTGCTCAATCCAGCCCGGAATCCATCACTATCTGTTGTATGTTCCGGCTTCGTGTTCCACCCAATGATTTCGCGCCTGCGGCTACAATGTTTAAAGCAAAATTTATTCGAAATCCGGCGGGCGCATGGAGCAAGTCTACTTATCACTGGGTTCTAATCTCGGCGACCGGCTCGCAAACCTGCGGCAGGCAATCGCCTCCCTGCACGATTTTGCCACCATCACCGCCGTTTCCCACGCCTACGAAACCGAGCCGGTCGAGTACACCGCGCAGCCCTGGTTCGTGAATGCCGTGCTCGCTTTGCAGATGAATGATGGCCACGCCGCCGACTCCGCTGCGCCGCAACAACTGCTGGAGCGCCTGCTCGATATTGAGCGCGCGATGGGACGCCAGCGCGGCGCCGATTACATTCCAAAAGGTCCGCGCGTGATTGATCTCGACATCGTGCTCTATGGCAGCCGTACTATCCACACGCCCTCGCTCACCGTACCGCATCCGGCGATGCATGAGCGCCGTTTTGTTCTTGAACCGCTGGCCGAAATCGCGCCCAGGGTCGAGCATCCCATTCTGCACCGTAGCGCTCTGCAGCTATTGCAAGCGTTGCCCGGCAAAGGTGCGCTGGCGCGGAGACTTGCACCATTGAACGCCACTGAGTAAACATGCTCCATACTGATTCCGTGCGAAGGAGTCATCTGACATGAATCGCAAAGCCTACCTGCTGATCTTCGATGGCCTGGCCGACTGGGAACCAGCCCACGCATTGTGCCAGATAAACAAGTATGGAAATCTCGATGTGGTTCCGGTCGGCATCTCCAATCAGCCGATCGTGACCATGGGCGGCTTGCGGCTCGCACCCGAGGCGACACTCGAAGACTTGAACCCGTCCGAGGCCGCGATCTTCATTCTGCCTGGCGGAGAGATGTGGGAGCGGGAGACGCAGCCTGCAGTCACGAAAGTTCTGCAGCGGCTTCACACTGAGAACGTACTGATTGGAGCGATATGTGGCGCGACCCTCGAAATCGCACGAGCCGGACTCACCCGCGAAACCCGTCACACCAGCAACTCGCTTGAATACCTGAAGGCGATGGTCAAAGAATATAAGGATGACGCTTTCTACGTCGATGAACTGGCCGTAACCGACAACAACATCATTAGCGCAAGCGGGCTGGGCAGCGTGGAATTCGCACGGGAAATAATCCGTCAATTGAAAATTCATGATGAGGCGAATACTCGTCTATGGTTCGATATGTTCAAGACCGGAGTGATACCTGACGCCTTTCGTTCCGGCGATCAGCATTGAGATTCATGCACTGCAGACCCCATTGAGTGTAGAGTGTGGGCAGCAGCGCCTCGCCTCCCCCGTGTGGCGCAGGTACAGTTTCGGCGTAATACGGAGCCGCTAACCGGAGGATGGTTTGCCGCAAAGTTCGAGATTTGTTTGGCGCTATTGGCGCTCTTCCATATTCTTCCTTGCGATCTGTTCTACGATCTACATTGCCTACGACGCCCCTGCCGCTATTGCGCAACAAGCAGCGCCCGTCCCCTCCTCCGCCCCGCCCAGTTTCGCCGCGCCTAACGCCTCGACTCCGGTTCGCTCCCCGGCCGTTGCGCAAGGCAGCCGCGGCACAACCGAGCAGCTTCGACTGGCCAAGCAACTGGGAACGGCCGAAACTGCGGTTCTCGACTGGGTCCTTGCCAACTCCGGCCCCATCAAAGGCGACACTCGCGCCGGACAAATGCGCATTGCCTTCTCCATTACTCCCGCCGAGGGCTGGTGGGACAAAGCTGGCAACAACCGGCTTGCCTGGCACGAAGCACCCGACGATGCCATCCATCTTCGCGTCTTCGTACTCGATCTGGTGGATGGACGAATTGTTCCCGGCCTCACCGTGCGCGCCAACTTCATCGACGCCAACGGCAACGAGCAATCCGCGCCGCTCGACTTCGGCTGGTATCCGCTCATCAACGCCTATGGCGGCAACGTTCCGATGGACACCGACAGCCTTTACACCCTACGCGTCACCGTCGATCCGGCGGTGCCGCACCGCGAAGGCTCTCCCGCCGAGCGGACAACAGTTGCGGAATTTCCGCCCGTGCAGATTTCGCTCGATGCCTTGGACAAACAGCCTCTTGCAACCACCGCCGCAGTTGGCAACGAGGCCGAACTGCTGAAGCCCTGCAACGCCGCGCTCAGCTCGGCCATCACCGAACTGTGGCAGCAATCTGCGTCGGGAGCCGAGAAGCCCGCCGGAGATTATTTCGTTGGCTACGCGCTCGGATCGAGCGAACTCGCCATGCAGGTCGCTGGCGCAAAACTTCACCCCAAGAATCTGATCGATTTCAGCGGCAAGGAAAACGTGCGCCTCTCCATCCTGCCGCGCGACTCCCGCACCGGACGCCTCATCCCCAATCTCAAGCTGCAGGCCAGTCTCATCGCGCCCGATGGCAAAACCTACGGCCCCGGCGAAATGCCTCTTCTCTGGCATTCGTGGATCAACCAGTACCAGCGCGACGCCCGCATCTCGCGCAAAGGTTTCTACAAACTGCGCGTGCATTTCGATGCTCCCGGATTCCGCCGCTGGGGGCGCGATAGCGAGCGCTTCGCATCACCCGCCGATGCGGAGTTCGACGCCGTCTCGCTGAAGCCCGAGCCAGAGACCCCAAAGCACTCCGAGCCGCAGCCGGAATAAAAAGGACAGATTTCGTGAGTGCCGTGCAAACATCCGAGGAGATCGCCGCGCTCCTCTCCGACTACATTGCGGAAAATCCGACAGCAGCGGTCATCGAAGACGGTCACACGCTCTTTGATTTTTCCTCTGCGCACTACTCCGCCACGCCCGAGCGCGACCGCTGCTTGCTGCAAGTCTGGTCCGAGGAACGCAACATCGTACGTCGCGTCGCCTCTGCCGAAATCAAGAATGGCATTCTGAAGTTAACGGCCATTCGCTTCGGCCAAGCCAAGCCCTCGCGGCTGGAGATCTGCTCCAAGGCCGAGCGCCGCTCGCCTTCCGCGCTCAAGGCCATGCGCTCCGCCTACCAGCGCTCGCTCGAACGCGCCGTAGCCGCGCAGTTTCCCGGATGGACTCTCGATCGCCTCAGCACCTCTGCCGACCTCGAGCACTCCTTCGGCGCGGTCTGCGCGCGCGGCCTGCTGCGCCGCGGTCAGGAGCGCATCGCCCTGGTCGGTTGCGGCGAAGGTGAATCGCAGACCACTATCGATAACTCCGTTGCCGTGGCCGTACTCTGGCTCGATTACTGCCGCGAACGGCTTAATGAAAATCGTCCCGTGAAATCCAACATTGGATCAGTCGCGCTCTTCGTCCCCGCAGACCGCGCCAGCACCGCGCAGTTGCGCATGTCGCACCTCAACGGCGAAGCTGCGCGGTGGCATCTCTTCGCTCTCGACGAACACACCGAGCAGTGCGAGGAACTCGACCTGGCGACCGAGTTGAATCTGAACACCCGCCTCGTGCAGTGCCTGAACCGCGAGCAGACCCTCGAACGCTTTCAGAAGTCCATCGCACGCATGCACGGCCTCTGTCCAAAGGCCGAGGCCGTAGCGCAAAGCTCTTCCTCCATTGGCTTCTGCTTTCATGGATTGGAGTTTGCGCGCGCCACCATGGAGCCCGACCGCCATTTCCGCATTGCCGAGCGCATCACGTTTGGAGCCGCTCCCGCCGAATACGAGTGGAACGACGACACCGAGCCACTGCTCATAAAGCTGATCGAGCGCCTGATGCTGAAGCGCGTAGGCCGCGACCACACGCATCCTTTTTATCGGCTCCAACCCGAACGCTGGCTGCAATCGGTGGTCGAACGCGACATCACCCTGCTCGACTCGCGCCTCGATCCCACGTTGTTCTACGCGCAGGTGCCCGCCTTCTCCGCCTCCGACCGCGCCATCATGGACCTGCTCGGCATCACCCGCGATGGCCGCCTCGCCGTCATCGAACTGAAGGCCGCCGAAGACTTCCATCTCCCCGTACAGGGACTCGACTACTGGGCACGCGTCCGCCTGCATCACCGCCGCGGCGACTTCCAGCGTTACGGATATTTCCCCGGCCGCATCCTGTCCGAACGCGACCCCATCCTCATCCTCGCCGCCCCTGCTCTGCATGTGCATCCCTCGACGGCGACGATGCTGCGCTACGTTTCACCTGAATTGGAATGGAAGCTGGTCGGACTCGACGAGCGCTGGCGCGACGGAATACGCATGGTGTTCAGCAAGCAGAAGGAATAACAGACAGGCGAGGATTCAGTTTCAGGATTATTGGGCACATGGCAATTGATATACAGCTATCGAGCAGGATTTTCGGCACTTGAGATCACCATCGACCGACCGCGTCTGACTATTAACTGAGTGGATTCCCACTGTAGCGAGAGGAATACGTTCCTCTTAGACGGCCTTTAGACTCGGGATTATGAAGAAGCCTTTGATCTTTGCTGTTTTGATTCTGTTTGCATGTGGCGGTCTAAACGCGCAGACGCATATTTGGCAACCGTCACCCGGACATACGCAGGTGCCGATATGGCCTGGGGCGGTGCCTGATGCGCAGTCCGTCCCGGGGCCGGAGGACGTAACACCGACTGGCAAGGACGACCTGGTTGCCGGCGAGCCGTACGTCTGGGTGAAGAACGTGACGCAGCCAACGATGACGGTGTATTCGCCAAGGGGTAAAAATACGGGCGTTGCGGTGCTGGTGTTTCCTGGCGGGGGCTTTGAGGGATTGGCCATCGACCTGGAAGGCACGGAGGTCTGCGACTGGCTCACGTCCAAGGGGATCACATGCGTGCTGCTGAAATATCGCGTGCCGAGCCCGCCTTATGACTGGCACTGCGACTGTCGGCCCAATAATGGTCTAGCGAAGTCAACACTGCCGCTGGAGGATGCGCAGAGAGCAATGGGGCTGTTGCGATTGCACGCTGCAGAGTGGCACATCGATGCGCACAAGATTGGAGTGCTCGGTTTTTCGGCGGGCGGGTATCTGGTGGCGGAAATCAGCACGGATTTCGGGCGCCGTTTGTATCAGCCTGTCGATGCGGCAGACAAGGAAAGCTGCCGTCCAGATTTTGCGGTGGGTGTTTATCCGGGCCATTTGTGGATTGGCGGCGAGACTTACGCATTGAATCCGAATGTTCCGGTCACGCGGCAGACGCCGCCAACGTTTTTGGTGCAAGCAGAGGATGACAACGTGGACGGCGTAAACCAAACGGTGGCGTACTACATCGCGCTGAAAAAGGCTGGCGTTCCCGTGGAGATGCATCTGTACGCCCAAGGTGGGCATGCGTTTGGGCTAAGGCATTCGAAATTTCCGATAACGGGATGGCCTCAGTTAGTGGAGACGTGGCTGGGCACGACCGGAATGATTGCGGAGTAGTTGTTATGGGATTGCGTACGACAAAGCGAGCCACATGGTCACGAGCATCTAGCCCCCGTCGGACTGGAAATCCATCCCCCAACTGGCAACCACCTTGTTCTGAGGAAGATGCGAGGATAGTGGACGAAAACAGGGCTTATCACTCACTATTCCAAACCGGGAATGCAATTCTACAACCCTGCTTCTTTGCTGCGGAAGATCCAGTAATCGCCAGCGGTCTCGCTCAAATCTCCGGCAGGTTTTTCTCCCTTGAGCACGCGTCGCACTGCGCGCACCACGCGGCGCATCGGCAGGAGATTGTGTTCGTCTTCGAAGAAGATTTCGCCAACCTTGTTGGTGCGGTAGTACCAGCGTTTCAGAATTGCAAGGTGTTCCATCCACTCCTGCGCACTCTTCGGAACGACCGGCACGGCTGCTTGCAGCAGTTCGTTGATTCGCGCCTCCATGCTTTGCGTATGAACATGAGCGCTGTTTGCAGGAGCTTGTAATGATGGCTCACCGTTCACTTCCTGTTGCTTGCAGTGGTCTCGCGTGAGCCCCCGCTCTCGAAGGTCAAACGCAATCGGCTCCTGCAGCATTCCTCCGGCGATTTGGAACAGCGCAATGTGTCCGGGCAGGTGCGAAGGCTGCAGCATCAATCCGTTCAGGCGGTCGATGCGGTGGACGATTTCGGCAATCCTGCTTTGCACGCATTTCAGCTTTTCGAGCTTGGCGTGGGCTGCCGCTGCGGCTTCGAACTCAAGTCGTTCGCTGGCTTCGTCGCGCGCCCGGCTGATCTCTACCAGCATCGAGTGACCTGCGGTTTCGAAGTAGCGCTCCACCCGCGCCGACTCTTCCGCGTAACGCTCATCGGTGCAGCCTTTGAAGCAAGGCGCCAGGCACATCTTCATCTCGGAATAAACGCATCCCGGAAATTTCGGATCAGGTGCCAGCTCCTCCGTGCAGCGGCGCAGCAGGAAGAAATCCAGCGAGTCGTTCGCGTACTGTTCGGCCTCAGCCTTCGACGCAAACGGACCGAAGTACGCGCTCCCCGCCTTCAGCGACCGTATGCGCGACGTGACTACCACTCGCGGATAAGGATTCTCGCGCAGCAGGTTCACCAGTGGCGCTGGCCGCAAATGGAGCCGCTCGGAGTACTTCTCCGGAAACTCACTTCGCAGCAAACGGTAGAGCGCAAAGCCCGCCTCGAAGTCTCCGCCCACCTCGTGAAACTCGATGGCCGCGACTCGACCGCGCAAACTCAGCCTTCGGCCCTCGGCTGCCCCAAGTAGCCGCTGCAGGCGTCGGCGCAGGTTCGATGTCTTGCTCACGTAGCCTTCGGCACCGGCCTGATGCGGACGCAGCACGAACACCGCCGCCGTCGCTGGAAGCGCGGCGAAGAATTCAGCTTCGTGCTCGGCGTCGAACTCGAGACGGGTCAACACAACCGTCAGTTTATCGCGAAGCCCGGCCCAGTGGCAGGCCAATGCTTTTTGCCCCAGTCCCGTTTGGAATTACTCCTTTTACCTAAATGCAAAATAAATCATCACCATCGCCTCAAGAGCCGATATATTTTGTGACGCACCGAACATTCAGAGGCGGAACTAAATCACTGCCCTGCGGTTGCGTGTTTGGCACACTACGCGCACAAGGAGTGTGGGTGATATGTCAGTTGTAACCATGCCGTCAGTGGAAGCGAGATCGAGAAGAACGTTGGCCGCAACGCTTCGCGAGCTATGTCGTTTTCTCTCCAGCTTTCCAAACATTCAGATGAGTGAAGAGGAATGTGAGGCCCTCGCCGTCGCTGCCGTCAGCGGACACCCCGAAGCCGAGTTCATGATTGGAAGCGTGTTCGATGCCGCCGACGAGCCTGACCGCGCCATGGAATGGTATCTGCGCTCGGCCAGCCGCGAATACCTTCCCGCGATGCTGCAGCTCTGCGCCATCCGATAAGATTCGGTGCCTCACGTCCTGGCCCCTGCTTCATCGGGCTAACGTGGGGCTTTTGAATTTTCATGCAGGCCGCCATTCACGAAACGTACTGCGCCACGCCGTTTCCAAACGACCAATCCTGTTTCTGCACTTCGACCAGGTTGATGAACACATCTTCGCGCCGCAGTTTCAGCCCTTCATGCAAGCCATCGGCAACGGCCTTGTAGAAGCGCTGCTTTGTTTCCGTAGTCCTTCCCGCGTTCAACGTGATTTGGATGAAGATGCAATTGTCTGTACGCTGGATTCCCAGGTACTCCGGGTCGTAGATCAAGCCGGTCTTCTTGTGTTCCGTGATGACCTGAAACTTATCCTTCTCCGGCACGTTCAATGTTTCAACCATTGCGCGATACACGATCTCTCCCACGCGCGCCCGGTAATCTGCAGTTTTGCCCTCTACAAGATCAATTCGAACCAGTGGCATGTTTCCTCCAATCACTTCTCATTTCATTCTGACAATTGGGAAAAGATTCAGAGCAGTCTTGTCGACACCTTCGGCAAGGCCGAGTGGACTGCCCTGGTGTCGGAATTAAAACGTCTCGGCCAATGCGCCGGAGCCGCGAGCGGAAGGTAAAGTAGTTCAGAGCAGTATTTCTTTGGCCGACCTCGAACCGCCTTCTACCGCAGGCTCGCGCTCTTGTACTTCATACGGAAGTCTTCACCCTCGACCCGCACCACGCGACACATTTCATGCAGACGCGAGCGCATGCGCTCACCGATGCGGTCTCCTAGCGTCTCTTCGCGCGATGCACGCGCCGCGCGTCCACTCTCCGGTTCTGCTCCTGCCGGAGGAAGGTCCTTGTAGTTGGTCGTAATGATCGTGGTCCGCTTGTCGTTGTAGCGCGTGTTCAGAATGTGCGAAACCGTGTCCCACACCCACTCCGTCGGCTTGGCCGCACCCAGTTCATCGAGCACCAGCACATCTGCATCGAACACCGGACGCAGCACTTCCATCTCGGTGACCTGCACCGAGGCGTTGTAGGAGTTCTGAATCTGCTTCAGCAGTTCGCGATAGTCATAGAACAGGCACGCCGTATTTTTCCGAGCGATCAGTTCCTTGGCGATCCCCACGGCCAGGTGAGTCTTGCCACAACCGATCGGGCCGGTCATCAGCAGGCCCGCGCTCTCCAATGGAAACTCTTCTACAAAGCGAAGCGATGCCATGTGCGACGATGCCAGCGAGCGAAATGGCCCTTCGTGCTCGAAATTCGATAGCTCGCAGTGACGGTAGCGGCGCGGAATTCTCGCCGCCTCCAGCAATCGCTCACCGAGCTGTTTACGGATGCAGTCGCACCGCGTCGCTTCTTCCACGGTTCGGCCATTGTGCTCCCGGGGCACCATGCGCCAGCCCGTACCGGAGCAGATTGGGCAAGCAGCGGCGACTGTCGATTCTGAGTTCGGCATACCAAAAGCTTGAAGCAGCCACACCCAAGATGCAAGCGCCAAGCTGCCGCAATTCCGGGAACTCTGTGGGTAAACTCTGGAAAACACAGAATATTCTTTTCCGTTTAAATTTTTTGAGGCAGAGAAGACACCGCAATCACCTTGGAATCAGCAGCTTGGCTTTTTGCGCGTCCTGTCAGTTATTTCTGCGAATATTCACCTGCAACCGTGTCTTCCCACGTTGCATCTGTAGGCATGAAGAAACGGTGTGCGGATTAACTCTTTTCCAGCGCACCGGGACCCCAGTCGAAATACCCATTGACCTCTGGCCCCAGGCATTGTGGGCTCTCCCGCCGAACCGGCGTCAACCAACGCCGCGTTCATGGTCGATTCTCTTGGACTGCGCCTTGCCTGAAGTGTGTAAACAGGGCCGACCCTGTGTCGAGTGTCCTTACGTTTGCTGTCCCTTCGCACAGTAGTCATGGTGCGTATTGGGGCAGATCGATCCACCGGCTTCCAGGCACTGCACGGGCAAAAGTCCGGCGGCAGCCTCAACCGTTCAGAACACAACGTGCAGCAAGCAATTCATCATCTGACGAAACAAGAAGGGGAATAACGACAGTGACTGCTAAAAACAACGGCTTCGACATCACCCACACGTGGAACACCGATGCGCGCTGGAGCGGCATTGAACGAACCTACACTGCAGAGGACGTGAAACGGTTGCGCGGCACCGTCCAGATCGAGCACACACTCGCCCGCCTCGGAGCCGAACGCCTCTGGCACTTGATGGAAACCCAGAGCCACGTTCAGGCTCTTGGCGCGATGACCGGCAATCAGGCTATTGAAATGGTCGAAGCCGGACTGGACGCCATCTACGTCAGCGGTTGGCAGGTTGCCGGTGATGCCAACTCCGCCGGACAGGTCTATCCCGACCAAAGCCTCTATCCATCCGACTCCGTCCCCCAGCTCTGTCGCCGCATCAACAACGCCCTGCTGCGTGCAGACCAGATCTGGCATCAGGAGGGAAAAAACGGCAAGCATTGGATGGCGCCTCTCGTCGCCGACGCCGAAGCCGGATTCGGTGGAACCCTGAACGCCTTCGAACTGATGAAGGGAATGATCGAAGCCGGCGCCGCCGCCGTGCACTTCGAAGATCAGCTCAGCTCTGCCAAAAAGTGCGGACACATGGGCGGAAAAGTCCTGGTTCCCACCTCGGAGGCGGTCCACAAACTGATCGCCGCCCGTCTTGCAGCCGATGTCTGCGGCGTTCCGGCCATCATCATCGCCCGCACGGATGCCAACGGCGCCAAGCTTATTACCAGTGATATCGATCCTGCCGATGCGCCATTTCTCACGGGCAAAGAGCGCACCAGCGAAGGCTTCTACCACATCAAGAGCGGAATCGACACGGCCATTGCTCGCGGCCTCGCCTATGCGCCTTATGCCGACATGATCTGGTGCGAGACCAGCGAGCCGAACATTGAAGAAGCACGCCGTTTCGCCGAAGCCATTCACGCCCGCTACCCGGGCAAAATGCTGGCCTATAACTGCTCGCCATCTTTCAATTGGAAGAAGAAGCTCGACGATGTAACCATCGCTAATTTCCAGAAAGAGCTGGCGGCGATGAACTACAAATTCCAATTCATTACCCTGGCCGGCTTCCACGCCCTGAACTACGCGATCTTCGATCTCGCCAAGAACTATAAGCAGAACGCCATGTCCGCTTACTCTGTGCTGCAGCAGAAGGAATTTGCCGCCGAGTCCGAAGGCTACCGCGCCATCAAGCACCAGCAGTTTGTCGGCACCGGCTACTTCGACGATGTCGCCCAAACCATCGCCGGAGGCGAGAGCAGCACCACCGCTTTCCACGGCTCCACCGAGCAGGAACAGTTCCACGCGGCGGAAACCTGTGCACGAGAATGCGATCGACGTATTCCACTGAGCCCTGAGTAACGCGGTCTCACCCACAGCCCGGCCTTCATCGGCCGGGTTTTTCATTCTTGGTGAGAATTAGTTCAAGCCACGGACCGGTTTTCGCCCGTGCTGGCGATGCCCAATTCCGCTACATCGGCCGTGCTCAAAGCCGCACGCGGGTTGCCACCATCTTTCCGAACTGCTATCGAACCAGAAGAGCTTCCACTTGCGGAGGTTGCACGTTACGCTGAGCGCACCTAAAATAGGTGCGAAAATTGGAGCTGTACATGAAAAGACCCGTCCCGGTGGAATCTGCCTCTGCATTAATCGACGAGAAGATCAAGGAACTTGGGGACTGGCGCGGGAAGACGCTCGCGAAAGTGCGCGAAATCATACACGAGGCAGACCCTGAGATCGTCGAAGAGTGGAAGTGGATGGGGACTCCCGTCTGGTCCCACGGCGGCATCGTCTGCACGGGAGAGACGTACAAGAACGTCGTCAAGATGACATTTGCCAAGGGAGCTGCGTTGAAGGACCCTTCAGGTCTATTCAACTCCAGCCTCGACGGGAATGTCAGGCGCGCCAT
>WNGL01008610.1_pt1 | contig 11897 bp, 11 predicted proteins | sample 5400591 | NCBI WGS metagenome assembly WNGL01 (sample SAMN13153377, study PRJNA577476) | soil metagenome | isolation source: 80 cm soil or saprolite under Garry oak tree replicate 1 | place: USA:California | collected 2016-06-15
GAGCACCTCGCCTTCCCCGGGACGGGGCTGCTGCGCCTCGTCGTAGGCGAGCGCCTCGGGGCCATCGCGGGCGCGCAGACAAATCGCCTTCATGCCCCACTCCCAAACAAACATCTGTCGGCCGAACTAGAATTAGACGACATTTTGTCATCTATTTCTGCCTCCACAGAGGGCAGTTTGTCGGAAAACACTGCAAGACGCAAGCCAGCATTTGGCAAACCGTGCAGGATTCGCCGATGGTATTGGCGCTTACGCTAACTCGCCAAAGCCTCAAATCGACGGTACAGACGGCCTCAGAAGCGGGCCGGGCCATCGCACAATGTAGCAACAAAGTAGCAACAGCAATTCGTACACGAGGGAAGGAAACAGTTCTCTCAAGGCTGTCCCGAATTATTCGGCATTTAGAAAGCGGAATGATTCATGTGTGACTTGGTTCAAGTTCAAGAAACGCCGCGAGTTTTTCGGCGTCGCTGACGATAAATCGTTGTCGTAGTTTGCGCGGACGCGAAGAACAACTGACGATAGTTATTCCATACCGATGCTTACATTTGCGAAATTAATTGAGGATGTTTCCGAAGCTGATTTACAGCGGCTGATTGACGCGGGTACGCCTGAGAGCCGAACGCTGGAATTCAAGGCTGAGCTACCTGGCAGAACTTCCGAGGATCACAAGGAACTCCTGCGCGATGTCGTAGCGTTCTCGAACGGCCCCGGCGGTCACATCATTTATGGCATCGAAGAAAATAATGGCGTCGCGGGAAACCTACTGGGGCTGCCAGACACAATCGTTGACGACGAAATCCTTCGATTGGAGCACATCATCCGCACTGGAATTGAGCCGATAATTCACGGCTTAAAAGTTCGGAGGATTCCGCTTCCCGTACGGGGCGGCAATGCCGTTGTGATAGAGATTCCACCCGGACTCTTTGGACCTCACATGATCCGTAATCGTGGGGCGTTCGTGGCCCGGACATCGGCGGGCAAAATGGACATGGACTTCGGGGAAATCCGCGCCGCTTTCGTCGGAGCAGAAGCGGTCATCGCAAAGCTCAATGAATTTAGGCACGAGCGAACCGCGCGACTGATCGTAGGCGAAACCATTGTACCACTCATCAGTCCGGCAATGCTGGCAATCCACATCTTGCCGCTACAGTCCTTCACACCCGCGTTTCGGTGTGATCTCACGCGAGTCTCCAAGGATCGTTCCAACAGCGACCTAGTCATCCCTCGCCGGGCGATGTGGGGTTGGCTACCCCGGTTCACCCATCAAGGCTTCGTTCAAGCATGCACAGGGGGTCGGACCACGGGAATATCCACAATTTACGCAAACATGTTCCGCAACGGCGCGATTGAAGTAGTCGATTGCGACGTTACCACTAGCCGGAACCAGAAAACTGTGGCCGCCATTGCAGTGGAAATGGCATCACTCCAAATGGTGACAAACCTCCTACGGGCACTCAAGCAGCTCGAAATGCAGCCGCCATTTTATGTCTTTCCGACTCTATTAAATATTCGTGACTACAAGTTGTTGCAGATAGGCTACGATGGGGATCCAGACGTGGAACGACCGCTTTCGGCTGAGCATTTGATTCTGCCAGAGGTGGTGATCGAGCATTATGAGTGCGCGATTATTGAACAACTGTTTCGATCGCCCTTCGACGTTTTATGGAACGCAGCGGGTTGGTCCGGGTCTCCAAATTACGATAGAGACGGTAACTACGTGCCTCGGTGGCGGGACAACTTGCGGCAATAGCAGCCGCTCATTTCGCCTCTGCAAATTTCCCGACAATCTTCGACAGTTAGGAAAGCGCAAATTTAACGAATGAGCACGAAATTACGTAAATGTGCATGCGATAAAATCATTATTTCCCTCCGGTAACAGTGTATCCTTCTGCTCTCAAATCTTCGGCCAATTCCATCTCCATCTGGACTGCTCCCTCGAATGGCATTGGATTTAAATGTTCGTAAAGCTCTGGCATCAATCGAAGGCCATATTTCCTTACGACCCAAGCTGATTTGTAACCCTCCTTGTGATTTTTGAATCGCTGATCAACTGGAAGTCCCGTCATGCCAACATAAACGCAAGGTTTCGATGGCTGGCGGTTTGGATTGAGCCGCAAAATTGAAGGATGCTTGAGAACGGTCCGATCAAGGAGAACGACGTAGACGTTATGATGGAGTTTTTGCGATGGCTGCAAACGGTTCAGTCGGTTGTCTGGATTCACTCCGTTTCCTTAGCAGACACTCGTATCCATCATGCTCGAATGCCAATCTCCACACCTCCCTACTCGGCCGATGATGCAGCTCGTCGTGCACTGCGCCGTTTGCGTGTCGCGGCGGCTTTGCGTGCGGCGGCTCGCCGGATTCGCGTCTTAGCGGCCTTCTTGCCGGCGGCGCGACGCCTGCGAGTAACGGCTGCCTTTCTGCCAGCCTTTCTGAGTCGCAGGGTTCTCGCTGCTTTCTGACCTGATGTTAGCGCCATCGGCGAATCTCGTAAACGTGTTGTGATCTGGTCATCCTGCCACGCCAGTGGGTTGGTTGCATAGGTTTAGCTAGACGCTTTCGTGGCTAGTCCTCATAAATTGAACCACGCGATGCGAACGCCAATAGAGTAATATCGCCCGATGACTGATCAGGCGAATAAATAAGCCGATAATCGCCTAAACGATAACGCCAACATCACCGTAGTTCTCCGCTAAGTGGCTTCATGGTATCGCCGCGTATCGTGGTAGGATTCTCCGTAATATCCGTTAATGCTTCGAGGATGCGCCCTTGGAGCTTTCGGTCGATTTTGCTGATCGCCTTGGTGAAATTAGAGCTCATTCCAATATACCAAGGGGGTGGGCGCTTTGGAGGAGGCGGCTTGGGAGGGGGAGGCTCGGGAGCCGACCACTCGGGAGCGGTACATATAGACAAGACGACCGGGTTCCAAATGTCATCCAGGGTTGCAATCGCTCTTTCCAGCTTCTGATGATAGGCACCGTTGTTGCGGACTTCCGTGAGACCGTCGGATATAAGGCTGAGTAGATTTTCGTTCATTGAAGCTGGCGCTGGAAGGATCTTACAAGGATTGTGCCGAATTATTCTGCAATTTCGATTTAACCCGCTTTCTTCCCTCGCGTGAAGGAAAAAATCCAGTGGTTAGCGTGCTGTCTGGCGTCGAGAATAAAGGTCGTCGCAAGTCGGCTTTTGAGCGGTAAAACCTATGCGCAATCGGAGCCCGACATCACCCCGACTGTCGCAGCCCGCGCAACGAAACGGGGCATCGGCGCTATATCGCTAACCCAAGGAATTCTTTTGCGAGCTGGGAAATCAAGCCTCACCTTGCTGACGGAAATTTCTTTGAAGTAGATCCGGCATCGAGTGATTGTGTTGGCGAAAAGTCACGCAATCAATAGTACCCAATGCACATCGAAGTCGAACAAGATGATTGGGGGGATGCATACCTCGATAACATTCGCCGTCTGCTGGAGGATGTCGCCGGGCAGTTAACACGCCACTTCGTGCCCCCGCCTGGTGGTCGAATACGAGTTCGCCGCCGACCGAACGGAGCAGCTCCCTTCACGCCGTATCGTCAGTCGCCCAACGACGATTACATCATTGAGCTGACGCCCCGCGGCCAATTTTGGTGTCCCTACGCTTACGAGTTCGCCCATGAGTTCTGCCACATTCTGTCTGATTACGAGAGACTTCTATTAGTGCCCAACCAGTGGTTTCATGAAGCGCTGTGCGAGTTAGCCTCCGTTTTTACACTCAAGCAGATGGCGGATACCTGGCAGGCAGATCCGCCATATCCGAACTGGCGCGATTTCGCTGCCTCTATGAACGAATATGCAGACGACCTTATTACACGCGACTTCCTCCGTCTGCCCGTTGGCGTCAACGCTGGCGATTGGCTCCAAATCAACGAACCGATTCTCCGCGCCAACCCACGTCAGCGACATCTGAATGGCCTTGTTGTCGTCAAGCTCCTTCCGTTATTCCAAGAGGCCCCGGAGCACTGGCAGTCTGTTCGTCACATGCCCAACACCGATGAGAGCTTCGCAGAATTCTTGTCTCAGTGGCGGGGCGCTTGCCCCGACGAGCACAAGCCGTTCGTCTCGCGGATCGAACAGCTTTTCGCCAAAGTCTTTCGTCTCGCAGATCCCACAGCTTTTCGCCATCACGGATAGATCGGTAATGGCGTAACAAGGAGTTACATCCTCTTGCGCCTTGGGACTCGTGGCGTAGATGATCATCCATGCCCGTATTCACATGGACAAGAAACCCAATATCCGTCGTTCAGGGCTACGATGCGCGGCATCCGCAAACTCCGCTCGGCCCTCCTGCGATATGGGCCGTCTGGGCGGTCGACGCTCTTCACTATTTAGACGATCTCGACCAAGCCCAGAGCGCCTACCCTGCCCCTGTTCGAGGGTATAACCCGGAGACCGTTGACATCGCCCATGTTCGCTGGGCGACCGGCACAGCGGTCACCTCCCTCGACCTGTGTGCAGCGGCTTTGGGTCGTGTCTATTGTGGTTGGACCGACACCAAGGAATTAGACCTCAGGGCATTCAAACGTCGCCGCCCTAAGGGCAATCGGCTGTATCGGATCATTAGGCCAGTGCTTCCACGTCACTTTCGTCGGCGCCTCAAGGAGTTACTTCCGGATAAAGAATCACGAGAGGTAGAGAGTAGGCGATCGCTCCTTCCGCCTTCGACTCTCTCTTGGGTCGACAACGTGATCGCCGACGCGCGATACAAGCAGATTCACGGTGCACGGAATCAGTTCACCCATGCTTGGATCAGCCGGCGTCTTTTCCGCGGTGGCGCGCCGGGTCATTCGGGGCGCACTCAGTTTGCGATTCGCCACAGCACGGCTACACCAAACGCCAGAACCCTCGTCGAGCTCGCCAGAGACCTGGCAACCGACCACGTCATCGCGTTCTTTGCTGTTGTCGATTCTCTATAATCCCAGCTGTCGCAGCCCGCGTCGCAAATGTTGACGAAATCGTCGCGTTTTGTTGAAATGCAAGTGTTGAAGGCACTCGCTCAGCATATTCGGGAACGGCTCAACGTAACAAAATCCTGCACGGTTTTTGAAACCGAACTTGAACGGGTATGGCCGCGAAAAAGATATGCTGCGTCACTACGTGAAAAGCGGATCCTATCCTTCGCAAAATCTCACGGGTTTGAAACAATAATTTGGGACCCCGGTATTCGCATTACATTCAGAAAAGTGCGGAAATCCTGAGGCTTCGTTTTTCTTTGTTGTTAACAGCGCGCATTCGTAAGCGAATTGGATACGACATGAATTTCATAATCGCGCCTCGTTGAGACTGTCGGGAGTGCCAGAAACGCGGCGTGAATAAATCGCCAGTCGAAAAATCTTCCTGACGAATCAACGCGCTGCTAAAACTTGGCCTGGTGAACCGCGCGTTGTTTGCTGTACTCGCACCATTTGTCGTTGCGTCGGCATTCGCCAAATCCACGGCTGTCCCGGAAGTAATTTTCGTGTCGTCTTGCGAGTGTCAGGGCTTTCATGGCAAAAATCGGTGGGTTGCCAAGACCGATTTGTCGCCCGTCCCTTTGGATAAGTCCGCCATTCAATTAGTCACGCCCTCGCAGATTTATGAATGGGAAGGGCCGGGGCCGAATGTGCTATTGATGGGCACGACAGAGGCAAGAATGCCGTCTGAACAAAAATGGTATAACCTCACTGGCCGCGTTGCTGGTCTAAAAGTCGAGGCGGACGGCGTTATTCATATCGCGCTCGAAGATGCTGAGGGAAACAGAGTGGGAACCGTTAGCGCCGAAATTCCCGTTGGCCAAAAGTGGTGTGAGATTCGGCAGACAGTTTTCGGCTGGACGATGCAGAGGTTTCCTTTCACTTTGAAAACAGCCAAAAAGCTCAAAATTCACGAGCAGCATATAATCACGGTCACTGGTAAAGCCTTCTATGACGTTGCACACGCCCCCGCGAATCATTCAAACCGACGAACTACACCAAAGGAATACGCGGTGTGGGAAATTCATCCGGTGATGGCGCTGCGCGGTGATCAATAGTGCGCCGTAGGCTGTCAGTTTTTCATCGGCTCTAACAATGAGTCTTTCCATCGCTGCGATGCGCGACTGCCGTCAGATGCTCAATTTCCCTGTTGTTCAAGCCGTAGATCAATAGATAGGCTGAACCAAAAAGCGGGCATCTGACTCTAGAAAGCCCGGACAAACCTTGATTATCTGCTCAGCTGATATAAGTGCCAGCCGCTGGTGCGCCGAAAGCAATTTACGAACGGCGTCCGGGCACCTTTCGTTCAGGCGTTCCACAGCCTCAAGTGCTGCGAGGTAATTCGGCTGATTGCGATCCGGTCGGGGATAACCCTCGACATGTACCGCAAAGAAAGTTGCAAGGCCTCGATCGAACTCTTTGGCTTCTTTTTCTTTTGCTGGCGATAAGACGTGAATGGATTCCTGTGCAAGCTGCCCTTTCCGGTCGTAATCGCTCTGTTCTTTTGGCAGCCGGATGGTGACGCGATTTGTGGACTCGTCCCAATGAGAGCCCAGTTCGCCGCCTGGGCGGCTTTCTTGCACTTCGAACCTGACACCGTCGAACCGCGGGCCGTAGCGCTTCTCTGCCTTTTTCAAGAACTCCTCGACTAGATCCTCGTTCGACTTTCTGGTCACGCCCGAATAGCCATATCCTTCCATGCGGACACATAAAATTTAACCCGCCCAAAATCAACTGTCAGTCAACCCAACAGTTCATGACGGTCGCAATCTTAATGGCGGAGCCGTAGGGAGGGTCGCCATGGAGTAAAGACAGCAGTCGCTACAATCGGTAGCTTCGCACAACCGACTGGCGTCGGCCCGCTAAAACCTATGCGCAATCGGAGCCCGCCATCACCTCGGCTGTCGTACTGTCGAGCTTGTAAACGTTGCGCCGCTTCAGCTCGGCAACAAAATTGCGTATGTTCATCTCGCTTGAGGCGAACTGTCTTTTGGCGCGAGCGAGGCGACGATTTTTTCGAAGCGCGGATCACCGCGCAGCGAGTCCCATTCGGGATCGAGGCGTAGTTCGCCATACGACGGCCCGCATGGAATTTTGCTAACTATGTCCAACTGTTCCAAGGCGAGATCCTTCTCGCCGGCGAGTGCGTAGATTCGGGCGAGACTAGAGGTCAGCAGCACACCACTAATGGCATCCTTTGCCGGCGGAAGCATGTCGCACGCGGTGCGGCCCTCCTGGATTGCTCTCTCTTTGTCGCCTAACTCAGCGTCGATGAGTGCCAACGCGGTCAGTGGTTTCGCATTCTCCGGTTGAGCGCGGACGAGTTTCTCGGTTTCAGCGCGTGCAGCCATAAAAGCGGCATGTGCGGCAGGCGCGTCTTGTCGCAGTTTAGCCAGTAACCCTTCATACCAGCCGTGCGGGACTCGGTAGTCAGCTTCTTTCATGTAGGCTTCGCTGGAAATGTTCGCCAGCGCGCGTGCCGCCGCGGCAGGGTCGCGCTCGCGAAGTGCGGTTCGAAACGAGATGTTGGCTACTTCGGCTGCTGACGCCGGGCCTTCGGCTTCGATCGTGTTCAGCGTGGCACGTAAAGGCGCCATGTTCGCGTCCGCATCGACCCCGACCCATGCTGGATAGGTTCGCAGCCAGGCGCTCCGCGGTTCCAACGCCAGGGCGCGATTGTATGTCGCGATTGCCTCTCCGTATCTGCGTAAGTTGAAGTAAGTGTCGCCTAGATCTCCGATCACGTCCACATTCCGAGGGTCCAGATCTAGGGCGTGTTCACCATTCCGAATAGCTTCGTCCCAGCGCCCTTGACGCCGGTCGATTAAACCGAGGAACTGAAAGATCTGCGCGTTGTTAGGGAGTGCATGTTGAGCCTTAGCCAGTTCCTCTCGCGCCCGATCGTAGTTGAGATAACCCCAATAAAAGTGAATCGCTTGCGCGAGATGCGTCTCGCCTGAATCAGGTTGAAGGCGAACCGCAGCCCTGACACTCGTTTCGGCTAACGCCAGGCGCGTTTCAGTGCGATCGTAGTTAGAAAAGTATATATCATCGTGCACATAGGCGAGCTGACAATGAGCGAGGAGAAAGGCCGGGTCGCGCGCTACCGCTTGGTCGAGAAGCTGCACCGCTTTAAAATAATCTTCTTTCTCGCGAGACGGGTTAACGACGTAGATGAGTTCTTTTGCTCGGAGGTAAAGGTCATAGGCAGCGAGGTCAGATGTCGGGCGCTCCGCCATGGCCGCTTTCTCCTTTGGCGACAGCTTGGCCTGAAGCTGGTCGGCGATTTTTTCGGCAATCTCGCTTTGGATGGCGAAGACATCGGCCAAGTCGCGGTCATATTTCTCGGCCCAGACATGCGTGTCACTGCGGGCATCGATTAATTGGGCGCTCACCCGGACACGGTTCGCGGAACGCTGCACGCTGCCTTCCAATACATGCGCCACCTTTAGCGCCTGCGCGATTTCCGGAAGGTTGCGTGTCGCCGTGTTTTTGTATTGCATCACGCTGGTGCGGCTAATCACTTTCAGGTCGGCGATTTTTGCCAGATCAGTCAGAATCTCGTCCTGCACGCCATCGGCAAAGAACGCGAAGGCTTTGTCTTCACTGAAATTTTCAAACGGCAACACCGCGATCGATTTCGCCGGTAGCTCGGCGATGCTTTTTTCCGGAATCGAAGAAGTCGGCGTCGGAACCTTAAGATGAACCCGTTGGAAAATCAGAATTGCAATTACGGCTAGTAGGACGCCGATGATTAAAAAATCAAGTTTACGACCGGTCTTGCGCGTAATCGATTTGCTAACATCGACATCTTCCGTTCGCTTCAAGCCTTCTGGCGTCAACTCGAAGGCCCACGCGATCACGAGGGCAATGGGAAAACCAATCATAATGAGCATTATCACCAGCCGGATGGCCCAATTCGGAATCTCAAGGAACGGGAAAACCTGCGTCGCTACCTGCATTAGCAGCCACGCGACAATCGCGTAGGCGATGGCGACCTTGTAAACATTGCGCCGCCTTAGTTCAGCGAAAAAGTTTTTCAAGTTCACGGGGGGTTACTTGTAAACGGTTTCCGGCTCGGGTTCGGAAAGGAGTTTTTGAAAACCCGGGTCGTTGCGGATCTGATCCCAGACGGGGTCGATCTTCAGACGCGCAATGGAAACGAATGAACCGGCAGGGATTGTGAGCAGCTGGCGCAGTATTTTTACTGCTTCGTTGGCTTGACCGGTGCGCGCTTCGATTTCGGCCAGTCCAGCAAGAAAAAACGGGCCGGCAAGCGCATCTTTTTCGATTGGCAGTGAATCTGCAGCTTGTCGCGCAGCGCGGAGTGCATCGGTATTACGTCCGAGGCAAACGTAGGTCCAAGCCAACGCTGTCAACGATATCCGGTCTTCCGGCCGCTCGGCTAATCGGGCCTCGAGCAAAGCACGTAGCTGCTCGCACTCCGATTTTGCTGCTGCACCTTGGCCGGCAAGCACTTGAATTCCAACTCGCGCCATTAGTTGGTGCAAACGCGCTTCTGGAATATCAGTCGGCAGCGTGTCCCAAGCTTTAAGAGCATCAGCGAAATGTTTCTCGAGTACGTCGAGGTATACGCGCTCGTCGACCATTACCGCGACATCCCCCCATCCGGCAGGGCCGATTATTTTGCTGTCCATCGGCACTCCCTCAAATGCTCGTCTGGCACGCCGAATATCGCCGCTGCTGTTGATGTAGATACGGGCGAGGAACACGGCGGCTAGTGCATCATGCGGGTTGAGAGCCAAAGCATGGGTAAGCTCGTGTTCAGCGTCACTCCAGCGGCGAAGTGTAAGGTAGGTGTTGCCGATCTCGCTGTGAATCCCAGAATCGCGCGGATTCAGCTCCGCCGCGCGTTCGAATTCAGTCAGCGCGCGTTGCCATTCACCACGGCGGCGGTAGATCGCAGCCCGGTAGTTCCAACCATCGGAGCTACTCGGCTGGAGTTCGGTGACCCGGTCGAATTCTTTCAACCCAGCATTGTAGTTACGATGGCCCCAGTAATGAAACAGTCCTAGCGCCAGATGTGCATCCGGCGAAGCTGGCGCTATGGTTAACGCGCGGTCGATGTTAGACTTTACCTCTGCCAGCTCCGCCGAAGTCATGTTACTGATCAACCAATGCCAATTTAACTCGCTGTAGGCGAGTCGGGCATAGGCGAGAGCGAAATTTCGATCCCGCGCCAGCGCCTGGCGATAAAAGGTTTGGGCGCGATCAAAGAGGTCGGCGTTCACTGCACTTTCAGCCTGGTGTTGCTCATATTCACCCTTTAGGAACAGATCATACGCTTCCGTATCACGCGTGGGAGCTGTGGCTAGAGCGTCGGACTGGCTCGGAGAAAGTTTCGCGCGTAACGTGTCGGCAATCTCCTGCGCGACCTCGCTCTCTACAGTGAAAACATCCTTTAAGTCACGATCGTAACTCTTTGCCCATAGGTGCGTGTCGACGCGCGCGTCGAGCAGTTGAACGTTTACTCGCACTTTGTCTCCAGCCCTTTGCACACTGCCTTCGAGCACACTGGCCACGCCGAGTTCGCGAGCCACCGTCTTCAAGTCTTCCGGTGTACTTTTGTATTTGGCTGTCGATTTTCGCGAGATAACCTTCAGGTCACCGATGCCAGCGAGTTTGGTCAGGATTTCATCCTGAATTCCGTCGGAGAAGTAGGCGTTGTCTGGGTCACGGCTCAGATTGTCGAATGGGAGAACCGCGATGCTTTTATCCAAAGATGAAGAAACTGCCGGCGAAACATTAGGGCGAAGGCGTTGAAAAATGAGAATCGCAATTACGAATAGCAGGACAGCGATGATAAAAAAATCAAGTTTGCGACCGCTCTTGCGCGTAAGCGATTTGCTAACATCGACATCTTCTGCGCGTTTGATTCCTTCCGGCGTTAGCTCAAACGCCCACGCCAGCACGAGCGCGATCGGAAAACCGAGCGCAACCACTGCGACGAAAACTTTCATCGTCCATGGCGGCGCTTCGAAAGTCGGAAATAAGATCGACGCCGCTTGCAGCAACAACCACGCGACAATCGCGTAAGCAATCGCAACTTTGTAAACGTTGCGCCGCTTTAGCTCAACGAAGAAGTTGCGCGGACTCACGGGGGGTTACTTGTAAACGGTTTCCGGCTCGGGTTCGGAAAGGAGTTTTTGAAAACCCGGGTCGTTGCGGATCGGATCCCAGACAGGATCGATCTTCAGACGCGCAATGGAAACGACTCCGCCGGCAGGGGCCGTGATCAGTTGGCGAAGTATTCGTACAGCTTCATCAGGGTGGCCGGTGCGCGCTTCGATCTCGGCCAGTCCGGCAAGAAACAGCGGGCCGGCAAGTGCATCTTTTTTGATTGGAAGTGAATCCGCGGCTTGTCGCGCAACGCGGAGTGCGTCGGCGTTACGTCCGAGGCAAACGTAAACCCAAGCCAACGCTGTCAAAGAATTCCGGTCTTCCGGCCGCTCGGCCAAACGGGCTTCGAGCAAAGTGCGTGTTTGCTCGCACTCCAAATTTGCTCCCGCACCTTGGCCGGCAAGCACTTGAATTCCAACTCGCGCCTCTAGTTGGCGCAAACGCGCTTCGGGAGTGTTGCTCGACGCGACGTCCCAAGCTTTAAGAGCATCAGCGAAATGTTTCTCGAGTACGTCGAGGTATACGCGCTCGTCGACCATCACCGCGATAATGCCCCAGTCGTTAGCGAGGTATAGTTTGCTTTCTGCTGGCACTCCCTCGAAGGCTTGTCTGGCGCGCCGGATATCGCCGATACTGTTGATGTAGGTACGGGCGAGGAACCGGCCGGCCAGTGTATTATGCGGGTCGAGAGCTAGTGCGCGGGTAAGCTCGTGTTCAGCGTCACTCCAGCGCCGAAGCACAAGGTACGTTAGACCGATGTTGGCAG
>WNGL01008612.1_pt1 | contig 11895 bp, 7 predicted proteins | sample 5400591 | NCBI WGS metagenome assembly WNGL01 (sample SAMN13153377, study PRJNA577476) | soil metagenome | isolation source: 80 cm soil or saprolite under Garry oak tree replicate 1 | place: USA:California | collected 2016-06-15
GGCCCTTGCGCGAGATGCCGAGCAGCTTCGCGGCGTTCTCGTAATTGCCCCGCGCGCGCTGCAGCGCCCGCGCCACCATCAGGCGTTCGATCGCCTCGACCGCGTCGTTCATCGGCTGGTCGAGGCGGATGCGGATCTCCGGCTCATCTCCGGGCAGCACGCGCACGGTTCGCCGCGACGCCTGGATCTCGGGAGACAACAGCGCCGGCGTGATCGTCCCGTCTGGTTCGGCGTACGCGACGACGCGGCTGATTTCGTTCACGAGCTGCCGCACGTTTCCGGGCCATGCATACAGCACGAGATATTCCAGCGTCTCGTCGTCCAGCGTGAGCCGGCCTTTCTTCTGCTCCTCGGCGGACTGGCGCAGGTAGTGGTCGATGAGCGGTGGAATCTCTTCACGCCGTTCGCGCAGGGGCGGGAGGCGGAGCCGGACGACGTTCAGCCGGTAGAAGAGATCCTCGCGGAAGCGGTTGTCCGCGACGAGCGCCTCGAGGTCCGCGTTGGTGGCGGCGATGATGCGGACGTCCACTTTCACCGGCTGCGCCTCGCCGAGCCCGTGCACTTCGCGCGTTTCCAGGAAGCGCAGGAGCTTGGGCTGGAGGTCGGGGCCGATCTCGGCAATCTCGTCGAGGAACAGCGTACCGCCGGTGGCGGCGCGGATCACGCCGTCGAAGGCGGCGTCGGCGCCCGTGAACGCGCCCTTGCGGTAGCCGAAGAGCTGGCTCTCCAGCATGTCGCGCGGCACGGCGGTGCAGTTGAAGGGCACGAACGGCTTCGCGCCGCGGCCGGAGGCGCGGTGGATGGCGCGCGCGAGCACTTCCTTGCCCGTGCCGGTCTCGCCGGTGAGCAGCACCGTGATGTCGGCGGGGGCGATGCGGCGCGCGATCGAGAGCAGCTCGGTCATCTGCTCGGACACCCAGAGTCCGCCGTCGGTCTCGAGGGTGTCGGCGGGCCAGAGCGCGGCGCGCTGCTTTTCCTCGCGGCGGTAGCGATCGAGCGTCACCGCCGTGTCGACCAGCTTGCGGATGGCGACGCCGGCGCAGCGGTCGTTCAGCGTCGGCTTGAGGGCGGCGACAATCTCCCAGCTCTCGTCGCGATGGAGGCCGCAGCGGATGTGGAGGCGCTGGCCGGGCTCCGCCGCGGCGACTCGCGCCTCGTCTTCGGTCCAGCCGGTGGTCTTGACGCAGCGTGTGGCGGCGTCCGCGCGCGCGACGAGCGCCATCGCCTCGGTCGCGCCCGTGAGCTCGAGCAGCGCAAACGCCTCGCGCGCGAGCACGTGGGGATAGCCTCCGAGCTCGATCAGCGCGACGGAGTCGTCGAGGGCCGCGATCGTAGGCTTGTCCACAAGCTCAGAACATTCGTTTTTGAGTTCAGTAAGCAGCGCCGGGTTTTCCATCGCTTTGGCGATCCGCTCACCGCGCCTATACGCAGCCACGGCTGCAATCCGATCTCCTGATCGATACGCTGCCAGGCCTGTTGCAGCTGACACTCTAGCCAGTAGCTCCGGTGAAGGAAACGCGTACTCAGAAGCGATAAAGAGGGCAGGCACCGCGCCGGGGAGATCACCGGAATGCAGTCTGAGCTCCGCAAGCGAAAGCTGCATCCTTGCGAGCCAAGTCTTGTCTCGGTTACTAGTTGCCGTTCGCACTCCCTGATTAATCAGCTCAGCTTCGTCTTCGGCTCTTCCCTTAGACTTTGCCAACGCAACTCGTGACGACAATTCCGATAAGACGTCCCAATGAAGTGCCAATCGAGTTCCATGCGTCGGTCTCAGGCCACCAATTTCTTCGAATGCTTTCTCCGCTCCCGTCATGTCGCCCTGAGCCAACAAAACATTTGCAAGACAATCAAGAGCCGCCACATGAAGTTGTTTGTGGCCGTCCGCTCGGGCAACAGCGAGTTCGGCCATCGCACGCGCATTCGGTAGGTCACCCATCGCGTGGAGTACGTGACCGCGATTAATTAGAGATCCGACGATAGCCCTGTAGTAACCAGACGCCTCGGCGCTTTGCTGCGCCGCAACGGCTCGTTCCAGTGCTGTCCGAACGTCTCCTGACAAAAGAGAAATCATGCAGCCGTCAAGTAGCATTTGCGCTGCGAGCTTTAGATTCGGCTCTCGTTCCAGCAGCCTCTTAGCTAAATCCCAATGTCGCTGTGCCTCAATTAGGCACCCCTTTCGGGCTTCCAATCGCGCCGCGCACAACCGCAGTTCCGAGAAATGCTGCGGTTGTCCTGCGCGAACAACGGCCCGACGAACTGCCGAGAACTCAGATTCCGTGGTCTCGAGGGGTAACACTCCGGCGAACCAGCCCCAGAAACTCAGCTCGACACCGGCCCTAATGCCATCCGGTACCCCCGCACGAAAAACGGCGCGGGCCGCAGCGTAATTGTCGAGGCTCTCCTCAAATTCCAGCTGATTCGCATGAATCTCAGCAATCAATCGATGAGCAGATGCTTTGACAGCTGGCAATTCCGTTTCCCGCAGCAATCTCTCGGACATTTGCCGGGCAGCAGTGAGATCTCCACGCTGGAGATTCACGTCGGCCAGCAAGACATCAAAGAGGAGCAGGTCGGTCCGCTGGAGCTCCTGTTTGTGGGCCAGCAGAAACTTATGTGCGTCCTTGAGCTGACCCGTACTGATCAGGGCCAGCGGCTCGCGAAACGCTTGTTCGTCGTGCATTGGCGCCGATCGACCTAATGGATCGCTTCCGGTGGCCTACCGGTCCGATCATCGCTCCGAAGAGTGTGATCGCGAGCAAAACTGAGTAGTTGATCGCTAGCGCTCGCGTCCGAAGGGCCGCACGCCAAGCCGATACGAACCGAACTGATGACGCCATCGGACTTGAGCACAGCGAGACTCGCCTCCAAACGCGTCGCGACGGTGCCGGCCGTGGTGCGGTCAGTGTTTAGCATGAGTGCCGCGAGTTCGTCGACGCCTGATCGAAACAAGAGATCGGCCGGACGCAGCGCTCTGCGGACCAAAGCCACCGCCGCTTCAGCCTCGCGACCACCATCGGCAACCGTGTCTCCCGAAAAGCGCACGACAACCAAGCAGAACGGATGTCGTCGATCACCAGCCGAGAACTGAGTCTCGATGAACTCAACCAAGTGCTTAAGATTCGGCAGACCTGTAGTCTCATCTTTAAAGGAGCGCGTGCGGACCTTCTCGGCGGTCTGCGCGTCCAAAATTGCACCTGACACTTGTAATGCGACTACTTCGACAATCCGCTCGTGATCCTCCGAGTACGCGTCCTTGTTCGAGGAGTACAGAGACAACACGCCAACCAAAGTCTTTCCTGCTAGCAGCGGGGTGCTAAGGCAACTTCTTGGGCGCGGTGTCATAGCTCGCGCGGATTCTCCAAGATCGAGAACTGGATCGGAATTGCGAATTGTCTGGCGATTAGCAGCCACCCAACCGCTTAGGCGCTGACCTCTAGGCACCCGCAATCCCTTAATGAGTGCCGCATGTTCGCCGGAGGCGTGCGCGGCGAGCAATTCATCACTATCCACATCGTACATGTAGAACACGCATGCGGACGATGGCACCAAACGCCGCAAGTGCTTAGCGATAAGGTCTGTTGCGTCCTGAGCGTTCATACTTGAGTGAAGTGATCGTGCGAGATCGAATAGCGTTAACATCTCGTCGCTGCTAGCCGCGATTTCTTCAAATCGCGTCGCTCTGGGCTCGCGAAGAGATGTCCCTGCGTTAGAGGCTTCGGTTATTGCCCGCAAAGAAGACGGTGCCGAGGTTCGTGACTCGACAGAGTCGGTGATCGTGGTGTGGACTCGGATAAACGTATCGACGATCAAAGGATCGTACATCGACCCTCGTCGTTCCTGAAGAATCTTGATAGCGTCCTTATCTGAAAGGCGAGGACGGTATGGCCTATCAGAAGTCAGGGCGTCGAAACAATCGACGACCGAGAGAATTCTGGCTCCCATCGGGATATCGGGACCGGCCAGTTTGTCTGGATAACCAGAACCGTCCCAGCTCTCGTGGTGATGACGGACTATCGGAACCACAGGATAAGGAAACGCGATCGCGGAGAGAATGTCCGCTCCAACACTAGAGTGCAGCTTCATCTTCTCGAATTCCGCAGGCGTCAAAGGCCCCGGCTTGTTAAGAATGTATTCGGGCACCGCCAACTTACCCATGTCGTGAAGAAGCGCTGCCGCCTCGATCGCGCGAATTTGAGCCTCGTCCGTTATCCCCATAGACTTTGCTAGGCCGACCGCGTACAGCTGGACCCGACGAATATGACCGTGTGTTATTTGGTCTTTCGCGTCGATCGCCATCGCTAACGTTTCGATTGTCGACATGTACAGGGAATTGAGCTCGCTCAGATGACGATTCGCGTCCTCAACGCGTCCCATGGAGGTCGAGAATGTGAAATACAGAACGACCAGGAGAGGCACGATAATCACGAGGAAGGTGTAATCGAGATCTTGGGTGTAGCTGACTAGCAAGGCGGCAACAGAGGCGCCTCCGAAGTAGTTCAGCGCGATCCAAATGAAATTCTCTCTCCAGATCTTGAGCGGCGAGGCCTTTCGTTCAAGCGCAATCGCGAGGGTAATCAGCCACGTATTAATTGCATAGTAGGCAATCGTGAACGCGAGCAACGGGCCGAGCAGCGATCGAACCTGAACACTCTTGTCCTTGTGGTAATAGAGAGGCCCGTATGGAGCCAGTTCGTAATACAGATGCGACGCCACCCATAACGTGAGCGACACAGCACAGACATTGAAGAGTATTTTGTAGTGTGGATGACCTCTTCGGTACGACCAGAAGGAGATGATCAACGCGTCCAGGGCCACCGTGAGGGTCCCGGCTGCTGGTCCGAATAACAGTACTGATGTGAAGACAAATGTCTCGGACACCGAGACCGTTGCAGGAAGCGCCGGAAGATTGACGGTAGCTGAGCCGCTGACGAGCGTTAGCAGCGCCAGAATTGTCCAAGTCCAGCCGATGTTGTGCAGAAACACCTGCACAAACGACTGGACTACAGTCGCTGCACCAACAGCCACGATGACGGCAATGTAAATGCGCGTCCCTCGTGGCAGATCACGGAAGCGTGGAGTTGACATAATGGCCAGCGACCCCAGGTCGCCTTATGTGGTTAATCGGCCCAAACAATAATACGCATAAGCCCTCCGGCTACATAATTTGATGGCTGGCTAAACCGGGTCATCGACCTCGGCCTCATTTGTCCACACGACGGAATTCGTCCAGACCACGGAGTTGGTCCAGACGACCGAGTTGGTCCAGACGACCGAGTTGGTCCAGACGACCGAGTTGGTCCAGACGACTGAGTTGGTCCAGACGACTGAGTTGGTCCAGACGACCGAGTTGGTCCAGACGACCGAGTTGGTCCAGACGACCGAGTTGGTCCAGACGACCGAGTTGGTCCAGACGACCGAGTTGGTCCAGACAACACTCTGCGGCTGGGCGCTCTCCGTAAATGCAATCTTGATAAGAGGATCGATGCCGGTGAGGATGTAGTCTGGCGTGGTATTCCCTGGTGCCGCAATCGTCGTTCCGCCACTCGACGGAACATACAGAATCCCAAGCCTCGTAATACTCTCGCCGGCTATCCGCGAAACAGAACCGTCGTTTCCCGACACCAGCTCCACCGCCGCGGCGACGTTCACGCTGCCGGCGCCCGCCTCAATCAGCCCCGCACCCGCCACGCGCGAGCTCGTGAGCTGCAGCGCCGCCTTCACCTGCGCCGGCGTCAGCTCCGGCCGCGCCTCGAGCAGCAGCGCCGCCGCCCCGGACACCACCGCGGACGACATGCTCGTCCCGCTCAACTCGATATAGGCCGACGTCCCGTTGCCCGCGACCACCCGCTCCGGATACGTGCGCGACAGGTAACTGCCCGGCGCCGACGCCGCCACGATCTTGTTGCCCGGCGCCACCAGCTCCGGCTTCAACACGCCGTCGATCGCCGTCGGACCGCGCGAGCTGTACGTCGCCATCACGTCGTCGCTGCGCGCGGACGTGCCGTGCGTGTTCAGCGCGCCCACCGTGAGGACGGACGGCGTGTTGCCCGGCGTAATGACGCCGCCCACGATCGGCCGCCCGTCGTCTGTCTTCCCGAAGTTGCCCGCGGCCGCGACGACCAGGACGCCCGCGTCGGCGGCGCGCTGCGCGGCCTGGCACAGCGGATCGTCGAGATACGACTCGAAGACCGGGTGCCCCAGCGACAGATTGATGATGCGGATGTTGTAGGCGCGGCGATTCGCGATCGCCCAGTCGATCGCCTCGATGACATCGGCGCTCTTGCCGGAGCCGTCGCCCCCGAGCGCCCGCAGATTGACGAGCCACGCGCCGGGCGCCATCCCGGAATAGCCGTCCTTCGGCGTCTCCGCCATGATGCCCGCCACATGCGTCCCGTGGCCGTATTCGTCGCGCGCGTCGCTCAGCACCCCCGCGCCGTGCGTGAAGTCGGCCGAGACGACGACGTGGTCGCCGACCGGACTGTTCTGCGCGATGCCGGAGTCGATCACCGCGATGCCGACGCCGCGCCCGGTCACGCCGCGCAGCGTATCGAGACCGGCCCACACCTGATCCGCACCGGTCGCCTTCGTCGTCACGGCCATCATGCGGTAGACGGTCGCGTTGCCGGCGATGTGCGCGACGTCAGGATCCTGGCTGAGCGCGTCGATCTGACCGCCGGTGGCCTCGAATACGGCGCCGCCCCGAATCCGCTTCTTCAGCCGCGCCCCATAACGCGACTCGAGATTCCCGATCGCCGCATCCGGCGCCGCCACGATGATTTCCGTCGCCGATTCGATATGCTGCGCGAGGCGATCCGCGATGTCTCGCGACACGCGCGCGTGGTGTGCCGATTGCGCCTGCGCCGAGGCCGCGCCGATCCCAACCGTCAGCAGGACGGCGCACACCGCGGCAACGCGGCGGAATCTGGCGGCGAAAGTGACGGTTCTTGGCATGCGGGACCTCGGGTTGTCCGCTCACAAGGCACAGCTTGTGCCACGCCAGGGGCTCGGTCGGACGGACTCATCGTGTTGTTCGTGGCAGATCACGAGATGACAAATTGACGCACATTGTTTGCTCGCGCCTCTGGCTTCGGTTACGATCGCTCGCTCGGCCGAGCCTGCGGCACACGGCGCCAGCCAAGAAACTGGCCCATCGGCCGAGTGGTCCTGGACGGTATCGACTACCCTCGAAAAGTCGAGTAATTTGAGGTGTTTTTGAGCGGCCAATTAATTGGCCGGTGAGTTCAAGAGTGGCCAGACACCTCCGCATGGACGTCCTCTCCGTCGCGATCCTGTTCGCGGCGGCCTGCTCCCGGTCGACGCCGGCGGCGAGATCCGGTACATCGGGTCCCACACGCGGCGGTTCGCTGACAGCCTCGCTTCGAAGCGAGCCCGGCACGTTCAACCGCTTTGCGCCGAACGCCAACCAGGCGGCGACCGATGCGGTCACCCGGCTCACGCACGCCACACTCGTCCGGGTGAATCGGGTCACGGGCGATCCCGAGCCGTGGCTCGCCGAACGCTGGACGACTTCGCCCGACGGGCGCACCCTCACCTTCACCCTTCGTGACGGCGTGACGTTCTCCGACGGCGTGCCGTTCACGCCCGAGGACGTGGTCTTTTCGTTCCACGCCCTGTACGACCCGGCGGTCCAAAGCGTCCTCGCGTCCGCCGTGATGGTGCAGGGGAAACCCCTGCAGGTCTCCGCGCCCGACGCGCGCACGGTCATCCTCACGCTGCCGTCGCCATTCGCGCCCGGCGCCGCGCTGCTCGACAACGTGCCGATTTATCCGAAGCACCAGTTGCAGGCGGCTCTCGACGCGCACACCTTCGGATCGGCCTGGGGCCTGAGCACGCCGCCAGGCTCGATGGCGGGTCTGGGCCCGTTCGTGATCAGCGAGTACCTGCCGGGCCAGCGGCTGACCTTCTCGCGCAATCCGCATTACTGGCGGAAGGACGCCAACGGCGCGGCGCTCCCGTATCTGGATCGACTCGTCGTCGAATTCGTGAAGGCGCAGGATGCCGAGATGCTGCGGCTGCAGGCCGGCTCGCTCGACCTGATGGCGCAGGCCGACGTGCGGCCGACCGACATCTCCGCGCTGCGCCGTCTGCGCGATCAGGGCGCGCTCCAGATCGCGGAGCCCGGCATCAGCGTCGATCCGATTCTGCTCTGGTTCAATCTCACGCCCGCGGCCACGGCCAGAAACGCGAAGACGCGGCCGTACTTCGTGCGCACCGAATTCCGCCAGGCGATTGCGTATGCCATCGATCGCGACGCGATCGTGAACACGCTGTTTCTCGGCGCCGGCGTCCCCGTCTACGGACCAGTCACACCGGGCAACCGCACGTGGTACTCGGACAGCGCGCCGAAGTATCCGCACGATCCGGCGCGCGCCCGCGCGCTGCTCGCCGGCCTGGGCCTGACCGCTCGCGCAGGCGACGGCATGCTGGCCGACGCCTCGGGCCGTCCGGCGCGATTCTCGATCCTCACGCAGGGCGGTCACATCCGCGCCCGCACCGCCGCCATGGTGCAGGAACAGCTCCGCAAGATCGGGATCGCGGTCGATCTCGTCGAGCTCGATCCGCCGTCGCTGTTCGCCCGCTTCGGCAGCGGCGACTACGACAGCATCTGCTACGGTTTTCAGGCGAGCGCCTTCGATCCCGCGCTGAACCTCGACTTGTGGCTCAGCTCCGGCTCCAGCCACGTCTGGAACCCGCAGCAGGCCGCGCCCTCGACGCCGTGGGAGCGCGCGATCGACGATCTCATGCAGAAGCAGGCCGCCGCCCCGACGTTGGCCGAGCGCCAGCGGCTCTTCGCCGAGGTGCAGCGGATTTTCGGAGAGAACCTGCCCGAGATCAATCTCGTCGCGCCGAAGGTGACCATTGCGATGAGCCGTCGGGTGGGGGGCGCAGTCCCCGTCCTGCTCGATCCCAAAATCCTCTGGCAGGCCGACACGCTCTACGTCAAATAATCGCGCTGTCCCCCGCTGCGCGAGCGGCCGATAACGATCGGATGACGAGGACCAGCGAGAGATGACCATGATCGGCTTCCTGGCGCGCCGCGCGCTCGGCGCGGTGCTGCTCGTCTTCGCCGTGACGTCAGGCGCCCTGCTGCTCGCGCAGTTCGCGCCCGGCGACTACGCCTCGCAATTCGGGCAGAACGCCGCGCAGCTCGCCGCCGAGCGTCATCGCCTCGGCCTCGATCTGCCGGTCGGCCGTCAGTACGCGCGGTGGCTGAAACGATCGATCACGCTGGACCTCGGGGAATCGTTTCAGTACCAGCGCCCGGTCGCCGCGCTGGTTGGCGAGAAGGCGTTGAACACGGCGAAGCTGGCGACGACCGCGCTCCTCGTCGCGACGCTGATCGGGATCCCATGGGGCGTCGTGACCGGCAGCCGGCGCGGCGGTCTGTTGATCCGCGCGCTTCGCGGCGCCTCGCTCGTGCTGCTGTCGGTCCCGCCGTTGATCAGCTCGCTCGTGCTGCTGACGATTGCCGCACGCACCGGATGGCTGCCGGTATCCGGCATGGGAGGGATCAGCCACCTGATCGTGCCGACGCTCGCGCTCGCACTGCCCATCGCGGCGGTGCTCGAGCGCCTGCAATCGCAATCGATTGCCGACGTGCTCGCGCGGCCCGCGGCGGTCGCTGCCCAGGCCCGCGGGATTCCGCGCGGGCGCATCGTCTGGCGCCACGGCTGGCGCCAGTCGCTCGGACCGATCCTCGCCATCTACGGCATCATCATCGGCACGCTCTTCAGCGGATCGTTCGCCGTCGAGATCGTGACGTCGTGGCCGGGACTCGGCGAGCTGATGCGGCAGGCGCTGATCTCGCGCGACACGTATCTCGTCGCCGGCTGTGCGGCGGCCGGCGCGGCGTTTCTCGCCGCCGGCGTGCTCGTCGCGGACGTCGCCCACGCGCTCGCGGATCCGCGGGTGGATACACGGCGTGCGTAGGGTGCGCAGGGTGCTTGGGATGCGTGTGCCCGTGCTCGTGTTCGGGGCGCTCGCACTGGTTGTGATGGCGGGGCCGTCGCTCGCGCCCTACGCTCCCGGCCGCCAGTTCGAAGGGTACCCGTACGTGCCGCCGATGCGCCCTCACGTCATCGACGCCGCGGGCGTCTGGCACGCACCGTTCGCCTATCCGCTGAGACTCGTCGATCCGATCGAGCGCCGCTACGCGGAAGATCGCACGCGGCGGATCTCGTTCGATTCCGCCGAGCCCTGGTTCCTCTTCGGCAGCGACCCGCTTGCCCGCGACGTGCTCTCGCGGCTCCTCGCGGGCGCCCGGCTCTCGCTGGGTGTCGCGCTGCTGTCGACCGTACTCGCGCTGCTGATCGGCGCCACGGTTGGCGGGCTGGCGGGCTATGCCGGCGGCTGGACCGATACGGTCCTCATGCGGTTCGCCGACCTCGTCCTCGTCCTTCCGGCGATTTACATCGTGCTCGCGCTGCGCGGCGTCCTGCCGCTCGTTTTGACGACGACGGATGCCTTCGCCGGATTCGTGGCCGTGCTCGCGCTGGTGGGGTGGCCGTCCGCGGCACGCGGAGTACGCGGAATCGTCGTCGTGGAACGGCGGTCGGAGTACGCAGAAGCTGCGCGCGCGCTCGGCGCCAGTGCGCCGCGGGTCATCGTGCGGCACTTGCTCCCGGCGACCCGGGGATTCCTCGCCGTCCAGGCCACCGTGCTCGTGCCGGCGTTCATCATGGCGGAAGCGACGTTGTCCTTTGTGGGACTTGGGTTTGCGCCGCCAACGCCGAGCTGGGGCGCGATGCTTCGGGATGCCGCTGCCGTGCAGACGACCGCCGATACTCCCTGGCTGCTCGCGCCCGCAGCCGCCCTCGTCTTGACGGTTTTCGTGGTTCATGCGGCTGCAGGGTTCAGGGATCCGTTGCCGGGAACTCGGCACGATACCTAAGTCTATATTTTACAATAACTTAATACCTATTCACAGATTGTTCCATTCCTGCACGTGTGTGCCACAACAGAACAGAAACCGCTAACCTGCCGGGAACTGGTAGTTTGAACAGGAATTCGGGTCCGTTCCGTGGGAATCTTGTTCCAGAACGGACCAGCCGAACCTCCGCCGCCGTCTCCGTGCCAGTTCGAACATCCTGACTAAACCGCTCAGCGGCTTTGACTTAATCCGTCTCGCATCTACCCCAACCATTCTGGCCTTCTGATTGCTCCTCGGGAGGCGCACTCGTAAATCTCGAACCTTGACCAGGGGAGTTCGCGATGGGTAATGGGAATCGGTGTCACGAGTGGAGCAAAGCGGTCTGGGGTTGATGGATTTGAACTCGAAAGAGGATTACGTGATTATCTGGCGAAAACTGACGGCAGCGGCGCTCATTGCGCTCGCCTGCCTCCTCGGGGTCACCGCGACGGCCGCGGCGAAGCCGGGCGACTATCCGAAGCTCGATCGTAAGTTGAACGATCGCGCCGCGATTGGTGGCTCCGGCACGTCGCGCGTCATCGTGACCCTGAACCCTGGCGCTGATGCGAGCGGAGACTACAGAAAGACCTCCGCGAAGGTCGGACTCCACCTGGGGATCATCAACAGCGATGTCGTGTCGCTGCCCAACGCGCTGCTGCGTAAGCTGGCGGATTCGCCGGCGGTCGCGAGCCTGCACTGGGACCGGCCGACCAGCGGTGAGATGAGCCGCGCGGCCATCACGGTTGGTGCGCGCGCCGTCCAGCAGCAGATGGGTCTTGACGGCGCGGGCGTCGGCGTCGCCGTCCTCGACTCGGGCATCACGAACTGGCACGACGACCTGACGTATCAGGGCTGGAACCCGGCCGTCAAGGTCGTCGGCGGACAGCGCGTCACGAAGTTCGTGGACTTCGTCAACGGCTACACGTTGGCGTACGACGACAACGGCCACGGCACGCACGTCGCGG
>WNGL01011977.1_pt1 | contig 11895 bp, 9 predicted proteins | sample 5400591 | NCBI WGS metagenome assembly WNGL01 (sample SAMN13153377, study PRJNA577476) | soil metagenome | isolation source: 80 cm soil or saprolite under Garry oak tree replicate 1 | place: USA:California | collected 2016-06-15
CGACCGCCGCCGGGCCCGGCTCCACCCCGACCCCTACGCCGACCTGGCCGACGACCAGGTGTCCCCGCTCGACGAGCCCCGCGACAACAGCCTCAATTAACGCGCATCCCCCGGCAGGGCCCTAGTCTGGAAGCCATGACCACTCCGGCGGACCGGTACGCCGCGTTCCGCGACCGGCAGTATGACTCGGGGGGGACAACCCCCCCAACCCCCCGACAAGGGTCAGATCCGGAGTTCGCCTCCTTCAAGACGCTGTATGAGTTCGGCTTCGACGACTTCCAGGTCGCCGCCTGCCGGGCCCTCGGCGCGGGCAGTGGCGTTCTTGTGGCCGCGCCGACCGGTTCGGGCAAGACGGTGATCGGCGAGTACGCCGTCCACCTGGCGCTGGCCCAGGGCCGCAAGTGCTTCTACACCACGCCGATCAAGGCGTTGTCCAACCAGAAGTACGCCGACCTGGTACGCCGCTACGACAGCCAGACGGTCGGCCTGCTCACCGGGGACAACAGCATCAACGGCGACGCGCCTGTGGTGGTGATGACCACCGAGGTGCTCCGCAACATGCTCTACACCGGGTCGCCGGCGCTGTCCGGGCTCGGCTACGTCGTGCTCGACGAGGTGCACTACCTGGCGGACAGGTCCCGCGGGGCGGTGTGGGAGGAAGTGATCATCCACCTGCCCGAGTCGGTGCGGGTGGTCGCCCTGTCCGCGACGGTGAGCAACGCCGAGGAGTTCGGCGAGTGGCTGGATCAGGTCCGCGGCGGCACGGCGGTCATCGTGGACGAGCACCGGCCGGTGCCGCTGTGGCAGAACGTGCTGGCCGGGCCCCGGCTGTACGACCTGTTCACCGACACGGTGCCCGCGGCCGGCTCCGCCGACGAGGGGGACCCCCGGCTCAACCCCGAACTGCTGCGGGTGGCCCAGCGGGACACCTGGATCGAGCGCAAGGCCCCGGCCCGTCCCGGCCGGGGCGGGCGCAGGCCGCGCCGGTTCCCGCCCGCCTACCGGCCCGACGTGATCTCCCGGCTCGACGCCAGCGGGCTGCTGCCCGCGATCACGTTCATCTTCAGCCGGGCCGGCTGCGACGCGGCGGTCGAACAGTGCCTGATCGCGGGCTTGCGGCTGACCACGCCGGAAGAGGCCGACACGATCCAGCAGACCGCCGAGCGCCGGACCGCGGACATCCCGCAGGAGGACCTCACCGTCCTCGGCTACGGCGAGTGGCTGGACGGGCTGCGCCGCGGGATCGCGGCGCACCACGCGGGGATGCTGCCCGCGTTCAAGGAAGTGGTCGAGGAGCTGTTCGCGGCCGGCCTGGTGCGCGCGGTGTTCGCGACCGAGACGCTCGCGCTCGGCATCAACATGCCGGCCAGGACCGTGGTCATCGAGAAGCTCGACAAGTGGAACGGCGAGACCCACGCGAACCTGACCGCGGGGGAGTACACCCAGCTGACCGGGCGGGCCGGGCGGCGCGGCATCGACGTCGAGGGCCACGCGGTGGTGCTGTGGCATCCCGGCATGGACCCTGGCGCGCTGGCCGGCCTGGCCAGCACCCGTACCTACCCGCTCAACTCGAGCTTCCGCCCCTCCTACAACATGGCCGTCAACCTGACCGGCTGGGCCGGCCGGGCCCGCGCGTCCACCCTGCTGGAGTCCTCGTTCGCGCAGTTCCAGGCCGACCGCGGCGTCGTCGGCCTGACCCGGCAGGTCCGCAAGAACCGGCAGGCCATGGGGGACCTGGCCACGGCGATGTCCTGCGACCAGGGTGACTTCGCCGAGTACGCGGAACTCAGGAAAATTTTGACCGAACGGGAGGGGGATCTGTCCCGGGCACGTGCGAGCTCCCGCCGGGCCGAAGCCGCCCGGTCCCTCTCGCTCTTGCGGCCGGGCGACATCATCCGCGTGCCGGGAGGCCGCCGAGCCGGCCTCGCCGTGGTCCTCCAGCCTGGCCTGCATTCTGCCCGCAACGCCCTGCCGGGCGGGCCTCGCGGCGGTAACGGCAGCGCCCGCTCCGAGAGCCGGGCCGGCCACGGCGGCAACGGCTACGCGGGCAACGGCCGCGCCGTCCCGGAGTTCGCCGGGCCTGGCCCGCTGGTGCTCACCGAAGGGCGGCAGGTCAAGCGGCTGGCCGTGGCGGACTTCCCGATGCCGCCCGAGGTGATCGACAAGATACGGATACCAGGATCGTTCAGCCCGCGCTCGCCGCAGCACCGCAAGGACCTCGCCGCCTCCATGCGGAACCGGCTGAATGCTAGCCGGGGGGGCGACCCCCCAAGACCCCCCCGGTCTTCTTCTTCTTCTTCTTCTTCTTCTTCTTCTTCTTCCCGGGGGGACCCATCCCCCCGGACCCCCCTTGGGAGGGACCCATCCCCCCGGACCCCCCTTGGCCCCCCTCCGGGGGGCGAGGTCCGCGATGCCGACATCGCGGACCTGCGGCAGCGGCTCCGGCGTCATCCGTGCCACGGGTGCCCGGACCGCGAGGACCACGCCAGGTACGCCGAACGGTACATGCGCCTGGCCCGCGAGACCGAGGCGCTCGAGCGCCGGGTGGCCGGCCGGTCGCACGTGATCGCGCGCACCTTCGACCGGGTGTGCCACGTCCTGGAACACCTCGGCTACCTGGCCGGGGATACCGTCACGCCGGACGGCCAGCGGCTGGGCCGCCTGTACACCGAACTGGACCTGCTGGCCGCCGAGTGCCTGCGCTGCGGCCTGTGGGACGGCCTGTCCCCGGCCGAACTCGCCGCCTGCGTGTCCGCCCTGTCGTTCGAGTCACGCCAGGCCGACGACGTCCAGCCGCCCAGGCTGCCGAAGGGCCGGATCCCGGAGGCGCTCGCCGCGACCGTCCGGACCTGGGGGGAGCTCGACCAGCTGGAGAAGGACAACGAGCTGTCGTTCCTGCGTGAGCCCGACCTCGGCTTCGCCTGGGCCGCCTACCGCTGGGCGCGCGGCGCCCGCCTGGAGACCGTCCTCGGCGAATCACCCGACCTCACTCCCGGCGACTTCGTCCGCTCCGTCAAGCAGCTCATCGACCTCCTGGACCAGATCGCGTCCGCAACCCCCGGCCCGGCCGCCGACGCCGCCCCCGGAACCCCGGCGCCCGGCCTGGCCGCGGTCGCCCGCGCCGCCATCGACGCGATGCGCCGTGGCGTGGTCGCCTATTCCGCCGTCGCCGACTGAGCGGCGCGTGCGTAGCGGGCGGACAGCGTGCCCAGGTACCCGGCCAGTTCCGGCGCGGCGGCCTCGTCGACGCGGAAGTCGGCGTCGAGCATGCCCAGGTAGAGGGCGAGCATGGCGGGACTGTCGGACCCGGCCTCGATCACGCAGGCGTCCGGGCCGGCCGGCGTCACGGTGATCGCGGCGGGCAGCCGGTCCGCGATCACGGCGGCCGGGGCGTAGACGGTCACCCGCGCCCGGTAGCGCCACGTCGCCGTGGCCAGCCCGCGCGAGAGGCGCTCGATGACCTCCTCGTCCGGCATCTCCCTGGGCGTGAACCGGGGCCCGGCCGGCGACCGCAGGTCCATCTGGTCGACTCGGAACGTGCGCCAGTCCCGCCGGCCGGTGTCCCAGGCCAGCAGGTACCAGCGGCGCCCCGAGCTGACCAGGCGATGCGGCTCGGCCAGACGGACCGTGTCCGTGCCGTCGTGGGCGTGGTAGCCGAAGCGCAGCCGCTCGTGGTCCCGGCAGGCGGCCGCGATGGCTGTCAGCACGCCCGCGTCGACCGGGGCGCCTGGCGCGCCCGGCCCCGGCAGGGCGACCATCGCGTCCGCGAGCGTGCCGACGCGGCGGCGCAGCCGGGACGGCAGCAAACGCTCGAGCTTGGCCAGCGCGCGGACCGAGCTCTCCTCGATCCCCGCCACGGCGCCGCCCGCCGCGGTACGCAGTCCGATCGCCACCGCGACCGCCTCGTCGTCGTCCAGCAGCAGCGGCGGCAGCGCGGCGCCCATGCCGAGCCGGTAGCCCCCGCTCACGCCGGGCGCGGCGTCCACCGGATACCCGAGCTGGCGCAGCCGCTCGACGTCGTTGCGCACGGTACGCGTGGTGACGCCCAGCCGTTCGGCCAGCTGCGGTCCGGTCCAGTCCCGCCGGGCCTCCAGCAGCGAAAGCAACCGCAGGAGTCGTGCCGAGGTTTCCAGCATGCCTCGAGTCTGCCCGCTAATGCGGAACGAATTCTTCCGCATTAGGTTCTACGTTCATGACATGACGAACCACGAGATCCGTCCCTTCCGCATCGAGATCCCGCAGGCCGACCTCGAGGACCTCCGGTCACGGCTGGCCCGCACCCGCTGGCCGAACCCGGGGCCCGGGCCCGCCGCCGACGACTGGAGCCGCGGCGTCCCGCTCGGCTACCTCACCCGGCTCGCCCGATACTGGGCCGGCGACTTCGACTGGCGGGCGCAGGAAGCCGCGCTGAACCAGATCCCGCAGTTCACCACCGTGATCGACGAACAGAGGATTCACTTCTTCCACATCCGCTCGCCGGAACCCGGCGCGCTGCCGCTGATCCTCACCCACGGCTGGCCCAGCTCGCCGGTGGAGTTCACCAGGCTGATCGGCCCGCTGACCAACCCGCGCGCCCACGGCGGCGACCCGGCCGACGCGTTCCACGTCGTGCTGCCCTCGCTGCCCGGCTACGGCTTCTCCAACCCGATCGGGCCCGCGGGCTTCAACCTGTTCGGCGTCGCGCGCGCCTGGGCCGAGTTGATGAGCCGCCTCGGCTACGAGCGCTACGTGGCGCAGGGCACCGACGTCGGCTCCGGGGTGGCCGGGATGCTGCCGATGGTGGACCCGTCGCACGTGGCAGGCGTTCACCTCAGCGGCACCGGCGCCGCGCCCCCGTTCGGGCCGGCCCTGGAACTCGACGGGCTCGCCCCGCCCGACCGGGCCCGCGCCGAGAAGTTCAACCGCTTCCGCGAGGAGGGCCTCGGCTACCTCATCCTGCAGTCCACCCGGCCGCAGACCCTGGCCTACGCACTCAACGACTCACCGGCCGGGCAGCTGGCCTGGATCACGGAGAAGTTCCACGAGTGGACCGATCCGGCCGCCACCCTGCCGGAGGAAGCCGTCGACCGGGACCAGTTGCTCACCAACGTCAGCATCTTCTGGTTCACCGGATCAGGCGCGTCCGCCGCCCACGCGGTCTACGAGGGGATGCAGGCCTGGCGGGCCTTCGCCGCGCAGCGGGGCGAGGGCGCAGCCCAGGCCGGGCAGGGGCCCGGCGTGCCGACCGGGGTGGCCGTGTTCGCCGCGGACAGCACGATCCGGAGCCTGATGGATCCGCTCGGCCGGATCGGGCACTGGTCGGAGTACGACCGGGGCGGCCACTTCGCCGCCATGGAAGTCCCGGACCTGCTCACCGGCGACATCCGTGCCTTCTGCCGCCCGCTGCGCTGACCGAGCGCCCCGCCCCGCCCGGGCCGCCCCGCCCGGCCCGGGCCGGGGCGGGCCGGGCCCCCCGGCTCACCCCTGGCGACATTGATCAACGTTGTCTATGCGTGAGCGCCCATATTGGCATTGGTGTCGATAGGCCGGTGGTCGCTAGCCTGGGAAGGTCTCCAGGAGGTGCTCATGTCGCCGACCAGCACGGTCAATCGCGAAGTGGATGGCGCGGCGGTCGCAGGGACGTGCCCGGACCGCCTCGTGCGCGCGATCCGCACCGAGGTCCGCCGCGGCCTGGACTGGCCGCAGACCGCGGACTGCGTGGCCCGCGCGCTGCGCGCCCACCTGCCCGCGCCGGCGGCGATCCTCCCCGCGCCGCTACGCCGCGGAGACCCGGCCGGCTACCAGAGCCACCTGCTGTACGCCGAACCAGACGGCACGTTCTCGGTCTCCGCCATGGTCTGGCTGCCCGGGCAGCAGACGATGATTCACGACCACGTGGCCTGGTGCGTCACGGGCGTCCTGCAGGGCCGCGAGTACGAGGAGGTCTTCGCGCCGGCCGACGGCGGCCGCGCGCTCACGCTCGCCGCCCGCAACGTGAACCCGCCCGGCAGCGTGAGCGGCTTCGCCCCGCCCGGCGACATCCATCGTGTCCGCAACACCGGCGACACCGTGGCCATCTCGATGCACGTCTATGGCGCGGACATCTCCCGCCTCGGCAACAGCATCCGCCGCGAGTACACCCTCCCCGTCCGCCCGTAATCCTCACCCATCCGCCGCAACCCGCCGCACTCCCTTCCCGCGCACCCCCGGAACCCCCCTTTCGGCGCGCTGGAACGCACCCGAGCACGGGTTTCCTGGCGTTATCGCCCACCGGGCGGCGCCACCCCGTGCCGGACGCCCGCATGGGTTACCCAGGCGCCACCTCCGCGCTCTCGCCTGCGCTTGCACTCTCGCGGCTACCCGGGGCGGCTACCCGGGGCGGCCGCCCGGCCCGTTCCGCCAAAAAAGATCTTGAACCCAGGCCTTGCCAGCCGATCGTTATCGATATATCGTTGAGCTAACTACAAGGATCGAAAAGCGATCTAGAGAGTCTTAAGGAGTAATGCTATGCATGACGAAGCATGGGGTGGTCCGGGTCCCCGGGACCCGCGAGAGCACCGTGGTGGCCACCGGATGCGCGCCCGGGTGCGCGGCGCAGCGCCGTGGCCGGGGCCGGTGGGCCCGTTCGAGTTCGGGATGCGGGGCGGCTGGCCGTTCGGGCCGCCGAAGTTCCGCGCCCGCGGGCCGCGGGTCCGGCGCGGTGACGTCCGGGCTGCGATCCTCGATCTGCTGGCCGAGGGCCGGGAAGAGGCGCAGCCGTGGAACGGCTACCAGATCATCCAGGAGATCGGCGCGCGCACCCAGGGCGTCTGGCGGCCGAGTGCCGGTTCTGTGTACCCGGCCCTGCAGCAGCTCGAGGACGAGGCCCTGATCAGGGCCGAGACAGCGGGCGATGACCGGCGCCGGATGTACACGCTGACCGAGGAAGGCCGGGCGTACGTCGAGGAGCACGCCGACGAACTGCGGGCGTCCTGGGACGCGGTAACCGGCAGCGTCGACGCCGCCGACGTCCAGCTGTGGGAAACCGTCCGCCAGGTCGCCGTGGCCGTGACGCAGGTCGCGCAGGCGGGCTCCGCGGCCCAGGTCCAGCAGGCCGCCAAGATCCTGGCTGACACCCGCCGGGCGCTGTACCGTATCCTCGCGGCAGACGGCGAGGAGACGGAACAGGACACGCAGGGGTGAATCCGGCTATCTCGGTCAGCGCGCTGACCAAGAGGTACGGCGAGATCGAGGCGGTGCGCGGCATCGACTTCGAGGTCGCCGCCGGAGAGACCTTCGGCTTCCTCGGCCCGAACGGGGCGGGCAAGTCCACCACGATCAAGATCCTGTGCACCCTGGCGGATCCCACTTCGGGCACCGCCAGGGTGGCAGGCCACGACGTCGTCAAAGAACGCGACACCGTGCGCCGCAACATCGGCCTGGTCTTCCAGGACACCACCCTGGACAACTACCTGACCGGAGAGCAGAACCTGCGCTTCCACGCCGACCTGTACGGGGTGCCCAAGGCGGCGTTCGGGCCGCGGCTGCGCCAGGTGCTCGAGATGGTCGGGCTGTGGGACCGGCGGGGGAGCGTGGTCTCCACCTATTCCGGCGGCATGCAGCGCCGGCTCGAGATCGCGCGTGGCCTGCTGCACGCGCCGCGGGTGCTGTTCCTGGACGAGCCGACGGTGGGTCTGGACCCGCAGACCCGGGTATCCATCTGGGAGTACATCAACGAGCTCAAGAACCGTGAGGACATCACGATCTTCCTGACCACGCACTACATGGACGAGGCGGAGAACTGCGACCGGATCGCCATCATCGACCACGGGAAGATCGTGGCCATCGACACCCCGGAGGCGCTGAAGGCCTCGATCGGCAAGGACCGGGTGCAGATCAGCACCGCGGACGACCCGGCGGCGATCCGCGCGCTGGCCGAGGTGTTCGGCCTGGACGCGGGCGTCCACGAGGGCCTGGTGACGTTCTCGGTGGAGTCGGGCGAGCAGTTCGTGCCCCGGTTGTTCGCGCGCCTGCCGGTCGCGATCCAGTCGGTGAGCGTGTCCCGGCCCTCCCTCGACGACGTGTTCATGTCCTACACCGGCAAGACGATCCGTGACGCCGAAGCGTCGATCGGCGATCGCAACCGCCGGATCGCGACGCGGTTCGCCAGGAGGTAGCAGCAGTGGCCACGAAGGACGTCACGGCCCAGCGGGCCGATCAGACCGGGGAGCCTGGCCTCACCGAGATGATCAGGGTCGCGGTCCCCGAGCGGAGCATCCGCGCCGACCTGCGTGCGGTCAGCATCGTCTGGCGCCGCGAGCTGATCAGGTTCCGCAGCGACCGGCTGCGGGCGATTACCGCGCTGGTGCAGCCGGTGCTGTTCCTGTTCGTGCTCGGCACCGGGCTGTCCGGGCTCGCCTCCCGCGGCATGCCGCCCGGGGTGGACTTCAGGACGTTCATCTACCCCGGCGTGCTGGCCATGTCGGTGCTGTTCACGGCGATCTTCTCGGCCGCCTCGATCGTGTGGGACCGGGAGTTCGGGTTCCTGCGGGAGATGCTGGTCGCCCCGGTCCGGCGCTGGGCCATCGTGATCGGCAAGTGCCTGGGCGGCGCCACCGTCGCCACCTTCCAGGGGATCATCTTCCTGGCCCTGGCCGGCGTGGCGCACGTCCCGTACGATCCGGTGCTGCTGATCACCCTGGTGGGGGAGTTGCTGCTGCTGTCGTTCACGCTGACCGCGTTCGGCGTGATGATGGCGGCCAGGATCAAGCAGATCCAGGCGTTCATGGCGCTCACCCAGATGTTCGTGCTGCCGCTGTTCTTCCTGTCTGGCGCGCTCTACCCGCTGAGCGGCCTGCCGTCCTGGCTGACGGTGCTGACCAGGATCGACCCGCTCACCTACATCGTCGACCCGATGCGGCACGCGGTGTTCGACCACCTGACGGTCAGCCCGCGGGCGCTGGACGCGCTCAGCCCCGGGGTCACATGGAACGGCTGGCTTGTCCCACTGGGACTATCCCTGGCCATGGTGGCGGCGATGGGCCTGGCGATGCTGGGCGTCGCCATAGCCGAGTTCCGCAAGACCGAATAACCGGCACCGCATTGCATACAATGCGGCATTCGGCCATTGATAGTAAGCACCTGCTGATCATTTCCCGGTTTTGCTCGTCTCTATAACGAAAAGTGACGAACAATCGCCGCAGGCCGCCGGCAACCGCCTCTTGCCTTCAGTCAAGAAACTTTACCGATAGCCTCCGCCCTAACCCCCAGTCTCTCCCCGCGCACGATCATGCGAAGTACCTGCGACATAACCGCGGCGATCGACCCCTCCGCCCCTAGATGTCTAGCCAACTACGCCCAGAGCCCCGACCGCGCGCCCCAGCCGCGCCTGCCCCTGCCCACCCGCTCACCCCTCAAACCAGAGCACCCAAGCCCCGGCCGCCGAGTGCACCCGGGGCTCACGCCAACCGACCGCGGACACCCTAGACGATCATGAACGTCACCACAAGTGATCTTCCAACAACACTAAACCCCTGGTGTAGCCCACCCCATTTGAACGCCCCACCACGCCAAGCCAAGCACGCGGCGAGCCCCCCGCGACGCCGAACACCCCACGGCGAGAACCTGGCCTACGGCGAGCACACTCACGGTGAGAACCCGGCCCCACGGCGAGAACCCGGCCCACGGCGAGAACCCGGCCCACGGCGAGCACCACTCACGGCGAGGGAGCCACGCGGGGGGTCCGGGGGGTCGTCCCCCCGGGAGAGCACTGCGAGCCCCCAGCGAGGGCCCAAAAGGCCCGAGCATAGGGCGACGCCGGGTGGCTACGGGGGCAAACCACCCGGCGTCGCGATCATCGGCGTTCCGACGGGGGCCCGGAACGCCGGCAGTGATGCTCCGACGGGGGACCAGAGCATCGATATGAATCGTACACGGAGGTCAATCCCGGCGAGATTAGTTATCGCCCGAGCCGGGCCCGACGGGGTGCTGGCCGTTTCCCCGGTTTGCTTCTGAGGGCCTGCTGAGGTCGCGGGTGGCGGGCACGTTCGGGTGGTACTCCATGAAGCCGCGGACGTTGTCGGGCTCCCGGCCGCCGTTGGCGAACACTACGGCGAAATAAGGAATGAAGATGGCGCCGACCACGGGTATCGCGGTGAGCCAGCCCAGGTGATTGACGAACATGACCACGGCTATACCGAAGCACACCGAGCGGATGCCCATCATCAGCAGGTACCGGCGCTGGCGGTACGCGATATCATCGGTCCGCGACCGGCGCGCCTGCGTCACCGTGTGCACGGAGCCCCGCCGGCCGGGGTGGCTCATCCTCACGCTTCCACGGTATGCCCAGGCGCCAAACCCGGCGACCCCCTAGCCAGCGCGAGTTCACGACGGCTCAGCTGGCCTGGCTCACCGAGGACATGTTGAAGCCCTCCACCCGGACCGGCGGCATCGCGGCCCGGTTGAAGTAGTCACCCCACTCGCGCGGTAGCGTCGGCACGGTGGCGCCCACCTCGAGCAGCCGCCCGAGCATGGCGACCGGCGACTCGTTGAACCTGAAGTTGTTCACCGCGCCCGTCACCTCACCGTTCTCCACCAGGTAGACGCCGTCCCTGGTAAGCCCGGTGAGCAGCAGGGTCTGCGGGTCGACCTCGCGGATGTACCACAGGCAGGTGAGCAGCAGCCCGCGCCCGGTCGAGGCGATCATCTGCTCGAGGGTCGGCGCCGCGGCATCCGACGTGGCGAAGGTCAGGTTGTCGATGGCCGGGGTGACCGGCAGCCCGGCGACCGCGGCCGAGTGCCGGGAGGAGACCAGCGCGGCCATCGAGCCGTCCCTGATCCACGACGTCGGGCTCAGCGGCAGGCCGTTGTCGAACACCGAGGAGTCGGGCCCGGACGCGTGCGAGATGACGAACGGCGCGCAGCCGAGCCCGGCCGCCCGCGGGTCGCTGGACAGCGTGACCGGCTGGGAGGTCAGCCGGTCGCCGATCCTGGTGCCGCCGCCGGGCTTGCTGAACACGGTCCGGCCGTCCGCCGCGTCCTTCGCCCCGGCCGACCAGTACAGGTAGGTGAGCAGGTCGGACACGGCGGTGGGCGGGAGCAGCGTCTCGTACCGCCCGGCGGGCAGCGAGACGGTGCGCTCGGCCCAGCCCAGCCGCCCGGCCAGCCCGGCGTCGAGGTCGGCGATGTCCACGTCGGTGAAGTCACGGGTGGCTACCCCGCTCCAGGCCGAGCGGGCAAGATCGGCGGACTTGGCGTTCAGCTCGACCCGCCCGGTCGGCTGGTCGTGGCGCCGCCGCAGCCCGGCCGAGGTGCCAAGGAACGTGCTCTCCATCTGGTGCTCGGCGAACCCGTACAGCTTCCGGCCGGCCGCCTCGGCGGCCCGCAGCGTCTGCCCGAGCCCGGCGGCGAAGTCGCGCAGCACGCCGATCTCGGTCCGGCCAGGCGGCTCGTCCCAGCCGGGTTCTCCACTATTGATCCCGAACGGGCCTGGTTCCCTCGCCCCGGTCAGCTCTCCCGCGTCCTCGGCCGGGGTGCCCTGCGCGGCCGCGTGCTCGGCCTCACGCACCACGTCCTCGATCTGGCCGGGCCGGACGCCCGCCCTGGACACCACGCCGGCCGCGGCGCTGGGCCCATTCCCGGCGCCGCGCCGGTCGATGGCGATGACGGTGAGCTGGCGGGAGCGCGATACGCCGTTGGTGGTGAGCGTGTTGCCCGCCCAGCGCAGGTTGGCGGCGGAGGTCTCCTCGGCGATCACCACGCAGTCGTCGGACTTGGCCACGGCCAGCGCCCGCTCGACCGTTTCCTGCGGTGTCATGATGTTCCTTCTTCCGCCGTGTTGAGTATCCGCACGCCGCGCATCAGGGCCGCCGGGCAGCCGTGGCTGACCGGGGCGACCTGGCCGGGCTGGCCCTTGCCGCAGTTGAACGCGCCGCCGAG
>WNGL01016356.1_pt1 | contig 11895 bp, 15 predicted proteins | sample 5400591 | NCBI WGS metagenome assembly WNGL01 (sample SAMN13153377, study PRJNA577476) | soil metagenome | isolation source: 80 cm soil or saprolite under Garry oak tree replicate 1 | place: USA:California | collected 2016-06-15
TGTTCCTGAAGAAATTGATAAAAGTGGGATACGGAAGTGGTTTGGACTGCTGATTGGTTTGCAATCAGGCCGATCCCCTGTTTTGGGCAGGTCGGACCCGATATTGAAGTCCCGTGCCTGAAACTCTTGACTCTAACCCGCAGCGTGACCAACGAATCCTTGTACTTGTCTGGCTGACGACTGAGTGTGCAGAAGGAAACTGTCTGCGCAGACTCTTCCAACGCCTGCGAAATGAGAAAGGAGCAGCAGGTCAAAACACAAAGCAAGAAAGCACCCCTGCGCAACAAGTGCTGATGAATCATTAGAACCCTCACGTCTGAGGCAAGATATGCCCGTCTTTATCTGCGTCATCATAGCTGAAGAAATGAAGAAATCATGGTTGACGAAAACAGGCGATTACACGTTTTGACCGCTGGTCCGAGCGTAAGGGATATTACGTCAACGATTCGCTGGGTTCTTTAATAGCCAGAGCTGCCAAACCTCAGAAGCAATCTCTCCGTAACGCTCCTCAGGGCCAGCGGTAGCCGCATCGAACCACCGAACAATCTCCTCATGGATAACCTGACGCACTTCGTCCTCGGACTGGCAGCCACGTAGTCGAGGCAAGATGGTTCCCGCCTCAGTCTGATATTCGTCTGGATTTATCTCGAAATTGACTCCGGCTGGATCATGTCGAAACAAGAGTGCCGCCACCGAATCGAACAAATCGCCATATTCCGCTTTGAGCTTGCGACGTTCTTCGAGAATTTCCTCGCGTGTTCTAGGTATTCAAGACATAACCTATCCGGGGCGATACGTGTCCCACACACGCTTGGAGTGTTCTAGGTAGAAGTACCACAGAGCCGTGGACGCGATGGGACCAACCACGTGATACCAGCCCATTTCAGCAAGGCCAAGCATCTGAGTTGGTCGGACAACGAGCGTCCAGAAAACAAAATACGCGATGTTCGCAATCAAGTATGTCAAGAGATAGCGTCTCGCGAATCTAACCGCGTCCGGCTTCACGAGCCACAGATTGAGTCCGGCCCAGAAGCTAAAAATGGCGACGGCAGCGAAAAGACCAGAGTAGACGCCGGGCAAGAGTATGCGAGTGTCGCTGTGAGCGTCTACAAGCTTCGGAACGGCCTGCCAGAAAATCGCATACAAGCTGCTAGCAGGGTACACGAGCGTGAGAAGAATGCAGAGGACAAGGAGCCATCCCGTGACTACTGGGGTAACCATCGGGTCACTACGCGTAGCTTGGATTTCCTGTGTGTTCAGGGACATATCCAGAGTGCGGACGCCCAAGATTGTAGCCGTTTTCGCGTCAACTGTCGCAATCAGGCAATTAAACTCAAAATGCCTCACGAAGGGTCTGGCTGACAGTAGCGACCTCATCCGACAGCACGGTGTGCAAGGTCAAGTCTTGGCTGTTACAACTACGCCATGCCGACAGGTACAACCGCGTCCGTCTTCGTGACCTTCGACCCGCCCTTCACGGGAACCGACCGTGCTGGCTTCCTCAGTTCGATTTCAAATCTGTTCATCGCCTCAACTGACTTTTCGTCGACCCGCTTGATGTACGACGCCCGTGTGACCTTCACGTCACTGTGGCGAAGGATTTCCGAAATGGTCAGGTCATCAACACCAAGAGCACGAAGATTCGTCGCCAGTCCACGACGAAATGCGTGATAGCCGAGCCATTTGATTTCTGCCTGTTCCAACGCAGGCAATACGACATCACGTAAGACATTCGCAGGACTCAACGGCGGCATCCTCGCAGCGTCGAGCAGAGTCTCTGGGTGATCTTTCTTCCTCGTGAATCCCGCCTGAAATATCCAACAGCCGTCAGTAATTTCAGCCTTCGCCTTCCACGCATTCAAGATGTGACGTAGTGGTTTGATAACTGGGACAGCGGCTTCACTCGATTCTGTCTTGGGGAGTTCAACAGTCATCTCGCCACGCTCCCCGAAGCAAATGTTTCTGCGGACGTGAATCGTCACGCCGTCGTAATCCTCCCACTGCAATCCGACAATTTCACCACGACGCAGACCTGTATACGCAGCGACAGCCATCAGCACCCGTGATGGCTCCGTCAACGCATCGAGGATGCCACGGATATCGTCGAGTGAATAGGCGAACGTCTCGCCTTTCCGTTTATCTCTCACCCCACGAATTTTGACACTGGAGACAGGATTAGTGTCATCTTTTCGCAGCCCAGCACGGATGGCTTCACCGAAGATTGCGGACAAGAAACTTTTGACTCGGAAGAGGCTGTTCTTTTTCAAGTCCTTGTTGTCGCGGATGACTGCATCAAGTGATCGCTGAATATCGAAGGTTCGGATGTCTCGTACTCGGTGTGCTCCGAGTTTCGGCTCGATGTAATTATTCCAGATGGCTTTGTACCCTCGACGTGTTGAGCCACGCAAATCTTTTGTGACCCGTGGGAAATATTCATCAGTGACGAACGTCCGCAGGAGCGTCCCAGCACTCGGTGTGAATTCTCGGGGCGTCTCGTTGACCTCTGCCATGTGGCTCTGAAAAATTGAGAGAATATCTTTCTCTTTCGGGAAGTCGGCGAGGCTCCCGATCTTCTTCGTCTTCCTCTTGCCGTCGGCGTACCAGCGTGCGAACCACGATTGACCCTTCTGAAGTAATTCTCCATTCTGCATTTGGTCCTCCCCGTGCTTCTACTCTGGATTCTATATCCCACAATCGGCATGTCAAGAGATTTCGAGACATCTTTGGTAACCTGTCGCCCTAAAACGCCCTATTGACGCGGGTTTAGTCTTCCAATGCCTCGAAAAGCCTTGACTGGGGCTGGGTTTGCTGCTAAAGTAGTAATTGAACGTCACCAAGGGAAACGAGGCAGCAAGCACTGAGAAAGATGCTGCTGAGTAACGGTGTTCGGCACTTGATGAATGACGGTTCAAAGAAAGGGCGTGAATGCATGACAATCGCCCTCCAATCCAGCAACAACCTCAGCAACTCCTAACACCTGAACAAGTCGCTGCACTCCTGGGCGTCCCTCGCCTGTTCATCATCAGGCAATCGAGAGCGGGGAAAATCCCTGCGCTAAAAATTGGCAAAGTGTATCGCTATCGAGCGACCAGCATCGCCTCATGGCTCGGTGAGCAGGAGCAACGTGGGGGTGTGCAATGAGCACCGCCACAGTCGTCATTGAAGTACCTGATATCCAGTCTGCTCAATCTGAAATCTCTTCAGCGTGGCAGGCATACCAGAAGACCGAAAAATATGGTCTGGAGTTCGGACGGGTGTGCTGTGAATGGCGAGATAAACTCAAGTCCCAAGGTGGACGAGGAAACAAAGGCTCTAAACTATTACAACTTTGGAAAAGTTTAGAAATTCCACAGTCGACGGCGTACTGGTGGATGGAACGATACCAAACTTCTATCGGCGTAAAGGAACCCGACGAGCCAAATGACACACCGGAAATTATTGAAGGCTGTGACATGACGAACGGGCTTGTCCCGATAACGTTGAAGCGTGCTAATGATTTCGTAGACAAATATCATCGTCACAGCGAACGTACTGCATGGAATGGTGGGCGTTTTGCGGTCGGACTCGCTCATAGTCGGCAACCCGCTTTCCGCTACGTATATGAACGGTCGTACCGCTGAAGTGACCCGTGTTTGTCTCTCGCCAAACGCCCCTCCAAATGCAAACTCGATTTTATATAGTGCTTGCTGGAGAGCATGGCGGGAAATGGGCGGTCATAAACTCTTGACCTACACGCTGCAATCCGAATCAGGTGAGTCTCTTCGTGGTGCGGGTTGGAAACAGATTGCAGCAGTCACAGGAAATACGAGCAAGTGGGACAAAAACGACGGACGTAAGCGGACGCAACAAGCGATCTATGGAGTACCGAAGTATCGTTGGGAAAAGGTCGGTATAAATATACGTACTGCGTCACATCCCGAGGGCGTGGTCTCTACTGGCGTTTGACCACGCTGCACGCTCTTTCATTTCTTCGATCAGTCTTGATGAATGTCTACTAAATTACTAGACATTCGCCTCTCTTTGGGATATTTGATGGGATACGGTAAACAGCCTGCTACTAACAAGCATTGAATCAGTCGCTTGCAGCTAGTGTTTTCTGCCCTGTCGATCACAGATCGGCATGTCAAACTCAGTGACAACCCCGCTGGACGCCGACTCTGGACGCCTTTGACGGCGCTTCAGGACTACATTTGGACGCTCGTGTGACGCTAATCAAGCTGTACTGCTCACCGCGCCGACAGGGGATGCAGCGATGCGGGTCTGAGTCAAAATAGGGTCAGGGTCAGCAGGATCAAAGCCCGTCGAGCCGCAGGGGAAGACAGGGGGTCAGTACTTAAGCCGATGGCGGCACCCGGTCAACCCCACACTACCCTTTCGCTGGTCGCCAAGCTTGGCGTGCTCGATTCGAGCGTGCTGCTATGCTCTGCTGGCTTGTTAGATATAAACGATTCAGATTTTCGGGATTTCTAGGAATGCAGCCCTCCGGGAAGAGCGAGCCGATTTGGAAACAGCCCATTATAATTTTTCAGAATTTTCGGTGGGCTTAACCCTTAGAGCGCAATTACATACTGTACCGGATAGATCCAGACCTACCCTTGAGCGTCAGATGAATGGTGTGGGACGTTGGAATCCGCGAGACACTAGCCCCAACGCTTTTGCCCTTTGCGCTTTTCTCCAGCTTCCCTACGCTTGCCTGTTCTCCGCATTCGGTTTTTTTTTTGGGTTGTACCGACAACTGCTGCGCTAGCACGGCTGGCGCAATCGGTGCAAAGGTAGGCTAGTCGACTGCAGTTCCCCGCCGCTGGATTACGGACGTGCAGCAAGGTTGATTTTTCCAAAACAAACCTGGGAAGACATCTAGAACTGGCTACAAAAGACCCATTATGTAGAACTGTACGAAGGGTAGTGTCTCAGTTTCGATTTGACCGCCACTGTGGGAAATCGGCATACTCGCATCGTCAGCAAAGGAGTGAATCGTGATCGAGCAAATCAAAGCCGCCGTCCATCGTGCAGCGGGAAATAACCAGAAGATTGCGATGTTTCACTTTCAGGTGCTAAAAAACGCTAATGAGTTAGCGGGCATCGATCCAAAAGGCTTCTGCAAAGAGATCTCGGTTCCAGAGACTTATGCGACCGAGTTCACAAAAATGATCGCCCTAGCTCGGCTGATGAAGGAACAGGGCACAGAGCCCAAAGAGAACAATGATGCCTCAACTACAACACAACGCCCAGAGTCAGGAACACTCGAAAAGAACGACAAACTCCAAGCCGATCCCGCACATTCCGCTCCCGTTCAAGGAAGTGATAGCGGACGTGCTGAAGGTGAAACCGCCAGAGAAACCAAGCAAGAAGCTCGCAAAGAGGAAAAGTGACCGTTAACTATGGGAGCTTGAGGTTTCTGGGAAGCTGTCTTCTTGGGGTATTGTTCGCCTTGCCATTCGCCTTACTCATCAACTCAATCGTTCATCAAAAAGCCGAAGCCCTGATTGTGTTCCTATCGTTGGCGATATTGTTTACTTGGTTAGTGCTCAGGGGTTGGGAACGAGCGAAGAAGGGGCACGCCGATTCTTTCCGTAGATGGTACAAAACTGGTCGGTTTCCATGAGTCCGGGTTTGTCAAAGGCATAATTCCGAAAATAACTGTTGACGAAGAGAAGGCGAAAGTGATATACTGGTGTTAGTTGAGGAGTACGACACCTCGATCCTCACGACCGTTCTGTAGTTCCCAAGACGGGCAAGACAGTCCCACAGTACGACGTGACCGACACACGCCTTGTCGGAACAATCCAACAGCACCGCACGGTTCAATCGCCTGAGAACGTTTGACCAATTTCCATTTCAAGTTCTTGATATTCAGCGTACTTCTCAGGCTACGTTGAAACCGTGCTCCGTTTGCTGACACTCACCTTGTCGGCAGCGGAGTTTTTTTCCGTTAAGGAGGAAACCATGACACAACGCACTCCGTACAGATTTGTCCTCATGCCCGATGGAAGTGACCGTGAACGACCTTTATTGAAGTTCGTAAAGGTTCGTTTCACGGGCTCTGATCTTCCAAGGTCGCCACAACGTGGAACTAGAATCCAAGCCAAAACCACGCCAGAAACCATAAGACAGGTAGAAAGCGGAACTGGAATTGGCATTTTTAGACCAAAACACGTAAGTGTCTAGGGGATATATATTTAATCCCCTTTTACAAGGAATCAGAAAGACAGAAATTCTAATTCCAGTTCCTAGTTCTCTATGTCTCAGGTCTTTTCGACAAGGAACAGGATTGGAGTGCCCTGGAAGATCAAAGCCCGAGCACAGAAGTACGACCCGAAAGGAGAATAACTAATATGAACGACTGGTACGTTTTACCCGAAGAATCCGTTGAATGGTTGGTCGATGGACTCATCACGACCGACGACTGTGCTGCCGCGAACGGCAAGCCGAAGTCTGGCAAGAGCACAGGTATTCGCAACCTTATCGCCGCTGTTGTCCTTGGCGGCAAATTCCTCAACAGAGATGTCTGCATCCCACCTGGAACTGGAAGAGTCCTTTACGTCCATCTTGATCGCAAGGATAGGCTCCACCGCGTAGCAAAGGAACTCCGACAACTCGGTATCACCCAAAAGGCATCATCCCGCGTCCGTTTAATCACCGAAAAAGATATGCCGAAGGACTCTGGGTTCGATGCTCGGTGTCAATGGCTGGCTGATGAGGTCACAGCGTTCAAGCCGAACCTTGTCGTCATCGATCTCTTACTGCACTTTGTCAAGACGAAAAAAGGCGTCAATGACTATGACACGATGATTGACGCCGTTGCCCAAGTACAGGACGCACTGTCCGAATGCGGCTATCGGGGAGCGTTGATCGTCTCTCTTCATGCACGTAAAGCATCGGGTGAAGATGTTGGCGACAGCGTACTCGGCTCGACAGGTATTCGTGGAAGCCTTTCAACGCTTCTCCATTTCCGCCACTACCGCCAGGAAAAGATTTATACGGTTCTATCCGATCAAACGGTTCGCGATGTCACTTTCGGTGAGTTGGACTAGACCATCATCAACCGAGATTCAATAGGGATCATATCGCTCGGGGCAAAGTACGAAGATGTCAAAGTACAGGACAAGAAAGATGAATGGACTATTCGCCGTTCTAAGATTCTCAGTTTCGTCAAGACAACCCCAGGCAAACCTTTGGACGACATTGCTGTCGCTCTCAACATGGCAACCAAGACAGTTCGTCCCATTCTCGAAGCATTGGAGAAGAATAAGGACATCAGGACTACGGGTGTGGGAGTCAAGGGTGATCCCTGCCTTTACTTCGGGGATGTTATCCAGGTGAGTTCGCACGAAATAAAGCCACCTGTTGAGCCGTCCGTGGTCGAATCACCGCAAATCCCGATCATCCCGTGGAACCAACTTCCAGTTTGCAAGGGATGCAACATCAACAAGATTGCGGGTGTGGCGTTCAACACAGAATGGGGAACAGACTTCTGCTCGACAGCGTGCTACGGGAGGGACGTATGCGTCAACTAATTAATTTGTGGGAGCGAACGCTCGGCACACCACCAGCGGACCAACAATTCGTCATTTGGACTGAGAGCCACGCAGCGGACATCGTTCGGCAAGCGATATTGAAGACGGCGACAAAGAATCAGACGGTGGGCGGAACGATGTGCGAAGACCACAAAGTCCGATTTGCGTCGAGAGTCATGTTGACGTTGTCAGCGCAGCGAGAAGAACATGCGGCGAATAAAGAACGTTTGCGTCAAGAGTTCGAGGGAGTGCAGCAATGACAGACCAGACCTTGAAGCGGAAAGGTGGCCGACCACCACTCCCGCCTGCCCCAACCAACCCAGGTGATTGTCGAGCACTCATTGCGGCAGAGACTGTGCGGACAAATCCATCGGAACGTCGCCTGCGCCAGTGGTATCGATTGCTTCGTACTTACCTCGCAGCGGAAGAGGTTTCTCGGAACGATGAGCGGAATCGGCTGCTTGCCGAGCAAGTCCGTCTGGCAGTAGAACAGCTCGCGTTGAAAAAAGCCGACTATCGCTTGCGATTTGCCCAGAAGCCACTGGGAGTTCGCCAACTGCTGACCGAAGGCGAATGGTTGAAGGCTAGGATCGCGGAGTTAGAAGAAGTCGTCGGAAAGATGACCGCCCTTCGGTCGCCAGACCACAGCGTCCCTGTGATCGATTGCGGCGAATTCATCGATCAGGACAAATTTTCAGAATCGGGGTCTCGTGAAGTATGACATCCCCCTTGATGAAGTTCGCACGGTTGATGATCTCCTCGGCGGCGAGTTCGTTCACACTGTCCCGCCTGACAGTGAAGCCTTCTTTGAGGACGATGAGCCGGGGTATATCGCCGGAGAATGGAAGCCCCGGTGCCGAGAAGCCGAGGCCACAATCCGCAAAGCCATCGAGAACATCTTGCGGTCGCAAACCGGACTCTATGCACAGAATCGTCAGGACGCGTACGTCGAGGTCATTTACAAACTCGGTAAGTGCCTGCGTCGGCGGTATCGCGGCTCCGGCCCACATCGAATAACGCACAAGAAGTTCTTGAAGCATCCGAACCGTGGCGGCTGGCTCTATCTCTTTGCGAGAAATACGACCCTTGAATGGCTTGGTGAACGCATCCGGGTTGCGAATGGTGATGAGCGGATCAAAGAGGCACTGGACACGGGTGTCACTCCAAAGGCGACGTTCACAGAGTATCGGACACTCAAAGCATGTGACAACGAGAAGTTGAGTTTCGACCTCCACCAGTTCGCGGGGAAGCCCGGTCGCGGCCCGGATGAGATGACACTCTTGTCTGATTATGCGGCCCATCGGGAAGTCGAGCACCAGTTGTCGCGGGGCGAATCCGAGATCGTGGCTCTCATACGGCAGGAGGTCGCGGAACTCTCGCCAGCCGACCGGGAGTTCTTCGAGACGTATCTAGACGCCCGTTATCAGGGACGAACATCCGCAGCAGACCGAAAACGTTTTCAACGGCTCCGAACGCGGATTCGAGAGGCCATCATGAACTAAGTGTCACAAACGGCTCCAAACTACCCATATAGATTTAGAGAGGGCAGATGAGCGCTCCACGCCGGAGACGGCAGTGGCGGCTTCACGCTCGGTTTGCCCTCCACTTATCTGGATGAGATGGGTGGACTGCGGCACCATGTGGCGTCATTGCGACGACCCGCCCTTCCGCCCTTAAATTTATTTGTAAACGGAGAAACACAATGTCATCAGTCAGGGAGCGGCTCGTCGCCGCAGCGCGAGCGAATGAAATTGATATTGTTCGCCCGACCGTGTTCAGCGGCGTCCTACAGGCCGGAACAGGAATGAGTACAAGAGAACGTGCGGAGCGTGCAGCATCAGAAGCAGCCGAGGATAAAGTCGTGAAACTCGATCCACGTCAGCATTCCGGTCTCACGACCGCAATTTCTCACCCCAGCAGTCTTAGAATGCGGTTGGCTAAAGAAGAGTTTGAAAGATCGGAATTAAAAACCAAGTCAGGGTCAGTGAACGCGGTTGAGGCTGAGGAGGAGCGATGTAGACGTGCTCAAGTACGAAACGCAGCGTTATTTGCTGAGGGGGAAAGAAAGCGGCAAGAGCGATTGCTTGTTGAACAGGCCGAGGCCCAGAGGCGTGAATTAGAGCGGATCGAGAAGCAGAGAATGTTGGCTGTCGATGTAGCGTTGGGTTCTGCGACTCCTGCTGAAGTACGACAAGTCAAAGATATTATCGCTCGCAACTTCCCGGCGGATCGATACAGTCCCGAACGCCACTGGATGGTGCTTCAAAATTTGAGGGATGCTGTCGGGGTTTCGGAAAGTAAGTCGAAGCCCGGACTGGATGGAGAATTTCTAGGAGGAAATTTATGAGCAGGAACAAACGCAGACAGCCATTAAGTCCGTGGTCACTGGGTTCTATCCCTTTGACCCCTGTCGTCGACAAGCCGCGAGAGACTCTCTGGTCTTTTACCGAGGCGTACAACCGTGAAGAAGCACGTAAGAAGGACGAACAACTGACCGCACCGATTCGCAAAGTAGAGGCGGAACTTCACGCGGAGACCCTAGATATATCTCGCCGCGTGAAAGCATTTTTCTCACTCGACTTGCATGAGATGGCGGGTTATCCAGTTTCCGGTGCTCCAACAGACGTGGCAACACTGGTTGGCACCTTTCCGACTCGCCACACTCCACGAAATCAAAGCGAGGAGGCTGACATCTATCGAGAGTTTCGCAAGGGACTTGAAGCGGACGGAACTCGCATCAGTGACGAGGGCTTTCGGCGATTAGGCTCTTGGGTCAGCGCACAGATCGCAAATGGTGACATCGAGCCTTCGACGGCCCTCTGGCAGCACGGTCTTGACAGATTGACATCGCTGGGCTGTTTCAAACCCGGCGAGTCCAATTACGAGATTCCTGCTCCCGTCGAGCAGCCCATCGAACAACCGAAGCCGGGTCTTGATGAGTTGCTTAGGGCAACTTCTGCTGAATCGCGAAGCGGACGCACGATTCTGCTTGACGCCGTTCACCGAGAGGCGACGAGTGAGAGGGAGCAGGCGATTTATCAGTTCCTCGATGAATGTCGCGAGTTGTTCGGTGGTCGAGAATTCACTCAGAGCGAGAAAGATTCCATTGCAAGGGTGATGGATGCTCGCAATTTCCAGTCGACATCTGTCAAAGATTGGCATCGTGCCCGCGTGTTGGCTACTCAAAATGGCTCGGTGAGAGAAACCTTCAGAACACGAGACGAGCAGTTATCGATTGACGTAGACAAGGGGAGATTTGATTTCGATTCTTTCAGCGGTCGCCAGAAGTTCAATCGGGCCGTTGCGGAACTTCAACAGTCTAAGAAGTAATCCGGTATTCGAGACCAGCGATCTCAGCCGCTGCGGAGGGCTGGGTCGTCCGTCAAATGATTCCGGCGCGTCTCGATTTAATTCCATTGACAGCAGTTCGCATAACAACTTGAGTTCAGCGGATTCGATGATCCGCTGTGGGGGCCGTGTTCGCTCCTTCGATCTAACCTCAGACTCGGCCCCAAGTTTATTTCTTCGACCACGGATAGGAGTCGCAATGATAAATGATTCGACCATCAACTTCGTCACTCAATCAGTCAAGAGATGGTCATCACATTTGGCACTGCTTTATGCGGATTCCAAATTGTTCTGCAAGGAATGCGGAGAACTCCAACGAGTGACAGATTATTTCTCCGGCCCGAAAGTAGTCGTCTTGGAATGCAAGCACCGGAGACCGTTGTTCGACGCGAAAGTTGTCGGGACGTTACGGAAGCGAAAGCGGCCAGCCCTAGACGAGTTTCAAACGCGGGGAGCCCTTTCGAAATCACTTACGTCGGGGAGATCGAGCCCACGCGGGCCAACGCCCTCGGGTAATCAGAAAGGGAAGAAATCATGAGTAGATCGAACATCATTGACGCAACGTGGGCAGGATCAAACTATTAAGTCACCTTCTCGTTGAAAGAAGGCGGCACCCGCGAGTACCAGTACGACGAATTGGCTGGTCGTGAGATTGAGGCTGGGGCTGACTCAGTACGGTTCTCCGGCAACGCCGTTCACGCTGGAACGGGCCGCTCCCTGGCGACTGGACGAAGTCTGGTTGAAGCAGGTCTCGAAATCGCAGAAGCAGCGGGCACGTTCATCTAAGCGTGCCGTTTATATATAAACAGCCCGCCAGTCGCCCGTCTCAGGCAATTTGCCCCTAGGAGTGTCCGGGACGTTTCAGGCACACCCACGGTCATCCCCGCTCTCAAACGCCCGCCCACGGCGGTCGGACACGCGTTTGCGTGCGGAATTCGCCAATCGGGGGCAAGGAAGGCATCAGATTTTGGACATCAAGACAAAGCTGGTCGGCGAACTCACGACCGAGTTGATATGGACGCGGGACGGT